>Ga0208951_1000165_pt1 | contig 28229 bp, 15 predicted proteins | sample GreLakmeMI27MSRF_FD_187702 | JGI IMG/M metagenome (GOLD analysis project Ga0208951, IMG submission 187702) | Freshwater lentic microbial communities from great Laurentian Lakes, MI, USA - Great Lakes metaG MI27MSRF (SPAdes) | ecosystem: Environmental > Aquatic > Freshwater > Lake | place: Great...
TGGTACAACAACAACTGCAACTGTTAATGGATTAACTAACGGCACAGCTTATACTTTTACTGTACTAGCAACAAATAGTGCTGGTTCTTCAACATCATCTACTGCATCTAATTCAGTAACACCAATAACAATACCCGACGCACCTACAAGTGTAACTGCAATAGCAGGTAACGCTCAAGCAGTTGTAAATTGGATAGCATCAGCAAGTAATGGTTCAACAATAACAAGTTATATTGTAACAAGCAGCGGAGGACAAACATCCAATGTAAATGGTACAACAACAACTGCAACTGTTAATGGATTAACTAACGGCACAGCTTATACTTTTACTGTACTAGCAACAAATAGTGCTGGTTCTTCAACATCATCTACTGCATCTAATTCAGTAACACCAATAGCGCCACCACATAATTTAAACACACCTAATAAACAATGGCTTATGTATTTAAATACATTGTCTTCTATTAGCGGAGATGATTTAACAATAAAACCAGATATTACAAGAAATTTAGTATTAGAAGTTTCTGGAAACAATAATATTGTTATGAAAAAAGGAACCACTTCATATAATTTAACTAATTTATTAACAAGTGATGTTTCGTTTTCTAATATTGATGTAAGTGTGAATTTAAACCCGTTATTACCTAATAATTCAAGTTTAGGTCTTCCTAGTAAAATGTGGGGCAACGCATATATAAATGATATAAGTGTTACAAATGTGAGTGTAAGTGAAACTATTTATAATGTTAGACAAATAATACCACAAATAGATGACATAAGCACTAGTTTAGGATCTAATGCAAATATATGGCAAAAAGCATTTATTCGTGATTTAAGCGGTATTATTAGCATAAATGGTAGCAATTGGCCAATAACAGGACAAACAGGACCAACAGGAGCAACAGGAATAAGTGGACCACAAGGACAACCAGGACCAACCGGAGGAGTAGGACCAACAGGAGCAACAGGAGCAACAGGACCAACCGGACCAGACTTAAGAGTAAATATCAATACAAGATTGACTGACAACACTAATAATTTTAGATTAACCACAAAAAGTAGAATATATCAAAATATTAGTGGAAGTTTTAATGATACAATTTGGAGTGCTGTTAATGGATATTATGGATTGGCAAAAGATGCTTATCCGAGTTTAAATCCTTATTCAAGTGGAGCAAAAGCAGTTAAAACTTGGACTAATTATTCAAACTTTTTCATCGACCCAATGAGTGTTTGTTGGTCTCCAAAACATCAAATATTTGTTTGTGTTTCACACCATGCAAATAGTAGAGGAGCAATTTCTAGAAACGGGAGAGATTGGACCACAACACTACCATACACCGGTTCTGGAACAAAGATTGACGCCAGGTATATTTGTTGGTCACCAGAATTAGAAATTTTTGTTGTAGTTTCATCTGCAACCTCTACACACGCTGTAGTTACTTCTCCTGACGGAGTAAATTGGAATACATTAACAACAGGAGCATCACTGGTGCTGCGGTTTAGTGTTTGTTGGTCGGCAGAACTTGGTTTATTTGTTTCTCCTCAATATAATAGTAGCAATGTAATCATTTCTAAAAATGGAATAAATTGGAATGAAATAACAGCGCATAATGGTTTGTGGAGAGATGTTTGTTGGGCTGCTGAACTAAAAATTTTTGTTGCAGTTGGTGGTGCAAATGTTATGACTTCTAAAGATGGAACAACTTGGAATATAATAACAACACTACTTACAAATATATATAGTATATGTTGGTCAAAAGAACTTGGAATATTTGTTGCGGTAGCATCAGGTGGTACATATAGAGTAATGACTTCTAAAGATGGAATAAATTGGGATGTAACAACAACTGGGGTAACAGATAATCAATGGTCGAGAATAACATGGTGTCCACAAATTAGATTATTTATTGTTGTTGCTATTTGGGGAAATGCAATCACTTCTAGTGATGGAATAAAATGGACTTTTGTAAATACTGGAGATCTCCCAGCTTTTACATATGCCGATTGCTGGTCTCCGGAACTTGGAATATATATTGCTATAGGTGAGGGTAGGACTATCAACTCTTCCTTAAAAGGTCGCCCTCCAACAAGTTATAATGTATTTGATAGCAGTTTTAATAGCATAGATGAAACTGGTAAATGGACTTTTCAAAATATGGCTGTAACAACTATGACCACAGGAGGTTCATCTGTAAATTCAGATGACCGCCTAAAGCATAATGAAGTTATTATTACTAATGGTTTAGACGTGATTGATAAACTAACTCCTAAGTTTTATCAAAAAACACAAGTTTTGTTAGATGCTCATCATAATGGTGATTTAAGTGCTTATACTTGGTCTCTTGAATCTGGTTTAATTGCACAAGAAGTATTACAAATAAGTGATTTAAGTTATGTAGTAGGTGGAGGTGATTATTATGAACAAAAATATATTTATAAAAGACAAACCAATGATTTAAGTTACAATTATTATGAAATAAGTGCTAATTATTATGAAATAAGTGCTAATAACTATGAAGTAAGTGCTAATTTAATAACACAAGCATATAATCTTAATTATAATTCTGTTTTTGTTTATGGACTTGCGGCTATAAAAGAATTACATACAAAAGTAAAAGCACAAGAAACAACTATATTAGATGAGCAATTAAATGATTTAGTAACAAGAATAGAAGCATTAGAGTCAGCAAGACAAGATATGTCTAATAATATTGAATAAAAATAACATATTATAAAAATTACATATTATAAAGAAATATATATTTTTTATATATATAAAAATATATATATTAATACTATAGTAGTTTATGAGTTTACATAATTTAAACACACCTAATAAACAATGGCTTATGTATTTAAATACGTTGTCTTCTATTAGCGGAGATGATTTAACAATAAAACCAGATATTACGAGAAATTTAGTATTAGAAGTTTCTGGAAACAATAATATTATTATGAAAAAAGGAACCAATTCATATAATTTAACTAATTTATTAACAAGTGATGTTTCATTTTCTAATATTGATGTAAGCATGAATTTAAATCCGTTATTACCTAATAATTCAAGTTTGGGTCGTCCTAATAAAGCATGGGGCAACGCATATATAAATGATATAAGTGTTACAAATGTGAGTGTAAGTGGAACTATTTCTAATGTTAGACAAATAATACCACAAATAACCAACGACATAAGCACTAGTTTGGGAAGTAATACAAATATGTTGCAAAAAGCATTTATTCGTGATTTAAGCGGTATTAGTAGCATAAATGGTAGCAATTGGCCAATAACAGGACCAACAGGACCATCGGGACCAACAGGACTAACAGGAATATCCGGAGAAAATGGACTAACAGGACCACCAGGACCAGCGGGACCACCTGGACCAATAGGAGCAATTGGACCTGCCGGAACAACTATTACAGCAACTTGGAAAGATATTAGTAATTTAACATTAACCACATATCATAGAATATATCAAAACATCGGTAGAAAACCCATTTACGAACTTAATACAAGTTCTTTGTCGTGGGTGCAACATAAGGCCAATGCTGAGAGTTTAGGCAAAACTTTGGCTGTTATTTTAAACGCAACACAAAATGAAGAAGTTAGGGTTTTGGCAAATAATGGAGCTTATATTGGAGGAATAAGAAAAGCGACTTCATCAAATGCCAATGGGGGCACGTCGACTGATTGGGAATGGGTAAATGGAGATACTTGGAACTATGCTAATTGGAATGGAGGAGAACCGAATGGTCTTAATGAACCTTACGTTGAAATGTATTCCAGTGGATTTTGGAATGATACAGGCGGTGGTGGTGGTGGTTCTGCCGTTTATATGTCTTATGTAGAAGACCCGAGTTGGTCTACAGTTAATAATTATTATGGATTGGCAAAATATGCTTATCCGGCATTGAATCCTTATTCAAGTGGAGCACAAGCGGTTCAAACTTGGACTGTGAGAACAACACCATCTTCACAATGGAATAGTATTTGTTGGTCACCGGAACTTAGGCTATTTGTTGCTGTAGCTTATTATGGATCAAATAGAGTAATGACTTCGCCTAATGGTATAATTTGGACTGCTTTTACTGCAGCTACTGCTAGTACATGGTACTCTGTTTGTTGGTCACCAGAACGAATGTTATTTGTTGCTGTTGCTGAAGGCGGAACATCAACAAGAGTAATGACTTCTCCTGATGGAAAAAATTGGACTGCTAGAACAGCATCATCAGAAACTTCTCGGTGGAGTGCTGTGTGTTGGTCCGCAGAACTTGGAATATTTGTTGCTGTATCCATTGATGGAAACAATAGAGTAATGAGTTCTAGCAATGGAATAAGTTGGTCTTCGAATAATGTTTCTGGTATAGAAGCTAATATTTGGATTGATGTTTGTTGGTCTAAAGAACTAGGATTATTTGTTGCTGTTGCTGAAAACGGAACAAATAGAGTAATGATTTCAAATAATGGAACAAATTGGAATGCAATATTAGCAGCCGGAGGACAAGATAATGTATGGCGCAGCATTTGTTGGTCTCCAGAACTAGGAATATTTGTTGCTGTTTCTGATAGCGGAACTAATAGAGTAATGACTTCCAATAATGGAATAAAATGGATTTCAAGATCAGCTGTGGGAGTTAATCTCTGGTATAATGTTTCTTGGTCTCCGCAACTTGAATTGTTTGTTGCTTGTGGAACAAATTGCCTAATGAGTTCACCAGATGGAATGAATTGGACTTCAAGACCTGTAGCACAATCTAATACTTGGCTTGGAAGTTGTTGGTCTCCAGAACTTGGAATTTTTGTTGCTGTTGCTGATAATGGAATAGATAGAGCAATGACTTCATCTTTAAAAGGACGCCCTCCAACAAGTTATAACTTATTTGATAATACGTATACAATTCCTAGCGGTACTGGTATTGGTAGTGGTGGTATAATAACCACTAACGGTTCATATACGATCCATAGCTTCATAACAGTTGGGTCATCTACTTTTACACCAACAACGAGCGGAACAGTTGAAGTATTGCTTGTTGGTGGTGGTGGTGGCGGTGGGCCTACTCTTGGTGGTGGTGGTGGTGGTGGTGGTGTTATTTATATGCCTTCAGTATCAGTTAGTGCAGGAACAAGTTATTCAGTTGTCGTGGGTGATGGTGGAGCTTCAGGGACTAATGGACAAAACTCTTCTATTTTTGGAGCAACTGCAGCTGGTGGTGGAACGAGCGGGACATATCCAGACGGTATTGGAACCAGTGGAGGCAGTGGCGGTGGTGCTGCTGCTGGTCAATCGAACCTTAATCAGGGTGGTGGGACTAGTGGTAATAGTCTTGGATCAAATAATGGAATTATTTACGGGAATATAGGAGGCAGTTTGATTGGTGGTACTCGAGCAACTGACGCAACCAGAGCAGCTGGTGGTGGTGGTGCTGGCGTAAAAGGTCTAGATACAGATATGAATGTTACAGGAGATACAGGTCAAACAGGTATGGGTTCGGGTGGAGCGGGAATTGTTAATACTATTCTAGGACCAAGTTATTATTGGGGAGGTGGAGGCGGTGGTTCTAGTCACAGCTATCAATTTGGCGGCTATGGTGGTCTCGGTGGTGGCGGTGGAGGGGCAGGTGGGAGCGGTCTAGGAGGTGGTGGACAAGGTCTTGGTGGTGGGTCGGCGCTTAATAGTGGAGCAAATGGTGGAGTAGGTGCTAATATGAATGGTGGTGCTGGTGGTGCAAATACAGGTGGTGGTGGTGGTGGAGGAAATTGGTCTAATGGACTAGGTGGTAGTGGCGGCTCCGGTATTGTAATAATTCGCTACATCACCCCCCATATTACTATTTCAACTAATAGCATAGATGAAACTGGTAAATGGAGTTTTCAAAATATGGATGTAACAACTCTTAGTGTAAATAATCAAGTTGTAACATCAGATGACCGACTAAAGCATAATGAAGTTGTCATTTCTAATGGTTTAGACGTGATTGATAAACTAACTCCTAAGTTTTATCAAAAAACACAAGTTTTGTTAGATGCTAGTTATAATGGTGATTTAAGTGGTTATGCTTGGTTCCATGAAGCTGGTTTAATTGCGCAAGAAGTATTACAAATAAGCGACCTAAGTTATGTAGTAGGTGGAGGTGATTATTATGAACAAAAATATATTTATAAAAGACAAACCAATGAAGTAAGCGCGAATTATTATGAAGTAAGTGCTAATTATTATGAAATAAGTGCTAATAACTATGAAGTAAGTGCTAATTACTATGAAGTAAGTGCTAATTATTATGAAATAAGTGCTAATAACTATGAAGTAAGTGCTAATTATTATGAAGTAAGTGCTAATTATTATGAAGTAAGCAACAACTATTATGAACCAAGTGCTAATAATTATGAACCAAGTGCTAATAATTATGAACCAAGTGCTAATAACTATGAAATAAGTTATAATTTAATAAAACAAGCATATAATCTTAATTATAATTCGGTTTTTGTTTATGGACTGGCGGCTGTAAAAGAATTACACACAAAAGTAAAAGCACAAGATTCAACAATATTAAATCAAAAAAATATTATAAGTAGTTTACTAGCAAGAATACAAACATTATGATTGTGATGAATATCCAAACTCAGAAGATATTAAGCAACAAGGAACAGTTATATTTTTTCCTTCATTTATTTATCATGAAGCAAATCAAGTTACTTCTGGAATACGACATAGTTTAGCACTTTGGTTTGAGGGTCCAAAATGGCGGTAAACTCTTTTGATTAATATTATAATATTAATGTCTTAAAAATAATATTATAATGTATTTCACTAACAAATCCAAACAATCCAAACAAATTACCTTCTCTTAAGTGTTCGGCTTTTACCCACCTTTGTCTTAGTAAATTTATATTTCATAGTTTTTTTAAAACCTTCTTTTGGAATATATCTAAAAAAGTTCATATTATAAAGTCTGGATTTGCGCGAAAGTTCATTGCTTTTAACTTTATCGTATATTTTCACCTTTTCTTCGCGTATATCTTCTAATGTTTGTTGTTTGCCGTAGCATGTTACACTAAATCGTTTTAGCAGCCCTCTTTGCTCTAGTCGATTTTTGATTTGAACTTTAAATAAATATTCAGACAAACATAATAGTCGGTTTTCATCATAATAAGGTCTATTTGCATAAATAAAAATTAAGTAAAAACTCAAAATGGTGTCAATAGAGGCAACTTTGATTTTACGCCCTTGTAGTGTAATAACATTATAACTATGACAAGCAACAGTTTTGTAAATAAACGCAATAGCATCATTATTAACAATTATTTCACAATGGTCGTCTACATATTCACCAATAGGCTTCTTTTTTCTAATAACAACATTTTTAAAGCCTTCATAATTAAGTTGTTCTTTTAATATTAACGCACTTGACATAGGGTTTTCGCTCAACATATCAAAATCGGGAATAGTATTGACTTGTGCTCGTTCTTTTTTGGGCATATATTGACTATAAAGTGACGCGGCATAACCACCAAAAAACACCAATCCTTGATTTATGAACGATGTTTTACAAACTTCATACAGTTTATTGCGCTCTAATACCGAACCATCGTAATCTCTCTGAAATTCTATAGATTTACAAAGATCTCCTTTTAAAGGATAACTTTTGTTTAATAAAGTAATGCGTTTTAATATTTTTTCCCATCGCGATACATCGCCCATTGGTCTTGACAATTCAACATACATAGCCATGCGCAAATAGTTAGGAGGGCAATAATTTATAGCATTTATTTTAATAGCTTTTTTGAACAAGTTTGTAAACAATGTTTTGTCTAAATAGGTTATGTCAGCAATGGGAATAAAATTAACATACACTTTATAGGTTCCTGCGTGCACTGCTGATTTTGCCTCAACTTCCTCGTAACCGGCTTTATAATATATATTTGTTAACTTTGTCGCATATTCCATTGCTAACGGCGTAAAAAAATCATAGTCAGGTATTTCAATATCTTTGTTATAAAATCGGTCTTGTTCTGGTAATATATTATTTACAGCTGTTCCGCCATAACATAAGGTATTATGTGTTCTTAAAAATTCTTCTAATATTTCTATAATTTTTTTTATAGTATCAGATTGTACTAATTTTTTACCAACTTCATAAGTAGCACTATCAATAGCATTTCGTAATATTTTTAATTCTTTTTCTTCAAAAGATTTCATAATAAATTCTATAATATAGTGTGTTATTATAATATTTTTTATTTTATAGAAAACAAAAAACATAAAATGTAAAATGTAAAAATTGGTTTTTGTATTATTATTGAGTCAAAACGCTTTGTATTGTACTTCTAATATCTTCTATTGGTCTATGACTTGTAAAAGGAATAATCGCAAAACTACTTGGAACATTGGCAATTAAATGTTCCGATTTTAAAATCCATGAATAGCTTCCTTTATTTGTAAATTGTTCAATATATTGTTGAAGATTCGCATCTTTGGTTTGATATTTCATAGCTATAGCATTACAACCATATCCATATGCTGAAGCAAACTCAGTATTATTTACAGAGTTATTTAAATTTGGTAATACTATTACAAAATTTTTCTTTGTTTCATCTATAAACTGCGTTGTTCTACCAGCTATTTCAGTATATCTATAAGTTTTACAATATTCACTTCTACCTTTTAAATTAATATAGGTTTTTAATTTTGCTAATACATTATTTGTTTCTAATATATTATTTGATGGATAAAAATCACATATAATAATAATTGTTTTGTATAAATCACTCATTTTAACAGTCAATATTGTTCCTGTTGTATAATTATATTGTTTCATTAAACGAAAAGTGTTATCACCTGAAGTAGCTAAATCCAGGTGTTGTTCAAATAAGTTTCCAATTGCTTCTAACATTGTTAAATTAGTGCTCATAATTCTAAAGTTTAAAATTAATGGGTCTCGGTTACAATTTGTATGCACAGCATCAAATGCTCTTGTGCTAATAGTATTTAATACTTCACCTAAATCTAAAGAATTATATGTTTCTTTTATATAGTTGCTATTTGCAGTAGACGACGCCACGATTGGTTTATTATTATAGGAATAAATTTCAAAATCTAGAAATCTACATCCATTACTAATACATTTTTCTAAAGCACATAAATTAACAAAATTGTTTTTATATCCATCACCACAGCAACAATTATAAGCACTTTTAACATAATAATTTTTTAATATACTATTAGATATATCAAATTTGTTTACATTACTTGAACTTGTGCTACTTGCTACTACAATGTTTGCACTAGTAAAATAAGATTTTCCAACATTAGCCTTATAATATTTATCTAATTTATTACAAGTTCGTTTTTCAAGTGCTAATCTATCATATATCCAACCAAATAATATTAACATTATTAGAGTTATAATAGCTAGTGTTATATATAAATAATATGACGGTATAACACCTCCTTCTGGTATTTGTTGTTTAATTGTATGCCAAAGTTGCTTTGCTTTTCCGATTATTGACTCTTCAAGATTTGGATTAGGATTAGGCATAGTTTTAAGTAATACTATATTTATATATTAAAACATTTAATTTTAACTAAAATAGTTTAATAATAGTTTAATAATAGTTTAATAATAGTATAAGAATTTAGTAATAATGTAATAATGTAATAATATAATAATTTAATAAAAGTATAAAATTATTATAGTATATTAATTATTATACTATGGCAGGAGGATTATTAAACTTAATAGCACTAGGCGACCAAAATGTTATTTTGACTGGCAATCCTACAAAAAGTTTCTTCAAATCTACATATTCAAAATATACTAATTTTGGATTGCAAAAATTTAGAATAGACCAAATAGGACAAAAAGAGCTAGATGTTACAAAACCAACAACATTTAGCTTTAAAATAGAGCGTTATGGTGATTTGTTAATGGATACTTATTTGGTAGTAAAATTACCAACAATATGGAGTCCAATATTAAATTATAAAAAATATCAAGATATTAGCGCTGTTTATAGACCATATGAATTTAAATGGATAAAACATATTGGGTGTCAATTAATTAAAGAAGTTAAAATAATGATTGATGGAATAATTATTCAAAAATTTAGCGGTCATTATTTGCAAAATATTGTTGAACGCGATTTTGACACACATAAAAAAGAGTTATTTGATATTATGACAGGAAATATTAGCGAACTAAATGACCCCGCAAATTTCAATAACCGAAACAATAATTATCCAAACGCATTTAATATAAATGGAACTAATCCTGATATAAGCGGTATTGAACCATCTATAAGAGAATATACTTTATATATACCAATTAACAGCTGGTTCACAATGTCCTCTTTTATGGCGTTTCCCTTAATATGTTTACAATATAGTAATTTAGTTATTGATTTTACACTACGTCCATTATTTGAGTTATTTACTATTAAAGATGTATTATATGATATAAGTGTAAATACTTATAAAATAGCTAATTATAATAATATTCCTCAAATACAACCTATTCAAACAACAACAGAATATCAATTTAATAGATTTATAAATCCGCCGCCATATACTGATTTATCTGGAGACAGTTATATTAATTTAACAAGTAGAATAAATAGTAATATACACTTATTATGCACTCAATGTTTTCTTGATAATGCTGAACGAGAAATGTTTGCCAAAAATAGTCAAAATTATTTGATTAAGGAAATAAAAGAATATAGTTTTATAAAAGTTATTAAGACTAATAAAATTAAATTAGAATCAAATGGATTAATTAGTAGTTGGATATGGTATTTTCAAAGAAGTGATGTTAAGGAACGCAATGAGTGGTCTAATTATACTAATTGGCCTTATGACAATAGTATTCCAAATGATTTACAAAAAATCAAGATTGATTCTAAATATCAATATTATAGTCCACATTTTACTTATAGTAGTGATATTTCAAAAAATATTTATTATACAGGATATGTTCCTAGTGTTTATGAACAAACTAATTTTTGTGAAATTATGAAAAATTTTGGCATAATATGCGATGGTAAATATAGAGAGCAAACATTTGATAGCACTGTATTTAGCAAAATAGAAAAATACAATAAGTCTAATGGTTCCAATTCAAAAGTTGGTTTATATTATTATAATTTTGCGTTAACAACTGACCCTTTTAAACTGCAACCAAATGGTGCGTTTAATACAAATAGATTTAAAACAATTGAATTTGAATATAATAATTATGCTAATCCACCAATTGACTCTAGTAATGTAGAATTTACAACAATATGCGACCCTGAAACAGGAGCAATAATAGCAACATCAAAAGACCCAACAAATATTTATAAATATTATTATAATTTGTATGTAATTGAAGAAAAATACAACATATTGTTTTTTCAAAATGGTTTTGGTGGACTCTTATATTCTAGTTAATAGTTATAGCTTATACTAATTTAATTTTTGGAACTTTTCGTGTTCCACTATTTTTTGCTTTAAGTGCTAATTTTAGTGCCTTTGAATTTGCTGTACAACCACGTTCCAATATTTTATAATCTATTGCTGATGCTTTGCCTCCACTAATAGCACTTGCTAAGCGTGCATAACCCCAACTATGTGCGCTTTGATTTGGACGTGACCCAGAAGAATAATATGCGCCGCGACCCTTTTTAACAATTTGTAATAAGGCATTTTTAGAACAACCTGTTGCATTTACTAAGTCGGAATTTATTGTTATATTTTTTAGTTTATATAACTTTTGCGCTTTTGCTATATGAGCCGATTTTTTGGATTTATATGAGTCAACGTTTTTTCGTGTTAAATAGCGCTTCTTTTTATATGCATTACGTGAGGCTTTTAATTGTTTAATTTGTAGTTTTTTATCTTTCGAAGTAAGACGACGAGGTAAGTATTTAATAGGTATATTTATCATTTTTAATTACTATTATACTATAATATTTATTATATATAAAAATATTATAATATGAATAAAAGTATGAATAAAAGTATGAATAAAAGTATGAATAAAAGTATGAATAAAAGTATGAATAAAAGTATGAATAAAAGTATGAATAAAAGTATGAATAAAAGTATGAATAAAAGTATGAAAGAAAAAATCATAAAATTTGAAAAAGGACCGCCTGGAAAAAAATACACAGCCTTTATCCAAAATAAGACAACCAAAAAAATACGCAAAATACATTTTGGAGCATCAGATTATCAACAATATAAAGATAGAACTCCGCTTAAATATTATTCACATAAAAATCATAATGATAGAAAACGAATGCGCAATTATTTTAATAGACATTCTGGAACCAAAAAAAGAGGCGAAGCAATTAGTTTAGAAAAAAGAAAATCACAAGGCTATTATAATGCTAAAATATTGAGCCATGTATATTTATGGTGAAATTATGGAATTATGGAATTATGGAATTATGGAATTACGGAATTATGGAATATAAGTTATGTATTTTTAAGATATTTTTTATATCATAAGTTAGAGATAAATTAGATGGATAAGGTGATGGCATTGTTAAATATGCGGTAGTCATTAATGACCCAGTAAAAGTAAAACCAAGTTATTTAAAATCCATTTTTTATATCATAAGTTAGAGATAAATTAGATGGATAAGGTGATGGCATTGTTAAATATGCGGTAGTTACTAATGACCCAGTAAAAGTAAAACCACTATATGTAGGATTACCCACAACACTGGAATTACTGCCATTACCAATTACTACTACTAATGTCAATACTGTAGTAGGTGTAAACAGTCGGTTCTCGATAGGGAATGGGAGAGTATGCCCTGTATTTTGCGAGAACGAATTGCCGCTGGCTTCTGTTCTTGATGCTAGTAAAAATGTACCCTCATACAACCAAACTGAAAGACCATTACCCGAATTATTGGGTGTTGAATTGGTAATAATAAAACTAATACTACCATACCAACCAGTACCTAATCCATTTCTTATATTATAAGTTAGAGATAAATTAGATGGATAAGGTGATGGCATTGTTAAATATGCGGTAGTTACTAATGACCCAGTAAAAGTAAAACCACTATATGTAGGGTCAGCCCCCGCAACACTTGAATTACTGCCATTACCAATTACTACTACTAATGTCAATACTGAAAGAGGTCTAAACAGTCGTAGGTAGTGAGGGATTTGTATAACAACCCCGGTATTTTGTGCGATTTGAGTGCCATCGGCTACTGTTTTTGATGCTAATATAATTGTGCCCGCATACAACGAAATTTGAAGAACATTACCCGCATTATTTGGTGTTGTATTAGTATTACTAATATTAATACTACCATACCAACCAGTTAACGTATTGCTCTCAATATTAGCAATTCGTGCCTCATAATCAGCAAGTTTTGCTACTAATTGAGAACTCAATGTTCTTTCTAGAATACTTCCATTAGGCATATTTATATTTGTAACACTTATAGTTGTAACACTTATATCATTTGCGTATATGTTGCGCCACTGCTTTGATGAAGAACCCAAATCAGACATACTAGTGTTTAAAGGAATTATGTTGCCGCTTATATCAATATTTTGAAAAGTCCAATTACCGCTTTCATCAATACTATTAAAACTATTATCAAATACATTGTAACTTGTTGGAGGTCGTCCTTTTAATGAAGAGGTCAAAACAACATTATATCCACCAACCGTTCCAATACGATAATCTGCAACGGCAACAAATAGCCCAAGTTCAGGAGACCAACATACACCACGCCAATCACTAGTTTCAACTCTTATGTGCGTCCAAATTATTCCATCACTAGAAGTCATTACTCTATTAGTTCCACCAGAAGCAACAGCAACAAATAAACCAAGTTCTCCAGACCAGCATACGCTTCGCCAAGGATTTTCAACTATTGAAATTGTAGTCCAATTTATTCCATTGCTAGAAGTCATTAGTCTAAAAGTTCCATCAATGGCAACAGCAACAAATAAACCAAGTTCTTTTGACCAACAAATACTAGACCAATAACTATTAGGGGCTACTTTTGTAGTCCAAGTTATTCCATCACTAGAAACCAATACAACATTTTGATTCTCACCAACAGCAACAAACAAACTACGTTCGGCTGACCAACAAATAGCACGCAACTTACTAATGTTTACTGCTATTGGTATCCATGTATTTCCATCATTAGACGTTGTTACCTTTCCAATATTAGCAACAGCAGCAAACAATTGAAGTTCTTTAGACCAGCAAACACTAGTCCAGTTATTATATTCGTATGTTGTAGCATCATCCCATATTGTTCCATTGCTAGAAGTCATTATTCCATTAGTTCCATCTCTAGCAACCGCAACAAATAAACTACGTTCTGGAGACCAACAAACACCTCGCAGTGCTATTTCAGTATCTAGTGCTATTGAATTCCAAGTTATTCCATTATTAGACGTCATCACTTTATCATCACCAACAGCAACAAATAGTCCACGTTGTGGTGACCAACAAATATTATACCAATCGCCAGAAGTTACTGAGCGAGGAGTCCAAGCATTGACTGCTTTAAAACCACTTGAATAAGGATTTAATCTTGGATAAGCATCTTTTGCTAATCCATAATAACCATTAACAGCAGACCAACTTAAGTCCCCACTAATGTTTTGATATAACCTATGAGTTGTAGTTATACTAAAATTACTTGCATCAGGAACTATTCTCATAGAATCACCACTTACGCTAAATATTATATTTCCACTTACACTAATATTAGTTGCGCTTATGTCACGTATATATGCGTTTCCCCACGATTTATTAACAAGCCCGATAGTTCCTTTATTAGGAAATAATGGATTTAAATTAACGCTTATATCAATAGACGCTACACTTACATCATTTATATATGCGTTTCCCCATGATTTATTAACAAGACCAATGGTTCCTTTATTAGGCACTAATGGATTTAAATTAACACTTATATCAATTGAACTAACGCTTATATCATTTATATATGCGTTTCCCCATGCTCTATTAACAAGACCAATAGTTCCTTTATTGGGAAGGAGCGGATTTAAATTGGTGCTTATATCAATACTAGAAACGCTTACATCATTTATATACGCGTTTCCCCATGCTCTATTAACAAGACCAATAGTTCCTTTATTAGGCACTAATGGATTTAAATTAGTACTTATATCAATTGAACTAACACTTACATCATTTATATACGCGTTTCCCCATGCTCTATTAACAAGACCAATGGTTCCTTTATTGGGAACTAGCGGATTTAAATTAAGGCTTATATCAATTGAACTAACACTTATGTCATTGATATATGCATTGTTCCATGTAGCTCCAACTTCACCTATAGATGGTACTATAGATGAACCGCTAATGGTAGTTGGTATAATGTTAGAACTATATATAGTATTAATATGACCAATTGCCCATCTACGGTTAGTTTGACCAATATATCCATTTCCATTATTAGTAGGATAAATATTACTTGTAGTTATAGTTGTAATATGGCCTTCGCTCCATGCTTTACCAGAAATTCCCAGACTTCCCGAGTTAGCAACTAATGGATTTAAATTGAAGGTTACATCAATAGACGACACACTTATATCTTTTATATGCGCATTGCCCCATGCTTTATTGGGAAGACCGATGCTTCCTTTATTAGGAACTAATGGATTTAAATTAGTGCTTACATCAATAGAGACAACACTTATATCTTTTATATGCGCATTGCCCCATTGTATATTAGGAAGACCGATGGTTCCTGAGTTAGGAAGGAGCGGATTTAAATTGGTACTTACACTAATGTTACTCGCGCTTATATCGCGTATATAAGCATTTCCCCAATAGTTAGTAACACTTCCTAGTTTTCGCTCGGGGTTAATGTTAGGGTTAAAAAAATAAGGAATTATATCACTAGTAACTTCTAGTAAATTAATAGTAGAAGTTCCGCCACCACCACCACCAGTACTAACCGGAGGATAAGGCAGACCGTTTATTGAATTAACGTTCAAATTATATACAAACATAGCACTCCATTTATTTGTTAAAGAACCCAAATTAGAGAAGCCATCAGATAAAGGTACTATATTACCACTTATAGTCATATTAGTCGCGGTTATATCATTTATATATGCGTTTGCCCATGGTCTACTAGTAAGACCTAATGTTCCTGAGTTAGGAACTAGTGGATTTAAATTGGTGTTTATATCAATCGACACTACACTTATATCATTTATATAAGCGTTGCCCCATGCTTTATTGGGAAGACCGATGCTTCCTTTATTGGGAACTAGTGGATTTAAATTAGTGCTTACATCAATAGACGCTACACTTATATCATTTATATATGCATTACCCCAACGTCTATCAGAAAGACCTAATGTTCCTTTATTAGGAACTAATGGATTTAAATTTGTGCTTATATCAATTGAAGAAACACTTACCTCTTTTATATATGCATTGCCCCATGGTCTACTAGAAAGACCAATGGTTCCCTGATTAGGAACTAGTGGATTTAAATTTGAGCTTACATCAATTGAACCAACACTTAAATCGCGTATATATGCGTTACCCCATTGTCTATTAGAAAGACCGATGCTTCCTGTTAAAGGTAGTAAAGGATTTAAATTAACACTTACATCTATTGAACTAACACTAAGGCTGTTTGAAGTAATAACTCCACTTATACTAATATTTCCACCTGAAGTAATATTTCCACTTATGCTAATATTTCCACTTGAAATAATAGCTCCACTTGAAATAATAGCTCCACTTGTGCTAATATTTCCACTTGAACTAATAGCTCCAGTTGAACTAATAGCTCCAATTAAAATAGTTCCACTTATACATGTATCTCCTAAAACATGCAAACTATAAACACTACTTGGGTCTAAACCAATACCCATTTTATTATTTACTCTGACATGTTTGTTACGAGCTTGTAATATAATATTAGAACAACTATCAATAATCATATTTTCACTTGACAAATTTTGTAAATATGTTGCTGGTATGTTATATCTTATTGGAATTTGCGTACCCGTTATAAATTTATTTAATAATGGATAAACATCAGGTATATCAATAAATGATGATGTAGACATTTTAATATAGCAAAATATAATTTTACTCATATTAAAACATAATAGTTTTAATATCTAAGCCTTAAATAATTAGAAGCATCAACGTAAATCTCTCCACTAATTAATTGATAAATAAGCGGAATAGCTCCAGCAAGAGGCAACTTACTTATATCACTTATAATAAGTCGGGGCGTTCTAATATATTGAGGGTTATTAATAGCAAAATTGCTAATATCAATGGCGTATTCTGGAGCTAAAGTATTTATCCCTATTCTGTTAGCAGATGTATCTATACATATACATTGTTCCATAGAATTAGTGCTTATGTCTGCTGTTACATAAGAAAAAGCTCCTACAAGTGCATTAATAGAATCGTCTGACATATTATCTAAAATATATAAATAGCTTTTATATACATATTTTTCTTAATAATTAGTAAAAATAATATAAAATATAAAACATAAAATATTTTAAAATGCTCTTTCAATAGTAGTAATTCTGGTTTCTAAAATACTTATTTTATTAATTAATTCTTGTATTTGAATATTTTGTTTGTTTATGATATTAAACAAATCATAATTTGTTGTTGCATTATTTGTTGTTGCATTATTTGTTGTTGCATTATTTGTTGCTTCGGCAAAATTTAATACATTTTTAATAGTTTCAACATTATTATCTAATTCTTTCAAAGCTGCTAAACAATATATAAAAATAGAATTATAATTTAAGCTATATGGAGTTTGTTCATTGCCATTAATTACACTAAATTTAAGTTCTTCAATTTGTTGAACATCTTGAGCTATTAAACCTGCTTCTATTATATATGGCTCATTTAGTTGTCCTCTATAATGTAGTTCTTTAAAATTGCTTGTTTTCTGGTATATTTGAGGTTTTAATTGTCTAATTGCTAATAAAGCATTAACAATATTTTGTTCATTATGTTTCAATCTATCATCAGAACGAAGCGTAATATAACCTGTTCCTACACTAGAACCTACTATTGTTGTTCCTGTTCCTCTAACATTTAGAGAACCGTCTATCCATATATTTCCACTTGTATTTATTGAAATATCACCACCACTTATAGAAGGATAAATAACACGTACATATAAGTTTGGTGAATTTAAAGACCCATCAATTCTTACATTTCCATTAATGCTTATATCGTTATTTAAAATTGGTCTAATAGATTTTACATATAAATTAGTAGTACAACTTATATCTATAGAAGTTAAATTAGTAAAACTTCCACTAATACAGTTTAAAAATGACGTGCTTATATCTTGACATCTTACTGAAGTAGAATCACTAGTGGTACATTTACTATTAATAGTAGTAATTCCACTATTATCAATAGTGGTATTAGCAGTTCTAAAAATAGAACTATTTATTGTACCGCTAACATCTATTTCATAAAAAGGAGAACTTACATTTACTCCAATTCTACTATTTTTTGTATCAATACAAACTACTTTGTCTGTTGGACTAATAATATTATCAACTAAAGCACTAACACTTGTTGCTATTTTATTTTGTGCCGCCATGCTATTTAATTATATTTGAGATAATTAAATAACATATTAAACATTATTAAAAACTATTAAAAATAAAACTATTAAAAATAAAACTATTAAAAACCAAATTTTTGTTCTAATGTTTTGTTTGTTTTATTTGAATAAATTGGGTGTTGAATAGGTTTATGCATTGAACTTGCATCTTCTTTATATTTTAAATATGAAACGGCTTCATTATAAACACTTGGAATACAGTAATTCAAAACATGACTATTTAATTCTTCTATTTGTTTTTCTATATTTGTGTCTAAATTTTTTGAATATTGTAAATACATAGATCTCATAACTAATACCACCTGATCTTCTGCTTGTTTATCTATTAATATACGTTGATTTGATTTATCATACACTCCTTTACGAATGCTATTTTGTATTAACTCTATATTTTTTTTGGAAAAATAGTTTGTTGACAACTGCGACCTTTCAAAATTACCAGCTAATACATTTTGATAATTAGTATTTGTATTTATAGGAATTTTATCCATCATAGAAAATTGAGTAGCTATATTAGGTCCCATTATATTTACTTTTCCATTGTATTGGTTCATAATAGACTATTTTAAATAATAAAATATTTTATTTCTAATAATTTTTTCTATTATATTATTATTTATGTTAAATTCATTTATTTTAATATAATTTATATAATTAAAATAATTAAATTAATATAATAATAATATAAATATGTTAACAACTTTCAATAAAAGTGTACTGTTTATTTCTACAATATTATTAATAATAGGATTAATTGTTGTTGCAAATTTTATAATGTCAAATAAATTAACTGAAGTATATCCACCAGTTGTAAGTGATTGCCCTGATTATTGGGATGTAGATTATGATAATCAAGGAAAAAAACACTGTAAAAATAATACATATATAAATGATGGCCATTCAACAGCAACTTGTCGCTCATATCCACATGCACTATTTTCTGCAAACGGTTCTTCGCCAGATGATGTAATTTGTGAAAAGTCTAAATGGGCAAAAGATTGCAATATACACTGGGATGGAATTACAAATAATCCCAAAGCATGTGTAAATACTTCTATATAGCTTCAATAACTATTATAACTATAGTAACTATATAAAATTTTATATTTACAATATATATAAATATAAAATATATATGACAAATTATGCTACTAACTATTTTGACATTAGTGAAGGTACAACTGATATAAGTCAACTATATGTTCCAGCTCTTAAAGAAAATGTTCCTTGGGGTATTCATTCAACATATATTTATAAAGAAACTACTTTAGCGCCTCAATTTAATAGCGGTATTAATAAACATTTAGTTATTGAAAACAAAACTTTGACTGGTAATATTATTTTAAAAACACATACATCTGGAAGAACTATTATACAAGATAAATTAGATGTTAAAGAACTAAGGTTTAATAATGTGGTGACTAATATTGCTACAACTGATTTTTCCCCATTTATGTATAATATTGGAAGTACTATTTATATAAATGGAGGATTAACAGTCAGTGGTGGAAATTTTAATTTGTTTAAAGGAGTCGCCGGAGAAACTAGTGAATTGAATGAGCCGAGAATAAATAATCCTACAATAAATAATGGGTTATTTATTAGCGGTGAAATAATTGGTGCGCAAATTAGAAACTCAACAATAAGTGGTGGTTCTATTAATGGTGCTGCTATTATTAATAATTCTATAACAACAAGTAAAATTCTTGATTTTAATATTACAGAAAGTAAACTTGCTACTAATTCAGTGTCTACTATTAAAATAGCAGACAATGCAATAACAAATATTAAAATAGCCAATAATATTATTGGTAATACTAAATATGGTCCTAAAAGTATTACATATGATAAAATTGCCGACGGCACTATTAGTAATGCTAACTATGGTTTAGCAAGTATTACATATGATAAAATTGCTAATGCTACTATTAGAGGAGAAAATATTGCTCTTGCTACTATTTCAGGAGAAAATATTGCTCTTGCTTCTATTACAGGAGCAAATATTGATATTGCTACTATTAGTATAACAGGAGCAAATATTGTTAATAATTCAATTAATTCAGCGCATATAATTGATGGTTCTATTTTAGGAACAGATATTTGTAATCTTACTATTACAGAAAGCAAACTTGCATCTAATTCAGTTAGTAATGCTAAAATAGTAGACAATGCAATAACGAATGCTAAAATTTTTCCTGCTACTATTACAGGAACAAGCATTGCTATTAGTTCAATTAATTCAGCACATATAATTGATGGTTCTATTTTAGGAACAGATATTTGTAATCTTACTATTACAGAAAGTAAACTTGCTTCTAATTCAGTTAGTACTGATAAAATAGTAGACAATGCAATAACGAATGCTAAAATAGTAGACAATAATATATCAGGGTCTAAGATTGCTGACAATACAATTAATAATTCTAAACTACAAGACAATACAATTAACAATTCTAAACTACTAGACAATACAATTAATTATAATAAAATATTAGACAATGCAATAATTGAAAGTAAAATTGCCAATTATAATGTTACTACTAATAAAATAGCAGACAATACAATTAATAATTCTAAAATAGAAGACAATACAATTAACAATTCTAAACTACTAGACAATACAATTAATTATAATAAAATATTAGACAATGCAATAATTGAAAGTAAAATTGCCAATTATAATATTACTACTAATAAAATAGCAGATGCTAATGTGACATATGCTAAATTAAATAGTAATATAACAACTGTTATAGACGCAAAAGCACCTATTGCAAATCCAACATTTACAGGAAATGTTACAGCAAACAATATTAAAATAAATGGACAAAATAATTCACTAGAATTAGGTACTGGTGTTGGTTATAAAACAAACTATGCAGGTCATATTGGTTATGGTATAACAGCAAATGGAAGTTTAGATATACACGGTGCTTCGATCTATACTGGGGGTCCAAAATTAGTTAGAATATGGAATGCTTTATATATTGACAGTACTGCGGGTTATAATGGTGTAGGTAGTGGTCTTGTTGTTTGCTCAACTGAAGGAAATAATGGCGAATATATTACAAATATGAAACCGATTGGTAATACATATATAGAAATGGCTAGATATAACTTTGATTATAATAGTAATGATCTACATTTTAGAGGTGTAATTGGCTTTAACTATTTTAATAGTGATATAAGACAAAAAACTAATATTGCAGAACCACTAATAAACAATGCTTGTGAATATATTAAAAAGATAGAATTTAAAAGCTTTAACTGGAAAGAAAATGTTGATACAAATAAAACAAAATGTGAATTAGGTGTTATAGCACAACAATTGGAAAGTGTTTACCCAAAATTTATAAATATAAATTACGACGAACAAGAGCCTAAAGATGAGACAAAACATAAATCTATAAATACAAATGTATTTTCTACTTTTATGATGAAAGGTATTCAAGAATTAATTTTAGAAAATATACAATTGAAAAAGGACAATGAATTAATGAAAAAAGATATTGAATTAATAAAACAACATTTGGGGCTTTAATCAAAAATAATTGTATTACATTTTATTTTATTTTATTTTATTTAATAAAATTACATTTTATTTTACTAGTTTTTATATTAATTAAATATAGAAACTAGTTGGTTGTTATGTCAATAACAAATAAATTAGTAGCAAATATAAAACAAACACAAGTCGATATAAATAAGTTTACAGACACAAATAATGTTATATGTATTGATACATCTAATAATCGTATTGGTATAAATACTAAAACTCCACGCTATTCTATTGATATATGTGGCACTAATAATAAAATTTTTGTAAGTAATTTAGAAGTGGCACAAAATGCTAATATTTTTTCTATAAGCGGGACTACTATAAATTGTGTTGATGGCAGCTTTACACGCAATTTAGACACAAGCTTTATTAATTTCAAAACTATTAGTGGGTCATTAATAAGAGCAACAACTATTTTAGGAATTTGCGGTGCAATAGTAGATTTAAGTGGTCATAATATTAAACTTAGTAATGAACTGATAGCACTTTCTATTAGCGCTGATACTATTAAGGCAAACCGTGTAAGTACTAATATTTATGATATTGAAACCGGTTCTTTTAATATTATTAATGTTACAAGAAATGTTACAACTACTACTATTACTGGAGGAACTATAGTAGCAGTTAGTATAGTTGCAAATACTATAGATTGCAGTACTTTAACTGCAAACTTTATACAAAGTAATAGAATAAACTGTGTGCAAACACTTTCAGCTGGAACTGTAAGCACAAATAATTTAATGTCAGCTTCAGGACAGTTTTTTTTTAAACCTTCTGGTGAGTTATATGTTTTAGCTACTGAATTAGGAGACCAGAATATAGCTAATATACAAACTTTAATAAATGGCGAAATAGCTCGTCAATCAAATACTGAAGTTCGGACATCCCTTATTGTGGCTGACAAAGGGCTCATTGACGATTGTTGTATAAATACTTTAAGAGTCACAACCACTATTAATATTAATGGTCATTTAATACTACCACAACAAACTTCAGGAACTTCATATAATGGTTATTATGGAAGTTTAGCAATTAAGCAATTTGGTTTAATAAATAGTTTAACCTTATATAATAGTAATTCAAAATGGTCTAATATTTTTAGTGCAACGCATTATGCCACAATTGACTTAAGTGGTACTTCTAAAAAAAATATAGCAACTTACATAATAGATTCGGCCGACAGTTCTATTTTACCTAATTATAGATATATTCCAATAAAATTTAAAACTATAAATAATAATGCAGCAAAAACACAGTTATTTTCCATTAACAGTTCAAACAAATACATAGAAATAAGTAACACTGATTTGAGTTCAGGAATTTACGAAATAAATGCTAGTGTTACGTTAAGTTATAATAATACTATAAGCGGTGACGTTGAGCCAAATGATTTTACATTTGGATTATATGATAATATAATTTTAGATTTTACTGATGCTAATATTAGTAGTACTATTGAGATTTCTTATAACTATGTAAAAAATAAAAATCTTATATTGGCATTTGACAATAGTTATAATTATTCTAGTGTATCATTACATTATATTGGCCCTTTATATTATACTCCTAATTATAGTGTTAATAATACAAGAGGACTTTGTTATTTGGTAAGCTCACAAAAAGATATTTCTAATTTTAATGTAGAATATTTTAGTTCAACTATTAAACTCCTAAATTATGACACATAAGCATAATTATTTTATAATTATTATAATTTTTTATAATTTTTTATAATTTTTTATAATTATTTTTGTTTTAAAGTAATTATAAAATTTATTATTTTTTAATGACGACGTCTTGACCGTCTTGAACGTCTTGAACGTCTTGATTTTCTTGACCGTCTTGATTTTCTGGGTCTTCTTGACCGTCTTGAACGTCTTGATCTTCTATGTCTTCTATGTCTTCTTCCTCCCACTGGATCTTCTTCCTCTTCTTCCTCTTCTTCCTCTTTTGGCTCTTCTTCCTCTTTTGGCTCTGGTGGTGGCTCTGGTTTTGGCTCTAATTTATCTCTTTTATTTTGCAATTCTTCAATCTTAGTAGTATCTGGTTCCTCTGCACTATTTAAATGCGTAAGAACTTCATCTATAGCAGTAATCAGAGCGGTTTTAGTATCTTCAATACTAGTATCTTTATTATATGTTTCTTCGGCAGCTAATAAGTTTGTTTCTGCCGTCGCTAAATCAACAGCTCCTCCTCTCATTCTTCTGGTCATTCTTTTAGAACGTCTCGCCATTCTTATTATAATATAATAATATAAAAAAAATTTATAAAATATAATAATCTCTAAATAAATAAATAATAAACAAGCTTATTTTATTTTGATTGTTTTGATTTTTTTGATTGCTCTTCAACTTTATCAGTTTTATTAGGCAATTTTAAAAAGTCATTATACGCAATTTTCAATTCTTCAAGTTCTGATAGCCACATTTCTTCTAAAGTTTGTGCCTTAATAGTTTCTAACTCAGTTTTCTTTTGTTCGTGTTCTTTCATTAATTTTTCAACATTTTCTTTGCTTACCGAATCCATTGGCATTTTAATCAAATAATTAAAGTCGCCATTTTCTCCTAAATCAAATTTAAAATTTGTTAAGATTGCAACAATTTCTTCCTTAGACTTTTTCCGCAAGTCAATAGTACTATCTAAATTATATTGAATAAAACGCGCTTTTGAGGTTAATATGTTAAGTTCTTTGTCAAGCTTCACAATAATATATGCTTTACGCTGTGCATAATAGTCATATCTAATAGCATAATAATCATCAATAATTTCATAAACAGTTTGATATTTACGCAATTGCTCTTTTTCATTAAACAAATGCATGTTTGTAGTAGATTGAATGCAATAAAGTTTCAAGTATTTTTCAATACCTTCAATATTATAGTCGTGCTTTTCTAGCAACAATTTACTCATTACTCCTGGATAAAATGTAATTTCAAATTCAACATTTAAATCAGTTGACATGTCCTTAAAATCTTTAATTAGTTCTTCTTTGTTTCCTGTTTTAACAGTTCCAGTTCCAGTTCCTGTGTTACTATTGAGTCGCTGTTCTAAAAATTCCTTATAGTCTTGCGTCCATGTTCCAATAGGAAGCTCAGTAACACGAATTTTATCATTACCAAGTATTTCATAACACCCTTTAATAACATATTTATTAGCTTGGTCGTCACATGGATAAATTGTTCCTTTAAATCCTTGATAATATGGTTCAATTAGTAACGACTTCATATTTGCATTTTTAAGTTTGCATATTAAATAATCAATAATTTGAATAGGATTATAACACATAATATCTGTGCTAAATCCTGTTCCAATTCCTTTTGCACCATTTACAAGCACCATTGGAATGATTGGAACATAATAAATTGGCTCAACATACACTCCATCATCTTCATTATATTTAAGGACATAATCGTCTAATTCAGGAAATAGTTTCCGAGTAATTGGATTCAAATATGTATAAATGTACCTTTCAGATGCTGCATCCCTACCTGCACCCATTAAACGTGTTCCAAACTGACCACAAGGCATAAATAAATTAATATTGTTTGAACCAACATAATTTTGTGCTAATCCAATAATAGCACCATTTAAGCTTGCTTCACCGTGATGATAACATGAATGTTCCGAAACGTAACCACTAAATTGCGCTACTTTTATTTCAGATGTTAAATTTTTCTTAAAACCAGCATACAAGATTTTCCGCAAACTGATTTTTAGTCCATCACATATATTAGGAATTGAGCGATCATTATCATATTTTGAAAAATGTATCATATCATTATTAATAAACTCTTCATATGTCACTTCTGGGTTGGACGTATTTAAATATAGATTTCGGTCATAATGTGAGAGCCAATTTTTGCGATCATCTGCTCGCTTCTTATTAAATACCATATCAATTGTTTGTCTTGAAGTTTCGGTGCTCTTAAAATTTACAATTTTCTTCTTTAAAAAGTATTCTTTAAACTCTTTGCTAGTGCTTGTTCCCAAACCTTTGTAATATTTAATAGACCACTTACTACTATCTTGCTGGTTATTCTCTCTCCAATTCATATATTCACCATTATTGTAAAATTCAAGTGTTGTTTTGCCTTTTGTTGCCTTTAAAATGGGAGTATTCATGTAGCCAATAAAATTGGGAATTTGAATTAAAGACTTCCATTCACTATCAATCATATTTATGCCAAGACCTTTAATATGGCTTCCATCTAAATCTTGATCTGTCATAAATAATAATTTTCCATATCGCAATTTATTAGTAACGTCATTTGCTGAATATTCTTTACCGTGTTCTAAACCAAGGATTTGCTTAATTTCAGTAATTTCTTTATTTTCCGAAATTTTGCTAATGTTTTCACCACGAATATTAAACATTTTGCCTTTCATTGGATACACTCCAATAATATTACGGTCTTCACGTGACAATCCAGAAATAATACCTGATTTTGCGGAATCTCCTTCACACAAGATTAATATACACTCATTTGATTTATTTGTTCCTGCATAATTTGCATCTACAAGCTTAGGAATATTACGAATAGTTTTACACTTTGTGCCATCTGTTTTTTTGGCCGCTTTATTTTCTTTTACTTCTGTTAAACTACAAGCAACTGACATAACACCCATTTTTGCCAATTTTTCAATAAACTTTGAGCTAACTTCGCAAGACGAACCAAAATTTGAAATGGCAGTGTTTAAATAGTCTTTTGTTTGGCTATCAAACGCCGGATTTTCAATGGTGCAATTTACAAATATCATAAGTTGTTCTTTAATTGATGCTGGTTTAACTTCAACATGCTTTTTCTCTTTGATGTAAAGAGTTAGTTTTTTTACTAATTGTCCAACAATATATTCTACGTGCTTTCCACCTTTAGAGGTATGAATTCCATTTACAAAACTGACTTGTGTAAATTCCTCATTTGGTGCTAGGCAAACAGTATATTCCCATCGTTCATTTGCTTTTTCATACAAACGCGGATGTTCACTTTTGCAACCAATATAAAGATTTGCATAACTTTCAAAATCTTTTACATCTGGGTCTAGTTTAAGTGTATTATACTTGACTTTAACAGATTTATCTGTAACAGCAGCAATATCAAAAATTCGCCGAATTAATAATGCTTTAAAATCACTGTCAAAATTGCCTTCTGTTAAACCAAGTCGCTTAAAATCGGGCTTAAAACTAACTGTTGTATAAGGTTTGCCTTTACATTTAGTGATTGTTGGTTTTTCAATAATATTTAAGTTATCTTTAAATTCTTGTACGTATTTTTGACCAGTTTTAGCATCTACTGTTTCAATTTTACCCCATGATGACCATATTAAAACTAATTTGAATCCAAATCCGTTTTTTCCTCCAACTACTTTTTTCTCGGTTTTATCATAATTAGTCGAAGTCCTCATATGTGCAAAAATTAGTTCTGGAATCCATACACCATATTCAGAATGAATAGAAACATCAATACCATTACCGTCATTTGTTAATGTAATAATTCCGTCATCAGCAATTGTGATTGCTATGTTTGTTACAGGATAATTTACTTCATTAGTTTCTTGACTTGTAGCAATTAATTGTTCCATTCTTAGCACATGATCACGACAATTAACAATCGCTTCATCAAATAGTTTATATAGTCCTGGAATGAAATTAATATTTTTTTCTACAATTTTCTTATTTACTTCATCGTAAATATACATATTTGACATTATTTGTTCAATAGAACCAATATAGGTATCTGGATTGTCTAATACATGCTCTTTGTCTGTTTTTTTTTGATATTTTTTATCTATATTTGCTTTAGATGTCATAATGTATTAGTAATAATATTATTAGTAATAAATAATATTTATACTATTTATCAATTTTATTTATTAAAATTATAGTATTTATAGTATAAATAGTATTATTTACGAATATATTACATTAATTTTTTTAATACTATATACAAATACTAATAATGTCTAATTGCTTTCCATTAAATAGTAGTTATAGTGAAATTAGTAATAATAAATATATTTTCAATAATAATTATA
>Ga0208951_1000167_pt1 | contig 28128 bp, 32 predicted proteins | sample GreLakmeMI27MSRF_FD_187702 | JGI IMG/M metagenome (GOLD analysis project Ga0208951, IMG submission 187702) | Freshwater lentic microbial communities from great Laurentian Lakes, MI, USA - Great Lakes metaG MI27MSRF (SPAdes) | ecosystem: Environmental > Aquatic > Freshwater > Lake | place: Great...
GCTGGCGGGCCATATCCAACCATTGCCCCTTGAATTTAGCGGCCTTGACCAATTCCCGCGCGTTATGGGCCTGCTTCCCATTCGAAAGCATCACTTGGAACGCGACGGGGTACCGCTGCAATCTGTATGGATCTTCATCTTTCGATACGACCGACAGGTTGCGGCGAGGCATGATACGTTGTGCGTGAGATTTAATTAAACGATACTTGAATCCATGCATCCCTACCTCCATTGCCACGCCGGCCTGGCCCCCCGGCTAGCTCGCCCGCCAGCCTCGAACCATGGCGTCCACCTCGTCGTCGATCTCGCGAGCTTGAATCTCCCGGTATTGGCGAGCCCATTCGTTCACAGCATCCATATAGTCGTTCGAGATCGAGCTGTTTTGTCGACGGGGCCGGCGGAGGGGCCGGGGGGGAGGCGGCGCGGTGGGGTACTGCATCGGCCCGACGACCGCTTTGCCCTGCCGCGCCAGCAGCTCCCGCTTGGCGAGTTTCCGGAGTTTCGCGAGCTGGCTGGCGGGCATGAATCTCCCGGTATTGGCGTGGGGACGCTGGCCCGTCAGCGCGAGAATCTCCCGGACTTTGGCGGCCGGGATCGGCTGGCGGGCCATATCCAACCATTGCCCCTTGAATTTAGCGGCCTTGACCAATTCCCGCGCGTTATGGGCCTGCTTCCCATTCGAAAGCATCACTTGGAACGCGACGGGGTACCGCTGCAATCTGTACGGATCTTCATCTTTCGATACGACCGACAGGTTGCGGCGAGGCATGATACGTTGTGCGTGAGATTTAATTAATTAAACGATACAGATGAGCTCTTGACGTAATTCACGGTAATGTACCGCGCGATGCCCGGACATTTTTTTCATCCCAGCGCGTTCTCGACGTGCATAGAAACGATGTCGACGCCATCCAGCCAATCTCTCGTGAGCCGCTTTCCCATGTACTCGCGCGCGTCCCGGACCTTGGTGATCTGGAACTTGTCGAGCGGGCCGCGGAAGAAATCGACGGTGAGTCGCTTGACGGCGTAGTTGTTCTGTTGCGCGTACACCTTGAGCGCCGACTTGAAATCGTCCATCGAGCAAAAGACGTCTGCGCGCACGACGACGTCTTCGGACGACAGGAAGGCTTCGAGGACGTTGGTCGCCTGCGCCATCTCGTCGCGCGTGTGCAAAAAGTATTTTGGGAGGACGGTCCAGACGTTCGTGTGCGACCACTTGGACACGGCGTCGAGGTACATGCGGTTGCACTTCAACAGGATTGCCGGGATTTCGTCGGCAAGCTTATCGCCGAGCTTCATATCGCCATTCGTGACTTGACGGCTGAAATCGAAGAGGACGATGCGGCGCTGGATACTGCCCGAGTTGTCACACCACGACGGGACTTCGTTGCCTGCCAGTGCGCCGGGCACCTTCCACACTTTGCTAAAAGCCGTGCGGTTCTTGACGTTGATCGTGATATCTTCGCCGGAAACTATGGATTGGAATTCCGCCTGCGCGTGCGTGTACGAATGAGTGAGTTGCGGCAGTATGGGTATGTACCTTCTGCGACACACGCGCCTGCTCGATCTTGAGATCTGATTTGATCTCGGGAGCTACGAAGAGCAATTTATCATGGAATTGGCTGAGACCAAACTTCGATTCTATGTTATTTGAAAGCGTCCCGCAGTCGATGTCTTCGTAAAACTGCTTGGCGACTTTGAGGACGATCGTGCTCTTGCCTGCAAGACCGGGCGTCAAGAACTGGATGAGAAAATGAAAACAATAATGCGGAAAACACCTTCACTCCGAGAATCACCACGTACCGCTCGAAGCCATGCCCTTGTAGAACGGAATGACTTGCCACGAATCGAGGTCGCTGAGATCGTAGAGCAAGCGTCCCAACAGAATGTACCTGGAGTTTTGGGGGAGGGTGAGCCGGCGCAAAGTGCGTGGTAAGTGCGGGTAAAAAGAACTCACATCCAATTCTTGACGCCCGTCTCCCAGCCCTGGAAGTCCATGATCGTATCTAAAAACGGCGTTGGGATTTCTGCGGCCGGGAGGTCGACCAGCTCGGCGGGGAAATCCAGCGGGAAGAATTTGCAGGCCGCGATGCTGTCCGACAATCTCGAGCCGCCGTGCGGGTGCCACGTGTTGTCGCGGGAGCGGTAGACGCCGTTGGCAAACGCAAACGTGTTGCGGTCCTTCTTGAGCTCCGGGAACGAGTAGTCGCAGCAGTTGGTGAGGTACTCGACGACCGTGCGCGGCGTGCCCCCGTTGGCGGTCATCCACTGCCACTGCTCCCAGGCCGTCTCCTTGCGCGTCTCGGCGTACATCCAATCGCGGATCTGCATGACGGGGCGCCAGGCGTGCGTGTCGTGTCCGTCGATGATCACGGGCTCGTAGCACCAGTCGCCTTGGCGCCGGTACCGCTTCTCCAGCGCGCGGTCCAGCATGTGCAACAGCAGCTTTTGCACCGGCACGGTATCGTCGCTGATCCACCGGAACCGCAGAGACCACGATCCGAGACGCGTATCCAGCTCCGTGTCGAGCTCGAACGGGTTGCGACCGTCGGCCGTCAGCGTCGTCTGCAGCTGGTGGACGCTCAGCTTGGACTGGAAGGCGTTGAGCACCGTGCGCTTGGCGTAGTACACCTGCGTGGGGGAAAAGTTAGTTCTTGGCAGCAAGTAATCATAAGACGTAACAAGGGCAACATGACGCACTTGCTCCAAGCACGTCATGGTGCGGCGCATCGTCTCCGGGTCTTCCAGGTGCTTGTGCTCGCGCAGCTTGTGGTACAACGCAATGAGCTCCATCTCGTGATCGTGGATCTTTTCGTCGAGCGCCCGGAGCCCAAAGCTGCCAATATCTTTCGTGTTGATATCGTTGGAGAACGACATGCCAAAGTTGTGGAACGCGAGCTCGATCGCGTCCTGGTACGTCGACTCGTGGCCGTACTCGTTGAGCTTCCACTTGTTGCAAATATCGTCGAGGTACCGCTTCGTTTCGACCGCATTCAGGTCTTGCACTTTGGAGACGACGGCCGCCTGCCGCTCCCTCTTGCGCGCCTCGAATTCGTCATTGTCCGGGACGCGCTTCCTCGACGGCGGCATTGTGGTTGTTTGTTTTGTGGTCCAGGGAGCTTTCGAAGAACCCTTTAACTGCGTTGGGTTGCACCGGCAGTCGTGCGTTCGTTTCGCCAGAAATTATTTCGGGCCGTTTACTATATCCCTCATGGACTCGGTTGTCGGCAAGATCCAGAAGCACGTGGACACGCTCAAGTCTAAGAACACGAAGCTCGCGGACGACAACGCGAAGCTCAAGGCGCAGCTGACCGCCACGAAGCAGCTTCACTCGCGCATTCGCCGCATCGCGAAGAAGCCCGCGCCCGCGGCCCCGGCCGACGCGCCCGTTGCCGAGTAAAACTTTTGGACGACGGTAAAAAAAAAACTTTTGAACGATTCCGCACAAGGACGCGTTCAAAAGATTTTATTTCCTTATGGTAAAATGCACTATTTCGTCATTGGATTCATCGTTGCATTGTTCGTGCTTTTCCGGCCACAATCCGAAGGGTACGCATGCCTCCAGTCGTCAAAGTACGGTAAGGTTCACCATACGATGTGGTACAAAGAGTACCTCGGCCTCGCCAAAAAATCCAAAAAGCACGCGTCGAGCAACCGCAAGAAATCGAAACGGTACGCGAAAAAGGCCGCGAAAGTCATGGACCGGATGACTCCCATCGTTCTGTAGCTAAAACGAAAATACTTCTTATAACAAATGGTGACCGCAGACGAGGCCAGGCGGATCCGTTTGAAAAAAGGCGCGGTCAACCACGAAACGTACAAGGAAATCTACGGTAAGATCACTAATCGCATCAAATTGGCAGCTGCGCGCGGCGACTCCGACTTGGAATTCGCGATTCCTCCCCTGATCCCCGGCCGCCCGATGTACGACATGATGCATGCGATGAGGTACAATCGCGACAAGCTGGTCCATAACGGATACCGCGTTGACACGCACGCAGACGACACGTTGCGCATCGACTGGAAGCCGGACGTCAACGCGCCCAAGAACGCGCAGCCGCGTAAGACCGTCGCTCCAGCTGCCAAAACGCCAGCTTTGACGAAATCGTTCGGTTCGTCGACGGGCATTAGTGAAAAGCTGCAACTGCTCAAGCAAAAGCTGCAATGGTGACTGCTCAAGAAAAACGCCAAGAAAAACCCGCAGAAGCCCGCGCGGAAATCATGAGCAGCCACGCCGAAATCCCGTTGCTGCTGGCCGGTGTAATCACTCCAAAGGCATTCCAAAGCGTTCCAACGCGAATACTAATTTGTGCGGACCAGTCATGGCGTTATCCCCGCTTCTCGTCGATGCCAGGCACGAGTACACGGTCCAACTGGCCGATCTGCTCGCGCCGTATGCGATGAACACGATTGCTCGAATTTACGAAGCGTCTAAAAAGAAAACGTCCCAATTCCGTCAACTCCTCCAGCAGGTGCCCAGCTGGAACGCCTCGCAGATTGACGAACGGACGAACGAGATCGAGCGGCGCAATCCACAGCTGCAGGACCTGATTGCGGCGTGCTGCGTGAGTTACACGAAAGTCCTGGGCTCGATCCGTCTTAATCAATCTCAAAACAGCAACGTTCGCATCGCGCTGCCTCAATCGACCGCTTTCGTGCACAGCGTCTACATTCACGTCGCCAAGAGTTTTTTCTACGAGCCAAAACTCGTCTTTGCTGACCGGCATGCCAAGGCAGCTCTCATGCGCGACGCCGTCGACGAATCGATCCGGCAACACGTGCCGATCCAGCAGCTCTTGCAGGCGTACCTCCACGTCGCCGTCGACGCCCAAGGGATGGACCCCATGGCCGCCGCCTTCCACGACCAACCTCCGGCCGCGCCCGAGGCGTCGCCGTACCGCACGCCCGCACGCAGCCCAATGATGGCCGCCTACCAGCCGGACACGCAGCAGATGCTCATGGTCCCGGCGCCGATGATGATGATGCCGCAGCCACAGATGCAGCCACAGATGGTTCAAATGCAGCCGCAGATGCAGATGCAGCCGCAGATGCCGCAGCCACAGCCACAGATGGACCCGCAGCCGCAGCCACAGATGGACCCGCCCATGCCTCAGATGGACCCGGCATTGCCCCAGGCATTGCCCCCGCAAGACGACGGCCCGCGTCCCGAGTTTTTCGACGACGCTGATTTCACGTAAATAAAACCTGTGCGCTACACAATGGATCTCCAGAGCCCCGCTGCCGTCGCGCTCCTCGTCGCCGTGGTCGCCGCCGTGCTCCAGTGGGCGTATGCAAAGTGGATGCTCAAAGACCCGGCCCCTGAAAAGGTGCTTGCCAAAGCTCTAGCTTGCAATGTCGTCGCGGCCGTTGCCGTGGTGCTATACACGAAGCAGTATGAGCCGGTTCCGAGCCTTCAAGCCGATCCCTTTTTTGCGCCGATGATTTAAGTCAGCGCCAGCGGAACAACGACTTCCAGGTCTTTGACCGACATCCCAAGATCGATAATACGAACGTGCGAAAAACGGTCGGCGTTATCGGCATGATCGTCGAATGGAAACATGTCGTGAACTGATCGCAGATCGTTCCCGAGATACTTCTGGACGCGTTTCGTAACATTCATGCTCGTCGCGTGCTCCTTGGCGACAAAGAGCGCCTGAATGACGATCGCATGGGCGTGCGTCGGAAAGTCTGTGTCACAGAGATCCCCGGGGTACAATACCACGCGCCGCTTCCTGCCTTTCGCGACGATCCGGATCTCCAGGCGGGCCTTCTCGAACGATGTCTGACAAGTCCACCCCGCGCCTGCAAAAGACTCTGGGTCCCATGCCAATTGCTCGTGAAATCCGTCGTCGGGGTCGCCGAGGTTGAACGCGTACACTTTGGCGACGCGCGTCGCGGCGGGCGGCGGCTTGAACCACCACCGCAGCGCCACGTCAAACCACCGCAGCGCCGCGTCGACCGTCGCGCGTGCCATGCGCGTGCCATTGCCCCCGCTTCTTTAAAGGCTTTTAAGGAAAGGGTCTCGCGCGATGCCAATGGATCCCGGGCAGTCCCGGGGAACGCTCGAGTCCCGGTACGATGCGCGCGTCCGGGAATTGCTCGAGTCCGACCCGGCGGCGGCGGTCGACTATATGCTCCGGGCCGTCCCGCTCATCGACGAGTACGCGCGCGACAGCGACACGCAGACCAAAACGGCACACAGGTCGCATCTCGATACGTTTGGCTTCACGGTCACGGCGACGTCCTCGAAAAGCGAGCTCTTTTGCAGGTACATGGCCGAAGTCGAACATGATCCGACATACCTCAACGAATCAAAGCCGAAGAAAAAGGCTGCGATGCGAGGCCACGACGAATCCGACTGGATCTGCACGGCGTGCAATACCAACACTATATTCGACCAGGCGCAGTCGATGATGGTGTGCCCCAACTGCGGCGAATCGAGGGCGTACATGGAGATGAATCACCACAATTTATCGTTCAACGAGCAAGTGTCGATGGAAGTGTCGTCGCATTGCGCGTATAAACGAGTGAATCATTTTTCGGAATGGATAAATTCGTTGCAGGCGCGCGAGTCTACTGTCATCCCGGAAGAAATCCTGGAAGCCGTCCGCGCCGAGTTCAAAAAGGCCCGGGCGACGACGCGCGCCGATATCACGCCGACGACCATAAAACAGCATCTCAAAAAGCTCAGGTTGAGCAAATGGTACGAGCACACGCACGCCATATGCAACGCGCTCAACGGCACGCCGGCGCCCAAGCTGAGTCCCGCGCTGGAGACGCGTCTCAAGACCATGTTCAACGAGATCCAGGCGCCATTTGATAAATGGGTCAAGGTCGTCGCGCCGCAACGCAAGAACTTTTTGAGCTACGGGTACGTATTGTACAAATTCTGCGAACTCTTAGGCGAGGATTCGCTCCTCCAGTATTTCTCGCTGCTGAAATCGCAGGACAAGCTGTACCAGATGGACGCGATATGGAAACGCATGTGCGCGGAGCTCGAGTGGGAATTCATCGCGTCGATTTAAAGTCTCGCGGTACTTCTAATGCGTCGCCAAGAAACGTTCGACCCTTTCAAATCCATCAAGAAGACGGCAGAGTCGGCTGGCAAGGGCATCAAAAAGACGGCGGACACGACCGGCAAGGGCATCACGAAGACGGCCACCGCAGCCGGTGCAGGTATCAAGAAGACTGCCGACTCGGCCGGCAAGGGCATCAAAGGCCTTCCCGGCACGATAAAAAACAAGGTGCTCGCGCCCGTGTGGAATTTCGTGATGAAGATATGGAATTCGTTTAAATTCTACGTATCGTGTGCGTGTTGCATGTGCATCATGTCATCGTGCTTTACTATGGGCATCCCTCAAATGCTTATTGGCGCGATGTCGAGCGGACGAGTGGAAAGCGCGTACACCGGCACCACCACCAACGGCACCTCCAACGGCACTCAACAGGCTTAGGGCGCTTGCATTCTTGGTAACGAATGCACGACCGGGTTATCGTGGTCTTTGTACTTGACGACACGGTCAAGATTTTTTTGCACGTAATCACGAGCGCAGTCCAGACTGCTGCGCTCGCGATGACGTCTTTGCCAATGCGTCGATTTGTCAATTCCTACGGCATATATTGCGCTCGAAGCGCGATGGCGTGCAAATACGCGATTCAAAAGCACGCGCAAGAGCCGCTCGACGCCCTGCGGCGGACGCACCGAAGACACATGAATGCCGTGTGGCCGCTCACAAAACGCATTCACCCGATCGTTGATATATCGGCCGAAAAAGTCTACCTGATGACGGCCCTCGAGTTTTTGCCCATCGAGTCTACCGCGTGGATTTACGACTTGGTGATGGAAGATCGTTCATAAGATCGCTGGTGTTGGGCACGTTGTTGGCTTCAAAGTTGCCTTCTTGCCCTTCGAGGCTCACGTCGGTCGGCGGCGCCGAGTTGTCAAAGGCCGCGTCGACGGCCGTCTCGCTGACGTCTCCCGAAGACTTCCGGGACTTCCAAAACATGTATATTCCGATGATAATAACGAGGCACACGGCCGCGCCAATACCCCACTTGATGTACGATTTCCAGTCGATTCCGGCCTTTGCCCCGGCGCTCGTCTCGGCGCCGGGGTCTGCCTCGGCGCCGGGGTCCGCCTCCGTGGCGCCTGGGTCCGCCTCCGTGACGCCTGGGTCTGCCTCGGTGGCGCCTGAAACAACGCTGACGGCCGCGGGCGTCGATACCGAGGCGGCCGTCCCGGCGCTGGGGACTTGCTGCGTCGGCATCAGCCAGTCGTAGTACGGGTCCTGGATCCACCCCTTGGACTTGGCCCATTTCGGCGTCCACGTCGCGTCCCAAAGGCGGGGGATCACAAAGCCCTGGGGGATCGGCGGGCTGTCGGTGGCCGGGAGCTCCTCGATGCGGGCAGTGCCGTTCTCTGAAATGCACGATACGCGCGCAATCACGCGGCGCAGTTCCGCGACGTTGGTCACGACGTCGCCGTGGCACATCACGCCCGTAAGAAGCGTGGTCGAAAGTGCACTTATGAGATCCGAGTTCTTTTCGTTCGAGTACGTCTTGACGGCATCTTGCACGATTTGCTTGAAATCGCTGCACGGGATGCTCGTGGTGATTTGCGCGCTGATCTTTGCGTCAATTCCTCGCACGAACGCGTTGACCGAAATGCATTGGTCCGTCGACGCCGTGGCCGTCGCGGCAACCTCAATCGCCTTTTCGGCGCCCGTCTTGGCGAGCGGCGCGAATTTGGAATTCTCCGCCGCCACGTCCCCGGTCGCCGCCGTGCCGGCATCGACCTGTGGCTTGACGGTGCCCGGCGGGATGACCACGGGCTTGCTGAGATCAGAAGCAGCAGCGCCCTTGCCTCCCGATTTGGCGCCCTTGCCTCCCGGCTTGGCGCCCTTGCCTCCCGACTTAACGCCCTTGCCTCCCGACTTAACGCCCTTGCCTCCCGACTTAACGCCCTTGCCTCCCGGCTTGGCGCCCTTGCCTCCCGGCTTGGCGCCCTTGCCTCCCGGCTTGGCGCCCTTGTTCTTCTTGTTCTTCTTGTTCTTCTTGCCCTTGTTCTTGTTGTTTCCGCCGCCACCGCCGCCGGCTTTCCTCGCTGCCCTCTTTTCTTCCTTGGCGATGTAGTCGTCTGTCGCCTTGTTCCCGTCCGCGGCCAATTTGGCCGTCTTGTCCTTCGTGGCTTTTGCGGCAGCCGTCTTCGCTTTTGACGCTGCGCCAACGGCAGCGAGGTCGCCTGCGTACCCTTCGAGATATGACGCTTCAGTACCCGTTACCATGCACTTCTTCTTGTCACAAGACACATATTTTTATTTCACGATCCAACTTTCGTGATTTTGATGTCGCCATTCTCCAGCTGCTGCAGCAGCTTCCGGAACATGACGACTTCGTCCTTGGAGCTGGGCGGCATGTACCAGAGCCGCAGCCGCTCGCCGGCGGGACGCTCCAGCTGCACGCTCCAGCTGACGCCGCGGTGCGCGCTGTGGGGCCCTTGCGCGTACGGGTTGAGGAGACGGATGTACCGCATCGCCGGGTCGACGGACGTCAACGTGCCGCCCAGCCTGTACTGCGTGCTGGTCACGGAGTTGTTGGCGCCCATCGTGTCGATCGCGTACCGCACGGTCCCGCCCTTGGCCTCCAGCAGATCTTGCGGCACGATTTGGCTGTATCCCTCCAGGTATGTGGCAAAGCTCGTGGCGTTGAGATTACGCTGCACGGTTCCTTGCGCCATACCGGATGGAAAGAGAAATAATATGTGTGTTTACCCTAGTAGAATGTGGATTGCCATCCTTGTGGTTCTTCTCTTGCTGGCCACAATGATGCGGTGGTCGCCGATGACGTGGCAGCAATCGTCGACGGGCAAATCGTATTATGTCAAGCGCGGCCCTGGTCAAGAACTCGTAGCAAATCGTCTCGAGCTCCTGACGCACCACACAAACAAGTTTTTAGACGCAGCCGATACCGCCTACCCTGGCGACTTGCGGATTGCGAATGTCCGGGCGCGGTGGAGCGGCACGCTTGCTGAAACGGCAGATTCGGCAGGTATAGCTTATACTTTGAACAAACAAGATCTCCACGTCTGTGTTCGCAGTCCGGAAGGAGGCCTCGAGAGCGTCAACACGACCATGTACGTCCTGCTCCACGAAATCGCGCATATCGCGACCGACACGTACGGCCACCCGCCCGAGTTCTGGACGAATTTCAGGTGGATCCTGGAAGCTGCCGAAAAGCTCGGGATGTACGCATACGAGGACTTTGACGCCATCCAAGTCACGTTTTGCGGGCACCAGCTGGGCAATAATGTGATGAAATGCGTGAAAAAGAGCACTTGCAGATCTCTTTTGTGAGCCAAGTCCAAGACTGCTTTCGCGTCGAAAATATTATCTCGTCACAAGTCAAATGCAGTTTGTCGGTGCCCAGACGGCGTGCCGCGACGTTCGGGCAGAAATGTCCGAACAGCCGTATGGGTACATCACGGACTTTTCTCCGTCGGGCGCGTGCCCCACCAAGGGCGCCTATGCGCTTCCGTACACGTGTGGCTTCAGCGAGGGCGGCAAATCCATTTCGTCCGAAACGATCCGCGTCGGCGCCGGTCTCACGCGCATTCGCGGCGGGCCCCGTGCCCAGACGCAAATGGTCGGGCCCGTCCGTTTTCAGCACGGCCGCGGCACGATCGACAAGGTCGACTCGCGTAGCGGATACCGCCGCCAAGTCCGCCGCGGCGCGCCCCGGCCATCGACCGAGCTCAAGGGCAGCGCGCCGTTCCAGTACGGCCAGTACGCATTTGTCGGCGAGTCGACGGCGCAGCGTGGCCGCAACAAGTACGACTATGCCGTGCAATCCAAGTCGCTGAGCACCCTGGGCGCGCCGCAGCCTCTCGTGGTCGAGCCCTTTCACCTCGGCGGCGTGTCGACGCGCGACGGCAAGGACTTTGAATGCGTTTGACGTTCGATATATATTATTGCACCTTGCCGAAAATCTCGAGGCCCATGGTTCGCGCGAGAACGTCAGAAGACGACGGCATGGGGCGCGGCCGCTTGAGACGCAACGTCTCGTTCTTCTGGACGGCGTCCGCAAAATCGACCGTCTCTTTGAGGTTTGGGCCGGGCGCGGTCGAGACGCGCTTGGCTTCGATGCGACGCTCGTTGACTATAGATTCCAACGGAACCATCTTCTCAGGCAATTTCTCTACGATGATTCCATTGGGACTCTTTGCACGAAACTCTTCGATGCTCATCGTTCCTCCAAAGACGGCAAGGCAGCTTCGCGGAGGCGCAGGTACGATACCGAGATGCGCCGTGACCTGGCGCAGCGTCAGCTTGCCATCTGAGCTGTGGAGTTTTTTCGTCATTCGCTTCCTTAGCAGCGTCAAGAGCTGGCCCCGGATACCGCTGCGGTACCCAGAGCCCGCGTCCCAATTCCACGCTTTCGCGCATCCCCATGAGCAAAACGACCCCGTCGTCTTCCACGCCTGCGTCCGCTCGTTGTACTCTACCGGCAACGGGATGGCAATTCCTTCGAATCCGTGGCAGCAGTGATAACACAAGACTGACTTTACGACTGTGGTCTTTTCGCTCGCACGCGAATCTTTGTGAATGGCAAGCGCAAGACATTCGTCGCGTGTTTTATTTAAGGGCATGCTCTTTCGTTCCCTGTTTTTTTAAGACGGTTGCGGTCAGCCTCGAACCATGGCGTCCATTGCCTCCAGCGCCTCGACCGCCTCGTAAGAAATACGTTCGACGGATCCGGAGCTCAAAACCCCAGAATCGCAACCGACAAAGTCCCACTCGATACCTTTGCGGTCCCACGAGTATCCGGTCGCCTTTTCGAGCGCAACCGTCGAGAAGTCGACGTTGCCGCGGACGCATGCCCAGTCGGGGCACTGGTCGACGACCATCGCGACGACGCACCCCGGCGCGTCCTTCTCGGTTCCGCATGCCCGGATGCAGCGGCCGCACACGTCGTACATCCCGTTGGATTTCCAGTCGGCTTCGGATAACGCCGCGTAATACTGTCGGAACGTGTCGGGTAACGTCTTGGCCTTGAATTCGCACATGTTTTCGCCCGTCGCGTTCATGTCGTATTCGGCCGAGTAGGCAGTACCCTGGCCACGGAACGCAACTGCGCGACTGGCCATGAATACGAACGACAAGAAAAGGAACTTCATTTTTTGCTTTTGGGGGTTTTGGACTGCCAGTTGTGTTTGAACTGCCAGCGGTAAAGAAGTTAAAGGCTACGGTCTCGTTCGAGCACAAACGCAACGATGGCCGATATGATGTTGCTCTACGATGCGGCCGTGCTGGCTGCCGCCATCAAGGGGATGTACGCGCGAACCAAGGATTATCCCACGGCCCGTTTTTTCGTCTATGTCCTCCTGCTTCAGGAAGGAAAACTGTACGTCGGAACGACCGATAACCCGTACGTGCGCTTCGGCCAGCATTTTGCGTGTTCTCCGGAAAGCGCGGCGTGGGTCCGGGAATACGGCCCGCCGATCCGCGTCGTGGAAATGTGCGAGAATTGCCGGCCGGAAGACGAACACTACAAATTCACAGAGTATGCGGACAAGTTCGGGTACCAAAACATCCGGGGAGGCGGCTGTTGTCGCGTGATCATGAACCAGGAACCGCCGACCGTCAAGAGCTACCGGCGCCGCCCCGACTCGGACTTTACGTACCTCACGCGGTCGGAAATCGACGATATTGTCGACAAGGTCAAGAGCATCAAGCAGACGTGAATGGGTTTAAGGGTTTCGACGCATGCCACAGAAAATGACGGATTCTGAGTCGACAACCGGTGCGACTCGGACTGAAACCGCAAAACCCACGCCCGCAAAAAAGTTCATCAGCGACGCGGCGGCGCTCTTGCGGACTTTGAAACGTCTCCGGGATGCCAACGATAATGTCGCGTTCCGGACGTCTGGCGGGCTCCGCATTATGATCCGCAACGACCCAGACTCTGAGACGGACGTCAACGGAACGGAAATCTCGTTTGACATCAGCGTGGTCATCGAAGACGAGCCGGACGAAATCGTCAAGGCCATCAAGAATGAAATTGATATTATGGAAGACGATTCAGGGTGCATCGTCATCGAAGACTACTCGTTCCAGGAGACTGATGCCGATGCCCTGAAATCGGCCGTCGACTTTCTGAACGCTGTGGACTCGTGGACCGTGTGCCCATGCGGCGAATTCCTGATCAAGGACGCGCATGTCGACACGGCGCCGTTCAAAGCCGCAGTGTCCATGTGTTATTATTGCGAGTGTACGCGCGAGTCGACCGATACATTGGACGTCCAGTGCCCGATTTGCCACGACCACGGAAGCACGCGCTGGATGGTCAAGCTGCCGTGCTGCGGGCAATCGATGCATCGGAAATGCCAGCAATCGTGTATTGCATCGTCATCTCTCCGTCTCGTCGAGAACAAGTGCCCTTTATGTTGTCGATCGTGGTAAAAATTTCTGGGCGTACACTACACTGGCGCTCATGTCGGACCCATCGCAGACGTTCATCCACATGTGCTTTGCGCTCGCGGGCGCCGGTATCGTGATGTGGGGCACGCAGCAGGTGTGCGACGATAAGATGAATTACGCCAAGTGCGTTGCCTCAGGGAAGGTGTCTGCGACCAACACCAAGGAGAAGATCGCCGCGGCGTGCGCTGCAAAGCACGATCCCACAAACGGCAAAGGCACGAAAAAGAGCATGTACATCATGTACGGCGGGTTTGGCGTCATCGTCGCGTCCGTGCTGATCCTCTGGATCTTCAACTCCTTCGGCCAAGGCGGCGGTTACTCTCAGCGGCGTGACTATTGAGACTTAAAGGCTTGTCCTGGATGCAATGAAAAAATGGAGTATCTATGGAGTATCTGACGTCATTGCTCGGGACCGTGGCGGTCTACGGCGTTCGCGCAGACCACGCGGCGCGTCACATCATCGACCGGACGATCGACGAATTCGCACTTGCTGTCTGTCAGAAAACGGGACTTTCGTTCGATTTTTTGACGGGTCTCAAGGCCGACGTCGTATCGCGCGTTTCGTCCGGCACGGTGTCTGAGCCGGGCACGTGCCGCGGCCGGACCAAGTATGGCGCGCCGTGCAAGAAGCGCGTGTTGTTGGGGTACTGCGAGCTGCATCGCGACCAGGAAGATCTCGTCGATTCCAAGCGGCGACGAGTCCAAGCGCACGTCTCGCGTTCCTCGCATCCCAAAGCGCGCTACGATCTGCCTCGCGACGCCAATATCACCGTATCGCACGGCAGGTTCCGGTTTTGATTTGTCAAGAGTTGGATAGCGTCTTCTTGAACGTGGCCCACGATACGCGCCTGAGGCTCACGGCCCACAGCCCGAGCGTCGCGGCCATGACCACGTACTTCAAGGACGCGTCGTCGATAACGTAAATTGGCGCGACGATCGAATGGATGAACGATTCGTTGTCGGTACCGAGGCCGCGCATATTCTTTTCGAGGAGCGTGAGGAAACACCCGGACGAGCTCGTCAGCCAATGTAACATCAAGAACGGCACGATAATCACGTGCAAGACCAGGAATTCGTCAATACCTGAAAAGGGCGCATATATCATCCACGCGATAAACCCAAGGTGAATTGCCCGGACCAAGAGCGCGGCAATATCGTTCTTCTCGGCGGTCATTTCTTACCATGGAGACGCGCTTTTTTTTCTGCGCGTTACAATACAACAGTAACCATGGCCCAGACCCGCTCTGGAAAGAAGCCCGCCAACGCCCCTGCCCGCAAGCCCGCTGCCAAGAAGCCCGCTGCCAAGAAGGCCGCCGCCAAGCCCGCTGCCAAGAAGGCCGCGGTCGCCAAGAAGCCTGCGGCCGCCAAGAAGAACGCCGTGACGCTCTTCATTCCCGGCACCGGCGCGCCGGTCGTCATTCCCGGCCACACCGCCAAGCTCGCCAAGGAGCGCCACGCCAAGGGCACGTCTTCGCGCGCGCCCAAGGGCCACAAGACTCTGATCAACACCAACGGCGTCGTGCACCACGTTCACGACCGCCACATCACGGCCGCCAAGGCCAAGACACCCCGGGCCAAGGCGCTTGCCACGCGCGAGCGCCTCGGTCACGGCGAGTGCCCCCCCACCAAGAAAGGCACGCGTCAGGAGAAGCGCGAGGTCAAGGGCAAGATGGTGTGCCGCGCCGTCAAGGGCGCCCACGGCACTGGCCACTCGAAGATCGTCGGCCTCGGCGGGAAGCCTCTCAAGAACGGCAGCGGCCGCGGCAAGGTCTACGGGCTCGTGACGCGTCGGTCCAAGTGGACCGAGATGGGTTTCACCAAGGGTGCCGTCGGGTCCCGCGGCAACGTGATGAGCGGCCGCGCGCACCACACCGCCGGCGGCCTCACCGCGTCCAACTTTGTCAAGTCGGCCAGCGGCGCGTACGTGTCGAAGAAGGCGTCCGCCGCCGCCCAGGCGCGTTTCGCCGACCCGAAGTTCGCGCACGTCCGTGCGGCGTTCGCGGCCAAGCAGTTCCAGCCGAAGGATGCCAGCACGACCGAGCTCATCCAAGTCGCGTGGGCGTTCGGCTCCAAGGGCGCGTCAAAGGCGACCTCGTACCCGGCAGGCACGCGCGTCCGGAACTCCACGGGCCTCGTCAAGGTCGCCGGCACGCGCTGGTCCGCGTACAAGCCCTGATCAACTAACTCTGATCTACTCAAAAACCTCATAAACTTTCCAGTGTTTTTACCCAATGAGCTCTGGAAAGTTACATCACGCCCAGCGCGCGACGACGCGGTTTCCGCCCGAAATGCCGTCCCAATCGTGCGTGATCACAAACGGCGCGAGAGCCGCCTGGAGGTCCGGCAAGAGCGGGCCGGGCGTCCCGGGCGGCGGCGGAATCGCGTGTGCCCGGTGGCCCTTGAGCACGAATAGCACGGAAATACTCGCGTCGTCCACGCCATCCCGCGAATCGTTTCCGTTGAATCGGAAGAGATCGACGGCGCTCAGCCCTTTGGCAGCAGCTTCTGCGATCTTGGCAGCTGCGGTATCGACGATCTCATCGTAGATTTCGACGCGCACCTTTTTCACCGAATCGACAAAAACATCAGGCGCATCGTGCTGAAGGGATTCGCGCGTTTCCTTGACGCGTTGTGTCGTTGCGACGGCGTCCCGGTACACGGCCCCGAAATCCTGCATGCGGTGGCTTGCGGTGGCTTAAAGCTCGGCGGCCCGCCTTAAGCCACTTTCGTTCAAGAACATGGACCGCCTCCGCCAGATCCTGGACCCGCTGGGCCACGGCGTTCCGAGACGCGCGACGCTCGCACGCCACTCGAAATTGATCGTCGAGAAATCCCAAGGCAACGAACTCGAAATCGATGCGATTTCCGAAGTGTGTCACCTATTGTTTGGGAACGAGCTTCCTCCGAGATCGTTCCGGGATCTCTTGCGTCGAGCGTTGCATACGCCTCACAATCCAGCCTTGTGGCAAAGTATGCGGGACGATATCGTGCACAAGTACCCAATCGAAGTCCCGGACGACGAGCATGAATATATCATCCATTTGCTGATGAAAGAGTCGTCAGACGATTCGGTATTCGTGTGTTGTCGCATCGTTGCTGAGACGCCGGCAATGTGGGACCGCTTCAAAGAATGCTTTAGCGATATCGTGCGCGTCCTCGGCCTCTCGGAATCAGATATCGTCGCGTCTTCATTCCGAGAAGTCGTTTGTAAGGTACGCATGTCGTCAGCCAACGTTGCCAACGCGCTGGACACGTACCCGTACGCCGCCCGGCTCTTTGTCGGCATCGGCGCGCCGGAGCTGGCGGCCGCCTACCGCGTCGACCCTTCTTTTGCCGCCAAGATCGACGCGTACGCGATGAGCCTCCCTCCAGCTCGACGAACTGCACATCTCTCAATCTTGGCCATGCTCGTGCATTCCGGCATTTCTTTCAAAACCGAGTCTGGACCGGATACGTTTGCAGCGCTGAAAAAAGGAAAACACGATGCGAAATTGGATGTCGCAGCAGCTATTCTGTGCCAATCGCATGCCGATCCGAGATTGAGCGGCATGGCGTGCGTCATCGAGTCGCTCGCGTCAACGCTGCAGAATACTTTACGCGAATAATTTCTGGGCCGTTGTAAATGGTCACTACCCGTGCAACAACCGCCACGCGTGCAACTGCCAAGCCCCGCGCGACTGCCACTGCCAAGCCCAAACCCAAAGCCCGCATCGTCACGAAGAAGAGCATGGCGGGTCTCACACAATTCAACGGGACCCGCGACAACATTCTCCGTCGGATTGGATTCAAGACATTTGACGATTTCACAGCCGCGATTCGCCAGGAGTATAATAAGCCGAAGTACCCCAAGAACTTCGAGGGGTGGAACATGGCCCGCGACGCCGTCCTCAGGTCGTCTGGCGTCAAGGGGTACCGCGGCCTCATGGACATGGCCCGAGAGGAAAACGCCGCGTTCGCACACATGCGTCCCGGGGCGTTTAAGCGCGCGACCGCAGGCCGTTCTCCCACCAAGCCGCGTGTCGTCCGTCCCCGCGCAACCGCCACCCGGGCCCCTGCATCCCGGGCGTCCGTCGCCACGTCCCGGCCGCGCGCCGTCCGTCCCCGGGCTTAAACCCAGACGTCCGTATTCGACCGGAGCGTCGGGTGGCTGAGGACGCCGGCTCCGAATGCGAGTTTCGTATTCGGGAAGCGGATTGTCACGTCCTTCATCGCCAGCGCCATGGCCGCGTCAGTCTCCTCGATGCCGGCGAGGATGCGGTGCTCGAGCGCCGCGTCGTTCGGCAGCCACAGCCGGAGCGCGTGGAATTCCCGGTGCATGTTCAGGCGGCACCGCGACATATCGCGAAGAACGGTCATCGCATCTGTTTCGGCCAGAAACGACGATTGGTACACCCTCGAAAACTCCGTGATTGACGCAATGCCGGAAGCGTGCGAAATTCGATCGTAGACTTCCAGCCCAATAAATCGCGCGACGCTGATTCTCGGCTCGTGATGCACGGCCAAGCTCGCGTAATCCAAAGGATCGTTGGATCTCCGGACGCTTTTAAGCACGAATATCATGACTCCAACACCAACGGCGACGACGCGAAGATCCATGCCCCTTGCCAGAATATATTTAAAGATTTGGGACACAACCTGTAAGGAAACAACAAAAAATGGAAGCCCTGCCGCCCGAGCTCCTCGAGCGCATCATGACGGCCGCCGACCAGCCATCGCGGTTGGCGTGCCGCAGCGTCTCCAAGACGTTCTTGAAATCGTCGAAAAACCCAAGGGTGTGGACATCGTTGCATATACGATCTCCAGGCCCTCGCGCATCCCAGTTCCTGAAAGAGTGCACGTCGTGCGTCCGCGTCGACATGACGACGTCTGAAGATCCCGGGCCGTTTTTAAGTGAAACATACCCCGCGAGCATACATACGCTCTGCATGTATATCGACGTGCCAAACGTACACGAGCACCTCGTCCAGCATATTATGCACGCCTTCCCAGGCCTCGAAAATCTTACGCTGAGCGTCGGAGGCCTCGCGTCGCCTTCGACAATGTCACTTCCGGACGATTTGGCTTTGAACTACTTTGAGTTCGAGGACGCCGATATGGTCATTGAATTGCGGTGCGGATGCTACGATATCGCGAATTTCCTGTTGAAAGTCGACTCGACCGACGCGCATCACCACGTCGACGAACTCTGGACGTCGTCATCTGGCCTCGCGAATTTCCAAGGGACGTGCGGCATCGCGATGGTCGATCTCGATACCGATTACGTCTTCGATACGCGCGTCGATACGCAGTACCTCCAGATCAACTTGAACGGCAAGAACGTCTTTGTGCCGTACGGCATATTCGACGGCATTCCCGAAGTGGCGTTCGACGAATGCGACGATTCCAAAATAGTGTTTTATGACGTCTACGATATCCAGACCTTTTTCCGGCAAGAAACCCACTTAAAGATCCCGCCGGGCGCGCATGTAGAGCTCCGGCCGTTTGACGTGTAAATATGGACGACATCCAGTACCTGCTGCAGCAAGGCAAAGCCGTCGAGCAATCGTTTTTGTTCGTTGTGGATTCGGCGATGCGCGACCGGACGGCCTACCCCACGCCGTCCGACTACCACATCCCCTTTCCCATCCCGTTCCGCAACGTCTACGCCGTCGATCTCATCGAAGCCGTGATTCCGCGCACCGAGTATTCGATCGAAGCCGGATCCAATATGCTGTGTTACGCGCCGGGATCCTGGGATTCGTACGAATCCGCGCGTCAGGCCGGGGCGCTCGTTGCCGTCGCGCTTCAGCCCGGCGATTACAATGTGCCGCAGCTGATCGAGGCGCTCAATTTGATATTAACGGCCGCGGCGCTCAAGCCGGAATCGACGCACGTCCCGCTGGCCGTCGAGGCCGTCGGCGACCCGGTGACCATCACCAACAAGATCAAGTTTACGCGCCCGGAACCGTTTGTCATCTTCATGAACGAATCGACGATTCGGTACTGGATCGGCTTTGGCAATCCGCCCCATGCGCCGCTCGCGGCGACGGGGTGGGACCAGACGGCGCGCTTCACGACAGACGCGTCGGTCGCCAACGATATTTTCGTCGCAGCTCCGTCGACGCTCGCGCCGTCGACGCCCGCCTTTGCAGGCCCGGTCCCGATCGAGATGGCCGAGTATTCCCTCGCGCTCGGCACCGTCCGGCAAACATTCACGGCATCGGCGAGCGGTCTCTTGGATTCGCTGACGATCCGAGGTACAACAGAAGATTTGACGGCAGTCGTGCTGACAGTCTCGATCTACGACACGTCGTCTTTTGATACGCCGGCGCTCGTCCAGATCGTCGAGGCAAGCAGCGTCCCGGGCGGATGGAAATGGACGGTTGATTCCAACGATTCTCAGTCGCCTGACATCACGCTCGAATCGGCAGATGGCAACGACACGTTTGTCACCGTCACGACGACTGCGCCGCACGGATTGTCTATTGGGAATATCGTCAAGATCACCGACGCGACGACGCTTGCCGTCAATGGTCGCTGGATCGTCACTGCAATCACGGCATCAACGTTTACATTCGACTGCGATGCCGACGTGACGACCATCGTCTTGGGCAATGCCGTAATGTATGCCCCGAGGCAGCTGCTCGCCAAGACGGTCTACTCGATCGAGATTACGACGGAAGGTGCTGGCGCCAGAGTCTACAAGGCCGAAACGTTCTCGACCGACGAACGAAACTCGATCGAGACTTTGACGGATGGCGACTTTGTCCCGGTGTCGACGTACGACGCGTTGTGCACGGATATCAACGTCTCGAACGTCGGTTTCAAGGTCGAAGCGCCCGGCCAGTGCAATTTGACCGGCGAGCGGTACGTTTTGGTGCGGAGCCCCGATATCGAGCAGCACCTCCACCGCGACTTGGCCACTGCCTTTGACCGCATGGCGCCCGGTCTGGGCCTTCTCAAACTAGGCGGCATCGGGTACCGCAACGACCGCTTTGACTTTTACGAGTACAAGACGACGCGGCGATTCCATCCGATCGGCAAGCTCAAGGGGCTGCGCATCCGCCTGGAGACGCGGTCAGGGCGGTTGTACGACGCGCACGGCATCGACCATACGCTTTTATTGAGCGTCAAGATGTACGCTGTCAGGCCGTCGCAATCCATTCCGCGCGATTTGTTTCCGGGGTACACGCCAAACGCGCGCGCTTCCCTGACGCATAAATTAGAGCGGGAACGCGACATGTAATCGAGGAGTATACGTCTCGTCGCGGCAACACACGGATCGCGCGCGCGTCCCTGGAGCGCACGATGGAACGCGAGCGGGACGTGTACCACGCAAAGATTCTATATGTACGCTTCCAACTCGGTCACAGTCCATGAATTGTAATTTCCGAATAAAGTCGTTTGCCCTGGCAATGTGTATGAATAGGGGTGTGTGTACCCAGTATTTGTGTTGAAATTGTTGGGGATGTACATATCGTGACCTCCTCCGAACGTCGGTCCATAGATTGCGTTATCATAAATCGAATTTTGCGGAGAAGTTGTTTCTCTTGTATTGTAGTATTTGGTCGTGCTTGTGGCTGATCCATTCCATAAATTATTCAGCCATGCCCCGTTGGTTCCAGCATTCTTATAATCACCGAAGGAAGTGAATGCAACGGAAGTGTATGCCGTCGCGATATACCCGTTTGTCGCTCGAACGACAACGAATAACGGCGCATAAGTATCGCAATATTGATGGAACGCTGCCGCTGTAAAGCCGTGCGTTGATGCCCGGAATCTGAGAGTCGTTGGATTGAATAAAGATTGAGCGGCTGTCTGCAATGCATTTGTGGTCAATATGGTGCTTGACAACATCCCATACATCGACGACGCAATAGATAACGTGAATTCTCTTGTTGCATTTTGCAGGGTGGCAGTCGATATCACGTTCATCACCAATGTGATAATTTCAGGAGTAGCAACGTTTGGCGCTGTTCCAGAGACGATTCCACCCGAATTCACAGAAACTCCGCTTGGGAATCCAGATACTGCCGCGTACGTCACGGCGCCGGTGCCATGCGTTGCCGCGACGGTCCGACTGAACGACGTGTTTTTCAAAATGCCCGCGCCCAGCTGCCCCGATGCCGTCGTCCAGGCCGGCAGAGCCCACTGCGCGATATTGGCATTCGTCAGCATCGACCCATCGACATTCGTGATTTCCAGGGCGCGCGTCGTCCCTTCTGTCGCCGCGGGAACGACGGCGCGGAGCTCTGTCGCGGAAATGAACGTCGAGCTCAGCGTCACATTCCCGAGATTCGCAACGCTATTCGCAAAGAAAGCAGGAGCGTCCGCGACAATCTTCACGAAACCGCCGGCATTGGAAACGGCCAGATGATTCGTATCGCCAGTGAAAGTCGAGTTGGAAACCACAACATTGCCGGCAAAGGTTCGCAAAAATCCGGCCGATACAGTAAAGGTCCTCGGCGTGCTTTGGAGTTCCGCATCGGTCGCTACGGCATCGAATGTATAGACTGTTGTCGTGTTCGCAAACTCCGTGATATTGCCACTCAATGTCCCGTTTGCAGATAAAGTCGTGCCGGGCGGGATGTTTGTGGCGCTAAACGTAATATTCGAGTCGCCCGTTGCCGCAATGAGTCGCGATACGGTCCGCGTCTTGGTGAGCGGCGCGAGACTCGCCGCCGTCGTGAACGAAGGGAAGAGCGAGTACGTGACTCCGTTCGGCAAGACGGTCGACGTGCCATCGGTGTTGATCACGTAGAGCGAATATGTACCTGCTGAAATACCGGTGAATCGCGCGCGGAGAACCGTCTGAGAAATGCCGAGCGTTGCCGTTGCCGAGATGGCCCCGAGCATCGCGATCGCTCCGGCGCCATACCCCGTCCCCGTGATCGTGACATACGTTGATTCGCCGACGGCCGTATCGTCCAGCACCGTGCCATTCTCGTCTGTGATAGCAACGCTCGTGATCGTCACGGGATTTGGCGCCGCTGTGCCTGCCGGTCCCGTCGCTCCGGCCGGCCCGGTCGCTCCAGCCGGCCCGGTCGCTCCAGCCGGCCCGGTCGCTCCGGCCGGCCCCTGAGGCCCTGCCGGACCTTGAGGGATAGGGTTTGTGCTGATATAATATTGCGGCATGCAATTCGCAAAGAAATTAATCAACGGATCAAACTTTGCCACGCTGCATGACACCGTGGCGAAACTTGTTTTTTTTTGTCACAAATCACAGGTACTCGATCGTGACGTACCCATGGCCCGTGCCCGTCCCGACATTCGTTTGGGTCGTTGCGGAGTACGACCCGCCGCCGCCGGCATAGCCGCCGCCATTGGGGCCGCCGGCTCCGCCCGACGCGCCGCCACCGCCACCGGGTCCGTAACTTTGCCCCCCGCCACCTCCAAACCCGCCGACTGATTGCTGACCGTCGCCGCCGCCGGATGTGGACTTATCGCCACCGCGCCCGCCGTCAATAAACGCCAAACCGCCAACGTCCGTGGCTGAACTATTGATCATAGTCGAGCCTTTCGTGAAGAAGCCGCCTCCGCCGCCGGCATAATTACCGCCTGCGCCGCCGTTGCCGTTAATCCCGCCTGCGTAGCCATAATTAACTGAAGATTGGCCAGTTAGCGTGAAGACGCCAGGTTGGCCAGGTTGGTTATCAGTTTGTGTCGCTCCGCTCCCGCCGCCAGCGGCAATCAGTAGCGTTTGCGTCCCTGGAGATGTTCCTTTCACCACAAACGAGCCTCCGCCACCTCCGCCGCCATAATTAAGCGTATCGAGTCGCGTTTGGCCCATTTGACCTACGAGAATTTGGATTATCGTGCCGCTCGTCACGACATGATCGCTCCTCACGATCGCGCCGTTCCCGCCTGCATACGTGCCGGTATTAGGCGAAGCGCCGCCTTGGCCGCCTTTGGCCGTGATGCGGACCGTTCCATCGCGCGGAACCGTCCATAACTGGATCCCGTTCGTCGTCATATTGAAATATGACGAGTTCTCGTCCCATGTCGTACTATACGCAGAACGACACTGCGCGAGACTCGGGCCGTCCCGCAAAGTCGCGCCGGCATTCGTGAACGTGTGCGTCGTGTACGTGTACAAGACACCACCCACGACAGGCACAAATACCGATAACGTGAATTCCCGCGTGGCGTTCTGGAGCGTCGCCGATGCAATCGCATTCATCACAAACGCGATATTGGCCGATGCCGTCACGGTTCCCGAAAGTATGACGCCGGTCGAATACGTTGCGGCAGCCGTCATCGCGCGCGTCCCTGTGCCTGTCGATGACACCGACGCGAAAACACCCAGTTCGGGACTCCACGCGATACTTTGCCAGTCGTTATCGGCCGGACTCACGCCAAGACTCCACGCCACGCCATCGAGACTCGTGAGGATGCGATTCCCCGTTCCGCTCGCAGCAACGGCCGCAAACATACCGAGACGAGGACTCCATTCGATCGAAGTCCATGAAATATCCGCCGCAGAAGGCGTCGTGCGCGATACCCAATCGATACCGTTATTGGAAGTCATAATACGATTCGACGAGCCGGTCTGTGCGATCGCCGCGAAAATACCCAGTTCAGGAGCCCATACGATCGATCGCCATTCGTTCGAAGGGTTCGTACGCAATGTCCACGTCGTCCCGTTTGTCGATGTCATCACGCTTTGTACGACCGCTGGAACATTGACGGTCGTCACGCCGCCCGGCTGCGATACTGTCGTCTGTGTCGTAGCTGCAGTCACTGTCGTCCCGGTTGTCGCCACTGCGGCCCACATCCCCAATTCAGGACTCCACGCGATACTTCGCCACGCCAAATCGGCAGCTGACGTCCGGATCGTCCATGTCGTACCGTTTGTTGACGTCATTACGCGGTTCCCGGTACCGCTCGACGCCACGGCCGCAAAGAGACCCAAAGACGGCGCATACGCGATAGAGCGCCACTCGTTATCGGCCGGCGTCGTCCGACTCGTCCATGTGATGCCGTCACTTGACGTCGCAGCGCGATTCCCCGTCCCGGACGTCGCGACAGCAACGAAAAGACCGAGCTGGGATGCCCAGACGATATCTGACCAGGCCAGTGCCAGAGCCGTATATGCCGTCCACGTAATGCCGTTTGACGATACGAGACTATTCGTCGATCCTGAACTCGGGAGAACGACGAATATATTCAGCGATGGCGACCACGCAATGCACGACCAACTATCGCCAACCGTCGTTCGCGCAGTCCACGTTCCAAGGTACCCGCCGGAATTCCGGAGACCAATTCCACTTCCCGTAAGACCCGACCCGATTTCCGCATAATTCACATTCCCAGTGCCGTGCGTCGCGCGAACCGACCTCGACATCGGCGCGCCAATATCTAAAAGAGCGTTCGAGACGCTGAGTGTCAATCCCATGCCGTTGCCGTGCACCGTGCAATAATACCGCAATTCAGAAGGCGCATTGCTTGCAACGGTAATCACCGTTTGCGCTCCTGCAGATCCTGGCGTCCCGGTGCTCACGACGCCCGTGGTATACGATACGCCGCTCCCATCTTTAAAGGCGATGGGATGATTGGAATTTGTCGCGTCATTTTGGAGGAATGTATACACGCCACCGCGAAGGAAATTGAGGTATGGTTTATTGATGCCGTCGATCGCAAAGACGTTCCCGCCATCGTTCACGACAGTCACGATGTAGGTGGCCGCGATACCCACTTGACCGGAAGGCGTCTTCCAGGCCGGCAGAGCCCACTGCGCGATATTGGCGTTTGTCAGAACACTGCCGTCAACATTGACAATCTCGAGGGATTTGGACGATCCTTCCGTGGCGGCGGGAATCTCAGCGCGGACTTCAGTTGACGAGACGAACGTGCTGCTCACCGCTGCATTATTCAATAACACCGAGGCGCCCGAAAGGAATTGGGGCGATGGCGAGACGAACTTGACGAATCCGCCGCTATTGGAGACGGCCAAATGGTTGGTGTCGCCATTATACGTCGAGTTGGAAACGATTACATTTGCATTACCGCTCAGATTCTTGAGGAAACCGGTCGATAAGGAGAATGTCGCCGGGGTATTTTGCATTTGGGAGTCGGTCGCCTGGACGGTGAACGAGTATGTGCTGGTCGTATTGGAGAATTCCGTGATTGTTCCTGATAAGGTCCCGGATGTCGATAAGGTCGTGCCAGGCGGCGTCGATGATGCCGTATACACGATACTCGAATCGCCCGTTGCCGCGAGATTCCTGGAAAGAGGTCGCGTCTTGGTCGCTGGCGCGAGACTTGTGGTCGACCAGATGGGATACTCGCTCCACGTCACGGCCGACGCCAGGACCGCAGACGTGCCGTCACTGTTCACGACAAAGACCGAATACGTGCCTGGAGTGACGCCGACGAATCGCGCGCGTAATTGGGATTGGGAAATAGCGTTTGTCACGGACGCCGCGACGCTTCCCAGGAGAACGACCGCGCCGGCCCCAAAGCCCGTCCCTTGGATTGTCAAGTACGAATCGAGACCCAGTGCCGTATCGTCCAAAAGAGTTCCCGACGAATCGGTGATGGCGATGCTCGAGATCGTCACGGCAGATGAGATGCCCGTGAGACCCGAGCCGTTGCCTGTCACATAGGATGCCGAGATGTTGCCGCCGATCGTCAAGGTCGTCGCGTTGGATGTCAAGGCGATGTTTCCTACGCGGACGCTGTTGGCCGTGACGTTGCCGCCAATCGTCAATGTCGAGGCGTTGGAACTCATCGCGACATTGCCGACGCTGACGGTCCCGACGACAGCCAAATTGCCGGATATCGAGGCGTTGTTCCCCGACGTGACGAGCGCCGATGGTCGCGACGTGATGAAGAATTGCGTCATGCGGTAGACTGAGATAATTTATCGCACGGGTAAAGGCGGACAAAACCCGCATCTGTAATGGATAGAACGACTTTCTTCCGGACGCGTCGCAAGAAAGTCGTGTGATTATCCCGGTCGGTCACAGCGCCGTGATGGTGACTTGACCGTGCCCGGACCGCGTGCCCCCGTTGACTTGGGCACGCATCGCGCGTCGTCTCAAAAAACCGCACATTCTCGCGGCCATCCGCATCAAACAGCGCGCCAAAGCCAAGACGGCGCGGTACGCCTGGCCGAAAAATTGAACGGACCGATCCAGTATTGGGAACGCTGGTGTGGTAGAGTGTTGGAAAACGATTTCAGCCAATAAATTCGATCGTGACGTACCCGTGGCCTGTCCCCGTCCCGACATTTGTTTGGGTCGTCGTGGAGTATGACCCGCCGCCGCCGCCTCTGCCCGACGACCAAAGACCACCACCACCACCCGATGCACCTCCTCCACCACCTGAAGCGAGATTACTGTTCCCGCCACCCCCAAATCCACCCGCAATGGTATCTGGGTTTGCAAGGTTATTATAGGCAGCCTCGCCACCCTGGCCGCCGCCGAGAAATGCCCGCCCACCACCATCCTGGGAACCAGTAGAGCCGATTGTGTGATTGCCGCCTTTGGTGAGGTAACCACCACCGCCGCCGGTATAACTACTGCCTTGTCCACCATTCCCATTATCCCCTCCTGCACCACCGTTCGGATTTCCAGCTCCTGTATAAGGCCCGTTGGCCTCCGCGCCAGAGAGCCCGAAAACACCGTTGTTGCCACTTGCATTATTTGTGACGCCACTCCCTCCGCCAGCGGCAATGAGTAAATCCGACAGTACACTCGGCGAGGTTCCTTTAACAACGAACGATCCTCCTCCACCTCCGGCGCCATAAAGATTGCCACTGGTACGATTGGGGGCCATTTGCCCGACGAGAACCTGTAATACCGTGCCGATAGTTAAGGTATGGTCGCTCCTCACGATCGCGCCTTCGCCGCCAAAATTTTGAGGGCTGGCAACCCATTCATAATTACCGCCTTGGGCGCCTTTGGCGGTTATGCGGTATGTCCCAGATTTCGGTATTTCGAACCGTTGGATGCCGTTGGTCGTCATGGTCAAGTACGTCTCGTCCCACGTCGTCGAGTATGCCGCGCGGCACTGTGCGAGACTCGGACCATCACGGCCTGTCGCACCAGCGTTCGTAAATGTGTGCGATGTGAAAGCGAACAATTGAGCGAGCAATGAAAGCGTAAACTCCCTCGTGGCGTTTTGCAGCGTATTCGCAGAAATGGCATTTAGGACCAACGTCGCGATTTCGTTCGTGTTTCCCCCCGGCGTCGACCCCGAAATGACGCCGCCGGAATTCACGGTCACGCCGGCAGGGAAGCCGGAAACCGCCGCGTACGTCACATTGCCAGCGCCGTGCGTTGCCGCCACTGTCCTGCTGAACGCGTCGTTTTTGTAAATGTTCGCGCCCAGCTGCCCTGATGCCGTCGTCCAGACCGGCAGAGCCCACTGCGCGATATTGGCATTCGTCAATACGGACCCGTCGGCATTCGTAATTTCCAGGGGCGAGATCGTCCCTTCTGTCGCCGCGGGAACGACGGCGCGGAGCTCCGTCGCGGAAATGAACGTCGAACTCAGCGTCACGTTCCCGAGGTTCGCGATCGCGTTTGCGGCAAATGCGGGAGTGTCCGCGACAATCTTCACGAATCCGCCGCTATTGGAAACGGCCAGATGATTCGTATCGCCAGTAAAAGTCGAATTCGAAACGACGACGTTGCCGGGGAAAGTTCGCAGGAACCCAGAAGATAACTGG
>Ga0208951_1000170_pt1 | contig 28080 bp, 24 predicted proteins | sample GreLakmeMI27MSRF_FD_187702 | JGI IMG/M metagenome (GOLD analysis project Ga0208951, IMG submission 187702) | Freshwater lentic microbial communities from great Laurentian Lakes, MI, USA - Great Lakes metaG MI27MSRF (SPAdes) | ecosystem: Environmental > Aquatic > Freshwater > Lake | place: Great...
CCAGCCATCGCACGCTCCGTGCCCGGCCTCGTCGTGGAGCAGCAGTTCTTCGACGCATCAAACTGGGTGGTGATGCTGCGCAAGACCGCCTAGACTGGTGAGCTCGCTGGCTGAGCTGGCGCACCTATTTTCGCGCGCCCTTTGGTCACCCTCTCTCTCCTCGTATCGCTCCTCCCCTCCCATGACATCGCCGTACCAGCTGGGAAAGTGGCGTGTCACCCCCGCGGGTGGCGGGTCGAGTGAGCCACGCACTCTGCCGGCTGGGTGCCTCTCTGAAACCCTTTCGGCGCTCACGCTGGCGGAGGCGCGCGGCCTTGCCACCGCGTCGCCCGACGATCAGCAGCGCGCGGCTGGCGAGGCTGAGGATGTGGTGGGCGGCCCCGAGGGCGCTGACACGCCCACGCGTCCCAAGACGAGCTCCTCGTTCGACGGCCCGCTGCTGGGCTCACCGACGCCAGCAAGCCTCCGCGAGGATGCGAGCCGCGCCTCCTATGACAAGGTTCTCAAGAAAGCTGCCTTCGCGTGGGCTCTAGACTCCAAGGAGCCGACCCTAGAGGAGGAGCCTGGGGCGGGGGAGCCTTCGCCGGAGTTCTACGACGCGCCGCAGGAGCTGAGTGCCAGCAACACGGAGAGCAACACGGAGAAGAACGAGTCCGCCAGCGCCACGATCCCCAGCATGGCGGAATCAACCTTAACCTGGTCCATGGCGGAGTGCGCGGCGGCGGTGCTACACCTGCCACACCGCGCGCCCTCGCCGCAGCAGTGAGGCGTGGCGGGGCGGACGCTGGACGGTGGCGTGAAAGCCTTTGGGGCGACTCCATGGTGACCCCTAGCTGACTGGGCCCTGCCCCCGAGGGCGCCTCCTTCGTCAGGCTCCTAGACGCGCACAAAGAAGATTCTTGCCTTGTGTGATACATTCAGTCAGTCGTCCAGTAGCACGCGCCCCCGCGCCCACGTTCTCTCTGCAACGCGCGCAGCAATGTCGAGTGCGTCGAAGCTGTGCCGCGCGGTGAGCCTGCGGGCGCTGGGCGGTCGCACGCTGCTTGCTCGCCGCGCCTTGGGATTGGGAAGCAAAGCGAGCGACAACGACCCGGTGGCTCTGCAGCGTGCCAAGGAGCGTCAATTGGACGCCGCGAGACGCATGGACGACCCTGGGGATGGCGCATTTCGCCTCGCCTGGTCTGAGGCACTGGCAAGCGACAGCGAGGCTGTGGTGAGCGAGCTGCACGGATCGGGATCACTACGTATACGTAACGACTAACCCTCGCTCCTGCCCGCCGCTGCAGGTCAAGGCTGAGCGCTGCGAGTCAAGCAGCGTGGTGACGAAGGAGCATTCGAGCGAAGGCGCAGACTCGCAGACGGTCTTCAGCACGGACGAGGTTTGTGTGCTCTCGACGGCTGACCCCAAGGCCGCAAAGATTGAGATTGAGAAGATGGTCCAGTACACGGTGAAGCGCACAGAGGCGGAGCGCTGCAATGACGCGCAGGAGGCGTCTGACGCCGCTGATGCGAAGCGGGAGTGAGCGAGCGAGCGAACAAGAACGACGGGTGTTGCCACGCAAGGTTGTGACAGGCCCGTGCTGCGGTTTGAGGGTCCACCAGCGTCGGCACCCCGACGATGGGCGTGTGCAGCGTCATCATTTCTACCGCTCACACTCCCCTCTGACCCTCACACTCCGATGTCCCGAACTGGCCCGAACTCACTCACACTTCCTCCGTCGTCTTCTCCCAGCGTGTGAGACGCGCGACAAGCACTGCTGCTGCGAGCTGGCCTGCAAGCGCTAGGCCTACCCTTAGAGGCTGGAAATGCAGCAACCTCTAGACGGTGAACCGGCCTGGGCGGGCCAGGGCTCCATGTTCTGGCCAATGCTGGGCGAAGGCGAGGAGGCGCACGGCACAGACGACTTGGAGGTGCGTGTGGTGGCAGCAAGGCCAACCCGTGATCAGCGGCAGGCAGGAGCACGTTTGCGGCGCCTCCTGCACGCGCATTGCCTGCCAGCCGCGCTGAATGCGAGCCCACGTATCGCGCTGGCAGAACTGGCTGGAGACGGGACCACTGGCGGTGCCAGACATGGTGCGTAAGCTCGCTGGGGTGCTAAGGGTACATTCGCTCCTGCGCGCCCATGGGCTCCCCGCTGCTCTTCTGGCCCAGCGCGCCGCGGCGACGGACCTGCAGTGCGCGTCGGGTGCCGATGGGTGCACGTGTGGGACAGGCGGTCTGTCTAGGAGACGCGACTTTCTCACACCCTGCGCCCTCTCCCTGCCCAGGCGTGGGGCCTCCCGCTGGACGCCGCCGCGCCTACCGCACAGGCCGCACCAGCCAGGGCGTCCCGCCCTGCGCCGCCCCGGTCGGCCCCTCTCCGCGCGCCCTTCACCTCCGCGTCAACCTCCTCCCGCGCCACCGCACGCGCAGTCGCTCGGGGCGACCCATCCTCCGCGGCAACGCTCACGCCAGTGGAGGTGAGCAAGCCGCGCCTGCGGTGGACTCCGGAGCTGCACGACCGCTTCGTGCTCTCGGTTGCCAAGCTTGGTGGCTTGGACGTGGCAACCCCAAAGGCCATCGTGACCCTCATGGGCGTCACAGGCATGACCATCCAGCACGTCAAGTCCCACCTGCAGAAGTTCAGGCTGCAAGAGACTGAGCTGGCGGAGGCTGCTGCCCGCGGCGGCTCTGCTTCAGCGGCTCCGCCTCAAGTGGTCGCTTCGGCGACGCCCGCATCGGCCGGCGCGCGGCGCGCCAGCGGGATCGGCGGGAGCGGCGCGAAGAAGCGCAGCAGCGGCGCGAGGAAGCGGCCCAGCGGCAAGCGCCCGCCTGCCACCAATGCCACCGACGCTGAGCCAGGCGCCGCGCCCACCGCGCGCCGTAGCGGCTCGCGGCCGCAGCGCATCTCCGGCGGGGCTGTGGCTCCAGCTTACGCGATGTCAGAGTCGCCAGAAGGCGCCGAGGCTGCACGTTCGGGCGCCGGTGCGCCATTCGCGCGGCACTTGTTTGCATCTGGCGCGCCCGCGCTCGTGGATGCGCCGCAGCATGCGCACCCTGCGACTGCGGCTGCGCCGCCTCAGCCGTTGTACGGCGCGCCAGTGGCTTTGGAGGCGCAGGCGGGGTCACCTGCCTCTCCGGCGCACTTTGATGCGTCCCATTGGGACGGCCTGGACGAGGCGTTCGGCTCGCCTGGGCGTGGGGTGCCGCCCTCACACGGTCTGCCCTACTCGCTCCCTGGAATGGACAGCGCTGGCGGCGCAGACGGCGGCTTGTTGGACCCACTCAGCCAGGGGGCGGTGCAGCAGGCTTTGGCGCTGCAGGTGCACCTCCAGGGACAGCTGTACGAGTCGCTGGAGGCGCAGCGCAAGTTGCAAGCGCGCTTCGAGGAGCACACGCGCTACCTGGCCAGCATCGTGGAGCAGCAGGAGCATCAGCAGGCGATGCGGCAACTGCAGCACCAGCAGCCGGCGGAGTCGCAGCCCCTGCCGTCACCGCAGCCTGCTTCGCCGCACCCGGCGCCGTTGTTTCCCTCGGTGTCGCCCATCCAGCACCGCCACATGACTGGCGGGGAGCGCGACGCGGTGGCAAACAGCCCGGAAGATGAAGCCATGTTTGCGGCGGTAGCGGAGGGCTTTGCGGGAAGAGAAGCTGGGCCGGAGGAGACGAGAGGCTTGGTCTAGAGGCGGCCTTTGCGCCTTTCATACGTGAAATACATTGCAAAACCACACTCTGGAGGGCCGACATGGCAGCCGACCGTCCGCTGGTGGGCTCTGCGGCGACAGGGTAGGTGTTGTACGCGAGAGGGAGCACAGCAGGTGATGATCACCGTTTGTCGAAGAAGAACCAGAAGAACTAACACGCACGGTCGTAGCGTCGTACACAAACAGTATTGGACCGCCCTGCGTGCTGGTTGAGCGCTCTGGCAGCGGCGCATGGCGGCTGTGTGCGGCCTGCTGCCTGCGAAAGCGTGGGTGGGTCCGCGGCAGAGGGGCAGCAGAAGGACCGCTCGATGTGTGCCGCGTGAAGCAACCTTTGCCGCCTGGAGCGACGAGTTCACAGCCCTGGACGATCGTCACGACGTTGCGCCGCTTCCGCTGCCTAGTCTGCAGTCGCCTGTATCCGTGACACTGGTGCGGTGAAGCCGGGAAGGTTGCTGGCGTCTGCTCTAAAGTTGTTGTTGCGCGCAGGTGCGTCACGGGCAGAGCACTTGGAACGCGGAGGGGCGCATCCAGGGTAGTTCTGACGAGTCGGAGCTGACACAGAAGGTGCCGTGAGCACAGCAGTCAGAGATGCCAACTGCTCCCGCAACTCACGCCCTGTCTTCCTCTGCCCAGGGCCTGGCGCAGGCCGAGTGCGCACGGCAGCTGGTGCGTGCTGCACAGTCCGTCATCAGCGCCTTCAGTGCCCCATGTTAACTCGCCGCCCGCCTCTCAGCTCGCTGCGCAGCCGTTCGACGCCCTGTTCGTCTCGCCGCTGCGCCGCGCGCGCCAGACCGCCTCCGTGGTCTGGGGCGACCGCCCGGGCGGGCCCACGCTGCTGCCGTCGCTTCGTGAAGTGGACCTGTACTCGCTGCAGGGGCTGGAAAAGGCCCAGGCCAAGCAAAGCCTGGGCCCCGTCTACGCCAGCTGGCAAGCTGCACCCGCGGCGTTCGAGCTGCACGGACACGCGCCGGTGCGCGAGCTCTGGCACCGAGCCTCACTGGCGTGGAGGAGCGTGCTGGGTGCACAGGCGCCCCGTTCGCTGCTGGTGCGTGCCTAAGCCGGCTGTAGTGTCTGCGTACGTGCATCTCAACTCACACGTGTATGATCCGCAGGTTGCGCACAACGCCATCAACCAGGCACTGCTGGGCGCTGCCTGCGGATGGCCACCTGCAGCCTTTCGTCGCTTTGAGCAAAGCAACGGCGCGCTCACTGTGCTCTCCTTCACGCCGGGCGAAGACGCCGATGCGCCCGCCACCGCGCGCGTGCTCTGCGTCAACGTATCTTCCCAGGGCTGGGCTAAGAGCCTCCAACCGGGTGCTATCCTGCTTGTGGTTCCCCCAGCCTCCCCAGAGACGTTGGCATCCAACCTCCGGGCGCTCAACGCCGCCTCGATACCCCTCCTGCACAGCTCTTCACACGCTGCGCGCGCTCTTGCCACTTCCCTGCCAGAATATCCACCTCAGGTGCGATCTCGCCGTCCTCTTGGGCTGGGCGCTTGTCCTCACATACCGCGGTGGGTTGTCCCGCGCAGATGATGGCGGAACTGGAGTCGCACGGCGGAGATGCCGCGCAGGCTGCTTGGTTGGCGGCTCTGTCGGCTACTGCGGGCGGCACAACCTGCGTGGTTGTTGCGGCAGAGGCGCCCGTCGTCGCCGCGCTGCTCTGCGAGGCGCTGCATTTGCCAGCGAACTGTGCGGAGCGCCTCCGATTGGATCCGGGGGGCTGCAGCGTGCTGCAGCCCGGCAAAGGCGGAGGCCCAGCCTCTGCGAGCTGCGTCAACGCCGAATTTGCATCCGGCCCATGAGTGCATGGGACGCCTGACTTTGGAGGTGACTGGGGGCACGCAGAACCTAACCCCCCGGCCGCTGGTGACGTGTGCGCGGCAGGCAATGTCCAGCGCGGAGGGCAAGAAGTTCAAGCGCGAGGTGAAGGCTGTGCCGGGCAAGAGCTGCGACCAGGTGCGCGCCCCTGCGTTTCCGCCTGAGAAGCTGTCACGTTGTCGTCGCCTCACGTCGCCGAAACGCGCAGTGCGGCGCAACGCGCACTCCCAACTGGCGCCGCGGCTGGCCGCTGGCCGACGGCGGCTTCGCCAACCTGTGCAACGCCTGCGGCTGCCGGGTGCGAAGACGTGGCGCGTGAGCTGACACGACCCGTGGTGAGCTGACGCCTCCTGCCTCCCCTGCCTCTCAGTGGAAACCTGGTCGCGGGCGCAAGGGCGCCGGCGACTTCTCCCGCCCGCCGGTGGTGCCCCCGCCGCGTCAGGGCCCCACCAAGGGCAAGTGGGTGCAGCCCTTCCGCGCTCTCACGCCCGCGGCGGGCCTGCCCGACGCCCTGCCCGCCCGCTCGCTCGCCGCTGCCGCGCCCAAGGCTGCGCCCAAGCGTCGCGCCACGCGTCGCGCGCAGGACGAGGAGGAGGAGGAGGAGGAGAAGCAGGAAGACCCTGAGCTGGAGGAGGCGGCGAGAGAGGGCCCACGCGCCTCTGCGGGACCCGCACGCCCACTTCGCGCCTCCTCTCCCGCTCCCCTTTGCCCCCCCTCGCCCGCACCCGCCACCGAAGAGGCGCGGCCGGCTGCACACCCACTCTCCAGGCAGCCCTTCTCCGGCTTCTTCGTCTCCAAGCAGCCACAGCTGGATGCTGGCCTGCACGAGAACGTGTTCGTGTGCGGGGAGAGCCCAACAGACCGGCCCACCCTGGCTGCAGTGGGCATCGACCTGAACGCGTCTGGGCACCATAAGTGGACGTCGGTGCCGGCCTTCCGCCAGACTCCGCTCATCGGCTGCGCGTCGCGCGCGGAGCTGCTGGCCTGGCTCGCCGCCCTGGGCGCGGTGACAGACCACGGCGTGGATGACGGCACCGCCGCGAGCGCCATCAACAGCGCGCCCAGCGCGGCATCTCCCCAGCCACGATGGGCGGGGTGGCGCGAGGATGTGGGCACCCGATCCGATGGCGCCCCCATTCGCACGTTCATGCTCCTCGGGGCTGATGGGTGCGAGACGCCCGCCGTGCATGCGGTGCAGAGTAGCCGCACCCACTCCTTCACCTACGCGTCGCTGCTGCCGCGCCCGGGGCTGCCGGTTGGCACCGCGCTGGGCGGGCGGGAAGATGTGGTGGAGTTCATGGCCCAGTGCATGCGCGAGGGCGCCAGCGCGGACGTGGGCGCGGATGCGGGCGCTGGCGCGGCGGCGCATGCTGCGGTAGGGAATGTGACTGACGGTGGGTCGCGTCAGCGCGCGCAGCCGCAGCGTTTCGACCCACGCCCAGAGGCGCCACCGCTGCGCGCCAAGGAGCTGGCCGTGCCGCCCGCGCCCGTCATGGCCGCTGCTGCGCCGGCACTGGGCGGAGGCCTGATGCTGCCGTGGTTCGGGCCGCCCTTCGGCGCCGCGTCGGCCGCGTACGGCGCCCACGCCCTGGCGCCGCCGCCCCTTCCGCGCCCAGCTCTGCCTCCGGGCCGCCCTCTCGCGCCCAGCTGGGCGGATGCAACCACCCTGGCGCAGGTGGGCGGCCCCAACGCCTCGCAGTGGGCCTTTCAAACCCCCAGCCAGGCTGAGGTTGACCGCTTCAGAGGATGGCGGGACCTCCTCGAGCGCTACTTCCTCACCATCAACCCGCTGAGTGACATCCATGCGATGGACATCCTGGTCCGGCTGGAACAGCAGCGCGTGACGCTGGAGCTGCTGGAGGCGAGCGGCATCGGACGCGTTGTCACGGCACTGCGCAAGTACGGTCGCCCGCAGGTGGCGGATGTGGCGACGCGCATCTGCAGCGGGTGGCAGCGCACTGCCGCGCAGGTCATGGCGGCGTGTCACCCCTCTGGCGCAGCACTGGCGATGGAGCATCAGTGAAACGCATTGTACTCAAGCCTCATGCCTGCATCACAGCTTTTCTCAGTCCAGCTCGTCAGCCTCAGGGTTTGTCGTAAGCTCCCGTACGCCCGCACAGAGCGCGTGCAAGTCGAAGCTGGTGGCATCCCACGGTTTAGTGGCTGCCCTCAGCAACGCGTCAGCCGCCTCCTTGGAGCTGCATTTCGGCGGCGCCTGCGCGAGCGCAAAAATCACCCGGTTCACGTCATCCTCCGCATCCGCCTGCCAGACGCTAGCAAAGGTGCCCCGCAGCGCCGCCAGCGCATCATCGAAGCTTGCCTGCGAGCGCGCCACCACGTTCACCACCAGCGCGCCGCCGGGGCGCAGCGCCCGCTGAGCCGCCTGCAGAAAGGCGGGAGCCAAGAAGGCAGCGGGCGGGCAGCTCATGCCCAGGCTGGCGTCATTGCTGCCCGCGTCGATGACAAGCGCGTCGATGCTCTGTGCAGGCGCAGCCTCCACGGCGAGCAGGCCATCGCCCAGCGCGAGCGATAAGCGCTCGGTGGTGGTGAATGCGAAGTGCGCACGCGCGACTTCAGCAACGGACGCGTCCAGCTCCACCACGTGCACATGAAGTGGCAGATGCAGCGCCAGAAAGGTGGGTAGGGCACCGCCGCCCAGGCCGATCACCCAGGCTGTGGCTTGCGATGGCGCTGCGGGAGCAGCGAGCACAGGCACTACGACGGCCAATCCCGCCACGATGGCTGTGTGGTACTCGCACGCCAGGTGACTGGTGTCCACGTGGCCTGTGGGCAGCAGGCGCGCCTCGCTCTGCACCAGGTTTGGGTTTTGTGAGAAGACCAGTCTGCGCAGTGTCACACTGTGTGCGCCCTCCCCGTCATCATGCCCCTCCTGTAGGGTCACGTCCTCCACTAAGATGCCCCCAGACAGCGCGCTCTCCATCTGCGCCACCAGCGTGCGACGGCCCAGCCCGTCGGCGGTAGTGAGGAAGGGCACCGAACCGGTCGGCGCTTCCCGCGACTGCAGCGGCAGCAGCGGCAGCACCAGCGGGCTGAGCTCCGCTTGCACCGCCTGCGCGGTGCCGAATTCGTGGCCCCTGCCCAGCGAGATGAGCACGAGGCGGCGCACGGCGCAACTGGCGCTGAGTCGCGCCCGCCCCTCCTCGCTGCCGAACAGCCACTCGTGTTCGCGACCCTGTGGCACCAGGAACACGGCCGCCTGCTTGCGCTCCGGCGGGCATGAGGAGGAGAGAGAGGCTGCTGCGAGCGCGCTGGCCAGCTCGTCTTGCAGGTCAACCACGCAGGCGCTGAAGCGGGGGATGCCGCCCCGGCCGCCGCCCGTGACGTGGCCCAGCTGCGTGTGGATGGTACGACCTGGGTGGAGGCACCGGTAGGGATCGCCGCCAGGAGGCATGCCCTGGCGAACCGGGACAAAAGTCAGTTGCAAAAGCACAGGTGACGACCCGCACAAGAGCCGACATGGGCCATGCCACGTCACGTCATGCCATGCCATGCCTCGCTCGCACGTACCCCAGTGGCAGCGTGCGCGTCTCGCGCCGCGTTCTCGCGGCGAACAAGCAGCGCCACGTTGTGCTGCTGCTCTGCATTGCTCACCCGAGCGCCTGCGCCCTTTTTGGGAATGATGAGCTCCACCGACGCAACCACAGAAGTACCTACAGCCGCGTGCTCTGCGCTCTGTGCTTGCGCGACAACCAGGAAAGGCTGCAGAGGCGAAGCAAGCATGTCCGGCCCAGCAGGCAACTGGGTGACGCTCAGGCGCCAGCCCACCCTGAACGTGCGCAGCAGCGCCTCCAGCACGTGGTCTTGAAGCAGCGAAACGACGAGGATGCGGCCTTTGGGTGCGCACACGCGAGCGCATTCTGCAAGCAGCGAGTTCCCTGCGCGCTCTGCCGCGGCGCCAGGCTCGCCCATCAGCGCGTCCAAGGCGCCCTTGTCTACAAGTGTGTCGAAGGAGCCCTCCGAGAACTGCGAAACGAGCGTCAGCACAACACAGAGACAGGTAGCAGCCGCTACGTGCTCGCGTGCCTTCATCGCAGTCGCGTCCATCACCAGCCAACGCATGCGCGGACGCACGCGCACGTGCTCGCGCATCATGTCCGAGATGCAGACCTGCAGCCGTGTGGCTCAGACGTGCCTAGTGGAGAGCCAGGCCAGATCCGCATAGTGCTGTGTGCTTCGTGCTGTTCGCGCCTTTGAGAAGTCGATGTTTGTGATGTCTTGGAAGCCGTCGTCGTACAGCTGGGCTGAGAGCTCGCTGTTGCCGCAGCCGACGACCAAAAGGCGACCTCCCAGTTGCGTCGGTGAGCCCTCGTCCGCGCCCACCGCCGCACGCACCAGCGACCGCAGCTGCGCCCACTCGCTGTACCACTCAAAGGCTCTGGCCCCGCGCTGCGCAGGTGCGCGCGTCAAAGGTAGCCTTCCCGAAGCTGGTGCTTTGCGCACCTTCGTGAAGAAGCCGTCCCAATACTGCTTGCTACGAAACTCCTCGCCAACATCGCGCACCTGCGGCAGCAACTCGCCAGCTCCTACGGCGGGCGCCATCTTTGCGACAGGTGCGGGATTCCTACCTGCACGCCTGCAGATTTTGGCGACGGGGACGAATATGGCGCACACTCTGTGTTCTTACACTCGCCCGAGGTCACCTCAACTGTCATCTGTCATGCTCACAGGTCAACCACCGACAGGTTGGTCTCAGCCTCCCAGTCATAGCCCGCGGGCAGCGTGACGGGTTGCGTGACGGCGCTTTCCACGCACACAAAGCTGTTCCAGCAGTCTGGCAGCGTCCTGTGCGGGTTCCACACCACGTGGTCTCTCCAGCCGCTCGTGTTCTCCACAGCCACCGCCGCGCCGGTGCCAACCTCCAGCAGCACTTCAGCGGGCGAGCCTTGGAACACTCGGTCCACCAGCGCAGCGCCAAAAGTGACGGACTCACTCTCCAACACGTGCGAAGTCGGCGCCTTGGGATCAGGCACTTTGTCTAGATAGCGGCAACCGCGCAGCCCTGTGACTTTCACAGATGGCAGCGCGGCGTCCACAACCTCGAAATAGCTGTGCATCGCAGCGGTGAAACTGAAGGGCTCCAGCTCGTTGCTGTTGCGCACGCGCAGCACCATCTTCAGGCGGTCCCTTCGCAACGTCACCTCCAGAAGAGCCACGAACGCGTGCGCCCACACGCTCCGCGTTGCAGCGCTGTCGCTCAGTCGCAACGTTACACTGGGCTCTAGGTAGTCGGGGTTCACGTCGCCGCTGGTGCGCAGGACTTCCCACGGCAGATTCCTTGCAAACCCGTGCTGCTGCATCTCCGGGCTGGGACCGAAGACAGGGAAGCACAGGGGCACGCCGCCAGCGATGGGTTTGGCGCCTGTGAAAAGCGCGTCGGGCCTCAGGTAGAGCACCTCGTCGCCGGAAGGCAAGCACCAGGAGGTGACGGTAGCCCCGTGGAGGTGCACTTCGGCGCTGGAGCCGCTGGCGTGCGTCAGCAGCGCCTTCACCAGACCACCGGGGCCAACCGAGAAGCTGACGCTGCCAGGCAAGCCGTGCGTGGCGTTCAGCGAGGCTGCGTGAGCCTCGGGCGACTCGGAGGAAGCGCAAGCGCGCACGCAGGAGCGCGCGGTGGAGGGCACACGGTGCCTCGGGCAGTTCGCTGGCGATGCGCGCAACAGCATGACGAGGAGGAGGAGGAGTGCGCGCCGCGAGGCAACGGAGGGGCTGCAACACTCACCGCGCTGTCGGCGTGTCGGGGCGACACCGAGGCGTAGGTGGTGACGGAAAAGGCGGAGGAGGCACTGAAGGGAGCTCCAGGAGTCCCTCCCGCCGCCAGCAGGCGCCAACTCATTCCTCCCCTCTCCGCCGCCTATCTCACGCCGTGGCTGGTGTGCCATGGCGAGCTCCTCGCTGGCGTCTGCGCCCCCAGCGTGCGCGCGCCGCATGCGCCCTCGCAGGTGCACCCCCTGCGTCTCCGCCGCAGCCTCTGCGCCCGCCACAGCCGCGGGAGCCAACGTGGCGCCCGCCAACGACCTGATGCTGCGCGTCGCACGAGGAGTGTACGTGGAGCAAACTCCGGTTTGGTACGTTGCCTCAAGAATTCTGCCCTGTGTGTGCGGGCCTGCGGGCCAGAACCTCCGGGCCGGCGAAGGCTGCAGCCCGTACGCGCGCGCTGACGCAGCGTCGCGTGCGTCTGCGCGCGGCGCGCGGCGCAGGGGCGCAGATAGCGCCGCCGGCTGACGGACGGTGCTTCGCTGCTCGCAGGCTCTTCCGCCAGGCGGGCAGGCACCTGCCCGAGTACGAGGCATACAAGCGCTCTCGTGGCAAGAACTTCCTGCAGCTCTTGGCGGACCCGAAAGACGTTGCGGAAGTGACGATGCAGCCGTTGCGGTGCGCCCCTCTCCGACCCACCTGTTTGGCGTCGAAGCGCACGCTCGCACGCTGCACGTTTGCGGGCGCGCGCTGACGCAGTCCGGCTCGCAGGCGCTACGAGCTGGACGCGGCGATCCTGTTTTCTGACATCCTCGTAGTGGCGGAGGCGCTCAACGTGGAGGTCACCATGCCGGGCGGCAAGGTGCGCATCAGCAGGCTGCGCAGTGGAGCAGCAGCCACTCAACCCTGGCGCTTACTGTCGTTGGCATTGCTTTCCCTCCCATCCCTCCCAGGGAATCTTGGTGCCCCGCCCGCTGGAGAATCCCTCCGACATGAAGCGCCTGCCCAGCTTTGTGGACGTGCGTGTGTCGCTGGCGCACGTGCTCGAGTCGGTGCGCCTGATCAACGCCACGATTGCGGCTGAAAAGCGCAACGTGCCGCTCATCGGCTTTTCTGCGGCGCCCTGGACGCTGATGTACTACATGGTTGGTGGCAGCAGCAAGTCTGGCACCGATCGGGGCATGTTTTGGTTGAAGAACCACCCGGCGGATAGCCACGCGCTGCTCACGTTGCTCACTGACGTGGTCATCGAATACATGTCTGCCCAGGCGGAGGCTGGAGCGCACATGCTGCAGTTGTTTGAGGCGATGGGGGAGCACATTGCGGTTCCTGAGTTCTACGCCTTTGCTCTGCCCTGCATCGACCGCATCGCGGCTGAACTCAAGCGCCGCCACCCAACCGTGCCGCTGCTGGGCTTCGCACGCGACGCCATGTACAGCCTTCCGCAGCTGCAGAAGGCTGGCTTCGATGTGGTGACTCTGGACTTGTCTGCGGGGCGGGGCGACTCACGCAAGCTGCTGGCTGACGAGGCGGCCTCCCGCTTCGCGCAGCCCGCAGCTGTGCAGGGCAACCTAGACCCCGCCATTCTGCTGGAGGGCAGCTCAGACGGCGCCATCGAGGATGCGGTGAGGCAGTTGCTCACCGACCTGGGGCCGCAGAAGCTCATTGCCAACCTTGGGGCTGGGCTGGGGGGCAAGGAGCTGCCGGACAAGGTTGTGTGCATGGTGGACGCCATTCACCGCGTGAGCAGGGAGATGATTGCGGGCGGGGCGAAGTAGAGGCTCTTGCTCCACTGTAGCGAGCGCACTCCACTCGACGCTGCAAAAATGTCGTGCAATTGAGCATCACACAAACTCTCACACAATGCAAGAACACCCAGATCAGTGCACCAAGCCCAGCGCAGCGGGCGGCATCGCCTCCGCAGGGCGCTCCGCAGCAGCATCCTGCGCCGCCGCACGCTCTGCCCGTTCAGCTTTGGCTGTGCGTTTTTTGGCCTCCGCCTCCGCCAGGGCGGCCTGGAACGCGGCATCCGCCTCCTGCGCGGTGGCCAGCGGGCGCGTGGGCAGCGCGCGACCCTCCTGGTCAAACCGCTCCGCTAGGGGCCGCATCGCCTGCATGCCCGGCTGGGACACTGCGCGCACCGCGTCCGCTTTTTGGCGCAGCTCCTGCAGCGTGTAGTTGAACGCCAGGCGGCGCTGCGAGGGCGCGCAGGCGCAGCCGGTGTGCCGCAGGCAGGTGGGCTTGTCCGGGGAGCAAGCGCAGAAGAGCGCCGACAGGTGCAGGTCCGCCAGGCACACGCTGCAGTCGTTGTCCGCGCAGAAGGCCGTCTCACCGTGGCTCATACGCTCCTCCGTCTCCGCCCACGCCGCAGCGTCGCCCCGGCGCTGCGTCTCCAGCAGCACACGCCGGTCCAGCTCTGCAGCCACCGTGGGCGCCAGGGAGGGGTGCGCGCCCGGCTGGCACACCGCGGCGCCAAGATCTACCAACATCTTGTCGTGCGCCACGCTGCAGTAGCGCGCATCCTCGCTGTATCGCTCGCTCGCCTCCAGGCCAAACGGCAGCCAGTCCGCGGGCGCGAAGTTGGTCGCCTCTGCGCAGTTGAAGCCCGCGTTGAAGCCGGCGTGATAGGCGTAGGGAAAGGTGAGGATGTAGTTCCCCGGCTCCTGCACCGCCCGGTACACAGGCACCCCTTCCGCCGCCAGCGTGGCGGGGCTCACCAGCGTGACCAGCGCGTGCAGCAAGCCCGGCTGGCTGGCGAACAGGTGAGGCAGTTTGGCCTTCATCACTGCCTCAAATTTGGCTGACGCGCTCGCGGGAATGCTGTACCAAACTTTAGGGTCCCCCCAGTGGTGGTAGTTGACGCTATAGAAGTGGTGGTCCTCCACGTGCCAGCAGAAGGCTGAGAGGCACATGCCAAAGTAGAGCCAAGGCACGCTGATGCCCGTGGTCTTCTCTACGTGCTGCAGCGCGCTGCCCGGCTGGAAGGGCATGTTGCACACGTTGAACGGCGCGGACGCGTACGCCTGCAGCTCGGGCGAGTCGCCGGCGGTGGCTGCAAGGGGAAAGCCGGAGCCGACTTCGCCCGTCTGGATGTCGGCTCCGTAGATGACCTCCACTCCGCGGGCGCGGTCCTTGTTTTCCACCAGGCGCCAGAACTCGCCCTCGATCTCTTCCAGGGTGAGGTCCTCCTTGGGCTTGCCGCTGCGCGTGCTGAAGTACTTGGCCTTGAAGAAGCGGCTGTACTTCTCCAGCGTGGCCAGCGAGTGCTTCTCGCCGGGGCGGAAACCGTAGGGAATGGGCTCTTCTGGCTCAGCAGGGGCGGCGGGCGCGGCGGCCACGTCCGCAGGCGGGACCGCCTCGCCCGCAGCATCGCCTGCAGCCTCACCCGCAGCCTCGCCCGCAGCCTCGCCCGCATCCGCAGCCACATCCGTCTCCATCGGCGCCGCATCGGGCGCTGGCGGCGGCATCTCCTGCGCAGCTTCCGGCGCGGCAGCGGGTGGCGCCTCCACACCAAGCTCCTTCTCCTCTTCGCCGCCGTCTACCGCCGGCGTGTGCGTCGCCGCGCGTGCGAATCCACCTCCCATGCGCCCTCCAGGAGGCGGGGCGCCTCCCATGCGCCCCATCGCCGGCGGGGCGCCCCCCATGCGACCCACCGCGGCGGCGCCGCCCATGCGCCCGGCTCCGTTGGGCCGCCGCACGGTCACCACCGGCCCGCCCGGCGCGCGGTGCTGCAGCTCGTGCAGCGCCTGGATGCGCGTGGGGAAGCGCAGCTCCTCCTTGTTGGGCAGGCTAAACGGGGGCTTCCAGCTTGGCGGGGGCACAATGCGCACGATGCCGAACTTTTCAGCCTCCGGCCGGATCTGAGCCACGAAGCTCAGCGGATCGCGCCATTCCTCCTCGGTGGGGTAGTAGGAGGGCACAGGCGGCACGGTGTGCATGGGCCGTGCTGCGGCGGGCACCCAGGCTGTCTTGACCGTAGGGCCGCGCAGGCATTTGGCGCAGCCGTGCTCCAGGTATCGGCACTTTGGGCATCCGTATTTGGGGACGCCCATGGCGGTTGTGCCCTCGGGCACAACTCGGGGGGGGCGAGCAACCGCTTCTGGCGCTGCTCCTGCGCCATCCACGCCCTCGGGAGCGCCCGTGGACGCCACAGCTTTGCGTTTGGGCGCTGCGGGCGCCTTGGGCTTTGGAAAGAACACCTGAGGCGCCTGAGGCGCGTACATTGGCGTTTGCTTGCGTACGACTGGCGCGGACGCAGCGGCGGGCGTGACGTCACCGTCGGCCACGGCGGCGCCTGCGACGGCGGGACGCGTGAGAGGGAGCGGCGACCGGACGCGCGGCGCGACGGCAGGCGGGCAGGAGGAGGTGGCAGAGGCCACAGAAGTGCCGGAAAGCGCCCGGCGAGGGCGCAGAACGCACCGGCGTCCGCCGCCGCAGTTGCTGCGTATGCGTGCGCTTGCTCGGGCGGAGCCAGGTGCTGCGTGTCGCTCGGTCGGGCTCGCTTTGGCGTGGGCGCATCTGTGCTCTCCTCCCCGCCGTCGCGCCTCGCCGGCGGCGCCGCGCCCTCCGCCCCCGCAGACGCAGCGGCTGCTGCTGCCTGTGCGAACGCCGGCTCCTGCGCTGGGTGTCAGGCGGCGCAAGGAGAGGCATCTGCTCGCCAGCGCAACGCAAAAGGGTCTGGAGGGTGCTCTCCCGACGCGCCGCGACGCCACACCACGCGCTACACACCTCGCGGGCAGCCTCTGCGGCGTTCGCGTGCGTGCAGGCGCCTGCGAGCGGCAGAGTCTCAGCCTCGGCAATGTGACGGCCACACGACCCGTCTCGCTGGCCGGAAGGCCCAGCGAGCCGCACTGGCTCCACGCGCGCCCACCGCGCAGCGCCAGCAGCGCAGAGCGCGAGGCGCGAGGCGCACCGTTGGGCACGGCCGGAGCCCCTCCTTCCTCCATCGGAGGCAGGGCTTCACTCTCTCTCGGAACAGACTCGAGCGCGTGCGTGCAGCTCGCAAGTGCCGCCCCAGGCGTCTGTGCCACGCGCTCGGCGAGGGGGACACGGCTGTGATGACGACGTGGAGACGTGCAACACGCACGGGGTTAAGGGGAAGCAGGTGGTCCCGCCTGCGTAGACTCTTCGCCCTCCTCGCAGAGACGCCGTCGCTTCGCTGCGAGCCAGCAACAGCGCAGGGGCTCTGCAGTCACTGCAAGGGCCTGTGGGAGGCTTTTGCGGCGCAGCATTGCGCCGTGGCGCCTAGCATTGGCCGTGCCGCCCGCCGCGCATTGCCGCCCGCCGATTCTCCATGGCTCAGCCGCGCTGGAAGCGTGCGTGGCAGTTCTGCGAGGAGGGCAACTACAAGGCTGCCGCCGCTCAGCTTTGCTGCGAGATGGAGCTCTCAAGGACTGGGCTGCGCGCAGCCGGCGCAGCACTACTCACCATTTACGCCAACATGAGCCCGGAAGAGTGCAGCTTGCGACACTGCAAGTTCATAGACAACCTGGGTTTCAGCAAGTTCGACGTCGAGACTGGCTCGCGGCTTTGTGAAGTGCTGAATGGAGGCGGCGCCTTTCGGCCCGGAGACGCCGCCCTCTGCGTCAAGCTGGCGCGGCGCTACGCGGAGCAGGTGATGCAGACGATACACCGACGTGGGAATGTTTCACAGTTGCGGCAAATCTTCGAGGGCGTTGGCGCAGTGGGTGAACCACTCACCAGCGACGATGAGGAGCACTGCGACCTGGACGATGAGGAGCCCTACGAACCGGACCTTGTCGAGGAGGAGGAAGAGCGTTCCGACTTGGACGAGGAGGAGGAGGATGAGAGCGAGAGCGAGAGCGAGGTGCCGATCGAGGTGCCGCGACGGATGCCAACGAAGCCGATGCGTGCCGCCTATCGCCCGCGCTCTCCAATTCAGTCGTCCGACCAGAGCGACGACGAAGACGAGGAGCCCGCGCCGCCGCCGCGGCAGCGCAAAAAGCGTGCGCCGGTCATCATAGACGACGACGAGGACGAGGACGAGGGTGAGGCGACGTTGGTGCCGGAGCGCGAGGTGCGCCGGCGGGTGCTGCAGAGCCAGATCGCGCTGCTCCAGCCACTGGCGTCAGAGGCTGCCGCGCGGGCGGCTGAGCTTGACAGACGGCTTTCGAGTCTGCAGCAGCAGCTTGTGGAGCAATCCTCCGAAGATGAGGAGCCGCCGGGATTCATGGCCGTCGTGTCGCCGGAGCAGAAGGGCGAGCGGCGCAGCGCGCGGGCGGGGCTGCAGAAGAAGGCGGCACCCGTTCGCAAGCGAAGCGGCTGCGCCTGTCTGCCGAGGTTCTGTGAGAGGCGCGAGGCACAAACGCACATCCTTCATTCACGCAGTGTGATTCCAGGCTTCAGTGCGGGCCTCAGTCCGGGCGCATGGTTCCCTTTTCGTAGCTCTCCTTGCTTTCCCACGACGGCGGTCCTCTCGTTTGGTAAAAGGGGGCCAGCAGCGCGTCTACGCTCTGGCTGTTGGTGGCCGCTTCAGCCTCCACCTTGTCATAGCGGTCGTTGCCTTGGAAAGAGGTCACGCCCGTTCCCTTCAGCCACACGTCAGCGCCTCGCATCGACCCCCCCTTGGGCGACAGCGGCGGCGAGCCCGTGCCGCCGCCGAAGAACTTCTCCAGTAACGAGCTGCCCATGCTGCGTCCCGTACCCGACCAGCTTGCAGCCTTGGGCGGCTGCGTGGGCGTTGGCGACTCCGTGCGACGCGGCGGCACCGCCACTGACGCCTTGTTCGCCTCGCTCGACCCCGCAGCCTTGTCAGCCATGAGCACAGTGCCGAGAGAGGGAGGAGAGAGAAGAGAAGCCACGTCAAATGGTCAAAAAGCGCAGCGCGCAGCCGGCTCACCGTCACCGATTTACGCTCTACTTGTGCACCGCCGCCGCGCTTCGATTCCTTTGCAGGTGTGCAGCACCCTGGATATGCATTGCAGCAGCTGTCCTCGCGCGCATTCGTTTCTCGTCTTGCATCGTCGCGATTCCTCGCTGGCACGTAGTTGCTCGCTCCCCCGCCCTCCTCGTTGCGACGCATGCGCCTCGTCGCAGCGCAGCGTGCTCTCACGCGTTTCCTGCGCTCAGCCTCACCTGGGCGCGCTGTGAGCACGCCCCCTCTCCGTCCCCGGCGCTCGCGCTGCCTCGCCACGCACGCCGCCATGAACGACACGGAGCGCTTCCTGTTCGACATGAACGGATATCTGGTGGTGCCGCAGGCGCGTGGCGGCTCGTGCGCAGACGCGGAACTGACACGCGCCACCTCTCGCTCTCTCACGCGCGCGGCTCCCAACCGCAGGTGTTCACCGCCGACGAAGTGGCCGCCTGCAACGCCGCCGTGGACGCGCGCTCCTCCAACTTTCAGGTGCGCGGTAGAGCCGGGAGAGCTTGTGGTGCTGTGAGGCGCCACTCACTTCTCTACCAACAGGAACGCACCGGCAAGCTGCGCCTGGGCGGAACCGAGCCCTCCATGGCTGGCGACGGCACCACCGGGCGCCAGGACCTGGGCGGCCTGCTGGCGTGGAGGGACGCGCCTGCGTTGCGCGAGATGCTCTGTCACCCACGACTGCAGCCGTACTATGCGGAGCTCTGCGGCGGCAATGGGTACCGGCTGGACCACTCGCCCTTCGTGCTGCAGCAGGCGCCCGGTGCGGACGGCTTCGTGATGCACGGCGGCGCAATCGACGATCTCGGTCGCTACGACTATGAGCTGTCGTACGCGTGTCAGGGCGGCCGCATGCGCTGCGCCCTGCTGGCCGCTTCCCTGTGCCTCACTGACACGGCCGCTGGCGACGGAGGATTCGTGGTGCTGCCGGGCAGCCACAAGAGCAACTTTCTGTGCCCTCAGTCCATCAAAGAACACCGCGTGGCTAAAGAATACGCAGTGCAGCCGGTGACTAAAGCCGGCGACGTGGTGCTCTTCTCAGAGGCTATGACGCACGGCACGCTGGCCTGGCAGGGGCCGGTGACCCGCCGCCTTGCGCTGTACCGTTTTGCGCCGGCGACGCAGGCGTACGGGCGGGCGTATTTGCGCCACGAGGACACGTGGCCGGCGGAGTACAGCGAGGGCATGAGCCAGGCGCAGAAGGCTGTGCTTGCTGCGCCGTATCACACGCGTCTGGACCGACCCGCTCCCGCGGCGGATGGCCAGGGGGTGGTGACTCCGGAGTCTCGGGCCGGCTTCAAGAAGGAGTTTGACAGCAAAGTGTTCGGCACCACATACTTTTAGCAACAAGCGCATGCGGTTAAGCAACTCGCAGGCAACCGCGGCTGGACTGTGCGTCAGGATTCTGAGCTGAACACCACACGTGCTGTTACAGCGCACATCCTTTGCGTCGTACGGACAGAGTCAGACGAGCAATAGTAGTCCCGAACACACCCTCAAGTTCCTAGAAGAAGGTCCTCCTCCGCTCTCTGCGTCTCGCGCTCTGCACCGTCTCAGCGGCACACGCTGCTGGCGGCTCCGGCGGGGCGCGCCATGCGGCGCGGCCGCAGCTGCGCGGCGCTGCGTGTCCTGTTGCTTGCACTCTGTGTGACAGAGAGCGCCGCCCCTCACCACCCCGCCGCCTCGCCCGCCACTGCCGCTGAGGCAGCCGCGCTGGAGGCTGCGCTGGCGCAGCGGTCCGGCCCGCCTGCGGTGGCTGTCAAGGGGGTGGACGAGGCGTGGACGGCTGCGCCAGGGGGTGCAACACAGCAGCACTCCCCAAGCTCCCCGGCGCCGCCACAGCCCGGCCTTGGCGGGCCCAGGGGCGAGTGCAGTCCCAGGGAGGCTGCGGACGGGTGCCACTGTGCGTGCCTTTCTGCAGGCAGCAGCCCGTGCCCGCACGGGTCCTCGCCCGTCATGTCGTCGTTGTCTCGCTCACGCGCCCGCCCTTCCCGCGCAGACGTGCGCACCGAGCCAGCCTGCCAGAACAGCGAGCAGCGCATCAACTGTGCGTCATGCGTCCCTGCCGACATGCACTCCTCGGCGCTTGCTCGACTCACACGCTGTCTCGTGCTGCTCTTCTTCGCACAGACCTGGAGCTCCACTACTGCTCCGTGGTGGCCAAGCAGCGCCCAGAGGCGCTGGCAGTGTTCGCACTATTGGCGTGGATGGTAAGTGGCCCTTCAACAACGCTCTCACATACCGGCCCACTCACGTGCGTGCTGCGACTCCACAGCTGCTGGTCTTCCTGGCGCTGACGCTGTCTGCGGAGCTGTACTTCGCGCCGGCGGTGGGCAACATTGCTCGGTGGTTGGCGCTGTCTGAAGACGTGGCGGGGGCCACGCTGCTGGCTTTTGGCAACGGGGCGCCCGACTTCTTCACTCAGGTGGCGGCGCTCACCTATGGCGATGACGTGGACCTGCCGCTGGCGCTGGGAGAGGGCATCGGCGCCGGACTCTACGTCTCCTGCTTCTGTCTCGGATGTGCGTTGCTCACCGGACCGCCCACTGGCGTCGTGGTGCCTCTCCTGCCCTTCGTGCGAGACGCTGTGACGTACCTAGGCGCGCTGCTCATGGTCATGGGGGCGGCCAAAGACAACATCGTCACCGGCGGAGAAGCAGCTGTCATGCTCGCCTGGTATGCCCTCTACGTCTGTGCGGTGCTCCAAGGGGAGCGCATCGCACGCTTCTTGCCTGCGCGATGGAGCGCCGTGCACTCCACGCCGGTTGGGGTTGGGTCTGGGCTGCCGCATGCGCGCATCTCAGAAGTTGAGCTGGCAGCCCCAGCACCCGCCAATCGGCTCGAGGGGGGGCCGGGAGAGGAGCATGTGGCCTCGTTGACGCACAGCGCGAAGCGGCATGGCACGCCACATGCGGTGAGCGCGACGGAGGAGCCGCCGCTGCCGCTGTCCTTGCCTCCCGGCCACGACGAGGAGAGCCCCAGTGGCACTCTCTCCCACCTGCCAGCCCCTAGCGAGGCCCCTCTCGCAGGCACTCCGCGCCAGCAGGTGCACGCCTGGGCGCTGCGCTACTCGGGGTTGCGCGACCCGGAGGCATCCAGGGCGCTCCTGCCCCTGTCCGTGCCTGTGCGGCTGCTCATCGCCTGCACCATGGCGGACCCAGACAGCGGCACCGTACTTCCGCTGCACGTGGCGCTCATCGCCCTGTGCCTGCCCTCCTTCCTGCTGTTTGCCGGCGGCGTGGGCGTCTTCGCTGTGCACAGCACCGGCCTGGCGCTGCTCGCCTTTGCTCGAGTGGCGCTCGCGTGCGCCGCGCTCTCCCTGCTGCCTGCGCGCGGCATCGACGCGCGCACCTCATACGCAGTGTCCGCTTGCGCTTTCCTGGGCGGACTGGCGTGGATGGACGTCTGCGCGGACGAGATTGTCGCCATCTTCCAGACGCTGGGGCGCATTCTGGGATTCCCTGAAACGCTGCTGGGAGGAACCATCATGTGCTGGGCAGCGTCCATGGGCGACTTGTTCAGCATGTTGGCTGTGGTACGGTGCGGCTTCCTCCAAATGGCAGTCACCTCTTGCTTCGCAGGACCGCTCTTCCAGCTGTTGTGCGGCCTGGGCGTCAGCCTGCTGTTCATCAACGTCAAGGCTGGGGGCGGGCCGGTGGAGATGCGGTTTGGTACGGAGCTGCGTGTGATGCTTGCGTTTGGGGTTGTGGCTCTGTGCTATTACGCGGTGGGGGTGCCCACTTTGCACCGATGCCACCTCACCCGACGCTTCGGGTGGGGGATGCTCAGCGCATACGTAGCCTTCATTGTGGTCTACAGTGCCGCCGGCTTAGAGAGCTACAATGGCGGCTGATACTCGGGTGATGACACGCTCTCACCGTACAGGCTCCTCGTCGCGTGCCAGCGCCAGCAGCGCCTTGAATATGCGTGGCCCGTCTTCTCTCACTCCCGAGTGGAGGTACTCGTTTGTCACCCACTGCCGCGCGCCCGCAATGGCGCCCGCCGTGCGCTGCGCGCACTCAAAGTCCACGTACATGTCCTCGAAATACGAGCAGGCGGCCACCGGCGTGGTGTTGCGCCGCAGCTGTTGGACGTCATACAGCGAGGCGCGCCAAGGTCGCTCTGCGAGCGCGTGCGCGAGCGCTTTCAGCGGACGCAGCGAGGCGACCTCGTCGAAGATGAACGGGAACACCATCTCCCCCGTGAAAGCCACCGGGTGCCCCTTGGCAGCCGCGGCAACCGGGTCAAGCTCCCCGTGGGCGTCTTCTAAGCTGGAGCGCACGCGCTGTGCGCTCCACCCAGTGGCGCCGCCGTTGGCGTAACACGCCTCGTGCAGCAGCGCGTACAGAGGGTTGCCATCGAACGGCAGCGTGTGTTCATACCCCCTCAGGAACGTCAGAGAGAGCTGCGTGCCCAGGGCGTCGCTCTCCCATGCGTTTTCGAGCAAATAGTGCACCGACTCGAAACCCGCGGCGCCGCCAAAGGCCCAGCCCAACATCTGCAGGCCCTGCGGCGTGAGCACGCCGCCTGAAGGGAGCGCCACGCCGCCGCCCGGCTGCGAGGCGAGATGTGTCACGATTGCGCGCATGGTGGCCGCATCTCCGGGAAATCGCTGGTAAAACTTGGCCGTCTGCGTGCGGACGCGCCAAAACAAGCGCCTGTACACGTCGTCACACGCCGCTGGGCAGGTGAGCGCGTCGTCTGCGTGCGGGGCGAGCCCGCCCGTGATGAGAGCCTCCTTGATGCTACCGGGCGCAAAGGACAGGTACGTCACCGTGCAGAACCCCCCGAAGCTCTGACCCAATAGGGACCAGGACGTCACTCCTAGTGACAGGCGCAGGGCCTCGCAGTCTGCGACGATGCTGTCGGCGCGGAAGTGGGACAGGTAGTTCGCTGCAGGCTGGAGGCCGCCCAGGCGCTGCAGGGTGGAAGCGGAGGCTCTGGTGCTCTGTCCTGTGCCGCGCTGGTCGAGCAGCAGCACGCGGAAGGACTCGCAGGCCGTCTTGAGCCACCCGCTCGCCTCGCTAGGTCGAGGAGACTCGAAGCCGGGGCCGCCCTGCAGAAAGACCAACCAGGGCAGCGCAGAGGAGTCTGTAGAGGCCTTGTCGGCAGCAACCACCTCTCGCGCAAAGACCGTGATGGCCGCCCCGTCAGTCGCCCAGTGGTCCAAAGGAACCTCAAAACGGTGGTCAGTGAGCTGCAAGCCTCGCACGCGGTGTGTGGCGCCCACGGTATGCGTCTTCGCAGCGCGATACACCGGAGCTGCGGCCATGGAACACCGTGGGGCGCAGCGACGCAGCGTGGTGGGTCGTACGCACCGTGCAGGCGTATTGGGCTGTACGCGGTGTGGCGCACGCGGATGGACGGGCAGGGACATAACAGGGGGGCGAGAGGCGCACTGTAGGACGTAGGCGGGGCCCCCCGCAGGGGGGGGCGGGGCACGGCGGCACGGGGCACGCACGTCAACACGCACTCGCGCCTCCGCCGGCGCAATGATGATGGCACAGGCACCAGTGGTAGTCGCTGCGCAGGGGCGTGGCGTGCACCGGGCTTCCCGCAAGAGGAGCGGAGTCAGCGTTTGCGCTTCTGACAGCGCGCTGAGCGTGCCCGAGGCGAGCCAAGTCACACGGGTGCGTCCCTATCGCACACGCCCACCGCATTGAGCTCGGAGGGCTCGGAGCGCCCTCTTCTGACTTCCGAGCCCGCATGCAGCGCTCGCTTGGTGTTGTCGCGCTCTCCGCCGCCCTGTCACTACCAGCCTGTCCTGCTGTTGCGGGCCTGTCCAGTTACGACGTCAGCGGCAAGGGCATCCGTAGCGCCCGCATGGAACTGGGCCGCAGTTTGGATAACCAGTTCGCCTTCTACCCGTCAGAGCTCTCATTTGAGCAAGGCGTCGTTTACAAGCTCTCCCTCAGCAACCCCTCCAAAGTTGAGCACTATTTCAGCGGTGCGTTGGCCTCATTGCCACGGTCCAGCGGGGCCTGACGCCAGAGACACCAGCGCGCGAGTTTGCTTCTAAAGTTTACACCATTGTGGTGGAGACGGGCGGTGTGGAGGTCAAGGGAGCGGTGACGGAGGTTGCGCTAGAGCCGGGTGCCAGCCTGACGTGGATCTTTGTTCCTTTGAAGCCTGGCAGTTACCAGCTCTTGTGCCCGGTCGCCGGACATGTGGAAGGTGGCATGATTGGCGCATTGACTATCTCCAAAGCCTCCTGAGAAGGTGCGTGGGTGCAGCTTGAGCGCGATGGCGTCCAGTTGTACACACTTTGTTCGAGTTCGAGTGCACGAGGCTGCATGCTTGCTTGGGTGCAATGCCAACACTCTTTCCGCTCCGGCGCCGCATCTGGCGCTGCAGGCGTAACGCTGGGTCTTCGTAAGCAGCGCTGTGATGACGCGGCTGACTGACTGACTCGTTCGCTCTCTGGTTTTGGGGAAAGGTTTTCTTGGCTGTGCTTCTCTTGGAGCTTCTTGGCACAGCTGGAAGCGCCTCAACACACGCGCACGCGCCGGCTTGGGCGTGCGCAACACTCCCCCTGTCCGCATCGCGTGGCTGCAGGCGCCGTGCGACAGCTCCACCGCTCGCGCCGCCTCTGCCGCTGTCGCCATTGCGCCCCTCTCATCTCGCGCGCGCGCCAACATGATGCGCGCCCACCCGCCATCGCACGCATGCGGCTCTCCCGTGCTGTGGTTCCTGGGCCTGCTCGCCGCAGTGGTGGTCCTCGTGCAGGCCTCCTGGCTCAACAGCCTGCGCGCCTCTCTGGACAACTACCGCGCGCTGGCGAACAGCAGCGCGTTTACGCTGCTGGACAACGGTAGCGTGGCGGAGTGCCTGCAGCCGGAGCTGCTCATCAGGGTGCGCGATGCAGTTGGCGTCGCTCCCGCTCCCGCGCCGGCGGCGCTGGCGGCGCCAAGCGCGTCTGCCTGCGCGCGCGCCCCGCCGCGCGTGCTGCTGGTGACGGCCGAGCAGCCGTCAGAGTGCAGCACAGCGACGGCGCAGTGGTTGGGGGCACGCGCGATGCGCAACAGGCTGCACTACGCGCAGCGCCATCGCTGGCAGCTGTATTGGAACACGGATACGGTGGACCCGGAGTACCAGCGACACGTGGAGGAGCAGAGAGGGAACGCGATGTGGAACAAGGCGAGTCGCTGTGCAGCCTCAGCGTGCTGCACTCACTCGCGCGACTCACGCGCATCGCGCCCGTCGCAGCCTGCGCTGCTGAACAAGCTGCTGCACAGCAGCGTGATGGACGGCATCGAGTGGATGTTTTGGATCGACTCTGACGCCTTCTTCATGGACATTGACTTCCAGCTGCCTCTGGACGAGTACGACGCGGCGGGCTACAACCTGGTGCTGTGGGGTGAGCCACGCATGGTTGACGACCCCAACCCGCGCGCCCCGTCGTATTTTGGACTGAACGCTGGAGTGATGCTGATGCGCAACAACGATTGGACGCGCGCCTTCCTGGGCAAAATCCTGGACGCGGGAGCGGACCTGGCGGCCAGCACTGCGACCCAGGGCGCCGTGTTGAAGGGGATGTGCGACCGGGCGTACGACTGCGTTGTCTCTGACCAGTCCACGATTGTCTACCTTCTCAACACCCAGCCGGAGCTGTGGCGCCGCCAGACGCTGCTAGAGAAGCGGTTCACGCTGAACGGGCACTGGAGCGAGTTTGCGGGACACCTAGTGAGCGGCAGCCTGAAGCTCCAGGACAGCATCTGGGCTTCGGACCGCGTGCCTTTCGTCATGCACTTCGCGGGCTGCCAGCTGTGCAGCGGTCGCACGGACAGCCACTACGCCGACTGGAACCAGTGTCGTGACGCGATGTCAGAGGCGCTGAACCACGCGGAGGACTGGTCTTTGGCCAAGCTGGGGCTCAAGCACGCAAACCTGAGCAGCCTTGAGGTTGTGTCTGGGGAGGGACCCCCCAGTTACCCGGAGCCGGAGGGAGAGCCGGACCCCCCGCTGGCAGAGGGAGAGGGGAGCGCCTTAGGGGAGGCGGGGACGGAGACCACACAGCAGGAGAGTGTCAGTCAGGAGGTTGCTGCAGATAGCGCAGTGGCAGATGCGGAGCTGCAGGCGCTGGCACCGCCGCAGCGACCGTGAGGATAGCACTATGGTGACAAGTACAAGTGTAAGAGGCGCAAGATCTAGACACGGAGGCTCCAGGCATTTCATCGCGCTTTCATCCCACATCGCCGCACCAGCCGCAGGCTGCGCACTGCTCCCTTATCCCCCCTCCCCGGCTCACATAGCTCACCTCGTCATCGCGGTACAGCGTGCGCGTGAGGTACTGACCAGCCAGTCCGACCACCACGAACATGATCTTGTACCATGCGCACGGAAACTCCCCGTATACGGAGCATTCACTGCACGCGTTGTAGCTGCACACTTTGGGCAGCAGGTTGGCGTCCAACTCGTTCCACACGCCCGTCCACAGCAGCACTGCGGCGGTGGATGCCAACACTCTCTCGGTGAAGCGGCGCAGCTCGAAGCGGGGCGGGACACACGGCTCGTCCAGCCCATCCAGGTCTTCAGGTGTCCCGCCTGTGAGCGGCCGCAACTCGTCCTCGCCATCACCTTCTGCGCCAGGCCACGGTTGTCTCCCTGACAGCACCATCCGCATGCCCTCCGCCGGACGGCGCGGCTTGGCCACCGTGTCTTGCGGCGGGTCGTACAGGCTGTCTGTGAGGTACAGTCCGAGCACGCCCAGACACACCAGGAGCAGCATCTGCCCGCTGGTGTCGCTGGGGAAGACTGTGTTGTCGAGTAAGTCCCACAGGCCCACCCAGAAGAGGTTGGTGAAGAAGATGGAGGCCAGTGCTTCCAGTATCTGCCACGGCCGGAGCGGCGGCGCGGTGAAACAAAGCCACGAAGGAGGGCCAGGAAAGCCGTGCGGCAGGGAGTGCTGCGCCGAGCCACGCAGCAGACCGGTGCGGAACCTCGTCTCTGCGGCTTTGAGAGCCTGCCACCGCCCAGCAAAGGCGAGGCGCGCGCGACTAAGGTGCGTGGGCTCCATGCACACTCTTAGCGCACGCAACTTGTCATCTCGTCCACCTCCGAGCGCAGCGCAGGTCTCTCATCTCCAGCACACCGCGCCTATCAGCCTGGTGACGGTGAGAGCGCGACTGCGACTATGGCGGTATTTGTCGGGATCTTTGGTTATCTTTGCGCCCTCCCTGCCCTCCGCCAGCCTGTCGCAGGGCAATCGCTGGGTCTGCATCCTGTGCATGCGAGCGCCCCTGTGTTGCAGAGCTGCACGAGCAGCCGAGCGCATCACACTCTTCTGCTCCTCCACCGACTGCGCCTCTGCCAGCGGTCTCTCACGGCCGCCTGTGGACGCTCCTTGCTCGCCCGAGTGCTCGCTGCTCTTCGCCGTGGGCGCGCAGGCTGCGCTGGCTGAACTGAGCGCCACTCCTTGGGCCGTGACGAGACGTGTCTCTTCCTCGCGAGATGTCCAAGCGCGCTAAGACGGCTGCTGCGCCCAGCCCCACGCAGCCGCCCACGCAGCTGTTCAGCGGCCTGTGCTTGTTCTGCCTGAACCTGCCTCCAAAGGTGGCGGAGCTCCAGCAGGGGCTGGTTTCTCGCCGCGGCGGCACGCTGACTGTTCTCACAGCGGATGTGAAGGAGCGCCTGGCGGCTGCGCCGCCCGCTGAGGAGCTGCTGGTGCTGTGTGAGTCAGGGGGGAGCCGCCTGGACGACCTGCGTGCCTGGGCTGCAAAGGCGGGCCTCCCGCTTCGCGTCTGCACCTACGACTGGGTGGGCAAGTCTATCCAACTGGGCGTGCTGCAGCGCACGGAGGCCTTCGAGGTCTTGCCAGCGTCCCCTGTCTTGGAGGCGCCGCCGCCGCCGCCATCAACTGCAGCAGTCTTGCCTGCACGTGCCGAGCGTGATGCCACGCCTCCTCGCGACGAGGAGGACCGCCCAGCTCCAGCCTTTGGCGACTCTTCCTTTGTGCCGCCCCCCCGCACGGGCGAG
>Ga0208951_1000172_pt1 | contig 28054 bp, 27 predicted proteins | sample GreLakmeMI27MSRF_FD_187702 | JGI IMG/M metagenome (GOLD analysis project Ga0208951, IMG submission 187702) | Freshwater lentic microbial communities from great Laurentian Lakes, MI, USA - Great Lakes metaG MI27MSRF (SPAdes) | ecosystem: Environmental > Aquatic > Freshwater > Lake | place: Great...
GAAATAGAGCGCGGCCGGGCCCACGTGCGCCCCTTGAGCTAAGAAATAGAGAGGCTCTCCCCAAATCCTGCTTTCTTGCAGGTGGGCCCACCCTGTATTCGAACTACTAGATAGAACCGTCGGCCACTCAATCAGCAACCGCCGCGCATGAATTTGCTGCCGCGCGCCGCGTGTGAGGAGCGCCTGCCAGCGCGCGGACATCTGCGAGGGGCCATGCGTGTCGGGCGCGCCTCCTCGGCGGCTCGCAGCTCGCATCGACGGCCCCGAGCTCTCTTGGTGCTGGCATTTTGCCTTGTTGCTGGCGTCGTCGCGGCTGCAGTGCGCTTCGCGACACGTCGCGGCGCGCTGCCAGACACCCGGGCGGGTGGTCTCGAAGCGGTTTCAAGTCGTGTCACGGCCGGCTCTGAGCCCATGGGCGGCGCTTTGGTGCCGCCGCGCAGCGGCGCAGTGCTCGCAGACAGCTGGCGCCCCGAGCCAGAGGCCATCCCGGCCACGGCGACGCCCTTTAGCATCCCTGAAGTTGAAGTCTCCGACGCGACAGTTCGCTTCATAAACACACTGGCATCTGAGCGCGCGGGCGAGCCCGGCCCCGGAGCGACCATCGTGACCACGCTGGCCACGGATGCGGCACTGCTGGATGAGGAGGTGATGCCGTGGCTGTCTTACCACACAGATCTGGGATTCTCCAGATTCTTGATACTCTGGGACGGCATCGATGAGGCGGCTGCGCAGCGGCTTGAACAGCTGCATCACGTGACGCTGGCGCGGCTGCGCGGCGCGGCGGCGGACAGCGGGCGTGTGGAGCGACTTCGTGCCTTCACCGCCAACCATTGGCAATGGCGCCATCGGCCGGGCAATTACGAGCTCATGGTTAAGCAGGGCTTTGCAGTGAACGAGGCCATCCGCGCGGCGCGGCTATCCGGACGCAACCTGAGCGATGAGTGGCTCTTCCACTTAGACGTTGACGAAGCCTTTCTGCCCCGCATTCCGGGCGCGTCCACCCTGCGTGTGCAGCACGCGCTGGTGGGCCTGGATGCGGATGTGACGGCCGCGCGCTTCCTGAACTGGGAGGGCGTGCCTGCGGGCGACGGAGTGCGACAACGGCTGCGCGAGGTGACCACATTCAAGGTGCACGCGCGCCACGTGGATGCGCGCGTGTGGCGCACCTTTGCGAACGCGCTGCGTCCGGCGGGCCACCCGGAATGGCCGGTGTTCTTACTCTATGGCAATGGCAAGGCGGCCGCGCGTTTAGACACCCCATTTCTGCGCCAATGGGGGCCGCACTACTACCGCGGAGGATCACATCCACTCTACCCACCCTCGCGCAGGCGCCTAGTGGCCGCGGAGCTGCTAGAGCTAGGGTCGGAGGATGAAGCAGAGGCAGCTGCCATCGACGACGACGGCGATGGCGACGACGACGACGATGAGAACGATCCCGCCTGGCGAGAGGTTGAGAGCCAGCTGGCAGTGGTGCTGCATTACCCCTACGCGCGGTTCGACGAGTTGAGACAAAAAGCGGAGCGCTCCTGCCCCTTCGCAGAAGCGGCGGCGGCGGGCAACCGAACGCAGGTCGAACAGTGCTTCGTGATGGGATTCGACGCGGACGTGTTCATGGCGGCACACCAGCGCCGGGGCAGCGAGCAGGCGCTGCGGCGCATCTTCGAGGCGCGGGTGGCGCTGCCGCCACGGCTTGTGCATGAGCAGCTCCGTACGGGACTTCTGCGAGAGGAGCGCGCGCCGTCGGCGACGCTGGCGCAGCACGCGCACATGGTGCGATGGGGGGCGCTCCGCGCGCCCGCCCAACCGCGCAGTCGCGTAGCTGAGGCGCTGACGGGCGAGCAGCTGGCGAAGCGTGAAGCGAGCCTCGATTACTTAATGTTCCACATGTGATGTGGAACGGCCTGCTTGGAGCGTCTCTGTCTCTAGCTAACAGCGCCCACAGACGCGGCTCCGCCCTCCTCCGAGCCGTTCAAACTGAACACGCCTGGCCTCCGCAACACGCTGGACAAGAGCGACTTCATCCGCGAGGTGCTGCTCGCCTTCCCGGAGCTGGCGCTGGAGAAGAACCTGCCTTTGCTGGGTGTCATGCCCTGCTCTTGGCCGCACAGCTCTCCACAACACCTCAGCCTCGTCGTCGCTCCTGCGCACCGCCCTGGTAAGCTCGAGCGCACAGGCGCAAGGCGCATCGCGCGCACCCGACGGCATCGGGGTCGAAATCCTCATCATCATCCTGCTCCTGCTCCTGCTCCTCCTCGTCGCTGCCCTCTTCCAGCTCTTCCTCCTCTTCGTCCCCCTCTCCTCTGCCCTCAGAGGGGCCGCGTCTCTGTCTCTAGCTAACAGCGCATCATCACGATGATCACGAATCACCATATCACGCCTCTGCGAAGCTCTGCTCCACAAACGCATGTCGCCACACGTACGTCCTCGCTCCGCCAGCCAGCTCCTCTCCCGTGGGCCTTGACGCGTCATCCCCGTGGGTGCGCCGGTGCGCGTATCCAGGGAGCAGCGCAGCGTCAAAGCTCAGCGCCGTGTGCAGGCGCAGCCCGTTGCCGGTGGCGCTGCTGGCCAGCTTGCACACGTTCCACAGGCTGTATGGCAGGCCGCTCTTGAGCGTCACCAACACCTCGCCTTGCGGCGCCAAGCAGGCCAACGCGCCGCGAAAGAACATCAGAAGCAGCTCCTGGTTGCTGCGCACGTTGGCAGCCTGGTCCCGAATGCCGGCGCCGCGGTGCGGGAAGTTGAACACCACGCGGTCGAACAGCAGCGGCAGCGGCGCGCGCAGCGGCGCAGTGCCGCCTGGCTCGTCCCGCGGCGGCTGCGGCCGCACTGCAGCCTTGCGAAGCGCCTTGAGCGCGCGCACCAGGTCCGTCGCGTCTACGCCGTAGCCCACCGTGACGCCTGCAGCCTGCAGCTCCTCCACGATGGCCTGGCTCTCCTCGTACTTCTGCGTGCAGAGAAAGGACGGCGTGAGAGCTGTGTCGCGCAGACGGCGGACTCGGAACGCGCCTCGAGCAGCGTTTGTTCGTCGTCGAACGTGGTGGCAACCAGGTTCGCGCCCTGGCCTTGCCGGAGGCGCAGCAGCGCTCGCGCAAAGGACAGGTTGCCCTCGCCCACGAGCAGGACGCTCTGAGAGGAGTCGCTGAAGCCCAGTGGCAGCGCTTCGCCCCCCGCGCGGGGGCCCTTCTTCTTGCGCTCGCCGCGGTCGCGGTGCTCGCCCTTCTTCTTCTTCACCACCAGGCGCGGCGCAGCGGGGCCGCCGTAGGAGGGCGTCTGCCGCCGCTTCTGCTCCCCTTTGGGCGGCTTCTTCTTGTTGAAGCGCTCCTTGCCCTTCTTGCTCATGTTCTGCTTCGCCATATTCGGCTTACTGCTTTGCCGGCACAGGGCAGGCGGAGGGAACTTTTTCTATCGTGCGACGACCGATGCTCACCCCGGCTCACTGAACTACGAGCAGCGCCCGTGTGCTCTGTGCACCTATGAGGACTACTAGGCCACGGAGCACCTCGCTGCAGAGCGCGACGTCGAGCTTTGCCCGCGGAGCGCAGCGCAGGCCGGCGCAGCGAGGCGGCGCAGTGAGCCACGCAGCGCAGCGTCGCGGACCGTTCTTGTGTCGGGCAAGCAGCGTGGCTGAGCTGATATCGGTGACGGACGCGTTGCTGGAGCGCAACCGTCACGGAGACGCGCCCTTCACGGTCTCTGACTGGGTTAAGCACCGCAGCACCGGCCGCCACCTCTCAGCGTTGCTGTCGGTGCCGCGGAGCCACATACTGCGCGCTGCGAGTGGTCCCGCGCTGGTGGGTCTTTGCATGTCAATCCTGCTTGGAGTGTATGAGGAGCTCCGGCCAGACTCGTGGCCAGCTCCGCCGCACGTGAGCCTCTCGCTGCTCTCGCTGACAGCTGGCACGCTGTCTCTTTTGGTGGTGTTCCGTACCAACACCTCCTTCCAGCGCTTCGATGAAGCGCGGAGGCTCTGCGGCGTGCTGGTCAACCGCAGCCGCGACCTCAACCGCGCGGTGGCTGCCTCTGCCGTCTCTCAGAGCGCAGGGGCCGCCTGCGCGCGCTGGTGCGGCGCATTAGGCGTCACCTGCAGGATGCACCTTCGAGAGGCGGTGCCCTGGAGCCTGGCAGCTCCTCCAGTTGCGCTGGCCGAGCTGCTGTCCGCGACCGAGCTTGCGGCACTGGCTGCAGCCGTACACCGGCCGCTGTTTTGCCTGCAAGTGCTCACAGGGCTGGTGGTGAACTCCGGGGCAGACGTTGCAATGCTGCGCAGCGTGGATGAGGACTTGAAGGCGCTTGGCGATGCGTTTGGCGGATGCGAGCGGATCCTCCGAACGCCGATACCGTTATCATACACCAAGCTGACCAGCCGCTTCCTGGCGCTCTGGCTGCTGCTGCTGCCGTTTGGTCTCTGGAATGAGTTGGGATGGGAGGGCTGTCTGTTCACGCCGGTGCTGACCATCTTACTTTACGCTCTCGACGAGATCGCGATAGAGTTAGAGGAGCCCTTTAGCCTCCTGCCGCTCGAGGTATTCAGCCACAAGATGGCCAGGGAGGCGGCACAGCTGCACAGCGGTGGCGCAGCCGTGAGGGCACTGCTCGCGGAGCAAGGTGTGCTGGAAGAGGCGGACGCACGCAGCGGCGCCGCGCTGAACTGAGCTCCTCACATACATACAATCGAACAGCGACCGTGTTATAATCAACGAATTGCGCGCGCCGCCAGTGTGTGCGATGCGGACCCGCGGGCGCGTGCGCGCCGCGTCGCCGATTGGCTTGCGTGCGGTGGCAGCACCCGCAGCCGCAGCCGCAGCCGCACCTTCGCTGGGCCGCTCCTTCGCCTTCCTGCTCGCCTCCGCGGTGGCGCAGCGGGGCGTGCCGTTTTTGGTCAACGTGGCGGTGGCGCGCAAGCTGACGGCGCAGGAGTTTGGTGTGCCAACGGTGCACTTTGCACTGGTGCGTGGCCGCTGCAGCTCCTCTCGGCCGCGCGCTGAGACTCGCCCGCCCACGCAGGTGAGCACGCTGGTGCTGACCACCCGGGAGGGCTTCCGGCGCGCCTGTCTGCGGCGCGAGGCGACCGAGGCGGGCGCGCTGCATGCGGCGTGGTTTGTCGTGCCAGCGGGGGCCGCCGTCGCGCTCGCAGCGGCAGCCGGTGCTCGCCTGGCGCTGGGCGCGCAGGCGCTGCGCACGCCGTACGGCGTCGCGGTGCTGTGGCACTGCCTGGCTGGTGCGACTGCGCATGCCGTTCGCTCGGCGCACGGGCATAACCCATCCTGACGCGCCTATCGCTCCGCCCTCCCCTCAGCCTTCCTGGAGCTCTGCGCGGAGCCGCTGCACCTGGCCGCGGCGCGGCGCGGCGCGCTGCGCGTGCGTCTTGTGGCTGAGAGCTGCGCCGCCGCTGTTCGCGCCTGCGTCACTGCGGCTCTGCTGCTGCCCTCCTCCTTCGCTCGGCCCCTGCCGCTGGAGCTCTGCTTCGCGGCGGCGCAGATGGCGTACGCTGCGGCGCTGCTGTGCTGCTTCGCGGCGGGCGCCTGCGTAGGCGGGCTGCGGGGTGCTTGGCCGGGCCCGCCACGCTACTTGCAGCCCGTGGCGCCCGCACAAAGGGCGCTCCTCAGGGACTTCTCCCTGCAGGCCGCCTGGAAGCTGGCGCTGGCGGAGGGGGACAAGGCCCTCCTGCTGCTTGCGCGGCAGCCCCAGGCAACCGGCGCCTTTGGACTGGCATCCGCCTTAGGCGCCCTCCTCGTGCGACTCCTCCTCCAGCCACTCGAGGAGGCCGCATACGCATCATTTGCCGCCGCGCGCGCTGGACGGCAGTACACCGCGCGCGCCGCCCTCGACGCCATGCTGCGCCTGCTGGCCCTTGCTGGTCTCTTCTGCGCAGCGGTGGGGCCATCCTTCGCGCACGCGGCGCTCAGGTGCCTCTACGGCGCCGCGTGGGCAACCGCGCCGGGCGCTGCGTCGACTCTGGGCGCATTCGCAGCACTGATTCCGCTGCTTGCACTCAACGGAGTGCTGGAGGCGTACACCGCCGCCGCAATGACGGCTAGCCAGGTGCGGCGGGGCAACACCACACTGTTGGCTGCGGCGTGCGCGCAGGCGGTGGTGGGCATCAGTCTGCGGGGCATGGGGCCGGCGGCGCTGGTTGCGGGCAACGGCGCGGGCATGGCGCTGCGCATCCTCGCCGCGGCGCACTTCATCGCCAAAGGCGAGAGCACGGCCGCATTGCCGGGCATGCAAATGCTCGTTGCCACGGCGCCCAGAGCGCGCACCGCTGCGGTGGTGGCGGCGGCTGCGGCAGCGGCGGCAGTCAGCGACGCTGCGCTGCGCCGCGCGCCAGCCTTCTGGCCGGCACTGGGGGCGCATGTGGCCGTGGGGATGGCGGCGGCTGCGGCCACCGCAGCAGCCGCTGCGACCTGGGAGAGGGAAGCGCTGCGAGGGGTGGCTGCGGCTTTCAAAGGTCGTACGACGAAGAAACGACGTTGTTGAACGGGTGCCCACCCGATATCTTGCGCCCTCCGTCCGCTTCTCTGTACACCCTGTCACACCTCCGTCGCGGCTGTGGCGCACATGTAGCGGGCCATGCCTCTTGCGTATCGCGCCTCCGCGCTGTCTCGACTGCGCACTCGGTCCAAGCCGTTCCGGCAGCGACTGGGCGGTGTGGCTCGCGCTGCGGTGACTCTCAGTGGGCTACGGCACGCCACGTGGACGCTCCGCTTGGCGCTGCACCCGCTGCGTTCGCTCCTGCTGGTGTTAGCCTGGTGGACCTTCACGTTCGCTCTCATTGGCCTGCAGCCGTTCCGCTTGCGCTTGGCTCGACGCTGCGCGCTGTGCGCCGACGTGTCCTGCACCGCGGCGCTCGAGGGAAGCACAGTGTGGAGCGAGTTGCCCTGTGGGCGGGGGCGGAGCTGTGCCTCCCCCCTTGTCTGTCTACCAAGCGACCACGCGCCCGCCCAAGGCTGGGCCTCCTTCGACTCTTTCCGCTGGGCATGTCTCTCCGTGTTGCGCCTGCAGACGCTCGGGGTGCGTGGCTGGCGGGTGGCGTGCGCGACGAGCGAGCGCCCCGCCTGAGCGTGCCCTCAAACATGTCCCCATGCAGGGCTGGTCACAGCTGATGGCGCAGCTGGCCGCGGCAGTGGGCACCGCGCCCGCAGCAGCCTTCTGCCTGCCAGTGGTCGCCTTCTCATTGTGTTTGCTGCAGCCGCTGCTATTTGTGGTACTCTACGAAAGCGCAGGCGAAGCATGGCGACTGCATGCGCCGCGGGAGCAGGAGCGCCACACGCGCCTGGTGGTGCGTGCGTGATCCGGATGGCTCCAGGCGCTCAATGACGCTCCTTGCTCCTCCTCAGGCTGAGTTTCGCGCTGCTTTGGCGCGTCTGCACCACCGCCTGGGCCTGGACGACCAGGAGGAGGATGCGGCGAAGGTGCAGGAGGGCGAGGGCGCCGGGGGGGAGGAAGAGGGGGAACCTGCCAGGGGTTGGCGGGGCAGCTTGTTGCGCCTCTTTCGTGAGGCCCCGCTCGGGCGCGTCCTGCTGGCGACTGCGCACCTGTGCAACGCGGTGGCGATGTGCTGCATCTGGCCGGGCATGGGCTCCGGGACGCGGGGGCGCAGCCGCGGCGTCAACGCCTTTGCCACCTCCGTCTTCGCGGCCGAGTCGGCGGCGCAGCTCCTGGCCAGGGGCCCCCGGGGCTACGGCGCACGCTGGAGTCGGGTGGTGGAGGGCGGGGTGACGCTCGCGGCGGTGCTGTGCCTGCTGCCCCTCTCGGGCGCCACCCGTCCAGGGGTGGTCACCCTGCGCAGCCTGTGCCTGCTGGGCGCGGTGGACGCCCCCCCGCCGCCCTTCCTGCGCCAGCTGCTGCGGCGGGACGCCCCCCTGCGGCGGCTGCGCGGCGCCCTGGGCGCCTGCTTTGCCGCCGCGCGCCCCCTGACTCTCCTGACCCTCCTCGCCGTCCTGCTGTGCGCGCTGCTGGGCCACGCCTGCTTCGCCGGCGCGGGCGCAGCCCTGGACGTGGGCGGCGCGAGCTTTCGCACGATGCCGGGCGCCCTGCTCACCGCGACGGCGCTGCTCACCGGCGCCAACGACTGGCACAGCGTCGCCTGGGCCGCCATGCGCGCCTCCGCCGACAGCGACGCGGCGCTCTTCTTCGTCGCCTCGCAGCTCTTCGGCGGCGCGCTGCTGCTGGCCCTGGGGGCGGCCACCTTTGTGCGCGCCTTTGCGCGCGAGGAGGACGACGGCGCGGCGGCGCCGCAGCACCAGGGCGCGCGCGACAGGCTGCTCGCCGCGGAGATTGACGTCAACCCGTTGGCGGCTGCGATGCGCGACCGCATACGCTGCACCAAGCGACACGTGGCTGCGCGTTCGGTGGGCAACATGCGCTCTCGGTGCGATCCCCTCGCGCTGCGCTGCGCTCTGCTCGCGCGGTGCCTCACGCGGCCCGCCCGCGCAGCCTCAAGACCGCGGGGCGCATCCAGGGCAAGTTCGAGGACTGGGACGATAGAGAAGAGGGGGAAGCTGGTGAGGGTGGTTTGGAGGCGCCTGTGCGCGCGGCACGCAGGTTGGCGCGCCGAGCGGCGCACCGGGCGTGGGTTGAGCCCGAGGAGGTGACGGGCTTTGACGGGCAGGTAGTACTGGACGAGGGGTGCGACGGGTACGAGCCCGGCGTCAGCTCTCGCTGGGCGGAGGCGCCAGACGCGGGCTGGCAGTCGCGCGGCCTGGCGGGGCTCCTGTCCTCCGGCGAAGCGCTGCCTCGCTCCCTGGGCGAGGCGTACGACGCGCGGCGGCTGCGTGGCAGCGCTCTGCAGGGGCGCGTGGCGCTGATGCAGGCCTGCCGGGCGCTGGACCGGCGGGTGGCCGCTCGCGCGGAAGGGGGGCATCTGAGCAGCGAGGAAGAGGAGGAGGGTGATGCCGCCGCGGATGGCGACGATGGCGGGGAGTACAGCGACGGAGAGGTGCGGCCTTTGGGAGCCCAACCCAGGGGGGGGGGCGCAGGAGGGGCACCTGCCTCCGCGTCGGCTGCGCCCCCTGCGCCGCACACCCTGGGGGCCACCCCCGAGTGGATGACCGCGGGCGCGCCGCCGCGCCGCGATGCACGGGGCCGCCCCGCATCGGGAGAGGATGGACGCAGCTGTCAGTCGCGGGCGCGCGACGTGCTTTCCTGGGCTCAGTCGCGCGTGACAGCGTCAACCTCCGACACGGCGCTGCTGGACTCAAAGGCGGTGTCGGTGCCCCTTGGGCTGCCCATGTGGCTGTCCACCCATCTGTGGGCGCCCCAGGCCCACGACCTGCCGCTGCCCTACCTCGGTCAGGAGGCGATGCCGGTGCGCCGCCTGGTCCGCATGGCGCCCCACCCTGGCGAGCCCAAGGACTGCCTGGTGCTTGACGCACAGAGCATGCCCATGTTCGCGGGTGCAGAGCCCCCGGAGAGGCAGGCATTCGAGTCGCTCACGGTGCGTGCGTGACCCCCCTGGGCCTTTGCCCTCGCGGATGCTCACCCCCCCCCCTCCGTACCCTCAGGGTGCGCCCGATGAGGCGGCATACATGTCCCACAGCAGCCTGTGGCTGTTGAGCCCACAGAGCTCCGTGCGTCGAGTCTGCTTCCTGCTGCTCGCCGACGCGCGCTACCAGGCAGCCGGCGCGGTGACCACGCTCGCCGCGGTGCTCACGCTGGGTGCGGAGCGCCCCGGCGGCGCCCCGCGAGGGGCTGGCGCTGCTGCGGTGGGCTGCGCTGACGCGGCGCTGAACGCGCTGCTTGGCCTGGAGCTCGCCCTGGCGCTGCTGGTGAAGGGCTGCGTGGCGCACCCGGGCAGCCTGATGCGCACCTGGGCAGGGTGGGCGCAGGCCCTCGCCTTTGCGGGCGGGCTGGCAGGCACGCTGGGACCTCCCCGAGCGCTGCGGGCGCTCCGCACGCTCCGCCTCTTCCCGCTGCTGCGCCTGGCGCGCGCGCACCGCACGGCCCGCTCCCGCTCCCGCGCCCCCGCGCTGCCGCTCGCGCTCAGCGCGCTGGAGCGCGCCGCGCCGCAGCTGCGCCGCCTGGCGGCGCTGGGCGCATTCGCAACCTTCCTCTTCGCAGTCACGGCAGCGCAGCTCTTCGTCGGCGCGGCACGGCGCTGCGGCGACGGCCCGGGCGTCCCAGCGTCAGCTGGAGCGTGCGCGGGCGTGTCCGTGGGCGCATCAGGATCCGCGTTGGCGCTGCGGACAGCCTCGCCGGTGCTCAACTTCGAGACGGTGCCATCAGCGGCGCTGACCCTGTTTGCACTGGGCACTTGGGACACGTGGTCCACCGTCGTACGCCCCTTTGCAGTGGCGCAGCCCGCCAGCCTGCTGCTTTTCCTCACATGGATGCTGCTGTTTGGCCTTGGCCTGCGCAGCCTGGTGGCGGGCGCGGTGCTGGACGCCCACTCTCGGCTGAGCAGGGCCCTCGCAGGCCGCGTCGCGGGCGACGAGGCCACACACCGCAACTGGGCGGTGGCGATGCGCCTGCAGAGGCAGCAGGCGGCGCGGGCGACCGCAGCCGCTCACGATGGCGCCTCGCACCAGCAGGCCAGCCCCAGCATGCGCGCGCTGCGCGCCATGTTGGCCCATCCCAGCTTCGACGCCTTCATCGCCATATGCACTCTCGTCACTTGTCTGCTGGCGGCTGCTGGTGGCGGCGGGCAGGCTGCGCTGGGGCAGGAGATCGTGTTCACGACCATCTTTTCGGCGGAACAGCTGGCGCTCCTGCTGGCGCGCGGCCCGGGCGCCTACCGCCGCCACGGCTGGCAGCTGTGGGATGGCTGCGCGACAGCGTGCGCGGTGGCGAGGTTGGCGGGCGCGCCGGTTCCCTTTTACCCGCTGGCGCTGCGCATGCTGCGCCTGGAGCGAGTGACGCGCCTGCTGCCGCGCGCGCGCGCCCTGGGCGTGTTGTACGACACGGCGTGCGCGGCTGTGCCGGGATGCGCCGCCGCTGCGGCTCTGCTGCTGTTGCTGCTGGTGGTGTTCAGCATCTTCGGCATGGTGCTCTTTGGCGGGCGCGTGCCGCCGCCGCCGCTCGCCTCGTCCGCCAATGCCGGCGCCACGTCCGACTTCAGCTCGTTCGGGGCCGCACTGCTCACCATGATCCGGTTGCTTACCCTGGACGGCTGGTGCAGCACGCTGACGCAGCTGATGCGTTGCGAGGGGGTGAGCTATCCGCTTGTGGGTGGCCCCGCCTACGCGGAACGCTGCAACCCCAGCCCCGCGCCGACAATCTTCCTGATCGCATGGACGCTGCTGGCCACCTGGACGCTGCTGCCCCTCTTTGCGGCCACGCTGCTGGATGCACACCGACAAGTGGCGGACGCCAGCGGCGCAGCAGCCTCTCTGGCCGAATCTCTGCGCCGCTACGACCTCCTGCAGCGCGCCGTGATGCGCTTTATGGCGCCCGTGCGCAAGCGGCGGGCGCGAGAGGGGCACTGGGCTGCCCTCGACGCGGCGGGAGGGGGAAACGGAAAGCTTGCATTCTTCGATGGCGCCGCGACGATTCGAACGGATTAGAACGAACGATACGTCAACCCTCGCCTGCTGACGCCTCTGTTGCGCGCGGCCGCACGGCCTAATCAGCAGATGAATAGCATGCTCTGCTCACGCGCAGTGCTGCGCCTGGCCCGTGCGGCGTCGATTCCTCACCCACTTCCTCAGGCTCTCCACGCCCAGGCGCGCCCGTTCGCCAGCCGTGCGACGGGCGAGGACTCCGCCAGCCGCGGTGCGTGCAGCTCTCAGTGGCGCTTGGCCCTTCACCCTGGCGCCTCTCCCTGGCGTTGTTTGCGCCGGTGGCGCGGCCTTGTCTCACCCCCAGCATCCGCAGAGAAGCTCCAAGCAGGCTGGCAGATAAGCTCTGCAGCCGCGGCGGTGCGCGCTCGGGGAACCTCGGTCCCCGTCACCGCCAGCCAGGCACCCTCGGTGGACGTGCCGGTTTCTGCGGGAGGCGGCGGCGCGGCTCCTAGCACACCCTCCGCCCAGAGTGAGCAGTGGGGCCGCGAGGGGATGCCCAGCCCACGGCAGCTGAGCGCGTTGTTGGACACTTTCGTTGTTGGCCAGCTCCAGGCCAAGAAAGTGCTCGCAGTAGCAGTCCACAACCACTACAAGCGCTTGTGGCGCGCCAAGCAGGCGTGCGCGCCACCACCGTCAGAGTCGGGCGGCGATGCCCCTGCTGGACACAAGCACAATGACAATGATGCTAGCTGGGTGAAGGCGGTGAGCCACTCACCAGAGTGGCACCACGCCTTCGGTGACGGTGAAGGTGAAGAAGCCGTGCCTGAGGCCGCACCTGCACCTGACGAAGTGGAGCTGGACAAGTCCAATGTGCTGATTCTGGGCCCCACCGGCAGCGGCAAGACGTTGCTGGCTCGCACGCTGGCGCGATTTGCCAACGTGCCTTTTGCCTCCGCGGACGCAACCACGCTCACGCAGGCCGGCTATGTGGGCGAGGACGTGGAATCAATCCTCTACAAGTTGCTTGCAGCGGCGAACTTCAATTTGGCGGCTGCGCAACAGGGGATCGTTTACATCGACGAGATTGACAAGATTGCGCGCGCGCGCACCGAGGGCACCGGACACACGCGCGACGTGAGCGGCGAGGGCGTGCAGCAGGCGCTTCTGAAGATGCTGGAGGGCACGATGGTGAACGTGCCCGCGACCGGTGGTCGCAAGAACCCGCGCGGCGAGGTCATTCCGTTCGACACCTCGTCCGTGCTGTTCATCGTTGGTGGCGCCTTCACGGACCTTGAGCAGACGGTTGCGCAACGCACCCAGCGCGCCAGCATCGGCTTCGGCGCGCCCGTGCGCGCCGCGGCGGGCTCCGTGGCTGGCGCTGCGGAGGCTGCTGCCAATGCGGGGGCTCTGCTGAGCCGGCTGGAGGCGCAGGACTTGGTGCGCTACGGACTCATCCCGGAGTTTGTGGGACGCTTTCCCGTCACCTGCGTGCTGCACGCGCTCTCCGCGGAGGACATGGTGCGCGTGCTTCGCGAGCCCAAAAACGCCCTCTCCAAGCAGTACAGCACCACCTTTGGCATGCACGACACGCGGCTGCTGCTGCAGCCGTGCGGTGTGCAGGCCATCGCCGCAGAGGCTGTGCGCCGAGGCACGGGCGCGCGCGGCCTGCGCGCGATCATGGAGCGGCTGCTCACGGATGCCATGTTCGAGGTGCCGGATGCCAGCCCTCCGATCCAAACCGTAGAGGTGAACGCGCAGAGCGTCGCCCTAGGCCTGGCCACCGGTGCGGGCGGCGCGCTGCTGCACCGCGCGGCGAAAGCGGCTGCGCAGGAGAAGCAGTCGCGGAAGCGCGCGCACAAGGACGAGCCTGCGGCAGCCACCGCGTGAGGCTTCAGACAATATCCCTCTCTGTACCGCTGCGACTGCCGCGCATGTTACGATGTTCGCTGTGTGCCAGTTCGTCAGAGGCCGAGGCCGAGACCTTCGTTGGACGCCTTTTTCCTCGCGCTCTCTTTCTCCTTTCTCCTCTTCCGCAACATGACCGCCATCAAGTCCATGTCCTTCGACGAAGCGTTGGTCGGTCGCGTGCACATGATGCCGGACGACGAAGTTTTCCACAGCATCTCGCCGCTGAAGCACATGCGCGAGCAAGGGTGCATTGCGCCGCTCGGTGCCTGGTGGGTCACGCCCGAGGCGATCGCCGCCGAGGCGCAGCTGGCCGAAGCAGCGCGCTCTCTGCCGGCGCCTCTGAGCGCTGACGGCATCGTCCACGACCTCCTGCCCTTCACCACGCTGCACGGCGGGCCTGCAACGATGCACGTGCGCCGCCGCGTGGCATTATCGGACGCTGCTGAGCCGCACGACGGGCTGTCGATGCCAATACCTCGCGCTGACGAGTCGTAGGAGGAGCGATGCAACGACAGCGAGCCGAGCGTGCTTGTGCTAAAGCACCGCTTCCGCCTGAATGACGGGCGCGAGCTGACGCTGCGAACGCTCCTGTTTTCCGGCTGCAATGTGACCATGCCGCCCGAGGTGTACTCCTGTGTCGCTTTCGGTACTGTGCCGGTGGCGGTCCAGCCGCACTGGGGTGCCTCTGATAAACGCAAGAAGCTCGCCGCCACTGCGGTAGCACTGGATGGCTCTTGGCTCACGGCGGCGCAACTGGGCTTGCTTCCGAAAGCAGTGCGCGATGAGCTTGATTCATGCCGCGCAGCGCAGCGCGTGGCGACGTCGCGCTCCGTTTTGCGGCATCGCTGGCCTGGCGCTTTTGGCATGATGCGCGTCAGCGTCGCTCCGGTGCTTGGCCATGCTGCATGCGCCGCAATGCAGAATCTCGCAGCCTCATTGTGCCTCGCTCGCGCAGGCGGCAACGAAACATATCAGCTGATGCATATCCGCACCTGGCACGCGGAATGCCTCGAGGCGCAAGGGCGCTGGAGAGAGGCGTCGGGGCAATACATGCTGAACTTGGCGTCTCAGGCAAACTGGGGCTGCCAAGACGATCCTTCCGACGCCTGGGCCAATCTGGGTCTGGCATTGACGCAGATGGGCGATTAGCCGTCCGCCATCCACGCGTTCCGCCGCGCTTTGGAAGCTAATGACGTGGTGGCGCGACACAACGACATGCAGGACCTTGGTTTGGTCATCTGGTTTGGCACTCGCCGAGACCGCACCGCGGCGGATCGCGAATCGCAGCGGCTGCGGCTGCATGAAATGGAGTTTGTGACCGCTCTGCGTATGGAGGAGCAAGGGCTGGATCTACCGCCTGGTGAGGAGCCGCTGGTAGTCCACGGAGGGCAGGTACCAATCTCATCCGAGGCCATAGGCGCCCTTTTCCATCGCTACTTCATCCAAGGCGTGGACACGGAGCCGACTGAGGTCCAGGCCAACATGTCGGTGTCGTACAGTCACGCCCCGGGTGGCCTTCTGCGCGTCACCTCATTGCACAGCGGCGCCAACTTCGTGCTGCGCAAGCGCTATCTGCCCAACACTTTCAAGCAGACGTTCTGGGTGGAGCGCTTGCCGCCAGGCAGCCCGCTGCCGCCTGAGGCGGTTGACCGGCTTGACCCGAGGGCGGAAGATGTCCGTCGCTCCTTCAAGTCGCAAGAGGGCTTCAATGCGCATGTGCGCACTCGCACCGCGCGCCTGCCGCGCCTGCCGCCCAAAGCTTGCGCGCGCTGCGGCACTGTGGCACGCAACCTCAAGCTCTGCGGCGGCTTCGGGCAGGTGGCGTTCTGCGGGCAAGAGTGTCAGCTCGCGCACTGGCATGACGGGCACAAGCGCGAATGCCGCGCCATGGCGGCGCAGGCCGCCGATGAGGATGCGGAGGACCGACGAGAGCGCCGGAGCTGAAAGGTGTCGGGTGAACTGAACGCGCAAGGCTGGGACGGAAGCTTCAGACCAAATGTACCCTCTCTTTACCGCTGCGACTGCAGCATGTTACAATGTTCACTGTGTGCCAGGTCGTCAAAGCCGGCGAGGCGTGAGGGCGAACGATCAGTGGGGTCAAGGCGGGCGTCGGTCAAGCGTTCAACCGTTCAACTGGCCTCACTTTTCGTCCCCGTCGTCTGCTGGTTGCGTCAACATGTTCGCAGGCTGCGCCTACCGGCGTCGCACCGGCGCCTGCACGTGCGACAACCCGCCCATAGGCTGCGTGCGCGACGCCCCCGCTCCTGCGCCCTTCCGGCTCTCCTTCCCCGAAGGCGTCAAGTCCTACCGCGACCTGCGCACGGGCGCCTCGCCCGCACCGTCCAGCGTGGCGCAGCAGCGCGTGACTGCCGCGCCTCCCGTGGTTCGTGAGGTGGCACCACGTGCACCATGCGTTCTGCCCCGGACCCTCCCCCTCGCTGGTGGCGCCTTAGTGCTGCCTGCTCTTGGCTGGAGGTGCACTGCGGAAGACGCGAGTGCTGCACTGGCTGCAGGCGTGCCGCTGCTGCTGTGCGGTGGCTGTGCGGAGACTGAACGAGCGCTCGGAGACGCCTTGCACGCGCGCTCTGACGGGTGTGTACAGTCCTTGGTCTGCACCACCGTTGCCGACGCTTGCGAGCTGCCTGGCTGCGAGCAGAGGCTGCACAGAGCTGCTGATGTGGTGCTGCTTCGCGTAGGCGTCACCGATTGTGACCTCACTGTCGCCTGGGGAGCGTTGTGCGAGGCGGTGCCCGGCGCCATTCGAGGCCTGCAGATGGCCGACGTGCGAGGGGCGCAGGCGTTGTTGCAGACTCTGCTGCAGGGTTCGCCACCTGCGCTCCCCTCCCTTCTGGCACTGCCGCTCTTTCCGAGCGCGCACAGGCAGCACCGCGCGCTGGCGGGGTTATGCCGTCGCGCGGGCGTGCTGCTGATGGCGCTGGACCCGTGTGGCGGCGATGGGGCCCTGCAGCTCGGCGCTGAGCCGGCGGTGCTCGCTGCAGCCGCTGGGCGCATGCCGGACGACCCGCATGCGGCGCGCGTGGATGCCCTGCTTGCATGGTGTGTCGGACGACAGGTGCTCGCCGCGCCCTGCGCTGCGGAAGGGGCCGCTCTTAAGCACGTGGCACTGCTCTCCAGCCATCCGGCGATGGACCTGCAGCCACACACGCGGGCGATGCTGGATGCTCTGGCGTCGGAATGACATATTGATTGTCGTCGCACGACTGCGCCAGGATATGCGTCAAACGCCCCCCTCGCCTCTCCAGCTCAACTCCATGCGTCCCCTGGCTGCGCCCGCGCCGCTGCTTCACTGCCGCGCTGTGCCTAGAGCGCGCAGCCGCGCGCAGGCTGCGAGAGCCGCCGCTGGTGCAGGCCCCTACGAAGTGCTGGGCTTGCCACGGTCCGCTTCCAAAGCCGAGGTCAAGGCTGCGTTCCGCAAACAGGCGCTCAAGGTGCACCCGGACGTGTCGGACGACCCAGACGCGGGCCCCAAGTTTGCGGCGCTCTCACTGGCGTACACGGCGATCCTGGAGGCTGGCAGCGAGCCCGTAGATCCCGCCGACCGCGAGCCCATCGACAGCTGGCCCGAGTTCAAGCGCACAGCCAAGACGCCCACACGGCGCGGCGCAGCACGCGGGGCTGCCGCGGGGCGCAGGGAGGCTGGAGCGGGTGAGGCTGGCGGCTCGGGCGAGCTGTCTCCTCAGGTTGGAGACCTGGTTGAGTATCCGCTGCCAGCGTCCGACACGCGCACCGAGAACGGGCGCACCGCCGGCCTTGCACTGCTGCTGAGCCGAAACTGCGACCGAGGCGACTGGAAGAAGCTCCCACCCGAAATGCTCCCCCTCTGCGAGCTGGAGCCGCTGCGTTTGGACGACGGAGGCGACGGCACCGTGTGGGTGACCGATGACCTGGGCGTTCCCGTGTTCGCCATGAGCACCGTGCTGCGAGTGGTGTCGCCCGCTCGCGTCACCTACAACGTGCCTCGAGACTACTGGACCGTCCAGGGATCGCTGTCACCTGGCTGCGAAAGTCCGCCGGGTTTTGAGGAGGTGATCCTGTGAGCTGTTCTGGTGCCCGAAGAACTGCACAAAGTCGGGGTTCTCTACGGCCACTTGCGCCAGGTCCTTCTCAAAGGCGTACTTCTTTGGAATGTTGTTGACCTGGTGCCCGTTGATGAACTTGCAGATGCCCAGCATCGCCGGGTTCCAGTCGCGACGGAACGCGTTCGCCAGGGCAGGCAGCATCTTCTTGATGGACTCCATCGTGTGGCCGTTCAGACGGCCTGCCTGTCAGAAAGTGAAGCCCGTGCTCCTGTGAGCAACGGCGGAAAGAGGCCAGCGTCAGCGTTGAATTGCGGCTGGGGCGCTGGAACCCGGCGATGCTGGGCATCTGCAAGTTCATCAACGGGCACCACAGTCCTGACCAGGTCAACAACATTCCAAAGAAGTACGCCCAAAGAAGGACCTGGCGCAAGTGGCCGTAGACAACCCCAACTTTGTGCAGCTCTTCGAGCACTAGAACAGCTCACGCGCTGTGTGGGCCTCTCTTTCGCTCAGGCACGGTTCAGCGCGCCGAGGCTCTGGCGCCCGCGCGCGCGCTGGGCGTCCGTGCGTCCTACCGCGGCGGCCCGGGCAACAGGGTGAGCGCGCCTCCGCGAGGCGGGTGGGCGGCGGCACGGGCCGGGGCGGCAAGGCTGAGTGAGTCACCAGTGAGCTGGCACACAGTCGGCACCTTGGACGGGCGTCACTCCTCGGTCGCCAGCCAGTGGACGCGTCCTAACATGTCCACCAGCGCGTTCGGCGTGGTGGTGCGGCACACCAGCGATGAGCTGGTGCTGCGCAACGCGGACTTTCCCACGCTCGTGACGCGCGTGCCGGGCTTCGAGTCGTGCACCTCCCTGGCGGAACTGTTCAGCGCCTCGATGGAGGCCCGCGCGGATGCGCCCGCTCTCGGCCAGCGCGCCCTGCTGGGCTGGCACTTGCAGGAGCGTCCAGGCAAGTCGGCGCAGCGTCGGCGCATCCAGGGCCTCTCCTACGACTTCATCTCCTGTCGCGACGCCTTCAAGCTCGCCTCCAACCTGGGCGCGGGCCTGCGCGCCATGGGCGTCCTCTCCCGAGGCACAGTGGCCATCCTGGCTGACACCTCCCCCAGCTGGTACCTAGCGGCTCAAGGGGCGTTTCTGGAGGGCTTCACAGTCGCCACCGTGTATACCTCCCTGGGCGCCGCCGGCATCGAGCAGGCGCTGAGAGAGTGCGACCCCGCAGTGGTGCTCGCGGACGCTCCTGGCGTCGCCATGATGGCCGCCTCCAGCGCCGCCGCAACGGCCAAGCGTGTCGTGCTGCTGCCCCCTCGCGGCGCTGACGCCGCCGCAGCGGTGGAGGATGCAGCCACGGCGGCGGTGCGGCTGCCTGCGCGCACGCCTGTACGCACGCTGCGCGAGCTGGCCGACGAGGGCGCGCGCGTAGGTGTCGTGGGGCGCAGAATGCCCGATCACGCAGACATCGCGCTGCTCATGTACACTTCTGGAAGCACTGGCACTCCCAAGGGAGTGCTCATCCAGCACAGTGCAGCATTAGCTGCAGTGGCCGGCCTGATGGCGTTCAACCTCACTCTCTCCAAGGACCTGTTGTCGCCTTTCGGTCTCTTCGCCGCCGACGCGTCGCCTGCGGGTCCCAGTGACGTGGCGCTGGCATACCTCCCGCTGGCGCACATCTTCGAGTTCACCGCGGAGACGGCGGTGCTCCAGGCCGCTGGCGTGCGTCTGGGTTACGGCTCTCCATCTACGCTGAGCGATGCCAGCCCGGGCGTGGCGCCAGGCACGCCCGGCGACGCGCGCGCGCTACGGCCGTCGTTTGTGACCTCTGTGCCGGCGGTGTTGGAACGCATCGCAGCATCGGTGACGTTCGGCGCTGCCAAAGCACCCCGCCCCGCGCGCGCGCTCTTCTCCCTTGCGCTGCGCCTCAACACTTCGGCACTCACAACCTACGGCGTCTACTCCTGGGGCTGCGTCTCGCGCCACAAGGCTGGCCGCCTGGGCGCACGCCTGGCGGCGCTGCTGGCGCCGGCGCTGGGCGCGCTCACCTTCCGCCGCGCGCGCGCGGCGCTGGGCGGCCGCGTGCGCTTCATCCTCTCCGGCGGCGCCCCGCTGGCACCCGCCACGCAGAGCCTCCTGCAGGTCGTATTCGGCTGCCCCGTGCTGCAGGGCTACGGCCTGACGGAGACCTGCTGCGCCGGCACGCTCACGTCGCCGGGAGACACGTCCACGGGGCGCGTGGGCGCTCCCATCCCCTCTTGCTTCATCAAGCTGGTGGCCTGGGAGGAAGGCGGCTACCGCCCCTCTGACCGGCCCCGCCCGCGCGGAGAGCTGCACATCGGCGGCCCTGCGCTGGCGGCGGGCTACCTGGCGCGCCCGGAGCTGAGCGACAAAGACTTTTATCGCGACGCGCAGGGAATGCGCTGGTTCCGCACCGGCGACATCGGAGAGGTGGATCTCTCAGACGGCGTGCTGCGCGTGGTGGACCGCAAGAAGGACCTGGTGAAGCTTCCCCGCGGGGAGTACCTCAGCCTGGCGAAGGTGGAGGGCGCCCTGGTGAGCCAATCCAGCCTCATCGAACACGTCATGGTGCTGGCCGACAGCGGCATGCGTGCTCCCGCCGCGCTGGCGGCGCCGCACGTCAGCGCGCTGCGCGTGGCGCTGCGGGCGCAGCACCAGGAGGAGGAGCCGGACGAGGATGCGCTGCTGCGCTCGCCGGTGGCCCAGAAGGCTGTGCTGGAGGAGGTGCGCCACGCGGCGCAGGTGGCGGGTCTAGAGCCGTGGGAGGTGCCTGTTCGAGTGCGCCTGGTGCCTGGCCCCTGGACGCCCGAGAGCGGCCTCGTCACCGCGGCGCTCAAAGTGCGGCGACAGCACGTGCGCAAGCGCTTTGCTAGCGACTGCGCGGCGCTGGCAAAAGAGGAGTGATAAGACGGGTGTTCGTTGATCTAGGGGGGCGATGGACGCGCGAGACGTGCACACTTGCCGCCCTTGGCAGTCGTTTGTCAGGATCTCGCTTGCTTCCCCGATGGACCCCGATACGCCCTCGTCGCGCACCCGCGCGCAGCGAGGCGCGCTGTCGAGCGCGCAGCAGCGCCTGAATGCCAGTGGCTACCTGGAGGCGCGCGCCCGACTCGGCCTGCCCGTCTGCGAGCCAGGCTCCAGCAGCGCCTCGCATATCTTCCACGGCGCGCTGGCTGCAGCATCCGCGGCGACGGAGCGCGGGGAGGTGGCGCGTCAGTCCAAGCTGAGGGGCGCTGATTTCCTGCAGATGGACGCTGCGGAGCGTACTCCGCGCGTGCGCGCCGCTGCCATGCCTGGCGCCTTTCCCGCGCCGCGACGGCTCTTCAGCGAGATGTCGCTGAATGATCCTCTGGAGTCCGCCTGCGCACAGACCACGAACGGCGGCGACCCCACGCCGCGCGTAAATGTGTGTCTGCGCGTGGACGACACCGATACGCGCGTGGTGCTGGATCTGCGTCTGATGGCGAGCTCAGCCTCGGCGGTGGAGGCATCTGCAGAGGAAGAGCGACGCTCCCGCGCACGTCTGGCTCGTGCGCGTGCATCGCCGCTGTCGCAGCAAGCACAGTCGCTCTCATACCTGGGATTCAACTCAGAGCTGCTTCAGCACCTGCGGGACAAAGGTCTGCGCACCATCACCACCGCTGCGGTGCGGCGCTGGCTGTCGGCCGACGATGCGCTGGTGGAGAGTCTGCTCGCAGCGCAAGGCGCAAGCAGCTTTTCAGAACTTCAGATCGATCACGTCGTGAGTCAGAAATGGGGCGGCGCAAACCATCCTTTCAACTACTTCGTCCTGCCGCGTTCTCTGAACGCAAGCTTCAACAGCGACATCACATCGGAGAAGGTTTCCGTCTACATGGGCAAGCGCGTGGCGCGCTGCGTCGCAGGCTTCTGCGCCTACACGCGCGATTCAGTTGCGTCCGGAGCGCCCGTGGACCTCAACGCCTTCTCCGTGATCTCTTTCATCTGATCTGACTGTAGATCTCACCTCCTCGCCTGCCGCTAACACTTCAGCCGCGCGGCGCGCGTCTGTGCGTCCCCACCCCCCGCCAATGACGCACCACAGCTCCCAGGCGGCGTCATCGTCAGCGCGCGCAAGCTCCATGGCGCACACGCCGTGCCCTAGCCCCTGCAGCGTGTCTGCGGCGCGCATCGCCGCATCCGCAGCCTCGACAGCGTTTCCGTGCAGCCGCACGCTGATGGCGCCGCGAGCAAAGGCGTCGGGCAGGAGCATGAGGCCCGCGCGCAGGCCCTCGGGGAGCGCGGGCAGCGCGCAGAAGGACACCTGGGTGGTCCCTTGCGTCGCCTGCCGAAGCTGCGCGCGGCGCAGCGCACGCGGGGGGCGGCGCCTCTTGCGATCACCATCACACGGCGGTGGCAGCCGCGGCGCGGGCGCGATTACAGTCTCCATCGCCGAAGGGCGCACATCCGCTGCCCATCCGCCATCGCGCAGCGCGGCAGCGGCCGCATGTGCCTCGCACATGTGTGCTGTGCCGCATGTGACGGTGGCGGCGGCTCCGCGCGCGCACCATCGCGTGCAAGGCGCGCCGCCATCCTCCGGCCAGGCGTGCGCGTCTGCAGGCGCTGCCCGGGCGCGGCGCAGGAGGCGAATCAGGCGCGCATTGTGGGCTTGGTGCTCAGCCTCGTGCCTCGCCGTCACACATTCAGCCGGCGCGCCCACCGCATCCACCCACGCAGCCGCGCACGTGGCATGGCGGGGCCAAGCTAGCGCGCACGCGGGCAGCTCATGCTGCTCGGCCGTGCAGCACAGAAAGAGCTTCATAGCAGGTGTCTTGTGAGGGAAGTCAACCACGCTGTGCGCCCCAAAACCAGAGGCACGCGCGGCTGAAAGCAGCAGCTCCGTGTGTGCTTCCGAGGGCGTGTACACCTGCATGACGAGCTTCGCGCTTCCTCTCGTCGACGCGCGCAGCGAACGCCACAGTGCGTCTGCTCGCTCGCGACCACCATCAGCAACCAGCCACTGCAGCGCCGACACGCTCAGCGCGCCGTCGAACGCAGAGCGGCGTAGCGGCAGAGTGCGTCCGACGTCCGCAAGCACACTCTCGCCTTTGGGTCCCAGCTGCAGCATCCCGGGACTGAGGTCTAGCCCAACGCAGGCGTGGCCCGAACGCACGAGCACCTCGCTGGAGAGGCCCGAGCCGCAGCCAAGGTCCAGCAGCAGCGAGTGAGGGGCCACGGGTCCCAGCAGCGCAAGGCACCGCTCAGCCAACTCACGCTGCGTGTCCGCGCAGCGCTCAGTGTACTCCGCTGCCGCAGCGTCGAACATCAGCGCCGCGGATTCGCAGGACTCGGGCTGCGCGGCAGAGCCCAGCGTGCGTCGCATGTTGAGAAGGGGAGATGTCAAGTCTACGTCTTTCAAGCACTCCAGCCGGCTTAGGCACGGCGAAGGAGGCGCGACTGATTCACTCTCGCTCAAGCTCTGGCCTCGACAAGGTGACTCTGACGCCCCCTCGCCGGCCCTCGTTTCTCTCCGTCTCAAGCTCTGGGTGTTCGCCGCGCGTTGGAGCGAACATGGCGTCCGCGCAGGACGCCGCAGTGCGTCCCGCGCACGTGCCTGTGCCCGTGGCGACGCCCGACGCGGTGCTTCGTGCAATCTACGGCGAGCGTGGCGCCGCTGAGAAGAAGGCTGAGTTCGAGGCGTCGCTGCGCAGGCACGCGCGCGTGGCTGTGCCATCTGGGCGTGCGTGCGCTGACTGACGAGCCTCGCAGCTGGTGGCGGGTGTACGCAGAGCGCAAGGATGACGAGGAGGAGTACGTGGCAGACACGCTGCTGTACGACAAGACGCACCTGCCTCGCACCGCGCCCGCGCCCGAGTGCGTGCAGCGAGACGCGACAAGCACACTGCCTGAACGCTGAGACGAGGAAGGGCAAGCGGAGCGAAACAGACGCAACGGACGCTGTTTGACACTCACTTTGACGCCCAGACGTGTTGCAGCACCGCGAAAGCCACCAGGTCGTAGGCAAAGTGCGTCACACAGCACGCGGTGAGGCTCTGCGTCGTCAGCATCTCCAGCGAGAACAGTGCGCTAGCCGCTGTGGCCCACGCAAAATACAGCGGCGTCGCCGCGTGCAGAGCGCCAAACAAGAGCGACGTTGCCGCTGCAGAAAGAACGGTGGCTCCACTGGCTGCAACGCCGGCAGTCACAAGAGCTTGCGAGCACGCTGGCAGCAACACGCCTCGGAACAGTGCCTCCTCTCCCACGCCCGCGCCGGCAGCCAGCAAAGCCCACGCGGGCCAGGGCATAGCGCGTAGCAGCGGCACCATGGCGGAGCTAATGATACTGCGCATCTCCAGAAGCGCGGGCAGACCTTTGGCCGCGCCGACGAGGGCGAGCTGGAGCGACAGCAGCAGCGGCGCTGTGTAGGCGAGGGACGCGAGGACAGGCACGGGCTGTGCGAGCGCGAGCAAGACGTCAGGCACTCTAAGCAGCGGTGCTAGCCCGATGCTTCCAGCGATACAGCCGGAATAGAAGAAGGTGGACACCCCCAGAAGAAGGCCGGCCAGCCGCGGTGTCACCAGCAGAGGAGCACCTGAGCGGAGCGTGTGCTGCAAAGCATGCACACGAAGGGGCGCAACAGAGCGGCGCGGCGGTGCAGCTTCTGGGGCCAATGCCTGGTGCGCGTGTCTCAAAGCCGGTGAGCAAGGTACTCTGGAGCTGCGAATGCGGCAACTAGCAGTGCAGCGCAGGCTCGCGGCGGACAGCTGCATCGAGAGGGGAGGGTGGGCGTGCCGACTCTCGTCGTTGTCAAGTCTAAAAGCAAAAACTAACAGGGTGACGGCAGGTTGGGACGCGACTCCGCCCACCGCCACAGTGTGGCCCGTACGGACCACGCCTGCGTCTTTGTGACACGCCCGCGTCGTTGTCTCACCGTCGTCGAACGCTGGAACGGAATGTTCTAGTCGAACAAGTACGAACGTCCGTACAACGCGTCCTCTCCTGCACCCCGCGCGTCCCGCCTGCGCTATGCCCGTGCGCATCCGGCTGGCCCGCTTTGGGCGCAAGAACCTGCCCTTCTACCGCATCTTCGTGGCTGACAGCCGCAGTCCGAGAGACGGGCGTCACCTGGAGGTGGTGGGACACTTCGACCCGATTCCAGGCGCGTGCTGTATGCCCGAGCAGCACACGTGGGCTCTCACTGACGCGAGCGCGGCTCAGGCAAGGACGGCAACAAGCACGTAGGCCTCAATTTCGACCGCATACGGTGCGCCCGTGCGCCGCAGCAGCGCGTGTGGAGAGCCGGCGAGCAGCTGGGACGCTGAAGGGCGAGAGCGCCTTAGTGTGAGCGTGTCAACCCTAGGGGGCTCACCCACAGCCGCAGGTATTGGCTATCCGTGGGGGCGCAGCCCACCGAGAGAGTGGCCAAGCTGCTGGGTGCGCTGGGGCGCAGCGGCAGCGCGGCAGGCGGTGTCTGACTGCCTCGCAGGACAAGCGGGGATTCTGCCTGTGCTCGCCCGCCCCGGCCCAGCCGCAGCCGCGAAGCAAGCAGCGACGGAGTGAACGTCGGGAGCGCTGCGCGGCAGCAGCTGACGCAGCAGCGCTGAGCAGGGGGGAGCAGAGCAGAGGGGTGTGTGCGCTCGCAGATCGTTGCCCAATAAGCACTCGCGCCAGAGGACACTTGCAAATAGGAGCCTCTTGATCAATAACTACAGCCGGCGAGGTCATAGCTGAGTGAGGCGTGGATTGCGTGCTGGAGTGCAGCGCACATGCTCCGTCATCCTTTGCCACACTCCACTCTCCTCCCATCGCCACTCACTCTCCATCGCATACTCTCTGTCCTGTTCACCTCTTCGCTCCACCCCCCTCATGGCAGCTTCTCCACGCGCATCGAGTGCAGGTCCAGCTGGAGGCTCTTCACCTGCGCTCGCGCCTGCGCCAGCTGGGCAGAACACCTGGCAAGCCGCGGGTTGCCGCTGCCCGCCGCGCTGTCTTGACTGGCGCTGTAAACGTAGGAGCTGTGGATCTGGATGCGCTCCTTGGGCATTACGAAGATGCCCTCCGTGCGCGTCTCAACCTTCTCCATGGCATTCAGAACCTCGTCTCCGCTGGTCATGCGCCCAAACACCGTGTATTTGCCGTCCAAGTGCGGCGCTGCGCCAAGCAAAATGCTGAAGCTGCTGGTGCCGCTGTTTGGGTCGTCATAGCGCCCGAGACTCATCGTTCCGCGCACGTGCTTCACGTCGCTGAACTCGGCGGGGACCGTCTTGCTGCCCTCGTGGCGCTGCACCGACGAGAGGGGCGCGCTGCGTCCGCCCACCACATCCGCAACCTGCGGCGGCGCTCACACGACTAAGTGCGCGAGACTGGCGCGCCCCAAGCCGAACGCGCCTGAGCCACGAAGCCGCGGTCTACTCTGAAGAAGTGGTTCGTGTTGTATGCGCCCAAGCGGCCCAGCTCCAGGATGTGAGCTGCAGTGACCGGCGCGACGTCGGTGTAGAAGGCCAGCTCGATGTCTCCGTGCGTCGTCTGCAGCACCAGCCGCTCGTCGGACAGCACCGGCGCGCCGCCCAGCGGCCGCGCAGCAGCACAAGCTGCAAAGCACAGCGCCAGTGCGAGCCAAGCAGCGGGCATCGCCGGGCCTGCTTGGCCTCTCAGAGGCGCGGTGGAAGGAACCTGTGCGGCCGGGTCGGTGGAAGAGGTCAAGAGCGGTCGCCTCAGATCGTGCGGGCCGTGCAGGCGAGCGAGACTGTTGAGTTGCTAAAACGTTGCCAACGTTGGCCAGTTAGAACAGGAAATAATGCAGTCGAACACTCGAAAGTAAGCCGCGCTCCCGCGCTGGTTGCTGGCTTGCCTGGCGCGGTGCGTGTGCAGATGTCCAGTCTGCTGGCGGGCATCTCTCTGGTTGGCGCCAGCGAGGCGGCCTCCGCGCGCGCTTGCGCCGAGAGGTCCGCCAAGCGCGACAAGAAAGACCGCAAGAAGGCTGCGAAGCGTGAGGAACGGAAGCAACGCAAGGCGAGTAAGCGCAGGGCAGACGCTGTGCATGCTGAGGGAGACGGCGCCTCCAAGCGCGCGAAGCGACACGCCTCTGGCTCCTCCGACTCGGACTCTTCCGACGACGAGCGCCACGAGGACGGCGGTGCGTGCGAGAGCGTGCCGTTCTGGCGGGTCTCGTGTTTCGACGCTGACGCCCCCACCCACAGGCGCCGCGCCCGCCAAGGCGCCCGACGCGCGCGCGGAGGCTGGCATGGACTGGATGAGCAACCCTGCGCACCAGCGCGCGGCGCGCGAGGAGGTGGAGGAGCCCGCCGCGCTTGCAGCGGCGGCTGAAGCCGCTGCCAAGGCGCAACGTCGTGCGGTGCGTGCCCTGACCTCGCTTGCAGGCGCTGTGACCGCCCCCTGCCTGCTGTTTTGAGGGCGCAGCTGGCGCCCTTTCTCAGCTCTGACGCACGCACTCTTGCGCTCGTCAGGGCCTCGAGTTGAACCCTTTCTGGGCAAGCAACGGCGACGGTCTGCCCGGCGACGCGACTGGTGCTATAGCGCCCGCTCAGCCAGCCGGCGCGATGCCTTCACAGGCGGTGGGCGTGGGCGACGGTGGCGTATCGTGGCGAATGAAGGCGCTGCGGCGTGCACAGGAGCGCGCAGCACAAGAGGGGCGCTCCCTGGACAGCGTGGTGCAGGAGCAATGGGTGCGTTGCGAGGGCCAGTCCCGTACAGCATCCCTGAGGCCTCTCCTTGACAGGGCGCGCTGGCCACTCTCACTGCTGACGTCACGCGCGCGCCGGGCGCATCCGCGCGCGCGCACTTGCGTGCTACGGCGGAGCGTCGCGAAACGGTTGCGCCGCCAAGGCAGCTTGCCGGCGGCGGACACGAGGGCGATGAGGAGGATGAGGCACGCATGCAGCCAGGCGAGCGTGAGCGTGGCGCCTACTTGCGTGATGTGGGTCGCGATGGCGCCGGCGGGCGCCGCATGGTGGCTCCTGCGCAGGGCGGGACCCTCAGTTGGCGCGCAGGCGGGGCTCCTGGGTCAGCCCCACCTGCAGGAGGGGGGTCTCGCCCAGGCGACTGGACATGCCCACAGTGCGCCCCACCCGTCACCTGCTTCGCGTTCAGGAAGAGCTGCCACCGGTGCGGCTGTGCGGCCCCCGGGCGACAGCATGAGGGCGAGCCGCCCGCGAGGCAGGGCGCGCCTGCCGGCCCCGCCGCTGCGCCCACGCCCGCGGCCGCGCTGGCCTGCGCCGCCAGGGAGCTCAACCAGTTCGCTGGGGACGGTTCCTTCTTCGCGCAGCACCGGCAAGGGGGCGCAGGAGACGCGCGAGAGGTGGTGGAGCTGGAGCCCAGCGACGCGGAGCAGGAGGAGGAGGAAGACCGGGAGCCTGTGCGGGAGCATGTGCGGGAGGCTGCGCCGCGCGCGACGGCGGGCGCGGCGGCGGCCGGCGGCAACGCGGGCGCGGCTGCGGCCCTGCGCGCGCGGCTGCTGGGCCGCCCAGCCCCGCCGCCAGCCTGCCAAGAGGAGGTGGTCGCCCTGCCGCTGGTCACGGAGGACGGGCGCGCCGCTCCCGGCGCATTCGGTCGCGCCCCCGCAGCCCCCCCGGGCGCCCACCCCTCCCGTCGCCCGCCCAAGCTGCAGCGCTTCGACGCGCCCGGCCAGAAGGCGCGCTACTATGCGGACGACGACGCGTGCAGCCTGCGCGACCTGGTG
>Ga0208951_1000173_pt1 | contig 28002 bp, 28 predicted proteins | sample GreLakmeMI27MSRF_FD_187702 | JGI IMG/M metagenome (GOLD analysis project Ga0208951, IMG submission 187702) | Freshwater lentic microbial communities from great Laurentian Lakes, MI, USA - Great Lakes metaG MI27MSRF (SPAdes) | ecosystem: Environmental > Aquatic > Freshwater > Lake | place: Great...
CCCCTCAATTTTGGGTTTTCTGCACCAACGGCGCTTTTGCTTGCGCTCAAAAGTGACGCAAACCGTCGTGGGCAGCGCTCGCGCGCCGTGCGGCGTGCTACATATGCGTATTCTATCGTCCGAAAGGATCCGAATAGGCATCCGAAAGGGGGGTCCGGCGGCATCCGTCGCCTCCATCCGAAAGGGCCGAAAAGGGGATCCGCGGCGGGAGGGGCTTATGTTGACATGCTAAGCATAGAAAATTCCCACTTCGCTTTCTGTGTGGCTTCATACCGCTGGGGATGGGCATCTCCGCGGACATCCCACCCTTCCCGGTGGTGGACCGCGCCCCCTCTTTCGGCAAGACGGGTGCGTGGTAGCGCTCGCTGTGTGCGGCGACTGCACTTGCACGCTCCGCTGCCGCTACCGCTCGCGCCCGCACGCTCATGCGCCCACGCGCTGCTTCGATGCGTCACCGTGCGCACAGCGCGGGTTCGCAGGCGGGCGTTGCCCTGCGCAGCATGGCCACGCCGCCATCAGCCCTAGCGTACTTGTTTCCCTGCGCCTGCTCACGCCTCCCCGACAGTCACAAACTTCGGCTTTGCGGACTTGGGCGCAATTGCCGCCTTCACCGCCATCTCGCTGCCTGTGGGCTACTCTGCCGGTACGTAACAGTGCATTCCGCAACTCCGCGTTCGTTGCGCTCTCTTTCGCTCTCCTGCGCCGTCCTCTCTGCGTTCTCCCTCTCAACCCGCACCCGCCGTTCGCAGCCGCGAGCCCGCTGGTGCGGGGACGAAGCGTGGGCGCAGCAGTTGCAATTGGATCTCTCGCCGGCTTTCTCTGGGCATACCAGGGGAGCGCGGGACGCCTGATGGGCGCCTTCGAGAACCAAGCGGAGGTGGCCGCCGCCCAAAAAAGGCGCTGAGTGGAGATGTAACAAGCCTTTAGCACCTTTTGCCGTCAAGTATGTGTGAGAGTGTTGTTGTGACGAACAGAGGAACAGTCGAACGCAAGCACACCCCGCTCCGCTCGCCCTGTTCACTGCGCGGGCGAGTCAAGTGCAGAGACACAGGTTGGGTGTCTGCCTCGCGCTCCCGTGCCCATGTGGCCTGTCTCGCCGCCCACCGCCTTGCCGCGCACGCGCACGCGCCGCCAGAGTCGCCTGGAGGGGGAGGGCGCGCCAGAGCGCGGAGCGCTATCTCCCCGTTGTTTGGACGCGATGCGGCCGCCGGTTTCGCCTCGCGCTGCAGCCATGCTGTTTCTGGGCGCTCGTTGGAGGCACTTTGGTCGTCACAAACACTGTGCGTTGCGCAGCCTGGCGCGCTGACGTGGCGTGGCCGGGAGAGGCACCGTTCTGGCTTTTGCCTAGGGACTAACACCGCCCTTGCGCTGCTTGCCCTCGCAGACGGCAACGGCCAGCCGCGCCCCCTGCTTCGCGGCTGGGCGCACCTAGGTGTGCTGCTGTACGGCACCCGGTGCCTGTTGACTCACCGGTCTCCGTTTGGACCTTTGGCGCCTCCGGCGCTCGCTTTCACGGCTACCACCCTCCTCGGATACCTGGGCTCCATCACCTTTCACCTCATCCCCTGGTCAACGCTGCGCGCCTACCAGCTAGCCCTGTGCTTCGACTTCCTGTGCATCACCGCGGCATTCAGCGGACAGATCGCAGCGCTCGTGGGCCTACGCCACCCAGCCGCCCTGGCCTCCACAGCCGTGTCGGTGGCGGTGCTGGCGCTCTGCGTGGCGGGGCTTGCCAGCGGGAGCGTGATGTGGGAGTACCGGCGGCACTCGAGGAAGCTGCTGATGCTTACGCAGGTCATTCTCTCGTCCGCTGTGGAGGCGCGCGTGATCGCGCACAAGCCCAGTGCGGCGATCATCGCTTTGGTCAAGGTTGGTGCGTTTCATTGGTTTGCCGCATTTGCGAGGTTCGACGCGCCTAGAAGTTCGGGACTGGTATGGAGAGGGGTGTGGGCCGACCACGACAATTTCCACGTCATTGCGTGCGTCACGCACGCGCTGCAGATCCGCGCCGCGGCCACGCAAACAGTGTGGTAGTTGACCATGAAAAGGAGCGAGAGCAAACGAACATTTCAGAGCTCTTTGCTGTCCTTGCGCAACTTGTTGCCAGCCTTCTCAGCCCACTCCCACGCGTCGCTCAGCGCCTGCGCGCCCTTCTCAACTGCGCTCTCGAGCGCATCGCCCGCAGCGGCCATAAACTGACTCGCATGATCTGCTGCAACCTCCATCGCCTCGCGAAGGCCGTCGCTCACGCGCGCCAACGCGCCATCGCGTGCAGTCTTCGGTGCAGTCTTTGATGCCTGGCTGCGCTGAAAAGGCTTCACGGGAGGCTTCGCGTCTTGCTCGTCGTCAGTAAACCCTCCACGTTCCTCCTCATCGCCCTCTTCAGGGTCGGTCATGCCCGCCAGATCATCGTGGCTATACATGCTCATGCCCGGCATGCCCGGAATGTCGCCCATCGTGCGCATGAGTTCGTCCATTTTGATCTCCTGCTCCGTTTTTGGGATGAAGGGGGGTCCGGAAGGCCGGGAGGCGGGGAGAGGGGGGGTGGGGGTAACACAAGCTGAGGAAAGGGAAGTGCAGAGGAGGTTCTGGAGGGCGGAGCGAGAGATGGTGGAGTCCACAAAGAGACGTTCAGCCACATCAGTGTCTGAATCACCCAGCACGTCCTGAGAGGTAGAAGAGCAACAGTGTGAGCATGAATGAGCATGTATGAGGAGCGGCAACGCACCTCGCAAGCGCGCGCAACCGTGCGGCACTCGGAGTCACACTTGCCCACCGTCTCCTGCTCTTCCAGCGCCAGCTTGCTGCCTCGCTCTACCACGTCCAGGCGCGCGATCCACTCGCCAGCCTCCGCCTCCGGGTTGCAGACCTGGGAGGGGCGCCGGGGCGCAGTCAGCGGGTGAGAAGAGCTGCAGGCGGAAGAGAGCGGAAACACAGACGAGAGGCACTGCTGCGGCTGTGCGTTCCACGCACCTTCTCCAGGCGCTCAAGCAGGTGTTCCTCCCGCAGCTGTGCGTTGGTGAGCAGGGAAAACGGCGTGAGACTGCGTGCGCGGCGCAAGAAGCGCATAGCGGCACTCGCCTTGGCACCCTTCTCTTGACGCACGGTCTTGGCCTGTCGCGCCACGTTCTTGGCCAGCTCAACGCACACGCCGCAGCGCAGGTAGCTGCGAGGCCAGGGTCAGCTGTGCGCGCAGAGAGAGAGCAGCGAGCAGCGCACGCACGGCAGGTCGCTCTTCACCACCGGCGCCTTCCCCTTCTTCTGCTGCCCGAACTGGGCGCTGACGCTCCCGATCAGCAGCAGCAGCAGCAGCAGCAGCACACGCATGGCGGGCAGCGCTCTTAGAGACCTCGTACGACGACCAGGGCACCAGGCGGGCCGACCGCCGCCTGCGTGCGTGCGCTGCTGACGTCACTCTACTAAGCCTCCTCGCTTGGTTGCAGCCTGCTCTCAGTTGTTGGTCGCGTGCGGCGGTGTCTGGTAGCGCTGCGGGGCGTTTGGAGCGCGATGAGCGCCTGCCTGCAGCCCACAGCAGGCCGAGGCTGTACCTCTACATCCGGTGCTCGCTGTCCGCTGTCCTCGCGTTCCACGCCGGCTGCTGCTGCTGCTGCGCCGCGCCTGCGCTCGCGCGCGTCGCCGCGTCTGGTGTGTTGTCCGGTGACTGCCTCCGGCGAGTCGGGCCCTTCCTCCGCCGTCTCGCCCCGCCCAAAGTACGTGCCCGGCGTGATCAGCGACCCGCACTACGTGCGCATCTTCGACACCACGCTGCGTGACGGCGAGCAGAGCCCCGGTGCCACGCTCACATCCAAGGAGAAGCTGGACATCGCTCGCCAGCTGGCCAAGCTTGGCGTGGACATCATCGAGGCCGGCTTTCCCATTGCCAGCCCGGACGACCTGGCTGCAGTGCGGGCCATTGCCATGGAGGTTGGCACGCAGGTTGACGAGAGCGGCTACGTGCCCGTCATTTGCGGCTTGTCGCGCGCAAGCAAGCCCGACATTGACGCGGCGTGGGAGGGGGTGAGGCACGCGCTTCGGCCGCGCATCCACACATTCATTGCGACCAGCCAGATCCACATGGAGTATAAGCTTAAAAAGACCCCCGACGAGGTTGTCGCTGCTGCGGTGGCTGCGGTGACGTACGCGCGCAGCCTGGGCTGTGATGACGTGGAGTTCTCGCCGGAAGACGCAGGACGCTCAGACCCGCAGGTGTGCCTCCATGATGTGGGGTTTTCCGTTTGCGCAAATGCTCTCTGACACTGTTTCGTGCCCCAGTTTCTGTATCGCATTCTCAACGCGGTGGTGGACGCGGGCGCAACCACCATCAACATCCCAGACACGACGGGCTGGAACTTGCCCACCGAGTTTGGCGCGCTCATCGCCGGCATCAAGGACCACGTACAATGCGAAGGACGATGCATCATCAGCACACATTGCCAGAACGATCTGGGCCTCAGCACTGCCAACAGCCTGGCTGGCGTCGCCGCTGGCGCGCGCCAGGTGGAGTGCACCATCAACGGCATTGGCGAGCGAGCGGGGAACGCGTCGCTGGAAGAGGTGGCCATGGCCATTCTGCTGCGTGGCCAGGCGCAGCTGGGTGGCGCTTGGCATGCTCTGGTGCCGGTTCATATCGCGGTCGCTAGCCGCATGGTGGCTGACTACACGGGCATGTTGGTTCAGCCGCACAAGGCTATTGTTGGCGCAAACGCATTTGCGCACGAGAGCGGCATCCACCAGGATGGCATGTTGAAAAACGCGAGCACATATGAGATCATGTCACCCGAGACCATCGGCCTGGTGCGCGCGACTGGAGATGTGGGTGTCGTCATGGGGAAGCACAGCGGGCGCAATGCGCTCAAGACCAAGTTGGCGGCGCTGGGGTACGACAACCTGAGCCAGTCCGCGCTGGATGACGTGTTCAAGCGCTTCAAGCGAGTGGCGGAAACGCGCTCCGGCGGCTTTGCAGATGAGGACCTTTTGGCTCTCGTGTCCGACGAAGTGCACCAACCGGAGGCACTGTGGTCTCTGGAAGACCTGCAGGTTGTGTGCGGTACAATGGGACTCCCAACCGCTACCGTCAAGATGCGGGGCCCAGACGGTGCGCTGCGCGTCACTAGCGCAGTTGGTACGGGTCCAGTGGATGCGGTATACAAGGCTGTGGATGCCATCGTGGGCGTGCCGGCGCAGTTGGTAGAGTACGGAGTCAACGCGGTGACAGCTGGCATCGACGCTTTGGCTACCACCAGAGTGCAGATCGCGCCGGGACGGGGCCCTGCTGCCAACGTCAACGGGGCGCTGCATGCGCAAACGGGGGCTGTGACGGCGCGCACGTTCAGTGGCAGCGGTACGGACGAGGACATTGTGTGCAGCAGCGCGCGCGCCTACGTTTCCGCGCTGAACAAGATGATCGGCTGGAGCGCACAATCGGCGGCGCCATCCGCCGCCAAGCAGGCGGCCGCGCAGAGCTCCAGCTAGGCGCGGATGTAACACGCGGACACTCTCTCGTTCGTGTGCGTGCGTCCTCCGTGTTGTTCAACTGTTGTTCGACTGACACTCTCGCCTTCGCTCCGCTCCTCCTCTATTGTCTGGGCATCTCCAAACACCCACACGCTGCGCACGCCACGCGCCTGCCCGCCCTGTTCCGCACAGTGCGCCGCCCGCCTGCGCATGCCCCCCTCTGGCTGCTCCGCGCTGCTGCGCACCGCCGCGCAGCTGCAGTGCGCTGCGCCTGCGCGGGCGGAGCAGCGTCTGTTGTCGCTGCTGTTGGCGCACGCTGCGCCGGTTGCGGGCGCGGGAGGAGGTCGTGCGCGGCTCTCTGGGCCAGCAGCGCCGCGGTGTCTCTCCGCGCTCCCTTGCGCACACGGTGCCCTCGCCTTGGCGCCGCGCGGCTTCGCGGGCTCCGCCGCCGCGCATGCGCCCCCACCCAGAGTCAGCGAGCCTCCACCGCCTTCCGCTCGTTTCCCCTCGCCCTCCGCCGCGCCCGCCGTGCCCTCTGACCACGAGGTCACTGTCAAAGCCTTCTACGTCGGTGCGCCACAGCGCCTCGCGCAGACACCTTCGCACGACACGCTGACGTCCCCGTCTTTCGGCTCACAGCGCAGCGCATCGACCTGGGCGCGCTGGCGCGCCTGTACGACAGCCACCCGCGCAGTCAGCACCGAGACAGCTTGATCGTGTCGCTGCAGGAGGACGGGCAGCCAGGTAGCGTGTTTGCCACGGTTGCAGTGACGGGGTACGGCTCCGTTGTCTTCTTCGACGTCACCGGCTCTGCGCGAGAAGCCTTCCTGGAGAAGGCCAAAGGCTGCGCCGTGAAGCTGTTGCCCAGCCCGTGTGTGGATGACCTGCGCGTTGCAGTGCGGCCGTCACTGCCCGCGTGGTCCCACCTTCAGGGCGACACCTTGGCGCTGCGCGAGTTGGACGCCGGTTCACTCCGAGTGGTTTCCTCGGTGTTGGCGCAGTCGGTAGCGCTGGCGCACTTTGAAACCAAGGTTGACCTGATGTTGGACGTGTTTGCCACTTTAAACGCAGACTTGGAGGCCACCGGCGGCGCAGTCAAGCTGCCGCGCGAGCGCCTGTTTCAGCTGGTTGCGGAGAACAACAACGTGCTGACTGACGTCATCACCAAGCTGGGGCTGCTGTCCAGGTCGGACGCGGCGTGGGCAGCCGCGCAGTACCACGAGGTGTTTAGCCAGCTCAAGGAGGATTTTGAGCTGGACGACCGCTTCGAGAACCTGCACTTCAAGCTGGAGCTCATCGGCAAGCAGCTCACCTTTAACCTGGAGATCCTTCAAAACAGAAAGTCCGACTCGCTCGAGTGGATCATCATCGCGCTCATCAGCGTCGAAATACTCGTCAGCCTTGCACACCTCTATCACTGAGCAGCAGGTGTTGCGCGGTGTGAATTGCACACAAACTGAGGCGCTCCTTTCCTTTGATTCCTCACATGCCAAGCGCTGCACGCGCTGCTTCGCACGCGCCAGCCACGTCACCCATGTGCACAGCCTGGAGTGCGCGCTGAAGCGCCGCCATCTCCTCTGCATTGAGCGGCGCGTTTGCATCGACGCTCTGAGCCTCCAACTCGGCAGCTTTGGCCGCCGCCACAGCCAGCACGTGTGCGGGCAGTCCCGCCAACCGCGCCACGTTGACGCCGTAGGATTTCGGGCATGCGCCGGGCACCAGGCGATACAGGAAAGTCACTTTTTCGGGGGTACTCGCCGTCGCGGGGCTCACCTGACATCCCATGTGCGCCAGCGCCACTGCGCCGGTGCCCAAAGCGCGTGCGCTGGCGCTCATCTCGTGATAGTGCGTGGAGAAGAGCGCGCGCGGGTGGGGACCTTTAGCCAAGTGGTAGAGCACCGCGTGTGCTATGGCAGCCCCGTCGTGCGTCGCTGTACCGCGCCCCAGCTCGTCCAGCGCAACCAGGCTGTGTCGCGTGGCGCGACGGAGCATCGCGCCAGCCTCCATCAGCTCCACGGCAAAAGTGGAGCGCCCGCCGGCGAGGTCGTCACGCGCGCCCATGCGCACAAACAATGCGTCAATCGGAGACAGAGTGAGCGACGCAGCGGGAACGTCCGCGCCGATGTGCGCCAGCAATGCAGCCAAGCAGGTCTGGCGCAACAGGGTGGACTTGCCGCCCATGTTGGGGCCGGTGAGAAGGAGAAGCGGCGCAGCAGAAGGACCACCCAATGCCACGTCATTGGGCACGAATGCGCTGGATGCGCCGCCGATGCCGCTCATCACGGCGGCGCAGGGGTGTCGCAGCTGGAGCGCGGTGAACGTTGGCGCGGATGCAGCATCTGGCAGCGGAAGGAGCAGAGGAGTGCAGACGGGCCCAGACGCGGCCATTTCGAACGACGCGCACGCCAAAGATGCCAGCGCGTCCAGCGTGGCCGCCGCATCCGCCGCCTGTGCAAAGACGTGGAAGTGCGACGCCGCGCGCTGCGAAAGAGCGGCGAGAACGCCGCTCAGGGCGCTCTCTTTGGTGTCGAGCGCCGCAGCGCGCGCGGCTTTGAGGGCATCCAATGCAGCGCACGTGTATCGGGTGAAGCCCTTGCGCGTGGACGCCTTGTGCCAGGCGGAGGGCACTCGAGCGGCCAGGCGGTCGGGCACCTCCAGCAGGTGGCTGTCCTTCTGCGCCGCCACGTAGCACACCTCCGCGCCGCCGCCCAGCTCGCGGCGCTGCGCCGCCAGCCACTCCGCAAGCGCGCAGTCGGCAGAGCGGAGCGCCTTCACGGCGGCGTCAAGCGACGGGTCGCACCCGGGCTGCACCGCCACGCGGCCCTCCTTCTCGGCTGCGTCCCAGTCGAACGCGCGCTCGAAGCCCCTCAATGCCTCAGAAACAGCGGGCATGCGCGCGCACAACAGCTCGCCCGCGCGCGCAGCACCCTTCGCCTGGCCCGCCTCCTCCACACCCTCGCGAGCGCTCTCCGTGACCAGCCGGGCCAGCACCGGGCTGCGCAATGACGCCAGGAGGGGCGCGAATGCGGCCACGGCGGTTGCGACGGCTTTAGCGCCGCGCAGTGCGGAGAGCAGCACGTTGAGTCGCTTGCGCGCGGCGTCCTCGTACAAGACGATGTGCGCCGCGTGTCGTCCTCGCCCCCCGGCGGCGGCCGCCAGCCGCGCCGCCGCTCGCTCCAGGTCCGGCGCTGAGCGCAGCGCCTTTCGAAACGCCGCAAGGGCGTCTGCGAGGGCGGCGCTCTTGAGCTCAGCCACGGCGAGCTGTCGCTGCGCCACCGCACAGGGGCACCTCAGCGGGCGGCAGAGCCAGGCGCGCAGGCGGCGCCGTCCAGGGGCGGTGGCGCAGGAGTCCAGGGCCGCCAGGAGAGTGCCCTGGGAGCCGCCTTCGCTGTTTTCCAGAACCTCCAGCCCTTCCAGCGCCGCCGCGTCCAGCGCCACGTACCCCTGAGCCGCCCAGGCGGAGGCGCGCTGGGGAGCGGATGAGCCACCCAGCGTGGCGGGGCGCTGGTCAGCCCCGCCTGTGGCGCCCCCGTCGGAGCCGCCGCCCGCCTCCTCCTCAGCCAGCGCGCTGAAGCGCCCCAAGGGCACCAGGTCCCGGTCCAGCAGCGAGTCGCGCAGGTGGGACAGCATGCCTCCCAGGGCGCTGAGCGCCTGCGCCGGCGCGGGCGACGCACCCGCGCACTGCGCTGTCACCAGCGACGCCAGCGCAGCCGGCCAGCACGCGAACCGGCCGCGTCGGTTCGCGTCGCCTCCCGCGACGGTTCGCGTGCCCTGGGTGTCGTCTTGGAAGTACTGCGCGCTCTCCAGCTCCTCCGTGGTTTTCTGCGCGCTCCAAAAGCGTTCCCCGGGCGGCATGGGCCGCTCCTGAGGTGGCCTCGGCGCGCTGCGCAGCGCCGCCAGCGTGGCGCCGGACAGCTGTCCTCGAGGCAGCAGCGCCTCGACGGGGCGCAGCTCAGCCAGGAGCGCGCGCAGTCGCGATCGCGCGGAGTCGTCGCGAAACGCTCCAACCAGGAACCTTCCCGTGGCCGCATCGCAGACGCAGAGCCCCAGCCAGGTCCCATCCGGGTCCCACTCGCCCGCGGCCGTGGCACCCGTGGCATCCGGGTGAACCGGGTCACCCAGCGGCACCTCGCACAGAGACACCACGTGTGCAGCGTCCGGGCTACTGGCCAGCATGCCGCCCTCCGTCAGCGTGCCTTGGCTCAGCAGCGCAACCTTTTGGCGCAACACCACTTTGTCTTTGCAGCCAGTCGACTTGCGCCGCTTCTCCAACATCTCCGGAGTCTCAACCTGCTCAACCACAACCACGCGGTGGCCTGCGCGCGCCAGACGCTCCGCGTGCGCCTCGTAGTTCTTCTCTGGGAAGCCGCAGTGGGGTTGTTCGCCCTTCATGTACGCAATTCCAAGCACGGCAGTGCCGACGTGCGCGTCCTGCTCGTACATCTCGTAGAACTTGCCCATCTTGAACAGCAGAATGCAGTCAAAGTGGGTGGCTTTGATGCGCCACCATTGCTCTTGTCCGGGCGATAGGGCTGTGGTTAGGCCGGAAGCTGAGCGGAGTTTTGGGAAGGAATTGGGGAGCTGAAGCGTCGCCGGGTCGTACAGCGGGTGTGCCGGTTCGCGTCCCGCCGCGTCGCGCAGCAGCGGCGGCGAGAGGAAAGGAAAGCGGTCTTTTTCGCGAGCCGCATAGCGAACAGCCTCGCTTGCCAAGCCCAGGCCGCCCGCAGGCGCAGATTCAACACCCGGGCGTGTCGTCGGCGTGCGAGCCACAGCCTTGCTGGCCAGCTGCTTGCCCTTTGCAGCCTTGGTGGCGCGTTTCTTGGCAGCCGCTGGGGCTTCCGCCATCTCCACGTCCTCGTCTGACCCTTCATCTGAACCGTCGCACGCGGCGCTGCTGTCCAGTGACGCTTCACGTTCCTCCGCCGGCGCGGACGCACGGCGCGCGACGGGCGCAGCGGCGCGAGGAGCCTGTGCTCGCGCACCGACCGCCTTGGCTCCTCCGCCAGCCGCTAGGCGCGCGCCCGCAGCAGCCACAGGCTCCACCTCGTCCTCGCTGCTGCTGTCGATGACGGGCGCCTGGGCACGCCGCGAAGGGGGAGCTACCAGAACTTCCGCTCGCCCGCCCGCAGACCCGGTGGTTGCTGAAGAGGGCGTGCTGCGCGCCCCGCCGCCGCGCGGAGCCAGCGCGGCGGGCATGACAGGCACGGGCAGCCGGGGCGCGACTGCAGCTGCAGCAAGGAGAGAGCACGGGGGCGCAGTTAAAAACTCAGGGTGGCGGGAACGTTCGCAGCGCGTGCGGTGAGCCACGCACGGCGCGCTGCCTGACCACACCGGTGGCGCACCTTGCGGCTGCGCTTGGGCGCCGTTTGAGGCTGCGTCGCTCAGTTTGGGCTTCTTTGGCTGCGTCTCTCGCACTCTCGTATCGGCACCACCCTCGCCCGCGCCAGCGCCGTCCACGCCCGTCACGCCCGCGGGCTTGGGCGCAAAGAAGCTACGCAACCACAGCCAGCAGCAGCGTCAGTGGCCGCGCCAGTGATAGCTTCAGAGCCAAAGGCGAGAGAGCGACGCTTGCAACGTACCTTGCGATGGAGCGCTGCCCCGGCGCGCCATTCTCCACAGACTTGCGCTTTGCATCCGACATGGTGCGTGGCGACACCCGCGACGATGGCGAGCGCAGTGCGCACTATTTGGTTGCCGTCATCGCGTCTTTGATGTGTGTACGGAGCCTATTCAGCTCCCTTCGCCATGGCGCTGCCATGTGCTTCTGACGAGAGACACGTCACCGTAAATGAAGTGAGTAGCTTCTGCGCGGGCTGTGCGCGTTTCCCGGGCCGCATGTCCACTGCGGCAAGCACGTCTGCACGCTCTGCGCCGGCGGCCGTGAGCCTGTCATTCTGCGTGCCCGGCTGCTGCGAGGCCGTGGTTGTGAGGGTGCGGGAAGTTGCCTATGAGAGCGGCGGTCTGGGCTTCAGACTCTTTCCCAGCGCAGTCTGGCTTGCGGCTTTTCTAGCCTCGCAACCGGCGCTGCTGCGCCCCGGGCGGGTGCTTGAGCTGGGCTGTGGGCTGGGTCTGTGCGGTCTCACAGCCGCTGTGGTGGGCAAGCGGTTAGAGCCAGGCGCCCCACCGCTCGTCACGCTCACAGACTTCAACCCAGGACTGCTGCACGCCGCCCGCACCGCAGCCTCCGCCAACGACGTGGCAGACACCGTGAGCGTCGCCTTCTGCGACTGGGCGTTGGAAGCGGGTGCTCTGAGCTCCGCAAACGAGAGCGCCGACGGCTTCTCAGAGGATCGTAACCCAGAGTACTTCAGAGTTAAAAAACAACAACAATCATCCACGCCATGGGCGCCTCTGCCACGTGGCAGCAGCTTTGACTTGGTGCTTGCGACGGAGGTGCTCTACGAGATGCACGCAGCGCTGACTCTCCCGGTGCGTTCATAGCATCACGCACATCACTGGCGCATCACGCACCGACGCGCCCTGACGTGCGATGTTGCTCTTTCCAGAGCGTGATCGCTGCGAGATTAGCGCTGGGCGGTCGTTTTTTGACGCTCATGGCTGTGCGTGACACTTCCATTCTGCGCGCATTCACACAGCGGTTGGCGGCATCGCCCGGCATTCGACTGCACGTGTGCGCCGCGTCGCATCTGCCTGCGCCACCGAGCAGCGCGGACCAGCCCGCGCAGTGTAGTGTAGCGGCAGGGGTGCCGCTCCTTAGCGGCGCGCGCTGGATGAGCGGCGACGAGTGCGCTGCTGCGATCGAGCGTGGCGGTGAGGACGGCACCGCGTTGACTGCGGCGTGGCTGGAGGCGTTTCGCGAGAGCGACGCGGACGATCAGACGCATCATCTAGAAGAGGGCGCACACGCACCCTGCTGCAGCAGAGCAGAGAGGGGTTTGGCCTGTCCTTGCGCGCTTAAGCGACGCAAAGCGGGGACTGAACGCAAATGAAACCGAACGATGAGTTTTGCGACTTCACTTTCTCTCATGCGCCAAAGCCATCGCCCAGGTTGCCCAGATCTGCCAGGTCGTCTCCAATGAGCTGCTGCGTGCGCTGCGCTAGCGCTGCGCCGCCCGCGCCCTTGTCCGCAGCCGCCCGCCGGCGCGCTACCACGTCAGCCGCAAGCGCTTGCCCCAGTGGCGTGAGGAAGGCGCCCGCTGTGGAACGAAAGAACTCATCCAGACTACGCCCCTGGGCCTGCTCGTACTCGTGCGCCTGAAGGATCATCTCCAGCTTATCCAAATCCTTCACCAGCCGGGCTTCACAAGATGAGCAGCCTTCGTATTCCTCCCACAACTCCAGCATCTCCGCGCCCGCGCTCGCCCACGCACGCTCGCCCAAAAGCAGCTGCATGTGCGCCATGGCGGCCCGCTCGCGTGCGTGCTTGTCGGCCTGGGTGACGCCGCAATGAGGAGTCAAGTCGCCCACGATCGCCTCCGCAACGTCGTGCACCAGCGCCAGCTTCACGCACCGCGCCGCGTCGTAGCCGGGCGCGGTGCCGGCCACGAACGCCATCAACGTCTGAGAGAGGGCGTAGAAGAGGGTGAGAATGCAGCGGGCATTGACAGCGTTTGCGGTCTTCTGCAGACTCGTGGGCGCACGATTCGAAAGCTGTGGTCGGCCACGGACTCGGGCGAGGCAACCTGGTGGCGCACCCAGCCAGCACGAGGCGTGCGCTGTCGAGAGGGGAAGAAGCGCAGTGAGCGTTTGGCAAAGTGCGCAAGGGCGTTTGAGACCCCCGCGCGCGAGAGAAGACGCGCCTTCAGGTTCTCGCAGAGCGTGAAGAGGTCGCAGGCGCGCGCCGCGTCCTCCGCAGAAAGCTCCGCGTCGGCCATCGACGTGTGCACACCTGGCACACGAGCGCGCACGCACGCACCGCCGCGCGCAACCAACGGGCGAGCAAACGGGAGTGAACGAGCCCTCAAAGACACGCAGCGCATGCACGAACAGACACACGGAAAGACACGTCGAACAGTCGAAGACGGTGCCGCTTTCTTCGAAAAGCGAGGGCATCTTCGCTGCAGCGCTCATCAGTCATCCCATAGCGTCAGGAATTCGTGCTGTTGTTTCGCCACGCTGGCCAGCCGCTCTGCGCGTGCCAGCGCTTCTGCGCGAGCTCTCGCGCTACTGGCATCGACTGCTCTCGTGGGCGGCGCAGCTTGCGGCAAAGGCCGCGAAGAGGGAAGGGGCTGCTGCGGCGGCGGCGTGGATGTGGCTTGCGCTTTGCTTTTCGCAACGCCTCCAGCTCTCGACGAAGCAGTGCTCTGGCAGGTCGCAGGATCCGCGCGCTGCGCAGCGTATGCACCTGGCACCTGGCAGCCGGCAGCTGGCACCTCCAGCGCTGGAAAGAACATGCCTTGGGGCGCTTGCCCCTCTAAACCAGGCATCTCCGTGCGCAACGATTGCGCCATCACTGCTGCGGCCACGCTCGGCGGCGCCCACACGCGCATTTCGTCGCCTTGCGTGCGCTCCGTCAAATCCAAGTTGAGCACCGGATATGTGGAGAGAAGCACGGACGACTCCATGCCCGCGATGGCACACGAAACAAAACCCTCGATGTTGCTCTCCGTATCCCCGGGCCCTGGAATCACCTTGCGCTGCGCCGTGTTGCGCAGCGCGGCGGCAAGCTTGAGCGCCTGGGAGGACATGTCGTGGCGGATGGACTCTGCGGTGGGTCGAAGCAGCAGGCGTCGCGACTTTGGGGCGCCGCCGTGCATGGCCCGGTAGTCAAGCAGCACAACCACGAGGTGGCCAAGCACCCAGCGCAAGGGCACGGCGCCTTCGAGAACGCCTGAGGTGGAAAGAAGAGAAGAGGGTCAGGTGAGCGAAGAAGGACGCGTTTCAGCGTGCGCTGCAGCGCTGTGAGCCGCCGCGCACCGCTGGAGGGCACGCGGCCCGCGTCCAGCTCTTGGAGGAGCTCGCGCGTGGAGCGGTCGTAGGGGTGCTGGAGCGTCAGCGGGTGCAGCGGCAGCGGCGGCGACGCCTGTGAAGGCGGGGCGGGGCCTAGCCCGAAGCCGTGACTGTACAGGCTCAGCGTGAAGGACACGGGCAGCTGGCTCAGCGGCGGAAAAGCTGCGCACAGACCAAGCACAGCGGCGGAGAACAGGAAAGGCGCGGGGCGTCAGCAAGGCTGCAGCTCAACGCTGCTGCGCACGGGAGCCGCAGTGCGCGCCTGTGCCGCCTCCGCCGCGCGCCGAGCTGCGCGCCAGGTGCAGCTCCAGGTTGGTGCGCGTGCGCGTGGGGTGACAGGAGGCGCCAGACTGGATCACGTCCACAGGCTGAGCCACCTCGCTGTCGCTGTCGCTGTCGCTCGCACACGCAGGCGCAACCTCGTCGCGGCGAGCGCGCTTGGCAGCCGGTGGCTCCTCCATCCAGAGGCAAAGAGAAGACTCAACAGAGAACGGGGCGGCTCAATAGTGCCACCCCTGCGGTGTGCGGTCGAACGAGCGAGCGCACACGCACATGTGTAGACACGCCGCTAGCGCCTCTGCTCAGCAGATGTGCCCAGCTGCCCGCTCGCCGGCGCAGTGGCGATCGGCTCCCACTCGCCGCCGCCAACGCGCGTGCCCACCGCTTCGCCTCTGAGCGCACGCCGAATGTTGCCCTGTGTGAAGAGGTTGAAGACCACCACCGGAATGGCGTTCTCAGCGCACAGCGTGATCGCTGTGGTGTCCATGACGGCTAATTCCGGCTTTTGAATCACCTCCGAATAGGACAGATGCGTGTGCATCACCGCCGTGCTGAACTTCTTGGGGTCGCAGTCGAAGACGCCGTCCACTTTGGTAGCCTTCAGGAGCGCCTCGGCGTTGATCTCAGCCGCGCGAAGCGCCGCGCCGGTGTCCGTTGTGAAGAACGGGTTGCCTGCGCGGCGACAACGCGGGCATGTGAGACGCGCTTGGGAGCTGGCACAGCTTGTGACGCGCCAGTGCCAGCCCCGAATATAACCACGCGGCCCTTCTCCAAGTGACGGATGGCTCGACGCCGAATATAGGGTTCCGCAATCTCCTTCATGTCGATCGCAGTCTGCACGCGCGTGGGCACTCCGTGACTTTCCAGCGCAGCTTGAAGCTGGAGCGCGTTCATGACGGTTGCAAGCATGCCCATGTAATCTGCGCTGGCTCGGTCTAGTCCACGACCCTCCCGGTCCTTGCCGCGGAAGAAGTTGCCGCCTCCAACCACCACAGCAACCTGCGTGCGCGCGTGAGCGCACGGAAGCAACGCGGCCACAAACAGCAAAACGCGGAAAACACAGAACAAGCGTGCGCGCCTGCACGCCCTCCAGCGCCATGGCGGCAACCTCGGCAGCAAAGTGGAGCACCAAGTCTGCGTCGATTCCAAAGCCCTGTTCACCAGAGAGCGCTTCGCCGCTGATCTTCAGCATCACGCGCCGCCAGCGACATCCCGGCGGGGGTGGCGCTAACGCGCCCACGCTGCCAAGGACAGGCGCGTGAGAGCAGGCGACACAGTGAGGTGCGAGAGAACAGGATGAAAGGAGGACGCACAGTCCGTCGGTGTCGTCCTCCTCCTCCTCGTGGCGTGGCAACGCAGAGCCGCTGCGCTGCGCCTTCGCCGCGTTGATGGTGGTTGCGCACACGGGCAGGCCCGCGCCCAGAGCGTGCGCGGAAGGGACGGGAGAGGAGCTTGCGGCGGCGGCTCGCGTGGCGTGCAAAGCACACAGCGGGCGCGCGCTGTCGCAGCGCCGCGAAGAGCTCGCGCCAAAGCCGGCGCTGCTTCCCAGCAGACCGCGCAGCGCAGTGGCGTGCGCCATGGGACCTTCGGGGGCGGCTGGAAGTGCACAAATCGGTGAACACTGCCACGTCACGCAAAGCTCTCGTATGGCTTTTATCAGGAGTGTGGCGCCGCCGGGTGCTCTGTGCTCTGTGCACGCGAGGGCGGGATGTCCGGGGCTGGCGCTGGCGGGCGTGGCAAAAAGCGGCGAGCGCAGGCACCGCTTGAAGCAGACGCGTCTCTCTACGGCAGCTTCAGCGCCGCCGCAAACTCGGTCACCGCCCTGTTCGCCACCGCGCACGCGCAGGGACAGCGGTGCTACGCCGCCGGCGCGCGCGACTTCGCGGACAGGCTCCTCGCGTGGGCTACCGCGCACGAGGCGTCTGGTGTAAGCGCTGTGCCCACCGCGCAGCTCATCGCGGCGCTGCACGCGGAAGTCGACGCGCTGGTGGAGGCGGAGTTGGCGGCGGCGGATGCGGCGGTGCAACAGCAGCCCCTGGCTGGTCAGCTCGCGCCTGCCCTAGGAGCAGGGACCAGAGAAAGAGCTCCTTCAGGCGGTCTCAGCCCGCTCAAGGCGGCCGCCTGGGGAGCACAGGGTGACGCAGGGGCGGCGGTGGCGGCTGGCGGCGCTGCTGTTGCGTCATTTGGGGGCCCGTTTTCGCGATAAACAGCCGACTAACACCTCGCGCTGGACTATTCGACTTACCTGTCTGCTGGAAAGGACTCGTGTGCACACACGCAAGGAGTGCGCCCGTTCACCGCACGACGCAGACGCGAAGCGTTGGGCTACCGCCGTGTGTTTCAGTCAAACGCGCATCGCCTCTGTGTGCGCTTCCCTGCCTAGCTCTCCATCGCTGCACCGGCCTCTCCTGCCAGGTCATTGTACATGAACTGATCTGCGTACTCCGCCATCAGCTGCACCGAGCGACGCACGTCGATAAAGAGGCCGTACACTCGACTCACATCCTGCACCTCCACTCGCGAAGCCTTCCGCTTGGCGGCGGCCAGAGAAGCGGCGGTGATGAGCTGGATGGCGTAGCGAAGACTCGTCTCCTCGCCGATGCGCGTCAGCAGCGTCAGGCTGTCGCCGTCCAGGTCGACATCCTCCTCCTCAGCGCGGATCTGCAAAATCTTGGAAATCTCCGAAGGTGCGTACGGCTCAGTTGTGATGATCAGCAGCCGGTCCAGCAAATCCACAGGAATGCCGTGAGGGCTCTTGTAAGGCGTGCCGCGCACGGTGCTGATGCCGCGGTTCGTCGCCAGGAGCACCACAGGCGCCGTGGGCGACTCCAGAGCGCGGTTGAGGAAAGAAAAACACTCAATGTCCAACATGTGCACCTCATCGATGAACAGCACGCCAGGGATGATGTCCGCTTTGCCCTCCTCACGCCATTCAGATACCTTGGTGTCGATCTGCTCACGCACTTCGCTGCGAATCTCGCCAGTGTCGCCCGCAAACAGAGCCAGGAAGCCCTGTGTGCGGCTGTTGATGACGTCGATCTCGTGCAGCGTCACCACGTGAGTCACCTCCTTTTGGCGCTCCAGCTCGCCGTCAGGGCACTGTACGAACCGGGTTGCGGGTCCGGCGGCATCGTAGTCGCGGCTGCGCGCGAATGAGCGGCCCAGTTTGGAGATCTTGCCGGAGGCTTTGTCAATCTGGATGATATCCCCCGAAAGGACCTTCTCAGCGTCCAAGCTGCTGATCATCTTCGTGCCCAGGTCATACACCGTCTCCATCTCCGTCGTCTTGAGCGTCAGCTTGCCTGTCTTGGCCACTGAGGCGCCTTGTGCGCTTGCTTGCGGGCGGTCAATCTCAATCTCAACCACCTCGCCCTCAATCACCTTGCTTTCCTCCTTGATGCGCACGCCGATCGCCTTGCGGAACGCCTGAGTGAGCGCCTCCGTCTTGCTCATCTCCATGCTGAAGATCTCGGACGCGGCCAGCGTGGCAAAGGGGGTGCTGTCGCCTAGGGCTTTCGCCATGCCCATCGCAAGCGCAGTCTTACCCGTGCCGGGCGCGCCAGCAAGCAGCACCGCTCGGCCTGCGATGTGTCCTTCGCGGATCATGGAGAGGATCTGGGGAGGGAAGGGGTGGGGTAAGGGAAGCGGAGATGGGAGGAGACGCAGCACGAGAGCAAGAACAGGACACACACAGCGTCAGGCATAGTAACCCCCCCCCGTGCGCAGCGTGCGCGCGTGCGAGGCTGGTGCAGCAGCGCACGGCGGCGAGAGGCAGAGCGCCAAAGCGCCTTGCACACGCCCTAGACAACAAGTGCACGCACCACGCCCGCAGCCCGGCGAGCCTTCTCCTGGCCAACCATGCCCTGACTCACGGGCCGTGCGTCCAAGCTGTCGTCCAGGCCTAGACCGCGGATGTGGCTGTGCGCTCCAACACGCTCGATGCGCGTCAGGTCTTTTACGTCGGCCACCCGCACAGCCTCCATGGCGTCGAAGGCCGCAACCAGAGGAGCAGGGAGAGGGCGTGTTGGGCTTTGGAGGAGAAGGGCCAGGTAAAGGGGAAGCGAGAGGGCGAGAGGAGTGAGTGTTGCGTCTGGCCGCGTTCGACCGACCGACGACGTTCAAGTCATACATGTGTGTGCAGTACCACCACGCGCCCGTCCGAAGCCCGTGTGTGCGCCTGACGGAGCGTGGCTGAGCCGTAGTGAACGAACGCCTGTTTGTTGAACAGTGCGCCTTGCGGTGCTCCTGGCTGCCCAGGTGCGCTGCTGCGCTGCTGCGCTGCTGCGCTGCTGTGCTCCCGCTCGCCTCTTCTCCTCGCACCACCCTTTGGTCCGGCCGCGTTCCTCCACGCACCGCTGACCTCCACGGCACCCACAGCCCCAGTCTGCGTTCGCACACCGCGCGCACGCGCACGCACGCCACACGCAGCCATGATGATCCTAGACGACAGAAGAAGTGCGTGCGTGCGTGCGTACCGCGCCGCGCTGCGTGAGCTCGCTTGGAAAGGCACTGTGTGCGAAGTGTCGAGTGAGCGCTTTTCTCACAAAACGTCGCAGAGATTGGCATCGGACTCACAGCTGTGGGCGTGCTCTTTCTGCTGCTTGGCGTGCTGTTCCTGTTCGACTCTGCGATGCTAGCCATGGGCAACGTGCGTGCCCATTTCCTTTCGCTTTCGCTTCCCGCTTTCACTCTCCTCTCTTCGCCGCTGACGCGCGGCGTGCTTCCCTCTGCCCAGGTGTTGTTTCTGAGCGGCGTGGCGTTGACCATCGGGCCTAGAGCCACCCTACAGTTCTTCACGAAGCGAAGGAACTTTCGAGGAAGCGGCGCCTTCCTCGGCGGCTTTCTCCTCGTGCTCATCGGGTGGGCGGTCACCGGCATGGCGGCGCAGTCGTACGGCTTCTTGCTGCTCTTCGCAGGCGCGTCAGCGCGACTCCTGCGACGCTCTGTACGGTTGACGCGGACTGACAAACTGTGTGCTTCCGCAGATTTCCTGCCCACGGCACTGCCCTTCGCCAGACGCGTGCCCGTGGTGGGATACCTGCTCTCGCTGCCGCCCGTGCGAGCGGTGCGTGGCGCGGTGGATGTCTTGAGATGCGGCGGGGCGCTGACGCACCCCCCAGGCCACGAACAAGCTCGTCAGCTTGGCCAAGGGCAAAGACCGCCTGCCCGTGTGAAATATGCAGAGCATGAGGCCATAGGCGAAAAAAAAGTCGTCCGACCAACTGTCCAACTCTCAGGTCTCAGCCATCCGCCTTCCGACCTCGCACCGTCGCACGTCGGCACGCTATGCTCGCTCGCTCGGCCGCAATGGTTCTCCGAAGGGCACGCCCAACTGCTTTACGAGTGCGTCGTCACTGAGGAAGGCCTTCCAAGCTTCCATGCTCCCCCGCCCGCTTGCTTTACGGCTCCTATGTGCGCTCTGCGCGGCGCTTGCTCCCCTGTGCGCGTCCAAACCCGCCACACTCACGGTGGGCACGCCGCTGAGCCAGCTGGACGGGCTGGCCGTCTGCAACGACGGCAGCAGCATGCAGTACTGGTTCAAAGCCGCCACCGAGCCTCGGCTCGCCACCGTCTGGCTGGCGTACTTACAGGGCGGAGAGTGGTGTTGGAACCAAACGTCCTGCCAGTCGCGTCAGGTGAACGCGCCCTGGGAGATGTCCTCGCTGCACTGGCCGGCGACGCGCAAGGTCGGCGGTCTCTTTGACACGGACCCATACCGCAGCCCGCTGGCGGGCAGCAACGCCGCGTACCTGGGCTACTGCAGCAGCGACGCGTACGTGGGTGACGTGGCTGCTGGTGAGAGCAGCTTCGGTTTCGCGTTTCGCGGCGCGCACGCGGTGCCTGCGCTCATCTTGGCGCTGCAGCGGAAGCACGGCCTGGGCAGCACAGGCGGGCCGGAGCAGCTGTTGCTGGCCGGGTGCTCCGCAGGCGCACGGGGGGTGTTGTTCACGGCGGACTATGCGCCGAGCTGGGTGCCCCACACAGTCACGGTGCGGGTGTTGGCCGACTCGGCGCTGTGGCTGGACGTGCCTGCGTTCAACAGCACCGGCGCGTTCTCTTTGCAGCAGCAAACGGCGCAGGCGCTGCTCTTGGTCAACGGCAGTGGCCGCCTTTCGCCCGCGTGCGCACAGGCGTACCCGGGTTCTCAAGCGTGGAAGTGCCTCTACACGCAGTATCGCCTGCCGTTCATCCAGGTGCCGTATCTGCTCTCAGAGGCGCAGTTCGACGACTTTCAGCTGCCTCAGCTGGAGAACGCACCCCCGCCGTATCGGGGGCCAGCCCTGGAGTATGCGCTGGCCTTTGCCAATACCATGGCGGAGGTCATGTCCGGCTTGCCGATGGGTGATCAACCCTATTCGGGCGTGTTTAGCAGCGCCTGTTACCAGCACTGCGTGACGGAAGAGAGCGGCTTCTACAAGCTGGCCGTGTGGCCCGTTCAAAACGGCAGCGCCACTGGGACCGGCGGGGCCACGGAGGCGGCGCAGGCGACGACCCTGTCTGAGGCACTGCACAGCTGGTTTTGGGACCAGGTGTCGCCGCTGCACCTGGTGGAGGCGTGCGCGGCGCCCGGAACGTGGGCATGCGGCGTGTGTCGCAACCGCACGGAGGCGCAGTACGCGCAGTTCACGGCGCTGAGGCGCGCAGAGCGGCCGCCGGGGCCGCCAGGACCGTCGCTGCTGGGGGCGGGGGGGGTGCTCACGGAACGGCGCTCGCTGGCGCGCTTTGCGGCCGTGGCGGCGCTCGCGACGCTTGGCGTCGCGTGCGGCGCTTCGTATGCCAAGCGGCACGGCGTGCACCGCAACGCGCGCGGGGCTGGCTTTGCCGAGGACGAAGTGCCGCAAGGGTGGGACCGTTGGGACCGGGGAGAGGGCGACAGGCGCCTCGCCAGCGCGCTGGCACCCGGATCAACAGCGGGTGCCAGCCCTTTCCTGGCGGGACCCAGGCTGGGCACCTTCCAGCCGGGTGCTCGAGGCGCGCTGGCGCGCACTGTGGCGCCGCCAAAAGAGCACCCGCCGACGCTGGCGCACGCAGATGGCCGGGCGCGCCAGAAAAAGGGGCGGCGACGAGAAGCATGTGAGCCAGATGAGGAAGCGGTGGCGCTGGTTGGTGGTGGAGTGCAGCCGAGTTACGGGGGACTCAAAAACGCTCGAGCAGCCTTGGATTCCAACTTATGAGAGCCTTGCTCAACAACGTGTGGTCTCTCGTCGCAACGCACACCCGCCAGCTGCAGCTCCAGACGGCCTCCATGACGAGGAAACAGGTCCAGGAGCGTGCGCCAGCCGACGAGAGCAACGCACTGAGGCGTCCAGCGGCGAAGCCAGCGCGCGGGTGTTGACCGTTGACCAGCCGCCAGCCGCGCAGAGCGTGGAGCGCGGGCGCGAAGGGGTGCCGGTGTCCTTGACGTGGGGTGGAGCCCGACCTAAACCTATGAGCGGCGGTGTGGCTATAGCGGCGGCGCGGGCGGCGGCGGCGACTCGCGTTCCGTGGGCAGCTTTGGGCGGTCGTTATCGCTCTTCGGGCGGCACTTGCCTGCGGTGGAGAAGGCCGGTTGAGAACTCCCGCGCCGCAGACCGCAGACCGAGAGCTCGCGCAGCCTCCCACACGCACCGTTGCTCTGCGCCTTGCGCTTTCCCTTTGGCGTGCGCTTGTCGCCGCGGCCACACTGCCAGGGCAGCAGCTCGGGCGCAGCTCGGGCGAGGCTCAAGAGCACCGCGGACAACAGCAAGCCGCCTGCACTGGGATGGGGAACCCAGGAGGCTGGCGCACGCTCGAGACACCGCAGCGCGCTTTGCAGGCGGCTCATGCTGGCGCACGGAGCAACCGAGCGCACGAAAGAGTGAGCGCTGTTCAACCGTAGAACCGTTCCGCTAGAACGCTTTGTTCAACCATTTCAAGATCGCCACTTCACGCTCTTCTCCTCGCCATTCTCCTCTTCCCACCATGTACGGATGGTGCGCCCTCTGCGCAGAAACCCTATTGCACTGCCCTCTTCTTCGGTGTTCAGTCCCATTGCGGCCATCATCTCTTCCTTGGCCTCTCCCAGACCGTAGCGCTGCGTGCGCTCCGCAATGCAGGCCATCTGCCCCGAATCAGTTCGCAAAAGCACTTGCCAGGGTGCCGGGTACTCTCTGAACGTGGCGCCCGAGTAGTTGAGTAGGAACGGCGCCACGTTGACCGTCTTGCTGTAGGCGCGCTGGCGGAGGAAGAAGACGGGCAAGATGCGGGAGAGGAAACCGTTGTGGAGGGACTTCGGAGGAAAGCCAGGAAGGCCGAGGTCGCCTCGGTGCGTCTCGAGCTCGCAGTTGAACAGGCACACCACCGCTGTTGGGGCGCAGCGCCCAGGGTCCTCCACGAAGGACTGCAGCGTGGGAAGCTCGATGGCGGAGCAGTTGCAGACGAGGTAGACGTCCGCGGCGCGGGTGAGCGACTCTGCAGCGCTGCCGGGCGGCTTAAAGAAAAAGTCAGACAGCCGCCCCGCGCGACTGCCCGACAGCGAGCCGAAGCTGACGCCGTCCAGCAGCGCCAGCGAGGGGCCCAGGCGCTCTTCTGCGCGCGTCAGCTCAGGCACGTCGGGAACCAGGATCTGCACGCTGGCCCCACCCGCACTCAACTGCTTGGCTGCGGCCACAGCCAGCTGCAGGTTGGCGTCGATGAACTCGTCGCTGGAGCCCTTGTATGCTGCCCAGGGGATCAGAGAGTGTGAGCGCGTGGCGAGAGCACACAAGCTGCTGCGCGGCGTTGCGCGGCGCTCGAGCGCCACTCAGCGCGTGGCGCACCGTCCTTGTTGCTGGGCAATGGCGGGAACTCGATCTCAACGAGGCGTTCGCCTGCAGCAATGGCGGCCTGCAACGCGCGACAGGCATCCGCCACCAGGATGCTGTACGACGCCGGCTGGTACGACTGGCGACCTGTGCTGGCGTCGGAGGAGGCGCAGACGCGCTGCGGCCGGGCGGAGGCGTGCGGCGCGACTCGGCGACGCTGCAATGCACGCTGAGGAGAAAGGAGAGCATTGGCTGCTCTGAGCGCCATCGCGGGCGATTGCGCAGACACGGGCGCAGTTGTGCCTCTTTTGGAGGCTCTATGGCTCTCTCTGATTCGTACGACCAACGTACGACTCTGAGTTCGAAGGCGCCTGGCGCGCTGTTAGGCGAGCCCGCCACGCGGCCAGTCTCGACTGCCCCGCTCGTCGGTTAAAGGGTCTTACCCAGCGTCAAGTACTCTCCAAGCAACAAGATGTCCACCCAGGAGCTGGCCTGCACCTACGCGTGCCTTGCGCTGCACGATGACGGCCAGGAGATCACGGTGCGCCCGCATGCACCCGCACGCTGCCCGTCCCGCTCTCCTCAGGCGCTGACGCGCTTTGGTGGCTCAGGCTGACAAGATCAGCACCATGCTGAAGGCTGCGGGCGTGACTGTGGAGCCGTACTGGCCTGCCCTGTTCGCCAAGACTCTGGCGGTGCAGAAGCTGGACGCGCTCATCACCAACGTCGGCTCCGGTGCGCACTACGCCGCTTGCGGGCCCGGTGGCTTGATCGCCGGGCTGGGAGCGGGCGTGCGCGACGCGGGACGGGAGAGTCGGAAACCCTAGCTTAGGGATGTCAAGCCGCCGACGCGCTCCGCGACTGGCGCCATGCCCAGCTGCTCCCCGCGGCCGCACACACACGGCACTGACCCGCCCGTTGCCTTGCAGGCTCCGGCGCGCCCGCCGCCGCTGCTGCGCCCGCTGCCGCCGCTGGCGCCGCCGCCCCCGCTGCGGCCAAGAAGGAGGAGAAGAAGGTTGAGGAGGAGGAGGAGGAAGACTTCGGCGGCATGAGCATGTGCGCCCGCGCTCACCAAAGTGCTTCCACGCTCCATCACTCGGCTGACGCGCGTGCTTCTTTCTCCAGGTTCGACTAAATGCCACTCAACCATGTGCACGCGCAACGCAGCATCATCGCTGACGCGCATGCGCATCCTGCAATCACAGCGCAACTTCACCCTTCATTCACGTCTCATCGTCTCTCACCTTGCGTCACCCTCCACTTTGAACGTCCGCCCAGTGGGCAAGCACAGCACCCCCTGCGTGCATCCCCACTGGCAGACGGGCTCTCCGTTCCAGCCGCACGCCACGTTCAAGTCGGGAAGCTGCTCGATCGCCGCTCGCATGCGGCTCAGCATCTGCGTCTCAACCTTCAGAAGCGCCTCAGTCACAGGCTTGCCATCTTGAAGGCGCAGTCCTCTGGTGGCCGCATCTTGCGGCGGCAGGGAGGGGATGTAGGCGCGCATTGTGCGCACGTGCCTCGTCTCGGTGAATGGGCGCTTATCGAACTCCCACACAACTCCGCCGCTGCTGTTTTTGAACTGTGCGCCCCAGGTGTAGTGAAACAAGCTGGCGTGACCGGCGCTGTCGTCAGCCGGCGGCTGGCTGATGAGGACGGTAGAACCTGGTTCCTGTACCTCATGAACGATGCCTGCTTGCGCCGCGGCGATGCTATAGGCGTACATCTCACGAACCCATCCCAGTTTATCCTTCGCCTCCGAATCGTTTTCAATCCAAGCGGAATACTCCTCCCATTTGGGCATGAGCCTCACGAGATCGCCGTGCGTGATCAAGATTGGCGCCGGCCCGGTGCATGGGATGAGTGATTGTTGTCCTCCGGGCCACATGCGTGAGATGACGGACTCAAGTCCCGGGTATCCAGGGTTGATGTAGTGGTAGTGAAACGCCAGAGGTTTATCCCCGGGTGCCAGGGGTGCCGGAACGGGTGCCAGCCAGACGTAGTCGGTCTCGATGAGGAACAGGTAGTCTCCTAACTGCGCATCCTCCGTTTTCAGCCAAGCGGCAACCGCGTGAGGGCGGTCCGCCACCGGGAACTCACACCACGTATCACAGGCCGCGTGCAAGCTATCCACGCGCAGCGTGGGCACCTCTGCAACCAACTCGTCGTCCGTGCGGCGGTGCAACAGACGGGTGAAGTACTTCATGTGAGCGCCCTCGGGCGTCGCCTGCACCATCTGGAAGGTTTTGTACATGGTGCGCGTCTGCCAGTTCAGGTACGGACTGCCGTTGCTGGTTGCCATGACGTGGATGGTGGGCACGGCGGGCACAGAGGCCCGTGACGTGAGCTCCGATAAGGGCTGTGTGCGGGCAGCTGCGTCTGCAAAGTCCAGCACGAGCGGGGTGAACGCGCCGAAGTCGGGCTCTCCCGCGCGGTGCTGTGAGAGCTGCGCGGCTTGCGCGAGCGCGTCACAGAAAATGAACGTGACATACGCGGCTCCAAACAAAACCAGCCCGGGGAAGAGCAGACGCCCAAGACGCGTATCCACGCTGCGCAGACGCAACGCACGCTTCAGCAGGCTGCTGCTGTTGCTGCGCCGCATGGCAAGCGGCGGGAGAGAACGCTGCGCACAGTGCACGGAGCTCAAGGTCCAGCACGCGCTTTATGACGCCAAAGCTGACGCCTGAAGCCAGATAGAGCCCACAAGCGCTCGCAGATGCTGCGCGGCCTGATACGCAGGGAGCGGAGGCACCCGCTGAGTCTGCGGTGACGTCTGACGTCAGCAAGGCGGCAAGGCGGGCGAAATTTTGTCACCGCATGCATGGTGATGAGCCCTCTCCATTCTTTGAAAACAAGAGACGCGCGCCTATGGCTGCGCGTGCGAAGAAGCAGGCTGCGCAGTACACGGCCACGCTGGGCGCGCTGGGCGTGGCAGGAGGTGATGCTGTTTCGGCGGCGCCGCAAGCGCCGGTGGACCCCGCGCACGCCGAGGTTGGCGGCGACGAGCAGTGTCCCGAACAGGCGCGTGTGGTGGACCGTGTGCGGGAGCGCCGCCGCTCTCTCCGTTCCTTCCGCGCTGATTCGCTGTTAACACCGTCTCGCTGTCCCCCTCCTTCACAGCTCGCGGCGGAGGTGTTCACAACCTATCAGTGCCACACCGTGACTGTGGGCGTTGACCACCCGGGTGACATCTCGGAGGCTTCCAGCCTGCAAGCGATACGGTTACCGCCGAGCTCGTACCCGTTGTTGGACGCAATCCCTTCGTCGCTGGTGACGTCAGGCGCGCTGAGCCGACTGCAGCTGGAGGGCGTGTTGTACGCGTGCACGGCACACAGCGGCTTCCTGGCCGATGGGGTCACCCGCTGCGGCTTCTTTCTCGGGGACGGGGCTGGCGTGGGCAAAGGACGCCAAGTGGCCGGCATGGTGCTGGATAGCTGCGCGCGCGGGCGACGCAAGCACGTGTGGCTCAGCACCAGCAGCGACCTGCTTCTGGATGCCCAGCGTGACCTGCGTGATCTGGGTGTTCACGTTCGTGTTGTGGACGGCCCCGTAGAGCTTGAGAAGGAAACCAAAGTGTCTGGACTCAGCAAGGACTGTCAAGAGGGCGTGTTGTTCGTCACCTACTCCAGCCTCACGTCGGCGACAAAGAAGCACTCTCGCATGGACCAGATCGTGGCCTGGTGCGGACCTGGCTTTGACGGCTGTCTCATCTTCGACGAAGCGCACAAAGCCAAAAACTATACCCCCGGCAAAGAGTCCGCATCCACCAAAGTGGCGGCTTGCGTCATCGCCATCCAGGCTGCGCTGCCCCGCGCGCGCGTCGTCTACTGCTCAGCCACGGGCGTGTCGGAGATCGGCAATCTGGCGTACATGACACGCATGGGCTTCTGGGGCCAAGGCACGGCGTTCGCTTCCGCAGATGAGTTCATGAGCAGTCTCAGCAAACGCGGATTGGGATATTTAGAGCTGTTGGCGCTGGAACTGAAAGCGCGGGGAGCATACCTGAGCCGCAGCCTGAGCTTCAAGGACGCCGAGTTCGCGCAAGTTGAATGCATGCTGCTGCCCCAGCAGGCGCGCGTGTACGACACAGCCGTGGAGGTGTGGACCCGCTTGCGGGGCGACCTCGCAGTCGCTCTGCAGCGCACCCGCGCGCCCAGTCAAGACATTCTCAAGGTGTACTGGGGCACTGCGCAGCGCTTCTTCAAGCTGCTCTGCGTTTCCCTCAAGCTGCCCACCGTGCTGGCAGAAGTGCAGGCCGCCCTTGACGCTGGCATGTGCGCCGTCATCGGACTGCAGAGCACTGGAGAGGCGGCCACGTCAGCGTTGGAGCTGATGCCCGGAGAGCGAACGCCCTTCATCTCTGTGTGCCGCCAAATGTTGGCACGCTTTGTTCGGGATCACTTCCCGGTGCGCGTGTACGGCGCAGAGGGCGCCTCCACGCAGCAGATGGCCGCCGCCAGCGCGGCCCATGCGACGCTGATGGGTTTCGAGGCTGATGATGCGGGGCCTGCCGGAGGAAAGGCGAAGAGGCTCACCAACGAGGAGCTGTCACGCCTGCCGGAATGCCCGGCATGTCTCTCTGCCCGTGCATCCCTCCTGG
>Ga0208951_1000178_pt1 | contig 27790 bp, 33 predicted proteins | sample GreLakmeMI27MSRF_FD_187702 | JGI IMG/M metagenome (GOLD analysis project Ga0208951, IMG submission 187702) | Freshwater lentic microbial communities from great Laurentian Lakes, MI, USA - Great Lakes metaG MI27MSRF (SPAdes) | ecosystem: Environmental > Aquatic > Freshwater > Lake | place: Great...
AAGGCTCACCGAAAGCGGCATGACACTCCTTCGCCTTTTGAGCCACTCCCTCGACAATTTGCACTACGCCACGCAAAGGTGAAGGCGTCAGTTCAGGCTAGCAACCAAATAATGCGCGCGCGGCTACTAGCAATTTGATTGGTGGCGACGTGGTGCCCTGAGTCTCTGTGGACTGCTGGAGGAGACGCCGAGGCCCGCCGAGGAGACGGCACTGGCAACAACTGCCAGCACCCGGTGCACAAGTGTACATACGTACGCTCCCGTAGCGGGTACCCCTACGGCTGGGGCTGGCCGTGGGGCAGAACGTCACCCATACGTACGCTCCCGTTTTCCTATGACTGTATGAGCGGCATCATCGCTGGAGCTGGTCTAACGCTCCTGTACATCGGCGTACTCTACGCAGGCTCCGACCACAGGCGTGGGCGCAACGACCCGGCTGTCATCCGCCGGCGCTCGCTGGCGGTGCTTGCCGTGTGCGCCGTGAGTTGGCTGCCAGCACGCTACGGATATCCCAGAGACGACGCAGTCACTCTCGCGGCGCGGCTGGGCCTGCGCTCCACGGGGTCGCTGCGGGGAACCGCCGTCGCTCTGGGCCTCTGCACAGCGCTCTTTGCTGGACCACTTCTGCTGGCCGCCCTGGACGGCCGCCAAAGACTACCATTGTCGCAGCCGTGGAACGCAGCACGATGGCGCAACCTGGTGGTGGTGCGCACGGGTCTCTCCAGCTCCTGCAGCGCGCCTGACTGCCCGTTGGCAGGCGCCCATCGCCGAGGAGTTTGTGTTTCGAGCGTGCCTCTGCCCGCTGCTCCTCAAGGACGGGTTTTCTCCCACGCAGGTTATTCTCGGCTGTCCGCTGTTTTTCGGTGCGAGTGGGTTGGGTCGACCACACACAAGAGCCGGGCGCTGAGCGTCGTCACACGCAGGGCTGGCGCATGTCCATCACATCTGGGAGCTGCATGTCGTGAGGGGGCTGGCGCTGCGCTCCGCCCTGGCCTCCGTCGGATTCCAGGCAGCATACACGACGGTGCGTGCGCTCCCGTCTCGATGCAACCTCGTCTCAACTGTCGTGCCACCAGGTCTTTGGTGCCTTCGCCACTTTGCTGCTGCTGCAGACGGGCACCTTGGCCGCGCCAGTCGCTGCGCACTGTTTCTGCAACTACTGCGGGGTCCCCGACTTCCCGCGCATGCTGCGCCACGGCCCAGCCGTACGGCTGACGCTGTACGTTGGCGTGCTGACCTTCTTCGTTGCGTTGAACCGCTTCTGCAAGATCCCATGACGCCATCACTCAAACCAGGGGTCAAGAATGTCGCGGTCCCTGTCTGTGAGCCGTCCAGCCTCCGCTCGCCGCGGTCGTGGGCCGGCCGGCCTGTGGCAAGCCGCAGGTGAGCTGCCAGTCCTCCTGCAGGCGCAATGCAGAGGCGCACCGCTGGCGCCGACGCCTCTTTCCGCCAAAGTCGGAGACGGGCGGCGCATCCGTGTCGCCCCTGGTGCGACCCATAAGCAGCTGCAGAGGAATACCGGTGTAGAGCATACGCACCCTTCCTGCCCGTCCTGCGCCGCAGTGAAGCTCAACCAGCGCGCGAGCGACACGGCGGCGAGCGTTGCTGCGCCCGCGAACGCGACGGTCTGTCCAAAGCCGTCGCCTCAGCTCAGCACTCAGCGGCCCGTGATAGCGAGCAAAGGCTGGGCACGCACGGAGAGCAGCGACTTGAAGACCCACAGCGCGAGCACGGCGACGGCGACGTACACCAGCTGCGTGACCGTCTCTGGCGGCACGCTGGCGGGCAAGAGGACAAGAAGGGAGTCTACCCATAGGTCCGCAAACTCCTTGCCGAGGCGTAACCCTCGAGCTGCCACAGTGCGCGCGGCTCTCACCGAGCTGCTCGCCACGTCGCCCGAGCGCTCCTGGCCGAGCTCCTCAGCGAGCAGAGGCAAAGAGGAGGCACGCGGCACGCACCAGCGTCCACGGCCACTCCTCGTCCGCGGGCTCCGCGTCCACAAACACCTGCGCAGGGCCCTCCGCAGCCCAGTCCCGCTCGGCACGGCGCGCTCGCAGGAGAGGCACCCGGCGGTGTGCAGGCGCAGAAGCGCGGGGATGTGGCAGATGGCGACACGCCTCGCCACCAAGGCACGCGAGCAGCGAGCAGCGAGCAGGCGCGGCGCGTAGCATCCGCGCCTCAATAGATAGAGGGCAGGCGATGGGGTGATGCGAACAGCCGAACACGTCGTAGAACACATCGTAGAACACCGTTGGACCGTTGTGTCACCGCGTGCTCGCTCCGTCGCGCGCTCGTGGCTGCTGACTTCGTCTCTCACAGCGCGTGCACCTCCTGCTTTGCTTGTAGGACGGGCAGATGGTTCACGTGAAGGTTGGCGTGCTGGCGCTGCAGGGCTCCTTCCGCGAGCACTGCGTCTGCCTGACCAAGGCGGGCGCGACCGCCGTGGAGGTGCGCAGCGGTGGCGGGAGCGGCTCAGTGCACTCTCAGAAGTGTCTCATGCCGCCCTCGGCGCCGTCACTGCAGGTACGCAAGCCGGAGCAGCTGCACGACCTGCGAGGCCTCATCATCCCCGGCGGCGAGAGCACCACCATGGCGCTCGTGGCCGAGCGCTGGGGCTTGGTGCGTGCGCCCCTGCCTTGAGGTGGCACCGTGCTGACGCTCACTACCCGCTCTCAGCTGCCCGCACTGCGCGAGTTTGCTGCTAGCGGAAGGCCCATCTGGGGGACCTGCGCCGGACTCATCTTCCTCGCCGACCGTGCGCTGGGTGAGTGCTGCATAGCGCAAAGCCCATCCGTACCCCCTGCCTCACGCCACCACCAGGCCAGAAGCAGGGCGGCCAGGCGCTCATCGGTGGCCTTGACGTCACGGTGAGCCGCAACTTCTTCGGGAGCCAGGTTGAGAGCTTCGAGACGGCTTTGGCCGTACCGCCGTGCCTGAAGGCCTCGCCCAGGTGTGCCGGCCTTGGCGCTGAGCTGCCCTCCTGGTCTCACTCGCTTTCCACAGTGCGGACGCGTCGGATACCTTCCGTGCAGTCTTCATCCGCGCGCCTGCGGTCGTCCAGTGCGGTCCCGCGGTGGAGGTGCTGGCCGAGTACCAGGTGCCCGAAGGCAGGGCCGTGGCTGAGCTGGCCATCCGTCGGGTGGTGGTGGCGGTGCGACAGGGGCAGCTGCTGGGCACTGCCTTCCACCCAGAGATTACGGCGGACACGCGCTGGCACCAGCTTTTCATCAGCATGTGTGAGAAGGTCCCGGCCGGCGCTGCGCAGCCTGTTGGGGCGGACACGCACTGCCTGCCGCTCACCAGCCCGCCGCCGCTGCCGGTGTTCTGACGCGTAACGTGTGTGGTGCGTGTTATGTGTGGCTGTGTATTCGCTTGCAAGCGCGTCTGCTCCCTCTATCTGGACGGGAAGTGTCCCAGCCAGTATGCAAAGGGCAGCTGCAGGAGCGCGAGTCCAAGGAGAAGGTAGTTGCGTCGGTGCGAGTCTGCGCTGTACTGGCGCGCCTCTGCGTACACGATGCGCTTCATGGTCTTGACCATGAACACCGCCGTGCAGAGCCCACCCCACAGCAGCGCCGCGTAGTAGGCGCGCCTGGAGAACAGAGCCAGCGCGCATTGCAGAGCGATGGGCACAAAGGCATAGCCGGCATACGCCAAAAGGTCCAGCAGCGGCACATGCACCGCTGCCTGCGCCGTGGCCAGCGACTTGAGGCCCACCCAAAGCAGCAGCGCCTCGCTGGCCCAGGCGGCGCAGGCCCACCAGAGGAAGCGGCCCAGCCGCTCAGGTGCAAAGCGGCTGGGCGAGGAGCTGATGTCTGCCACGCAACAGCAGAGGCAATAGGAGAAGAGCGCCATGAGCGGGATGTATAGGTCAGGGGCGTTGATGTCGCTCACAGGCGGACGGTACTTTGGTCCGCCACCGCCAGTTTGCTCCAGGCTCCGGTTCCAGTGTCCCCGCAGCGAGAAAGGGAACAGCAACAGCTTCAGCTTGTTGCGTACGTAGCGCCCGTTCACTGTGAAATAGTAGCGCAGCTCGTTGCCTGCGATGCAGTGAGCTCTGTGAGGTGGAGGCAATTTTGGCACGCACCGTTGGTCACGAACTTGGCGTAGTTCTGCTGCACAAAGCTATGGCCCGCGCCTAGCATCTTTTCGCCGTACGTGCTAAGCCCGATTTGGCCAATCTGGTGAGAGCGCGCTGCTCAGAGAACTGAAACCGTAGGGTTCTTTAGAGCATAGACCCAAGCGACGCCTCGCACAGCCGCCTCTGACGCGTGCGCACCTTGGCAATAGCGTCGGCGGAGAAGGCCATGCCGCCTTCCAGGCCCTCTGGAGGCCCACGGCGGTGCACGCCCTCGCCTCCGTACAGAGGCTGCTGCGGGACGGCCACGCTATAGGGCTGGTGCGGCGCGTGCGGTGCTGGTTGTTGCCAAGTGGGCGGCGGCGCTCCGAGAACCGCCTGCGAGGAGGTCGCTCAGAACGTGGCGCAAGGAGAGATGTGAAAGGTGCCTGCCTGCGGAGGCGGCGCCCAAGCAGTGTTGGGCGGAGTGTGCATGTCTGTGGATGCGCGTGCTCAACAGGCGGCTGATGTCACGGGGAAGAGGGAGAGCGCTCGTTTGCCTTTTCGAACGTTCGACGAACGAAGAAGTAGAACACGCAGACACGCATTTCAGTCTCACGACGTCACGAATTGCGCAGCACATGCAGCAGCACGGCCACAGCCGCCCAGATGTCCTCCCTGGCCACGAACTCCAGGGGCGAGTGTGACACACCGCCACGGCACCGAACAAACACCATCCCCACTTGGCAGAAGCCGGCGAGGGCCAGCCCGTCGTGGCCCGCGCCGCTCACGAGGCGGGGGGCAGGGGCTGGCGGAGCGTGTTGGGCGTTCACGGCAGCCACAGCCGCGCCCAGCGTCTCCTGCAGCGTTGGCGAGCACCCCAGCGCCGCGGCCTCATGCTGCGCCCCAGGATGTCAGCCGGGTGCAGACGCAGCATATCCGCGGTCTAGACGCACCTTCTGTTCGATGGTGCAGGAGATATTTCGCCTGGCACACACCTCCTGAATCGCCGCCCTCGTCTCCGCCACGACGACTGCGGAGGGGGCGGAGGTGAGAGAGCGCGCAAACCAAGCGTCCACTGCGCAGCACACGCGCCTGAGCGGATGGCGTTCTGGCGCGAGCGCAAGTCGACGGTGAAGTTGACCAACCCAGCAATAACGTTGCTTGCGCCCGGCCACACGCTCAGCTGGCCCACCGTGCACACCAGCCCCTCCTCGCTCGTGAAGCGCACGCCGTCAGCTGCACGGCGCGTGCTCAGGCAGGGTTGGCTTGGCGCTGCAGGTTCAGCCGCACCTTGGCAGCCCCTCTCAACGGCCAGCACCGCGTCCGCAGCTGCGGCCAGCGTGTCGCGGCGCGTCTCCATGGGCACGGCGCCCGCGTGGCCCTGCGAGCCCCGCATGCTCACATGCAGGAAGGTCTGGCCAGCGATGGCTGTCACAACTCCCAGTGGCACGCCAAGGTCCTCCAGCACCGGCCCCTGCTCAATGTGCACCTCCACGTACGCCCGCACTCCCTCCCGCGCGGCCGCAGCGCCGCGAATGGCATCCCCCAGCTGCCCGTCTGAAGCGGCGCCGCTGGAGAGCAGCACCTGGGACCGCGCGGGGAGTCAGAGGGGCATGCGGCTGCGTGCGAGGTGCAGTCACCTGCGCCACGGTGATGCCGTCGCCATCCTGCGCGCGCAGCACGTCCGGGGAAAGAGAGCCCGAGAAGACGCGGCTGCCCAGGAAGGTGCTGTGAAAGCGCACCCCCTCCTCGTCGCTGAAGGCTACAATCTCGACCTGCAGGCCGGCGCTGTGAGGGGAGCGGGCGGGGGCAGGCGGGGGGAGAGGGGGGACACACCGGGCACCTGGGCAGTGCCTGCAGGTCGCGGAGGAAAGCCTTGACGGCGGATATGGCAGTCACAATGCCCAGGGCGCCGTCGAACTTGCCCGCGTCCAGAACGGTGTCGTAGTGCGAGCCAAGGACCAGGGCACCTCCGCACGCCTCCGTGCCCTGCGTGCCGCGCGGCCGAGTCACCTCGTCCCGTATAGCCGCGTGCAGCACTGCGAGCAACGACGCGCCTCCACACGGCCGCGCACGTTGCCGACAACGTCCGTCCAGACGCGCAGGCCAGCATCCTCCTGCGAGCACGACTCAGCCCAGCGCCCATCTGCAGCTCACACGCGCAGCTGACATGCACACCATCCACCTTGCAACCAGCGCCGCTGCGTGCTTGTGAGCAGGGCTGAAGAACGTGCGCTGGAGCCGGTCGGCGCTGTCGGAGACCTTGGCGCCGTGTGAGACGCATACAGATGCAGCACCCGGTTGGGCACACGCCTGGCCCAGCTCCTGCAGCCGCTCGTACGCCTCCTCTCCGGCAGCGTCGGGCGCGGAAGCGAGCAGGTCTGAGGAGGAGTGTCAGCAGGATGTCTCGCTGGTGGCCAGACAGCTTGGCCTGCGCACCGGCACTGCAACTTTCCACAACAGCACGTGCGCGACTGCAGCATGCGACGAGCAGCAGCGCGGCGAGAAGCGAGGTGACGCGCATAGCGGCGACAAAACCGCAGCGGCTGTTGCTATCCCTCTCCAATCCCAGCGAGCACGAGCATTTACAGAATTGTCCAAGTGAATGTGTTTGGTGGCACCGAGTGCGGAGAGAAGAGAGTCAGCAGGAGGAGGAGGACAGGAGAAGGAGCCGCATTTTTTGCGAGTCTGTCTTTCGTCGGCAGTGGTGTTGTTCGTGTGTTCGACTGCCTGCACCTCACGCGCCTCCGCCAGCTGAGTGAGACAATGGCGGACAGCGCGGCACGTATCGCTGAGATTCGGCAGGCGCTGAGCAGCACTGGCAAGAGCGTGAGCGATTACTCGGCGCGATTTGCAGCTGGCGAGGCGCCGGAGCAGCTGGATGCGAGAGCGGCGCACCATTCGGCCGCGGAGGGTGCGCTTGCGGCGGACGAGGTGTTCCAGGTGTTGCAGGACATCAGCAAGCTCTCAAAGGTGCGCATGAGCACAGTGGACTACCTGTCTTCCTGACCGCCCCCGTACGCGCGCAGGACCTGCACGGCCGCTCCGTCGGGCGAAATGCAGACGACGTGACGGTCATCCTCAACGGGGTGCGAGTCGTCCGCCTGGTCAGCTGTGCCGTTTGTGTTGACCTAAACCTGCGCCTTCGCCCAGCTCACCCGGCTGAACGATACCTGGTCCAAGACGCGCGAGGCGCTGGAGCAGAAGATTGAGGCCATCCGCGCGCTGGAGCGGGACAACGCGCGAGCGAGCATGCAGGTGCGGCACCCAAAGGACGCAAGAACCTCCTCGGGTCTGAGCCGCGCTTCGCCCCAGGCGGAGCTTCAGACCAGCGCCGCCGTGGACGACGGTGCGGTGAAGGAAGCGCAGCAGCGCGCGGCCGCGCTGGAGGCTGCGCTGGCGCAGACTCGGGCGCGCGTCGCTGCGCTGGAGCAGGCTGGCGCCGCCAAGGAGCAGGCGCTCAGCGAGGCCACCAAGCGCGCCGAGGCGGCGGAGGCAGCCGGCGCGGATGCGCAGGAGAAGCTGGCGGCAGCGGAGGCGGACTTGATGGCGGCGCACGCTGGTGGTGCTGCCGCCACTGTGGAGGAGCTCTCCGTCTCTCCGGCCCCGGCCAAGTCCGAGACGTCTCTGTCGTTGGTGCGCAGCAGTTTGAGCGCCTCGCTGCGCGCGCCATTGTCTGACATCCCTTTGCAGAGCATCTCGGGCACGGCTGTGCTGGGTGCGACGCTGCGCGTGGCGGGCACCAGCGGTCTGCCGTACGCGACCTATCAGTGGCACCGTGTGAGCGGCGGCGGCGCAGAGGAGCTGATTGGCGGGGCCACGCGGCAGCAGTATGCACCCGAGCCGCGAGACCTGGGCCTGAAGCTCGCGTGCGCTGTGACCGCCAGCCCCGGCGAGCTGGCGCAGACTGTGTGCACGGGGGCCCCGATTGCGGACATGGAGGGTCTGGCCGCCACCGTGGCTGCGGGCGCGGGCAAGGAGAGCCTCGAGTTCAACTGCGTCGTCGTGCAGCGCAACGGCGAGATGCAGGACCGGCGGGAGGTGCACCAGCTGGAGGTGCTGGGCGACCGGGTGAAGCTGAAGCGCGGCGGCAAGACGCGCTACAAGGAGGCGTTCTCTGACCAGATGCAGGTCTGCGGCGCTCGCGGCGGCGGTGACGCGGCGGCGCAGGGCCTCTTCCTGGCGCTCTCCCCTTCGCTGGTCTTCATGCTGGCCTGCGAATCGTCTACCCAGAGAAAGTAAGTAGTTGGAGAGACCTCTTTTCTCTTTCTCGTCGGGAAGACTGACGCGCCCCTCCCTGTGCAGTGCTGCAATCATGATCATCCGCGAGCGGGCTGCCCAGCGCGGCTTCACCGTGCTGGGCCCCAAGGACAAACCCGACGCTGCCAAGTGAGCGGGTACACAGCGAGGGCCCACATTCTGGCAGCGACCTCAGCGGCACTCCACCCGCAATGTTAATTGAATTATAGCCTGACGCACGTAAGCTTTCACGAGGCTCGCGTTTTGCGATGCGTGCGTGCCTCTACGGTTGTTGACGACGATCGGACATGCGAGCGACCATCCGCGATGACCCTGTTAGTCTTTGGTTTTAGACTTGACCATCCGCGATGATACTCACGCCCGCCCCGCCTTCCCTGTCGACGCTCCTCAAAACCGGGGCATACATCGAAGAACGCGTGGGCACACGTGCAGTGGCGTCCAAGGCTTCGCTATCGCCTGTCGGCGCTTTGGGCGGGAACATGCGTCGACGGTCTGCCGGGTGCGCTCTCTCCTCTCTCTCCGTCTCAGCACCGGCTGCACACTGACTCTGCAGCTCCTCGCATGTCACCGCAGCCCCACGCCGGTGCCGGCGTCGCCTGACACGCAGGACGCTGCGTCGCCGTTTATCACTCGTTCGCTGCTTCCCCGCGGCTCCCCCGCGAATGCCCCAGCCCGTTCGCCTGCGAGCGCCCCAGACCGCTCGCCTGCCAGCACCCCTGCCGGCCGAGGCAGCGGGTCCTCTCTGCACAATCAAGCGGTCGGCGGCAGCAGCTTTGTGTCGCCGCCGCAGGCCACCGCCGCGTGCCCGCAGTGGGAGCTGGGCAACTTGCAGGCGGTGGCGCTTGTGAAGGCGCGTCAGCACAGTTGTTGTGTGCACTGCGTGCGCCTCAGCTGCAGGTCACCTCTGCCTCGCTTACCGCAGGCCACGCTGGTCACCTCCGCGGACGGCGTGTCTGGCGGGGCACTGTGCCGCGAAAAAGAGCGCGCTCAGGTGCTCACATTTTGCCAGAGCTGCCTGGAAGCTGGCAAGCCAGGCAGCATGTACGTCAGCGGAGTGCCCGGCACCGGCAAGTCGCTCACTCTGCGGGAGCTGGAGGCGACGGTAGGTGCATGGCGCGAGCCGCCGCTCATTGCGAGCGTGAACTGCATGGAGCTGGGCGACCCCCGAGCGGTGCGCCCTTCTACCCACATCTCCCCACATCCTATGGCACGTCGCGCTGACCGCAGCACAGGTGTTTGTGCGCATCATCGAGGCGCTTGGCGGCCACATGCCCGCGGCTGCCCGCGGCTCGCGCAATCACTCTGGCGTGATAGACCAGTTCCCCGAAGTCGCGGTTCTGCGCAACCTCCTTACCCAGCAGCCCGCCGCGGCTGCCAGCAAGCGCAAGCGCGTATCGTCTGGCGGCGGGGGCGCGTGCGGCCCGCGGGCGCTGATCCTGGTGGATGAGCTCGACATTCTGGTGGGCAAGTCGCCAGCTGTGCTGTATGAGCTCTTTGCGCTGCCCACCCACCGCGGCGCACGTTGTGTGCTGGTGGGCGCCGCGAACACAATAAACCTAATCGAGACGGTGCTGCCGCGCCTGCGCCTCGCAAACTGCGAGCCTGCACTCGCCTGCTTCCCAGCCTATACCGTGCAGCAGCTTCTCCAGCTCCTGCGTTCGCGCCTCGAGCCGCTGCCCTGGCGCGTGTTCGACGCGGGCGCACTGGAGTTGTGCGCGCGACGCGTGGCCGCTGCGTCGGGCGACATGCGGCGTGCACTGCTTGCCGCCTGCGCCGCCATCGACGTGGCGGTGCAAAAGGCGGCCGAGTCGCGCGAGCAGCCCAGTCAACCGGATGGCCCGCCCGCGAAGCCGAGCACGGGCTTGGTGGGCATGGTTGACATGAAGGAGGCTCTCACTCTCATCTTCAAGTCTCCGGTGGTGGACACCATCCGCGACCTGGAGCGCGACCACAAGCTGGTGCTGTGCGCTGCCGTGCTGCTGTTCCGCGGCTCGGAGCGCAAAGAGACGACTGTGGGGGAGCTGCTTGAGGCCTACACAGCGCTGTGCCACAGGGAGCACTTCACCGCCGTTCTCGCCCACGACTTCTGTACCCTCTGCAGCGCGCTGGCGGACTACGCGCTGATGACGTGCAGCGGGGGTGCACGCTTGGGGCTGGACCGCCGTTGCCGCATCATGCTGTGCGCAAACGAGGAGGACGTTGTGTTGGCTCTGCAGGACACAACCTTCGCGCACGCGCTGGGCGAGTAACGAGTGCTACACGACTCAGGATATGTCGCCTGCACGCAACGCGTTCAGCAGCGCCAGGTAGCCCGGCATCTCGGGCGTGATGTAGCCGTGTCGCACCAGGAAGTCCATGATGACCAGCCTGCAATTGGGCTTGTACTCGTCTGTCGACTCCACCAGCTCCCACACGCGCGACACAGGCAGTCTGAAAAATTCCTCAACCTCCCCGTCACGGGCTGTGGGCACAAAACTTGCCGGCAGCTCCAAGTCGTAGCAGAAGAGCACGTCCCGCTTCAGCCCCTCCTTTGTTGTAACTTCGTAGGAGACTACGCCCGTCGCCACGGCTTTGCGAGCCATAGCCTCAGGGATCCCAGCCTCCTCTCCGGCTTCTTTGACGACATTATCTGCCGGAGAGATTCCATAAGGCTGCCCGCCAGCCACCGCGTGGTCCAGCATGCCTGGCCACAGAGTTTTGCTCTTGCTTCTGCGCGCAACCCAGATTTCGACCTCGTCTGAGTCGGGCAGGCGCACAAAACAGTTGACGTGAACACCATAGGCCTTGACTCCAAACGCGGGCACGGCTGCGCGCTCCAGCAAGAACAATGCCGGCTGGTTGAAGCCGGTGGCAACTGGCAACAGCTCGTCACGCCAGCCTGTGAGCAGCTTGTCGTCCGCCAGGCGTCGCATGCACCGCCCGATAGCCTCCGTGCGCGCCTCGGGGGTGGACAGCGACTTAGACAGCCTCACGGTTCCGCCCACGTGGCGCCCACTCCCAGATTCGCGCATGGTGTCAACTCGCTTAAACACGGACGGGAAGGAGTCCATGAGGCGAGCTGCGAACTGATCGGTGAGGAAGCCCGCGCATAGCTCGCCGATGCGGAAAGGCACGAAAGCGTTGCGCTCCGAGAAAGGCGAGTTGCACTCGCGTGCGCGCTGCACGAAGCGGTGCACGTCCCTCATAGTGGCACGGGCACTCACACGCTGAGCTCCTAGCCTCCGGCGTGGGAGCAAACAGAGGGACTCCTTTGTATTCGGCAGCGGCGCAGGAGAAAGCAACATCTGACACCGGGGAGGGCGAGTGAAGTGGCATGTTGCGTAATCGTCCGACAAGACAAAACGTACGACAACAGCAGGAAAGTATTGCTGAACACCTCTCCTAACGCCCACCTGTCACGTCTCACGTGGTTCGCGAAGCCGCTGCGCACTCACAGGGGACGCATGACAGGAGGAGCGTTGCGGCGTGCTAGTAACCACAGCAAATTTGCAGTGGCTGCGCCTACAGGGCTGGTGAAGTGCTATAGTGTGCGGATATCGGAGGATACAAACACGCGGGTGGTGCCAACGGCGCTGGAGGGCGTGCTGTCGCTGGAAGAGTACCAGGCGCGGCGTGCTACCGTTCAGTCCCCGACACGGCTGCTGACATGAACTTGCATCGCTGCAGCGGGTGGTGGTACAGGCCGCGCAGGAGGTGCGTGGCCGGAGTGGTGCACGGCGCACCGTGTGCACTGACATCTCGCCAGTATGAGCGCACCCGGTCCCGGGGCACGCGCCTCCTCAGAGTCGCCACACACTTCCCCTGCATTGTACTCTGCCTGGTGCGTGACGCCAGACCCAGCTCCGCCCGCACTGACAGAGAAACAGGTTAGCTTGCTGCTGCGCCAAATGGAGCGCCTGGACGCGCAGCTACACGCGCGCCTGCAGGTACGCCTCCCCGGTGCTCTGCCGGCGCTGGCGCCTGATATTGCCGCTCCACGCAGGCGGTGTGCGACGCCGCGAGTGCCGAGCAGGGGAACGGCGTGCGGTTCAGCGTGCGACAGCTGGGCGGCGTCTGTGCCTCCGGCTCCAAGCAGCTGCAGCACCAGCTGTGGATAGACGTCCATTTTTCGGACCCCGGACGCCGCGTCGCGGGCAACCTGTACGAGCTGCAGCCGCCCTCACGGCCCAACGAGCTGCCGCCCTGCCCACACTCGCCACCGGATTTCGGCGGCGACACCAGCGACGAGGACGGCGCAGACGGCTGCAGGGATGCACGCAGGATGGACAATGATAGAGCGGTGCTCATACTCTAGTAGCACTCTATTAGAGCTATCGCGATCTCATCGCGTACGTACGACGTCCAAAACGCGACGCGCTTCACGCTCGCGTCAACCATGTCGCTGCTGCTTTTTGCGCCTGCCGCGCCTGCGCTGGCGCGTCGGCCTCTAAAGGGTAGAGGTCGTAGCAAGGTCGTAGCATGCGCAGCGTCGTGGCAGCTCAGCGTGCACGCTCGACTGCAAGAGACGGCGCGCAGCGATAGACTGCTGGACGACAGCTTCGCGCAGCACCTGGTACGCAGCTTTGCTGGACTGTCGCGCCTGCTGACGTGCTGACCTGGTTGACAGGTTGGAGACGAGCACACAGAGCTTGCCGCGTGCGACTCTGAAGCGGTCGTCGCGCGCTCCTTCGACGCGGCGTTGCTGAACGCGGTGCGGGAGCCCGAGCTGCGGCAGGTGGTCGTCCTGGGCTGGGGGGGAGACACGCGAGCGTACCGGCTGCCTTGGCCACCGTCCGTGCGGCTCTTCGAGCTCGCCCCCTTCGACGCGGTAGCGCACGCGGAACTGGCCTTCGCGCGTGCGGGCGTGCGCGCCGCCAAGGGCCTGCTGCTCAGGCGCGTAGCAGCCGAGGACTCGCTGGGCTGGACTGAGCGTCTGCTGGCCGCCGGCTTTATGCCGGACCGCACCTCCGCCTGGGCGCTGCAGGGGCTGCATACGCTATCGCGGGAGGCGCTGCTGGAGGTTATGCTGGAGGTGGGTGAAGCAGCCGCGGTTGGCTCATCCCTCGTAGGAGAGGTGCTGCTGCAGGACGCGGAGACCGGGCTTGGCGCCATGCTTGCCGGAGCCGGCATCCAGCTGCAGAGCTGGGCGCCCCTGCAGGAGGTGGGCGCCAGCCTGGGCCGCACGCTGGTGCCAGAGGAGCAGCCGCGTGCGCTCTTCAGCGCTGCCAAGACGCGCGTCACGGGGCGCCAGTTCGAGGCGATGCGCGAGGAGCTGCAGCGGGCCGAGGGCGACGACATCGGGGAGGACGGGTTCGCGGACGCGCCTTGAGTTGCGACACCGCTACGCGCTACAACGGTTTGCTACCGACGCGCCTTCAGCAGCTGCAGCTTGGTGTACGTGTTTCTGCGGGCGGAGAGCAGCGGCACGTGGAAAGCCCGCCAGAGCGCCGGCGAGCGCGCCGCGTCCAGGAAGGGTGCCTCCGCCACGGTGGACCACTGTGCCCCGGCGGGTGGCGCCTCGGCCACCAGGCCCACCCAGTAGGCGCACTCGGCCCCCGGGCGGCGCACGTACTGCCCCGCCACCTCCCGGTTCTCGTCGTTCAGCGCCGCTGGCGCGTGCGCCGTGCCGCCCGCGCTGGCGTTGAAGGGCAGGGGCAGCAGCCCCGAGAAGGACGTCTTCACAAAGCCCAGCCGGTACTGCCGCCCCGGCAGGTAGAAGGAGGAGGGAAATCGGTGCCACTCCGCCCCAACGCACACCAGCGTGGTGGCGTCGGCGCCGTCGGCGGCGGGCAGCTGCGCAAAGACTCGCATGGGCGCACTGTAGTTGCCAACCACCGCAGCCGTACGGAACGCAGAGAGCACCGCGATGCCTGTCACCGCCACGGCCACCGCAGCAGACGCGGCATGCCGCAGCCTGGGCGCCCGCCGCACGACAGCGCGGCAGGAGGCAGCCTCGCACACTGCGTCCAGCGCCAGCGCAGCGCCCACACAAACCTGTGCGCGGCCTGTGTCAGCGCCCCGGCAAGCTCGCATGCGGCGGCTGGGACGACGCGCCTGGGGGTAGATGACGTACATGAAGCGCTCCTCCTTGTGCGGAATCACGGACATGGTGCCCAGCCAGAGGTACAGGGAGCTGAGGACGAGGAGGAGGCGTGTGCGGGGGCGCCGCCCCGTGACGTAGGCCGCGCAGAGCTCAGCCAGGGGCGCGCCCAGCGCCAGCGGCAGCGCGAGGTTGAAGGCGTTGAAGGTGTTGAGCAGGTAGAAGAGAGGGCCCTCCGTCCCGTAACGCGCGCTCTCGCCGCCGCCAGCCACGTTGTAGCGGATGAGGTTCCACACAGACACCTGTGCGGGCAGCGGCAAGGAATTTAGAGGAGTGCAGTGAGGGGCGCAGCGCGTCGTACAGTCGCCTGGCCGTAGAACAGCCGGTCCATGGCGACAGAGGGCAGCATCACGCACACTGCTGTGCCTAGCACCGTCGCGGCCGTGGGCAGCACGCCGGCGCTGGCCAAAGCGTGCAGGCCCAGCGGCACAGCGGCCAGGCCTGCGAACGGCCAGCCTATCAGCCCGCCCGCCACGCACACGGACACCGCCATGAGTCGCCGCCCGCGCAGGCTGAGCGCGGCGGCGGCGGCGAAGGCGACCATGGTAAAGGTGCTGGGCAGGAAGGTGGTGGCACTGGTGAACATGCCGCTGCCCGTGAGCAGCAGCAACCACAGCATCAGCCCCAGCCTGCGTCCGCCCACGCGCGCGGCGGCCAGGCAGAGCGCCGTCTCCGCAGCCGCGCATGCCGCCCCAAGCATGGCTCGAAGTGCGTGGAAGGCGAGGCGCTTGCCCGCTGCGGAGCCCAGCAGCGCCCGCACGGGGAGCAGCAGGGCGGCGTGCAGCAGGAGGTAGAGGTAGGAGCGCAGCGCGAACTGCGGGCTGCAGACGAGACGGGGGCGCGTCAGAGGGAAGGTCGACGCTGCCTGCTGCCTGCGGCACGCCTGTTCTCCCAAGTCTGCAGGCCGGAGCCGTGCAGCAGGAAGTGCAGCGGCTCCCAGTAGTTAAACACCTCATCGCAGTCATGAACCGTGTTCAGAGCACTTGAGGCCAGGCGCACTGACAGCAACGATACGCCGCACGCAGCCAACATCACCTCCTCAGCCTTTCGGCTGCGCTGTGCCTCCCTCTCAGCCGAGTCCTTGGCCGCCTGCTCCTCGTGCGCCACAGCCGCGGGCCTCGCTGCCTCCTTGCGTTGTCGCATCGCACCACACGACCACAGGGCGTCACGCAGCAACCATTCGACGCAGGGAGGCTTACAGCACGACCAGGGTACGATATATATGGGTTCCTCAGCCGGGCCACTTACTGCGCGCGTTGGTGCCAGCAGCGTGCGCTGAAGAAGGGCCCTTCACATTTCACGCCCTAGTGCTCGGTGGCTTTCCTCTGTTGCTGTCTCGTTGTGTATTGCAGCTGCAGGGATCATGGCGCAGGCGCGGGAGGGCTTGCCGCTGCTCCTGGCGCTGGACCAGGGCACGACATCGACGCGTGCAATCCTCTACGAGGCTGCCACGCTCGCGCCGCTGGCTGTGCACCAGCTGGAGCACACGCAGATCATGCCTCAGGCCGGGTGCGCCTGCTCTCCTGAGCTTCACTTGCCTGCATCTGACAAGCGCAAAGCTGGGTTGAGCACGACCCGATAGAGATTGTGGAGCGCGCCAAGGCGCGTGCCTTGCCACGCAGCCTGTGCACGCTGCTGAGCGTGCTGACGTGGCGCAGGCGTGCTTGGAGGGGGCGCTGGAGAAGGCAAGAGCAGCACACGGCCCAGTGCGTGTCCTTGGCATAGGCATCACCAACCAACGCGAGACGACGGTAGTGTGGTGCAAGAACACGGGGAAGCCGCTCATGAACGCCATCGTGTGGCTGGACACGCGCACCAGGTGCGCAGAGACGCTAGGCTTGGGATGGGAAACTGCCTATGCTAACTCCCCTCCCTCTCAGCGCGATTTGCAAGCGTCTGTCACGCCAGTTCGGCGGGGCGGACCATTTCCGGCGCACCACAGGCCTGCCCATCGCCACCTACTTCTCCGCTTACAAGCTGCTGTGGATGATGGAGCACGTGCCTGCGGTCGCGGAGGCTGTGAGCGACGGGCGCGCCGCGTTTGGCACCGTGGACAGCTGGCTCATCTACAACCTCACCGGCGGATCGTGTCATGTGACGGATTGCACCAATGCGTCGCGCACAGGCCTCATGGACCTCCGCTCCTGCACCTGGCATCAGCCTACCGCGCTGGCGCTGGGCATCCCGCTGCACGTGCTGCCGACCATCAAGAGCAACGCAGAAGTGTATGGCCATGTGGTGGGAGGTTCGCTGGCGGGCGTTCCACTCTGCGGCTGCCTGGGCGACCAACAGGCAGCGACGCTGGGCCAGCGCTGCCGCGTGGGCGAGGCTAAGAGCACGTACGGCACGGGGGCATTTGTGCTGCTGAACACGGGGCCGGAGCTGGTGCACTCGAGCCATGGCCTCATCTCTACCGTCGCCTTCCACCTGGGGCCCACGGCGCCTGTGATGTACGCGCTGGAGGGGAGCGTGGCCATCGCGGGCGCGGGGGTGGCCTGGCTGAAGGACAACCTGGGCATCCTGAGCAGCGCACAGGAAGTTGAGGCGCTGGCGAGCAGCGTGCCAGACGCGGCGGGCGTTGTGTTTGTACCCGCCTTTGGCGGCCTGCTCGCCCCGCACTGGAGGGCCGATGCACGCGGCACCATCTGTGGGCTGACGCAGTTCAGCACGCGTGCGCATATCGCGCTCGCGATGCTGGAGGCCATCTGCTTCCAGACGCGAGAAGTCCTGGAGGCGATGCACGCGGACGCGCGAACCAACAGCCTGCACCTCTCATTGCTCGCTCTGCGTGTCGACGGCGGCGCCAGCAGCAATGACTTGCTCATGCAGCTCCAGGCGGACATCCTGGGCAAGAGCGTTGTGCGGCCGGTGGACGTCGAGACGACGGCACTGGGCGCTGCGCTGGCGGCGGGCGTCACGCTGGGACTGTGGTCGGGCGACGCTCTGTTTGCGCCGCACCAGCCACGCAAGGGCGCCCTCGAGTTCGCGCCCATGGGCAGCGAGCAGGAGCGCGACGCCAGATACACACGCTGGAAGAGTGCCGTTAGCCGCTCGCTGTGCTGGACCAGCTCTTCTGGACCGCCTCTTCTGACGGTCTCGTCTGAGTCTGCTTGGACGGCACACTCTTCGCGTGCAGACTGGGCGCGTATCGCTGCAGGCGTGGCGTTGGGAGCAGCTGCTGGCGCGGTGCTCGCTGCGCGCTGGCACAGCTGGCACAGCACGCGATGACGCAGTTGGATGTTCGTTAGAGACTAGAGACTCACCATGCGGTCGTCTGTGCGCTCGCCCTTGCTGATGGCCGCCTGCAGGCTCTTGAGGGTGACGCCGCCTTTGTCGAGCTCGGATACGACGCACAGTGCCTCTGCGAACGGCTCGCTCGCGCCCGTGCGTGTGTAGGTGATGAGGCACGCCATGCCCGCCGCCGTGGCTGCCCTCAAACCCACCGTGCTGTCCTCGACGACCAGGCACTCGCTGGGGAGCAGGCCCAGCTTCTGCGCTGCCGTGTTGTAGATCAGCGGGTCCGGCTTCAGCTTAGCCACGTCGTTGCCCGCCAGAAAGCAGTCCAGTGCCTCCCAGCGCTGCTTGCCGAGGAGGGAGGAGACGGTCGTAACAGCGGCACTCTTCGTCGCAGCGGAGCAGACTGCAACGGCAAGGCCGGCAGCACGCGCCTCGTCCATGAGCCGCAGCACGCCTGGGCGTGCTTCAACCTGCCCAGACTTGATGAGCGCCTCGTAATGCTCCGTCTTCCAAGCCTGCAGCGTGTCGATCAGTAGCTCCTTGTCAGCGTCGCTGGAGCAGGGCCCAGGCAGAACGGAGCTGCTCTCCGGCCAGCCAACCTTGCTGAAGTGCCACCGCATCTTGGGCTTGCCGCCGCCCACGGTGTTTGAGAGCATATCATAGTAGGCCTCAGTCCAGACGGTCTGGGCGCCACCCACGGTGACGGCGTAGTGCTCGAAGACGGCGTTGTATGCACGGCGGTGCAGCTCCTCGCTCTCCAGAATCACGCCGTCGCAGTCAAACAGGAGCGCCTTGAGCGAAGCGCTGGTGCGGGTGCAACTGCGGCACACTTCCGCACGAGGCTTTGGAGCACGCAGCTGCCTGCCTGCACTCACGCGCGAGTGGCGCGCTGCAAGCAGGCAACTGGCGGGTGCGCAGAGCGCAGCCATGGCTCAATAGACAGAAGCCGCGGAGCGCTATCGAGTTTATCGTACGACACTGATCGATGAATGCGTCATAAAGGGAGCGAAGCCGATTGGCAGGTCACTTGAATGACTCGGGCTGCACGATGCCGGTGTCCACCTCGTGGATGGCTGCGCGCAGGCGGGCGGAGAGTCCGTCACGTTTGCGCCTGCGGGGGCGGAAGCGCGCAGGAGCGCACCTGAGGTGATGCCGGAGCTGCCCACGCGGATGTTGGAGGTGGTGTCGATCATCACAAACTGGTTGTAGCCGCCCAGGCGGATCTTCATGTTGCTCGCTGGGATTCCGGTCGCAGCCTGCAGCTTGCGCTTCACCACGTCCACGCTGTCGCTTTCGTCAACGTCAATCTACGCGGCGCGGGGTCAGAGGGGCAGTCGTTGGAAGGGCAAGGTCACGCACCACGGCAAAGTCTACTGGCGAGCGCTTGGTGACCAGCTTGACGTGCGTGGGCGCCCCGCCACGCAGACGCAACGCCACGTGCAGCGTGCTGAGCTCCGCCAGGCCGTAGTCCGCCAGCGTGCGCGTGTCGTCCAGCTCGCGGCCCGCGGACGTGAGACGCAGCGCGTCAGCGGGCGCGCCAAAGGCAAAGTAGCCGCGAGCCTTCAGCGCCGCAACCGTCTCGCGCGGGTCAGCCTCCAGCACGTTCGTGCGCCCGGACAGCTTGCGCACCAGGAGCTGCATTGCTGCGGCGCGAAGCGTTTGGTCGGGGAATGTGAACAGTCGGCTGGACTACAAGCGACCGCCGACCGGTAGAGTAACGCTCGCCCCACCGCCGCTACACGGTGCAGGCTAGACGGCACTTTGCCCACTCGCACCGCGCGCGCTGTCCTCGCACCCCCAGCGTGTGGAGGACACGCTGGGTGACTGTTCGCTGTGCGGCGCCATGTCACCGCAGCTGGCGCTCGTCGCTGCGCACGACAAGGAACTGGTTCCCGCGGCGAAGACGGTGTGCGGCGTGAGCCGCGGTGATGAAGTGATGCGGTGCGCGCTGTGCCGCTTCGCCTCTGCTCATGTCAGCGTTGCACCTTGCACGCCTCGTGCAAGCTACCTCCCGGCGCCCGGCGTCAGTCTCCGACGCCGAAGTTGCTTGCAGGAGCATGAAGGCAGAGCATCTGAAGGCGCAGGCGGACGAGTGCGTGCGTCAGGGCAACTACGGTGTTGCAGCCCAGCGGTGAGCTAAGCAGTACACTCTCACAACGCTCACAACGCCAGCAGCCCCGTTTTCAGAGCCTCTGAGTCACTCACGTAGGTACACTGAGTCCATGCAGCTCAAGCCGGGCGGCGAGAACGACGCGCGGTTGCTGAGCAACCGGGCACTGGCGCTGCACAAGGCTGGGCGCCACAGTGCTGCAGCCGAGGACGCTGCGCGCGCCTGCAGCCTGGCGCCCGAGTGGGGCAAAGCCTGGTTCCGGCTGGGCACGGCGCGCGGCAGCCTGGGCGACGCGCCGGGCGCCGTCGCCGCGTTCACGCGAGGGCTCCGAGTGCAGCCTGGCTGCTGCGAGCTGCGAGCCGCGCTGCGTGCCGCGGTGTGGCGCATGACGCGCGAGCAGCTGGCGGCGACGCTGCTGCGGGCGCTGGATGAGGCGCAAGAGCGCGGGTGCCTGGTGCCGCCAGAGGTCGAGGACGTGACTCGTGCTGAGAAGGAGGAGGCTCTGTTCCGGCACATACACCTCTTCCAGCGCGACAAGCCTAAGCCGGGAGACTACTATGCCTACCTCACACTGTGGAGCGAAGCGGAGTGGAGCGCAGGCGCGTGCAGCCACAGTCGTCAAGGCACCGTTCTGCTCTGTCTGACTCCCTCGCTGCAGGCATGGCATACATCCACCGCTCTCGGATGTACGCACTCGCCAAGTGCTACGCGCAGGCAGCAAAGGATGCGGAGGCGGCCGTCAAGTACTTCCAGTCCTGCACGCGTGCGCTGACTATGCCGGGGCAACGCGACCCCGACGCGCTGAGCATGACTCACATTTATCACCCGGGGACCACCTCCCCGTTCAGGAGGGCGCGCATTGAGCCGCTTGCTTGGGCCTGGTGCGTGCCGACTGTCAACACACAGGCACCGTGCAGCCACCGCTCCTTCTCACTCCCCGCTCTGCCGCCAGGTTCGCACGCGGCGAGGCGTTCACCGCCGAAGACAGTCACCCGTTTCGCGACTGGGGCGCCGCCGCCGCTTGCTACGTGCGCGCGCTGGATCTGGACGCGAGGCACCCGACTTACGCAGCGCGACTGGCTGACGCCGCCAGCGAGCTGAACCAGGCGCAGCTGTCAGGCGTGCTAGATGCCGTTTATATATCGCGCGACGGCGCCCAGGGCCACGCCGCCGCAGCGCTGGGCATGGCAAATGCACCCGAGGGGACAACACACCGCTGTTTCGCCGCGCTGCGCTTCACGCAGGCGAGTGCCACTACGCCAAATGTCCTTGCAAGCTGCTCTGATGCGGCATCCCTCTGCCAGGCCAACCCCACGGATTTCAGCGCGAAAGCGCGCGACGTATTTCGCATCGCTATCGCCGCCGCCGCTGATGTGCAGAAGACACAGGCACGTGCACAGTTGTGAACGCACCTGAACAGCTGAGCTGAGCTGGCGTCAACCTGCGCCTGCAGGTTCTGATTGAGCGTGTGCGCCCACCGAGCGCAGTTGCGCGTGACGCGGACAGTGTGCCCGCTCTCGAAATCCAGTTTTACGTCAACTTCGGCGGCAGCATGGAGCGCAGTCAGGCCTTTGCGGCGCAGTGCATGGCGGAGCCGGCTGAGGTGGTGGGGTCAGAGACGGCTTCTCTGATCGGCGCTCCCGACACTGTCACGGCGTCAGCGCGCAGCGAGGCCGTGACGCTCGAGGCGCACGACCCGCTGGATAACGCGGGCGCGCGGGCGATTGCGAGGGCACAGAACGCGACGAGGGTGAGGGACATTGTGGTTGCGCGGCCACTCAAGGACATGGAGATGCCTTACGCATCCTACCAGGCGCGTGCCTGCGCATCCCCTTGCATTGCACGGGCACTGATGCGCCGCGTCATCAGCTGGTTCGCGCTGATGGGCGGCGTGTGGAGCGCGTGGACAAGCACCCCTTTCAGCTCAGCCGCGTATTCTACGAGGCGCGCGAGCGCACGGAGGAGGTGTGGGCGGGCATGCTGGATGGCAGCTGCCGCTGGCGACAGTCAGCCAGCGAGGTAGGGGTCATTGCCCTGCGTGTGCCCACCGCCGCTCCCACCTGCGACCTGGATGTGCTCATCGACCTGCACCGCATCCGCGTCGCCTCGCGTCTTGACGGCACGGTGTACCTCGAGGGCGAGCTGGAGCGCGGCATCGTGCCTGACGAGAGCGTGTGGACCTGGAGTGCCGGCAGCGTGGGCGAGGACGGCTTCGTGTTTTACCTCAAAAAGATGAACCTGGAGCTGGTGGTGAGCGGCGGCGACCACTCGGAGACCTGGTGGCCGCGCCTATTCAAGCACCATGGTGAGATTGCGTGGGACGACTACGAGAAGGACTACAGCGATCTGCCAGAGGCTGTGATGCGTGACCATGCGCTGCTCGAGTACAAGGGCGCCGTCACCAACCGCCTGGAGGCTGCGCAGAAGCGGGAGCGGGAGTCGGCGGGGGAGCGGGACGACGCTCGGCGGCGGGCGCGGCAGGAACGCCTGCACGTCCTGCGCGGCGGCGCGCCGCTCTCCTGGGTGGAGCTGGACCGCCTGAACCCGGCGGTGGATGACATGCCGTCCATGCCGCCGTCCAGGGAGGGGGCGCTGCTGGACGTGGTCCGCACCGGCGCCGCGCAGAGGCAAGCGGCGGTGCTGGCGGGAGCGCTGGCTCGCTAGAACTAGGTGTGTATAACCTTAAGGCTCAGTATAAAAGGCTCTGCATGGATCCCCGTCGCCGCCAGGTGTAGCCAAAGATCCAGTCGAAGACATTCAGAAAGCTAGGGCGGAAAGTGTGCCGAGCATGGATGTAAGCGTCCATGATCAGTGAGCTAGAGACTGTGAGCAGCGCCAGGTCTGCGCGTGGCACCGGCGCCGCCCAACCCCACTGCAGCGCCAGGCGCGTGGCGGCGTGCAACGCATGGCCGGAGCAGAAGAGCGCCAACTCGGTGCGCCGGCTGGGCTTCTCGATGAGCGCCGCCAGGCCGGCAGGGAAAGCGCAGAGGAGGACCGAGCGGCGAGTGACTGGTCGCTTGTGCGGCGCGCTGTGCATGGTGCAGCAGGAGAGCCAGGCCAACGCACAGTAGGAAGACAGGAAGGCTGAGGAGCGCAGCATGCCCAGCGTCGCGCGTTTCAGCACGTGCCGCGGGTTCTTCCACAGGTTGGCGCGCTGCACAACCGCAGTGGAGACGATGTAGACTGGGAGATAGACTGGCAGCGCGCGTAGCACGCCCTGCAGAGTGAAGCGGAGGGCATGCGGCAGGTGGCCCTCGCCCGGATGCACCACCGCGCAGGGGTCAACACACGTCCCAGCCCCCAGGTGATGCAGTGCAGATGGGGAGGTGCCGTTGGCAACGTGCCACGCCTGCACGGCGGGCAGCGACTCCTTCGCCCGGCCGTGGCGCGCCATCTCGCCAATTGCGTCAACCACGCCGCGACCCTTTCCTCCGTGCAGGTCAAGGAACCGGACGTACCCCGCATCAAGTGTCTTCGGCTCCATGAGCCAGGCGTGAAGGAGCACGCTGGCGGAGGAGCACATGACAAGAGTTGCGCTGTGCTTCATCAGCGTCTCGCTCACCGCCCAGGTGAGGGGCGGGCGTCTGCGCGCCCGCTCGGCGCGTAGTGCCAGAAGACTCGCTCGCAAGGCAATATAGATGCTCAACGAAGGGCTGGGCGTGCTGCTGGCAATCAGGTAACTCGGCGCAACGAGCGCCCCAGAAACCGCGGCCCTCCAGCGGTCCGAGCGGGGGCCGTAGAGGTGACGCAGCAGGCCGTCCGAGAGGCGGAAGCCGGAGGCGTAGGAAGCGAGGAAGAGAGAGTAGCGCAGCGCTGAGACCGCCTCCTCGCGAACCGCACCACGGTGGCGGTTCTTGCGCTTGGCGAGCAGACTGACCAAGCTGAGCCCACCCTTGAGCGCAAGGCCTGCTGAAGCGCCTCGTACAAAAGCAGCAAGCGTCTGGCGCAGCAACGTGCTGTGTTCGCGCTCGTCCGTGCCGTCTAGCAGCGCCGTAAGACTTGCAACCGAGGTAACGGAGGCGTTTCGGCTCAGCTGCACAGAACTCTCCTCCGCCTCCTCGTCGTCTGCCCTTCCTTCTGCGCTGCTGGACATCTCCAACTTTGTCTGTGTACCACTCAGAAACAGTGACAGGGTGACGACGGCAACAGGGTGACAGCAGCGCGCCGGAGCGTGCGTGCTTTCGGCGGCAGGCGGGACGCCGGGACCGCGTGTGGCGGCGGCGGCGGTACAACTAAACGTCGCGCTGTCGGCCACCAATCGGCCGAGGCCTCGACAGGGCCATTGCTGTCGTCCTGCCTGGTGCGTCTAGCTCTAGCAGACACCGCGTGACTTCGCGCGAGCAGCTATGATGCAGTCACCAGCGCTGTGTCCGTCGCTTGCGCTTGCGCTCGCTCGAACACGCCGCACACCCTGCGCGCCCACAAGGCAGCACGTGACTCGCGTAGCAGCAGGCAGAGCCGCAGCTCGGGGCCGAAGAGCACCCGAGTTTCTGCAGTGGAGTGAAGAGGGTGGCGCTGGACGGGAGACGCCTGCGGACAGAGCCACCCGCAGGGACGATGCTGAGGAGGCCGGGGAGGCGTTCAGCAGTCTGGGCGAGGAAGAGGAGGAGGAGGAGGAGGAGGAGGAGGAGGAGTGGGCGACTGCTGGCAGCGGCGGCGAGGCTGGTGAGGGAGCCCCGTCCTTCGAGAGTTCCTGGCGCGGCTGGGACGACGCACGTCCCTCGGCTCCCTCGGCCGAGGACGGGCCGGTCTCGGAGGAGGAGGAGGAGGCGTTTGACGAGAGGGGCGGCGCGTCGTCCAGCGGCGGCCGCCCGGACGTGACGCCCCTCAGCCGCGTCGAGCAGCAGTCGCTGCTGTCCGTGTCCGCCACGGGGCCCCAGTACGCGTACTACTGGGGCGCGTTCGACGTTGCGCTGCAGCGAGTCTTTGCCTCGCTGCTCGGCTGCCTGGTGACGGCCAACGCGGTGCCGCTGGTTGCGGTGCCCGCGGGCCTCTACTTCCTCTGGGCGCCCGTTGCGCTGGCCGCGCGCCGCAATGCGCCGCTGCGTCGGTACCCGTGCGCGGGCATCTGGCATGCGCGCGTGCTTAGCGCCGAGGCGGTCACCGCTCGCGCGCCCGGAGGCATCGTGTTCGACGCTATGGGCGACGCCTTCCTGCCCCGCAGACGCACGGGCGCGGTGCGTGTCCGCAGCGGCGCCAGGCAGCTGATTGGCTTGCTCACTCCCTCTCGCAAACAGGTCATGCGCGTGCTGGTGGGCGACGCCAGCGGCGCGAGGCTGCAGCTGGAGGTCCCGCTGGCGTCAGAGCACCGCGACATCCAGGCACGCTTTGGGCCTTGGCTGTCTCACACCCGTGCCCCCACAGCCCGCCCTGACGCCCGCCACAGCGCGGCGACGAGGCAGAGCTGCTGGTCCTGTCTGATGAGCCGCGGCTGGAGCGTTTCAGGGCGGTGCGCGAGGCGTACCTGCCCGAGCTGGGTGTCTGGCTCTCCGAGTATCCCTTCCTCGAACGCCGCACATACCGAACAGTCTCGGACGCCATCGCGGCGGAGCGGGAACGAGAGCGGGATGCTTGAGATACAATGCGCCATCCTCTCCTCTCTTATTGTACGGATGAAGCAGGCCACGTCGTCGGAATCGCGCATTCTTCGTTAGAGCGCGCTGGACAATTTTCGGTCCCCCGCATCCCTCGTGCATGCGTGGCCGCATCCATGAATGCTAAGAACTTCGAGCTGGCGAAGGGCCTTGTGCGGCCCGCGTACGTGGACCAGGGTGCACAGTCAGTCGCCGCACGCCAGAAACTGCTCACCTCGCTGCTTTCCGAGCGCCGCCTGCCCCCTCGCGGCTGGGACGAGGCCTCGATTGAGCTTCTCGTGCGCGAGGCGGCTGCGATGGACTCCAACAACTTTCTAGCGAACGTTGGCGTTGGGGAGCGCGAGGCGAGGGTGGCCTGCCCGCTCGTGGCTCGACGGCACTACGGATTTGCGCACGGAATTGGTCGCAGCGGCGACATCAGCGCGGAGCAGCCCAAAGCAGCTGGCTCAACGCTTCTGGCTCGCCTTTGCAACTTGCTGGCTGTGGACTCGCTGAAAAAGGCAGGCCTGCTGGAGGTGGGCGACGTCACAGTGCTTCCCGTAGCGACGGGCATGGCGCTGACGCTGACGCTGCTGGCGCTGGCGAAGCGCAGGCCTGGCGCGCGGTACGTCGTCTGGCCTCGCTGCGACCAGAAGACGTGCGTCAAGGCTGTGCAGGCTGCGGGCCTGGAGCTGCTGGTGGTGGCAAACGTGCTGGAGGGCGACCAGCTGCGCACGGACGTGCAGGCTGTGCGTGTGGCGGTGGAGTCGGTGGGCGCTGCTGCGGTGGTCTGCGTGCTTTCAACCTCCAGCTGCTTCGCCCCGCGCGCCGCAGACAGGCTGGTGGAGTTGGCGCAGCTGTGCGCCTCGCTGGACGTGGGCCACGTTGTTAACAACGCCTATGGAGTGCAGAGTGCGGCGCTCTGCGCCCTCCTCACCTCCGCCTGTCGCCGCGGGCGCGTGGATGCCATCGTGCAGTCTACGGACAAGAACTTCATGGTGCCCGTCGGCGGCGCGCTGGTGGCCGCGCCCAGGCGAGAGGGCCCCTCGCTGGTGCGCAGCACGCAGCGCCGTCGCTCTCCTGCCTCACAGCCCCGCGCATCAGGTGGAGGCTGTCAACCGAGCGTACCCTGGGCGGGCGTGCATGGCGCCGCTGCTGGACCTGCTGATGACGCTGCTCCACCTGGGTTCCGAGGGCTGGCTGGCAGCGCTGCGGGCGAGGGAAGCTGGCTACTCCTACCTCCGCCAACGACTGGCGGAGGTTGCGGCGGAGCACGGTGCGGCGCGGTGTGCTTGAGTGTGTTGGCTGGCGCTGAAGCGTGCCGCAGGTGAGCGCCTGCTGGAGACTCCCGGGAACCCCATCTCGCTGGGCATGACGCTGAGCACGCTGGTGGCGCCAGGGGAGGCAAATGATGCTGAGCGGGTCACCTTTTTTGGCTCGATGCTCTTCTCGCGCTGCGTGTCCGGCACGCGAACCGTGCCTCTTGGCAAGAGCCTGGAGGTTGGTGGCATCACTTTCCAGGGCTACGGGGCCCACCATGACTGCTACCCAGTGCCTTACCTCACCGCCGCCGCATCCTTAGGGATGACGCACCAAGACGTGGACGACTTCTGCGTCCGTCTACGCAAGTGCTTTGCCGATGCGGGCAGACATTGAACCGGGCAGCCCGCGTCGCGTTTGTCTTTGGTTGTCGACTCACGAGGGCGGGCGGGAAGTACGCACGGGTGCGTGGTCGACGGTGTCGTACACTTCTTGGGGACTCTCTACCTACGCTTTCACCTTTCCCCTTTCTCCTCTTCTCCTTTGTCCTTCCGTCTCTCTCTCTTCCGCCTATACCGTGTCACTCTAGCGCCGCTGCGAGACTGGCGAACCCAGGCTGCTCGCGTACCAGGCTTCTCGCTCTCGCGGTGGTGAGCTCTCTCTCGCTACTGCTCCTCGCTTTCGTTGGACCACCCCTGCTGTTTCGTGTGAAAGCCGTGGAGGTTGGCCCGCGGATTGGCGCAGTCGTGCCAGCAAACGATATGCTTGCACCTCCGGCACCAGCGGCGCTGCGACTTAATGACGGACCAGGTCCCGCGAACGGAGCGCCCGACGCGGCGTGGCTGCTGTGGAAGGACTTCTCCGCTGATGAGGCGCTCGCTGTTAAGGCTGTCAATGCACCCGCGCAGCAGAGCTCTGGGCAGCGAGTTGCCTTGCCTGTGCAGAGCACTGCTGCCCGCGAGGCAGCGCGCAGAATCGCGCCTGATATTTTCGACCTGCTGCCCGCCTCCGGCTTCTCTGCGGACTTCAAGGCGCCCTGCTGGACCGGCGCCGATGGAAAGTTGCAGTGTCTTCCAGCGTATTTCTTCCTCGGCGTTTTTCAGTGCGGCGTGCGCGACTTGCACGAGCGTGTCGCGCTGCACCCGGATGTCGCAGCTACGGCCAACGCGATGCCGCACTTTTGGGATGAATTGCACCCGTTCCGTGAGTACCTG
>Ga0208951_1000179_pt1 | contig 27770 bp, 24 predicted proteins | sample GreLakmeMI27MSRF_FD_187702 | JGI IMG/M metagenome (GOLD analysis project Ga0208951, IMG submission 187702) | Freshwater lentic microbial communities from great Laurentian Lakes, MI, USA - Great Lakes metaG MI27MSRF (SPAdes) | ecosystem: Environmental > Aquatic > Freshwater > Lake | place: Great...
ATTCAAAAATTATTAGACCTATTATTTGTTTTGTTGTTCAACGAACAGATGTTACCAGTTTTCAAGCATCTGTGTTAGACCCAATTTATAAAGAGGCATTTAATGAAGCAATAAAAAAAGGTGTAGAAGTTATTGTGCTGGTCGTTTCATGGAATGCTAATGGAGAAGCTAGTTTTATAAGTTGTGATTTACCTATTAATTATTAATTATGGAGTAATATCTAATAACTCACATTGAAGTTTAAAAATTTCAATAGTTTCGCTATTATTATTTCTTTTTAAATACTCAATATACCTTTCACATACATTAATAGCAAATTGATGTTGTATTTCTGCTAATCTTTTTTTTTCTTCTTCTTCTGCTAATCTTTTTTTTTCTTCTTCTAATTTTTTCTCTTTTTTTTCTGCCTCAATTCCTTTTTGAACAATTTCAATAAAATGGTCCCAGATTTCATTTGCTTTTTTGTTATGAAAGTGTTCAATCCAGCGAGTAAAATTAATAGGCATATCTTTTGATTCCCATTGAGTCTTATTTTCTTGAATTCTCATAATTTTGTCTGGTATATTACCATGGTAAGAAAGAGGAGCATAACTTACTTCTGTTCTTACATTATTGATTTTATGCTTACTTTCCGCATTAGCACGTGCATTAGACGCCTTGTGTCCCGGAATTTCAAAATCGCCAATTTTTTGGTTATTTCTAATTAGCGGACTTTTTCTGAGATATGCATCATAATTACTAATTGTTGTTTCAATTATTTTATCATATTTGCAATTCTTTTCTGCTGCACTTTCAACATAATCCTTGTTATTTTTATCTCTTGGTTCCTTTTCATTAAACAACTTTTCATCTTTGCGTTGTCCTGACATTAAATGATATTTGCATACTTCCATATAATCATCTAAATCATCTGAAATAGGTTCAGACTTTTTAGAATAACCTGCGCCTTTCTTTTTAAATTCATAATTAGTTTTTTTTTCTTCATCATAATAAATAAATCTGCTTTCTTCTGTTTCTTCTTTATAATAATGAATAATATTTTCTTCAGATTTTCCTAAGTAATATTCATCATCAGTGCCGTCAAAATAATTGTATTTTTCTAGTGTGATTTCATGTTCGTTTTCTTTAATATAACTTATTTTTCCATTATATTTTCCAAATATAATATAAATATAATCATTTAAATTTGCCACTGCATCTTGTTGTATTTTAAAATTATATTCAATAGTATTTAATGTAGTTTCATTAGTGTTAAATTTAATAATTGTTCCTGTATTATTTAGTTTAGTTTTAAACCAGATTATTTCTTCTGTGTCCATAGTCTTAATAGTAATCATATTTGTATATTTACCTTGTTGGAACATCAGGTCCCAAGGAACAATTGCTTTAATATAATTTGTTCCATCAAAACTAAATACTTCAACAAGTGTTTTATTTGATAATATCATTAATGCAATTTTACCACCTACACCTGCAATACCACTACTTTTATCGGTGCTATGATTCTCTCTATGCATTGAAAACATATTTGCGATGGTAGATTTACTCATACCAACACCATCATCAATAATCAAAATTGTAGCATCTTTAATTTCAAAAGTAAATTTTTTTGCTTTAGCATCAATAATAGAATTTGCACAAAGTTCTAACAATGCTTTATAATGATTAAATCCTTTTGTACTTAAACCATTTAAATAACCTCGTTCATTAATATCACCTGCGCGCATTTCAATATTTTCCATCATAGTTTTAGTTTTTGATTGCATAATATATGATACTATATTTAAAAATATAAATTATAAATATGATTTCAATTTTTTTTAAATAAATATTAAAATTATTTAAATACATATTTGCTTACATAATAATATTACCAATTTTATTATGTATAACATTTTATTATTAGCATTGAGTTATAGTTTGCCTCCGTTAAACAATGTTTATAGAGGGTCAATTAGCTTTCCATTATTAGGTGAGCAAAATATAGAATTTGAACGATTAAAGAAAAATACTTCGCAAATTAGATTATATGGTCTAATAAATTGTAATGGTTATATTTATAATGATGAAAATGATGAAAATGATGAAAATGATGAAAATGATGAAAATGATGAAAATGATGAAAATGATGAAAATGAAAGCAATATATGTTTAAGCATGAACTATGAGTTAGATGAGTATCTTTTAAATATTATTCGCAAATATAGATGTATTATTGAAGCACCGTATTATGATGTAAGAAATGATACAATTTTATTTATATTGAAAATAAATGTGCTTGGTCTAACAAAAAGTATTAAATTGCTTAATACTAAAAACTAAATACAAAAGTTAAACTAACTTATAATACTAGTATCATTCATAATTTTATTATAATAACTATGAACTATTATATGTGCAATTATTGGAGCAACATACCATAATTCGCCAAAGTAATTATTTAATTTTTTATCTAAATTAGCATTTAAAAATGGAATTGCTAATAAACTTGTTCCAATACCTATAAAGAGTTGTTGCGTCAATCTCCATTTTTTTTTATAAATAGTTAAATAATGCCTAGGAGTATGATATAGCGTTAAATAACATTTACTTAGCAATGGTTTTTTTAGCCATATTAAGTGAAATAGTGAAGTTAAAGAATATTTATAAAAGTTATTTTTTATGTTGAAGTCATCAGCTATATGATAAATAGAAAAAGTAATTAATAATATCTTTCGTTGAATATACGAGCAATAATATATACATAATCCACTAAAAAAATTACTTACCAATGTTTCAAAAGGACTGACTATCAAACTGGTTGCCCCATGGCCAAATGTAGGAATTAATAAAGGGTATTTTATTAACATTATTATTAGTTATATTATTAATAATGTTACTATACATAATTTATAATTTATAATTTGTCTAATATTTCGGAGTTTTCTTTAATAAAACCATTAACTAGTTCAACTGGTAATTCTCTAAAATCAACTAATTTTTTATTTAATTCATATTTTTCATAAGCATTTTCCTTTTTCAATGCTTCTAAAAACAATTCATTATTTTCATAATATTTTTCACAAGTTTTTGGACCACATTTCTTAAAAATGGGCATAATATTATCTGATTTATCTCCTAGCACAATTTTATAAAATAAATTTTTTTGTGGTTCACTAAATACTTTCTTAGCTTCTTTTAAAAATTTGTTTTGAAAATTTACAATTTCGGTATTGTCATCTAAAAGTTGTAAATAATCATGATCATTTGCTATGATATATATTTTGGCATCAGCATATTTTTGGCGAATATGATTTTTAGTAAGTGCAATAATATCGTCGGCTTCTAAATTAGGAAATTGTAATACGCTATTAGCACCTGCCTCATATAAAAGTTTATTGTTGTCTTGGTAAATGTGCTTGAAAAATGGACCTCCCAAAAATTCCTCGCCTTTTTCGCGTGTTCCTTTATATTCTGAAAATAAAGCATTTCTCCAAATGTCTTTACGTGGGCAATCACGAACAGCAATAGTGGTGATTTTTTTCTTATGTATTTTTTGCTTCTTTTTAAAAGTAGTTAGCGATTCGCTAAATGTTTTCATAAATTTTTCTACAAACTCTTCATTTTCAATTGGATTAGTTAAAGGTGATTCGGGATTAGAATGTCCCCACCATTGAACAATTGCAAAATATCTATAAAATATCCAATAACTTGTATCTACTAATACGAATATTTTTGGTTCTATATTTGGTGGTTGCGTTAGTTCCATTTATATAGTATTAGTGGTAAGTATTTATATTATTGATGTATATATTATCAATTTTTTTATATATATATATATAAATTATTTAAAGTTATTATTAAATTTTAAATAGATGATTAAATGAATAATAACACATACAAAAATGGAATTCTTATTGCATGTAATGTTATTAATGTTATTTATCATGTACCTCAAATAATAAAAACTTATCGCACAAGATCAGTTAAAGATTTTGATTCATGGTATTTATTTTTGGGTAATCTTCATAGTTTTTTTTGGGTATTATATAGTATTGAAGATCGCAATGGTTTAATGATGTTTAATTCTTGTGTTTCAATATTTTCTATTTCTTTTGTAAGTTATTATAAAATCCATTCATATATTATTGAACGCTATAAAAGTAAAATTATATGTGAAACCAGTAATAGTGAAATTAAAATAATTGCTGTAACTTGTGATATAGAAGCAGGCAAATAAATTACAATCTCATTATTCTTTTATATAACTGTTATTACATAATTTTTTTATTATTTTTTCTTCGTTATGTTCTTTGTTATTTGCTATTGCTACTAATGTATGTGTATAATAATTTTGTTTAGATTCGTTATTTTGAAAATCTGGATTTTCTTTAGTCCATTTGCTTAATGCACAAAATTGTTTTGTTGATACATCTTTTATTGCCTTTCTAATCTTCTCTTTATTAACATCTTTTTCCCAATTATCATCATCTTTTATATATAATGATTCGCGTTTTATGTCAGTACAGTGAATAGGGCGTTGATATAAACCTAATTTATTCATATTTTCAATTATTACATTACTTAGACCATTAACTATTCCGTTTTGCTTAGTATAATCTAATTGTTGTAAACTAACCTGTATTGATTTAATAAAATCACTCATATTTATAGCATCTTTGCAGCGCTCATTTAAAAATACTTGAATATTAAATTTATTATTGTTGTTGTTATTTGTTATAAAATTATTACCTATTTTAGGTAATAACTCACTAATATGGTCTTGTTGCTTAATTATAATTTCTCTCATTTCTTTATTATCATTAAGTAATTTAATAATTAAATCGTTTGTTAAAGTTAGTTGATTATTTGCATTATTTGTAATTTTCTCATTTTCTATTATATTACATTTTTTTTTATGAGCATATATCCCTTGTCTGCTCTTATATTTTTTCCCACAATTACATATTATTTCATTTACATTTGCGGATTTTTCTTCTATATTTGTCAACACGATGTCAACATTTGTATTATTTTTATGTTTTGCTGTATTTATATGTTTATTGTAATCTTTCTTATCGCATGTATTATAGGTACAATATATACATACGAATTCTTTTCGGATTTTTGCGGATTTTTTTGTAAACATTAACACTAATAATATTTAAATAGAAAATAGTATTTAAATATTTTATATATATAACGGATTTTCACGGATTTTATGTAAATAAATGTTAATTTATTCAAATAAATGCATATTTTTACAAAAAACAAATTTCAATATTTATTTTTCCGTATCATATATCATAATAAAATATTATAGGTATTTCACGCGGATATTTGCGGATAATTTTTGTCAACAAATGTCAACAAAATATTGCACCAAATTTTTGGAAAATTTGTTGAAAAATTTATGGTAAGGAGATTTTTAGTAATAAAATAATATTATTTACTTCATTATGCTTTTTAAATGTTTAAATATTTGCAAATTTTTCATTTTTTTATAAAAGGTTTAAAGATTCAAAATAGGACATTTATAAATGTCCATTTTCCAAAAAAATTGCGAAATTTATTTTCCCAAAATTTGCACATTTATAGTTTATAGAATTATATATTAATATTTTAAATAAATAAAAAATATTAATAGTATTAACATAAGAGAGATTAGCAAGAGTATTTTACTTTATTATGCGCCCCAGTCCTCCCATTATGCGAAATGTTAAATAAATACTAACTCGTTAAATTTATTCAAGTCTGCTAACACTCTTGTCTGTGTTGCCTTTAAATTTATTGATAATTGTTTTCCAAAATGATTAGCAACATGTATGCTTAGAATAAGTTTATTAAATTCTTCTGTAAAGTTAAAATCATATTTATTAAATACTTTACTCAGGTCTATTAATAATTGGGTTGTTATTTCATCTTTTGTATTTAATATTAAGCAATCTATACTTTCATTTATAAATTGCTGTTTTTTTATAATATTAAAACTACTAAATACTTCTTTTTCTTCTATAATAGCATATAATAATTCTTCTATATTACTATAGTCTTGTTTGTAATGTATATCATTAAAAAAAATATAATAGGCATTTTGATTTTTTTTATTTGGAAAACAACATATACCAAAATCTATTATGCCTAATCCGTATTTTGAAACTTCATTATTTATTGAATTAGTTTCATTATTTATATAAAAGAATACATTTCCACTATGTAAGTCACAGTGAATAACTGAATGAAATAATGTCCCCAATATTGCAAATTTATTAAGTAAATATGCGAATTCTTCCTTAACAGTTTCATCCAAGAGTTCAATATCTTTAAATTGTAGTCCGGTAATATTTTCCATTACTAATAGGTTGCCGTATTTTTCGGTAATCTCTCTATAAACTCTTGGAAATTTGTATTCTTTATTATTTTTATATTTTGTAGTGAAGAGTTCAATTGCCTCCACTTCCTTCATAAAATCCATTTGATGTAATAAAATTTCTTCATTATCTAAAAGTATTTTAGTTATTTTGAGAGATTTTATATATGGAATATATTTGCATATATATGAAATAAATAACAATTCATCAAATACGTTTGTAAATTTCGTTATAATATTGTTTTTTAACATTTTAATAATTACTTTATTATTAGATGAATCAATACCTTCAAATGCCAGTCCTATTATACCACAATTTATTGGAATTTTGCTTTTCAAAGTTATTGAAAAATCATCTTCTAATTTATCCAATAAATCATAATCTATTTCATAATGTTCATAAGGAACATTGTCGGTATATTTAAGTAAATATGCTTGCTCTTTACTACTCAATAAATCTCTATCAAAACATAACGCTTGAAATATTTTCACATATACAATATTTTCTTGTTCTAATTTTTTTGATATTTTTTTTATTAATTCTAATCGATAAGTGGGTTTATTATATAAATAATTAATATATTTTTTAGCGTTAAATTTCATAATTTCCCACATAACCATTGTTATTAATTTTGTAATTCGTAAAAATATATACATAGTGTCTAACATCGCCGTTTAATAATTTAATAAATAGTAAGTTATTAAGTTATTATCAGTAATTAATATATTTATGAATTTAAATTAACAATAAACATTTTTACATTATAAAACATTTTTTTGAACATTAATCCAATAAGATTGTTCATATTAATTGGTAAATCATCTTTTATTGTTAACTGAAAATCAATTGAAAATTTAATATTGATTAATTTATCAACGTTGTTTGCAGCAATACCATAATGTTCATCATTTAAAGTTATATGGGTTTTTCCAAAATTAAATGTCATTGGTTCATATTTTTCGGTATTTAAATTTATAGATTTTAAATAATTATCTATCAAGTGTTTATGTTCATATATTAAATCTTTATTATAAAAGGTTATTGTGTTATTTAAATTGTTTAAATATTTGGTAGTTCTAAACAAAATATATTTTTGCTTAATTCCTACTTCTTTGGCAATTTGTTTTAATAAAATACATATATCTGTTTCGTAATTATTTATTGTGTCTAAAATAAATATTTTTTCAATTAATTCAATATTTACTTTTTCAATTAAATCATAAATTGCAGTGCTTAAAAGTGTCTCTACATTTACTTTGCTTGTATTTAAATTTTTAAAATCAAATTGTAAATTATATGCTTTATTATTACTTGAAGGTATTTGTATTTCAGATAATAACATATTTCCTTTATCACATATTAATTTAGGTTGAAACTGATTTTCATCACTATAAGACATTATAATTTAAATATAATTATATTTATATTTATATATTTAAATTTAATTTTATTATTTAAGTAAAATGTTTCTTAATATTAAAAATGTGAAAAAATAATCTAATAAATCATTTGCGTTAAATTCTTTCTCAAAAAAGGGATCTTTTAATAATTTAAACTCTAAAAAATGTTGATATTTTTTCTCTCCGCGCAATGGAATAATATGTGTATAATGATTTAATAGTTCACAAAATTTAGATTTTAATAATAAGCTATAATGTTTATAATTTAATTTACTTTTAACTTCTATTCTATTTAGACTATCTTTTTCGTTTGTGTAAAATAAATTTTCTTTTGTTCTATATTTATTATATTTAATAAAGTTGTGTTGGATAAAATCCAAATGACCATATATTTTATACGTTAAGGTTTTATTAATAGCACTGATTGATATTAAGTAGGCAGCAGTGCTTCCACAAGCAATATGTGTATTATATGTGTCTTTTGTTGGTAAAATACAATCACTATGTAATTGAATAATATCCCATTTACTATCCAATACTTGAATTTCATATATAGATTTATTGAGACGTTCATAAAATTCTTCCTTATTATATAACGGAAAGGCATCATCTTCCATTATTAGAATATATGGGTCATAATCATTTATTTTGTCAAAATAAGTAGATTTTATATGTTTACAACATAATATATGACTTAAAGCACAACCAATAACAGATTTTGGGGCAAAATTTTTAGCATAACTAGAAATATATTGTTTGTATTCAGGGTTGAAGTGTTCATTTTTAAGTGCATTGATTCCGCTAAATCTCTCTACTATTAAACCAATATTTAATAAATATGGTAATTGTTTAATATAATTATTTTTATACTCATCCAAATTTATTACATACGTTTTTAAATTACTATAATCAGAGTTTATAGGATATTTATTAATCATTGTTAATATTATTATTTATATAATTTTAAACTAAAAAAATTTAAATAATATATTATTACAATTTAAAATTGATTAAATATTATTATATAAATAAATATTATATATAAATGGTGCTTATGTATACTATTGCTGTTACAAAGGATAAAACGACTATTTATATGAAAGTGCCATACGATTGCTTATCATATAAGCAAAAAATGCACAGAGGAATTGTTAAATTAAATATTAAAAAATCTATTGAGATTGTAAAAAGCAATGAATTAGAAAATGACGAATTAAAATGAATAAAAGTATTTACATTTGTAATTGTTCTAGTAAATTTGTCAATGATTTAGATTTTGAAGGCAAGTTCTCTTTATTTTTTTTTGCTCTTAATTTATGTATAAACCAAGTATGTGGATTTGTCATTTGTGGGTCAATTTGTAAATTTAACTTAATAACTTGCGAACGGCAATGATTACTGCAACACATACAATCAAATCCAAAATATAAACTACAATATTCGGAAATGTTTTTATTACAAAAATCACAAGTAAATATCATATATATAATATTTTAAAATATTATATATAGTAAATAATATATATATTATGACTTATAGAGGAGGGACAGTGTTGTTTAATGTTAAAAATAAAACTGTAGAAGAAATACTATTAGAAATATTAGAAGATGAGGATACAATATGTGAATTTATTCATAAGAACAATCAAGGACAGGGTGTTGCGTATATATTTAAGATACATTTTAATAGCGAAATATTTAGTAAATATTTTTTAAATATAGATAAAAGTATACATGTGCCAAGAGTTTTAATAATAAAACTATTAGCACATAATTTTACTTCAAGTACTGTTCTCTTGGGTATGCCTGGACAAATTAATACAGCTAAAATACAACCAATTACTATAAGCGAAAGTCAATTTAAAAATGAAATCAATATTCATAAAGCACTTGGATCACAAAGTAATTCTATGCTGCTATGTCCGAGTTTACTCTATCATGAACGTATAAATACTGGAGCAGGAAAATCAACTTTAACAAGACTCGGAACAGCACTTTATAATTTGATAAAAAAAAACAAGACACAATTTGATTCTTTTGAGACATACTTGCTTGATACATTAAGAGTTCAAGACAAATTAATACCTATGCGCAATAGCACTCTAGAATTAAAAGAGTACTCATTATACAATGTAATACAGGAAATGATTATTATGGAATATGTCGATTGTAAAACATTATTTCAAGTATATCATGTTAACTCTACAAATAGTACTCAAGAAAGACAGTTAAAATATGGTCAGAAATTTTTATATGATACTAAAATAGATTTACCAAAAATACATACTGAGGAAGTGTTTTATTTACTTTATTTGGCAACATTATTAGCGCTAGAAGGTTACAGTCATGGCGACCTTCATATAAATAATGTAATGATTTGTTCAGAATTAAAAGAAAAAACACAGGAAATATATGAAGCAAAAATAAATGTAAATCCAATTTTAATTGATTTTGGAAAAGCAGAAAAAATAGAGAATTTAAAGTTCCGAGTTTTATTACTAAAAGATCAACCTGTACCAAGAGAAACAAAAATATGGAATACAAAGAAAGTACCTATTAAAATTATAGATATTTATTACGAAGCAATAAATCATAGCAATAATATAGCACAATTTATTAAGGAGAAACTGATAAATGGTGAATTTGTATATGCTATAATAGTTATTAGTATGTGTATAAGTAGAACTGCTTCAATTAAAGAACCATCAATGTTTATGTATGCTTTCTTCATAAATGATTACAGCACAACATATGAAGCTTTTTATAGTGTGTTTGACGAAATAATTATAATGGATGAAAAGACTAGGGATTATGAAAAGATTATTATTGATTATGATAAAAAAATTAAACAATTTATAGAATTAAGAAAAGAGAGATTATCATCACCAATTGAACTTGATGGAGGCAAATATATTAAGAAACAATACCGAAAAAAAACACGAAGCAAATTACATAAAATGAAGTCTATTAAGTCAAATAAAAAGAAGTCAAATAAAAAGAAGTCAAATAAAAAGAAGTTAATTTAATTATTATGAGTTAATATTTTTATAATAATTAAATAATATATAAGAATGAGTGTTGAAGGTGGATCTGTTTTATTTACAGATGAAGTTTTAAAAGATGAAAAGAATATAAAAAAGATAATATATAGCATTTTAAAAGACGCTGACACATCAATAGAAATTATTGCTATAAGTGATACAAGAAGAAGAGGATTAGATTTTTCGTGTATATTTAAGATAAAATTTAATAAAAAATTTGACACCAACTTTAAAAATATTAGTAATGCAATATATAATATTAAGGCACCAAGTGTGTTAATAATTAAACTATTAATAGGTTATCCTCATACTGAAGTAGAAAATGAGATTACTATTCAACAAGCACTTGGATCACAAACTAATAGGTTGCCAATATGTCCCAGTTTTCTTTTTCAAGAAGAAATAAATAATTATGAAGGAATGACAATAATTGGTTCAGCATTTTATAATTTATTGAAATTAAAAGCAAATAAGAAAGACTATATAGACTTTTGTACTTTTATTAAAAGGACAGATCCTAAAATAAGTAACCGTGTTGAGAACATTTTTGTTATGGAATTTATTGAATGTGATAGCTATACAGATTTTTATGAAAATACTCTTAAAAATAATGCCGGTAAAAAACTTACTAAAAAATCTTTTTATAAATATACAATACTCGATGAGTCAATAGAATTAAATTATGTTAATAGAAGTGAAGAATTACAAAATTTTTTTACATATTATATGGCATCATTATTAGCAATAAAAGGATTTCATCATTCAGATATTCATAGTGATAATGTAATGATATGTTCTAATATAGAAGAAAAGAAGTCCGAACAACAAGATAATCAATTAAATATAGAACGCACAAATATATTTCCATTTGTAATTGACTTTGGGAGAGCAGGAAGGATTACTCAACAAGAACTAGTATTTAGAGAGTTACATTTGAATGGCAATGCAGGAAATAAATTAAAACTAGAAGATATTAGTGTAGTACCGCGTTTTGATAGGGAGCAGTTTTTAAGACCTATATATTTAAATGCTAAAAAAAATAAATCTAAAATTGTAGATTACGTTAAAAGTTTATTAGGGGAAGGAAATTATGTTGATGCTGTATTAACAATTAGTATGTGTATAAATCCAAAATCAGGACCAAATCCTTCAATATTTGAAGGATTTTATGAGTATAAACATGAACCATATGCTGATTTATACTTTATAGATGAAGTGAGGAAGATTAAGTATAATAGTATAATAAGTCAACTTATACAAAAGAGAAATCAATTAGAAAAACAATTAACAGAAGAAATGGAGCAACAAATTGTGAGAGATGCAATCACAATTAAACCAGAAGATACTCCTTATTCAGAATTAGAGCAAATAGACCCTATAATTGTTAGTGAAAAATTTGATACTAAAGATTATATCGAAGTCGATGGTGGCAAATTAATTTTAAGAAGACAGAAGAAGTCTAAAACAAAGAAGTCTAAAACAAAGAAGTCTAAAACAAAGAAGTCTAAAACAAAGAAGTCTAAAACAAAGTAAAACAACAATAAATTAATTTTAATAAAATATATAACGCAATATATGTTATTAAAAATAATAATAATATTTAAATACTTAAATATCTAAACTCACAATATTTTTATCGCTCCTCTGTCTGCGTTTAGATTTTGTTGGTATTTTAGCATTTGTTAAATCTCTTAAGTCTTCAATGCTAATAGTGCTAGATTCATTATTTCTTTTTTCATTAACATCAACTTGTTTGGTTTTTAGACCACTTAATAAAGATGCTATATTTTGTGTAGGAGGGGCAATAGAGGGACCTTTCATTTCTGGACGTGTAATGCGTTGTTCACTAAAAGGATTACCTTCGCCATTATCTATTTCCATACCACGTGCCGACATAATATCAGGACGATTTATAATATTTTGCATTCGTTGACTGCGTTCAGGTAATTTAGACTCAACCGGTGGTGGAGGTGGACCAGAATTTACATTGGGTGGCATAGATGCTCCAAATCCCTGATTAGAACCATTATTTCCAAATAGTCCATTCATAAAACCCCCCAATCCAGGTTTGGATTGACCCATTGTGTTGACTGCTGCTTGAGTAAATTGCTTCATTAATTCTGGATTTTGACGCATAATATCATCCATTCCTGGCATCGAAGATTTAAATAATGTATTTGACATATGAATCATCATTCCTGAACCACCTAATTGAAACAATAATTTCAATTCAGGAGACATTTTTGCTTTAGATTTATATTTTTCGTGCAATTCAGCAAATATTTCATCGTATTCATCAATATTCTCATTTATTTGTTCACCCCAACCATCAAGTTTAATGTCAAAAGGATCAAATTTATTATTTAAAAATTCTAATCCAGTAATACAAGCCATTAACATTTTTCCTTGAAATTTAATTGCATTCGATTTTTCTTTCTCTGCAATAATAGTTTCATATTCTCCTATCATCTCATTTAAATTAGAATCCATATTATAACGCTTGCTAAGTGATACTCCTTTTTTCTCTAGGTCTTCTAACTTGCGCAAATATTTGAACTTTTCTTTTAGTTCTTCTTCTTTAGTTAATTCAGGTTTTTCTTGTGCTTTTTCTAAATTTATAGGAACATTATTGAATTTACCAAATCCATCCCAAGTTTTGTTCTCATTCATATTTGCTGTTGATTTTCCTAAATTTACTGTATCGTTTTCCTCATTTTTTGTAACTGGTTTGATATTACCACCATTATTCTTAGAATCACCAAATAACCCCCCAAAAATAGATTTTTTATTGGTTCCTGTTGATTGATTATAATTTATTTCTTTTTTATCATTGATACTAGTATTTAATTTTAGTTTGTCATCAAAATGTCTAGAACTATTAACTCCTGTTAAATCATTTAATTCATTTTCTAAAGTAGTAATATCTTCAATATCTATAGATGATGATGCTTTTTTATCAGTTATAGTTTTTCCATTCATCAATAATTCAATACCGCCTCCGAAATTAGAAGATGGTTTTTTTGATATAATTTCTTCTATGTCACTATCAATATTTGAATCATTTATTTTAAATTCTGGTATTTGAAAACTATCAATATTTAAAGTTTCGGGTTCTATTTCTATAATATCCATTAAAACTATTATGATAAAAATAGAAGTTTAATTTTTAAATACTCCGCAATATATATTATATATTAATTATTAATATATAATTATTAATGATTGATTATTTTAATACATTAAAATTTTCTAAATAATAAATTCCTTGTAAAAAACAATCTGCTAAATCATCTTTCTTTGAATGTTTAATAAAAAAAGCAAGATCCAGAGACATATTTTTATTTTCTAGTAATTGTTTTGTGTAATAAATACTAAGTTTCTTTCGCTCGTTATATGATAATTTTTTATCTTTAACTTCTTTAACATTTTTAACATCTTTAACTTCTTTAACTTCTTTAACTTCTTTATTATCACAATAGTCTTTATAATCACTTACATATTTGCTTTCTTTGCTTGTGAAAGGTTTTAATTTATTTGTTGCCGAAATAAATTTAATATTATAATTATTACAATCAATGAAATATTGTGAGATCATACCTTGAATAGTTTTCATTCTATTAGCAATTGGACTTATTTGATTTTCTAAAATAATTTGGTCAATAGTAGATAAATCATAATTTTTAAATAATTCATTTAATTCATTTTTTATACTAATTCCTATATCTATTAAATTTACATTGTTTGCGTTGACAGTTTCAATAGCTTCAAAACAAGTTGAGTTTAAATATTCTTCTAATAATTTAATCAATGATGTTTTATTTATAGGTTTTTCTATTTTAATTTGATATTGTTCAATGAGTGCGGAGAGATTGGCAACAGATTGCTTATGTAAAGTTTTAATATTACATGTTGGTAAAGTATATTCTGTTTTTTTTGTATGATTTTTACAGTAAAAAACATTGTCTTTATGAAATTTGGCTTCTTTTGAGCAACATTGTTGATTACATGAAATCAATTTATTACATAAATTTATTACGTCCCATTTTATAATTTTGAATTCTTTAAAATCCCTTAAATCTTTTAAATCATTAGCATTATTTTTTTTATCTATTACATCACATTCTAAAATTGCATATGCTAAATTTTTAATACCTATATCTATGCTTAATATTTTCATAATTATTATATGTTTATTAATACAAATATTATATATTATTAGTTATATATAATATTTATTTGTCTCTATATATTATAAAAAAGTTTATTTAAAAGCACCTATACAGACAGAATAATTTAATCTATAAACATAATATGCTAGTACTAAAGTAAGAAAATAGGATATTGATAAACCTAGTGTTGTGTAATTCTTTTTATATAGACTCATTACTCCTATAAATATTGATGCAATCGCTCCTGCTAATGCTATATATCCTAAAAAATAAAAATACATGCAGTGCTCTTTAGTTAAAGGTGTCATTAAACCATCAAAACAACTCATATTATATAATATAATAAAATATATTATTTTTATTATATTATCAAAATTATAGTCTAAAATATTATAAAATTACTCATTAGCATTAATTACATACTTTGAAACATGTTTTTGCGCATCCAATTGTTGTTTAGACAAATATATATTTTTTAAATCACTTGTTTCATAACCATATGGTTGGTCGCGCGATAAAATTGTGTTAAAAATATAAGGACTTTGATTAGTTACTAAAGGTTGAGAATTATTATTTGAAGGCGTAGTCCCAGACTCGATACACGAAATATATTGATTGTTTTGTATAATAGCATCAGCATTCACTTGTAAATATTTTCTATAATCACTATTATTTGTAATATTTTTATTATTTTGAAAAACACTGTCGTTAAGAACGGATGAATAATAATTGCTAAATAATCTGGAATCATCCATTAAAGGAGGAAAATTGAAGTGAATATTATTAGAACCACTATAACAAGTTCCCCAACTCATAATTAATATTATATTATGTAATAATATTAATTTTTTATAGATTTGATAATATAAAAAATTAATACACTATCACTTTATTTTTAAAATAAATCTTTATTCAATTTATTAGGAAGTCCATGACCAAACATTACCATATATATTAAGACAAAAGCCGCAATTACTATACTTCTATTTTCAGCAACTATGTGTCGTTGACCGAGACCATAAATCATAATAACATACAATAACACACCAACTATAACAGCATGAATCACCATTATTATACCTCGTTCCATTTTAATATATTATAATATTTTTATTATTGATTTTTATTATTGATTTTGTAATAATTTTACTAAATCAGATTTTTTCATTTTTTGAGATGTTTCGTTATCTGTTAAATTTTTTGTAACAACCAAACTCTTTAAATCATCAACTTTCATCTTAGAATAATTTTTTTTTTCACCTGTTTTATCATTTGAATTATCAATATTTTCTAAATTTATTATCTTTGCATCATTATTTGTTTCTAAAGTAAATGATTTTAAATTTATAGGTAAATTATTTATAAATGTTTCATCATCAATAGTCGTAATAGTTTGTTCATTGAATTTAATATTTTCTACACTTATTGAGTCTTCTACTTCTTCTTGTTCTAAGTTATTATTAGAAATTATTAAGTTTTCTAAATTATCTTTTATTATATTTTTTTTTGTATCATCTTCGTCTTCGTCTTCTTCATCGTCTTCTTCATCGTCTTCTTCATCTTCGCCATCTTCGTCTTCATCTTCATCTTCGCCATCTTCATCTTCGTCATCTTCATCTTCGTCATCTTCATCTTCGCCATCTTCATCATCTTCATCGTCAGAAACAGATATTTTTTCTCCTAAATTAATTTTTTTAATTTTATCAAATTCTACATATTCTGTTCTATTATTTTCAACATTAATATCATTATTTTTAATATTATGAAGTGATTTATTAAGTAGACTAAAATGTTGCATTTGAATATTATAATTTATAATAAAATTTTGTAAAATTTTGCCATGTTCAATTACACTTTTTTCTAATAAGTTTAGTCTCCTATAACAATATAACATAATTCCTCCACTGATTAGTAATATTAATCCTAATGTTAATAAAAATCCTGAATCTATAAATTTAAATAAAAATGACATTTATATTAATGTTTAATTATATTATTTTAAGTATTGTTTAACGAATAATATAATTAATTTTTCATATTTGTAATAATGTTTTCAGGGTAATTTAAATCTTTAAGAACCTTCATTGCACCTTTTACTTTTGAAATACCTTTTTTTATTTTATACGTATATTCAAAATCTTTAGCATTGTTATTTACTTTCATGTAGAAATTATTATTTTGTTTATTTAATTTTTTACATAATTTAGTATAATGTGTTGTTAATACATAATCTATATTATTAAATTTATTTAAATAATTTAAATAACCATAAGCACTATCCACTGCCTCTTCTGGATTGGTCCCGCTATATAATTCATCAAATACACAAAAGTGATTTTTAGTAGAATTTTTTTCTATTGTTTCTAAAATATTTTTACATTGTCTTGCTTCTGCTTGATATAAACTATCGCGCCCACCAGTATCTGGAATATTTATATAGCAGTGAATAAAATCATATGTTTTTACGGAGGCACTAGTAAAAAATCCACATCCTATTTGTTGAGATAAAATAATATTAAATAATGTAGATTTTAGCAAAGTGGTTTTACCAGAGGCATTTGGACCGGTAATAATTATATTTTTATCAAGTTTATATGAATTTTTTACAATTTTACACTCACTTGTTTTATTCTTGCTATTTGTTTTAAGTATTTCGCACATTTCTTCTTGACAAATTTCCTGACAATTTTGTATATCACATTTATCAATAATATTTAAATTAGCAAAATATGCGTTGTCAAATGATGTAGGTTTTGAATTATCAAAACTACAATAATTCATAACTTTACTATCAATAAATTTTTGCAATGTTTCTAAATTTTTCAAATAACCATTGAAACCAAATGAAAAATATAAACTAGTTATAATATTTACATTTTTATTCAAGGAATAAAAACATTTCATTAATTGTCCTAATTCTACTAATTTAGTAATACTTAAGGTATATGGTGTAATTTGATTCAAATCATCTAAATAAGATGTAAAGATAGTTATATTATTATTAATAGCATCATTAAAAGATTTATAATTAGTTAAATCTTTTGAATATTTTAAGAAATTATTGTATTTATTCAAAGAAATTACTATATATTGCTTTAACTCAAGTAAAGTTTCATGAATAAATTTAATATTTGTAAAATATTTAATGCAACTAGTAAAATTTAGATACATTTGAAAGATGTAGAATCCAAAACTAAAAAGTAAATACAGTTTATTTGTAAAATTAGTATTACTAAATGAAGAAAATAACTGTCCGATGATATGATTAGAAAATACATTTTTTAAATGTTCAAAATATAGTCCAAAAGTTATTTTATGTCCTTGTAGTTTTATTATAAAAAAAGGCAGTAAAAGAAATAATATAGGAATAAGCAAAGAAAAAACAGGTGATGATAGATTATACATACTTAACACTTGCAAGCATAAACTATTATTATTATATTTATTCAATAATGGAACATCAATATATTGATAATTATTTATAAATCCATCATCATATATAATATTTTCGCATTTTTTATATATTGCATCATCTTTGAATATAGTTTTATCTTCAATAAATTCTACTTTTTTTAAACTAGAATAATTCTTTAATAATAATTGAGTTTCTGATAAAAATTCTACGTTATTTGTATAGTATTTAGACCATCTATTAATAATGTTTTTTTCAAATACATTATTAGGATTAAAAACATGATAATATAAATTATATGCGTCATTGGTTGCATCCTTAGTTGCGTCATTAGTCGCTTGATCTAATTTATTAGAATTATTAACTAATGATGGTTTTGTTTTTACTAATTCTAAATCGTTAATAATATTATTGCTTAAGAGTTGAATAGAAGAATTATCTAAATATTCAATAGGCAACTTAAAGCAATCTTGATATTGTTCTTTAGTATTTAAATTGGAGTCTTCATAAAAATTTATAAGTGTGTTAATAAAATTCATAGTATTATTATTAACAATTACTTTATAAATATTAATATAACGAAAATAATTAAATAAATATTATTATAATTTATTAATTATAATATTTATATGTTAATTTATGATACACAATTTATTAATAACTATTATAAAACTTTGGAGGATGAAAAATTAGACCAATCGATTCAAAGTTTATTAAATACTATATTAGTAACAATTAATAATGACTTATCATTAAATAATCTTGACCAAGACACTGATAATAAATTAAAAAAAAAATCAAAATATAAGAAATATGATAATTATAGCGGCACTAAAGATTTCAATAATTTGAATAAATTCAATAAATTTAATATATTACAAACAAGTAGTGTTAGAAAAGTTCCAATTGATAAAACTAAAATAAATATTGCTAAAAGTAATATTAAAGCATTATTAAATAAATTATCACCATCTAATTATAATAAATTAGAAAAAGAGTTTTTAATCATTTATAGTGAATTGCTAGAGTCAAGCATTCAAGAAAACATAGATGAATTATATTCAATGGACAATTATATAATTGATTATATATGTTATAATAATATATCTTATAGTTCAATATATGTTGATGTCTTCTTTTCATTAATCAATATTTATCACATAAAAAATTATAAACTAGAAAATATATTTTTATATAATTTGTTAAAAGAGAAATATGAAGATTTTTTAAATTTTGAAAAATATATTATAATCACTAATAAAGAAGAGGATGAGTATGCTACAAATAAAAATAATGACAAATATAAGTGCTTTTTAATATTTATTATAAATATTTATAAAAAATTATTTGTTCATGAATTAGAAAATACAGAAAAAAATAATTATATGTCTAATTTATTTATTAATACGCATATTATTGAAGAATTTATTTTGCAGTTAAATAAATTTTTTATAACTAATTTACAAATTGAAAAAAATAGTCCTTATTGTGAAAATATATTAGAGTTTTTAATAACAATATATAATGAATTATTTAAAGAAATTAGAGTAATTAAAAAAATAGATGCTAGTTTAAAAATATATGAAAATATTAATTTGCTATTGGTTAATAAAACTAACTATATTTGTTTCACAAATAAAATAAAATTTAAATTGATGGATGTCCAAGATAAATATAAGAAATATATATTAGTGTGATTGTGATTAACTCTTTATAATATTATAAATAGTAAGTGTTATAACTATATTAATATAAGTTATGAATTTTTTATTAATATTATAAATGTAATAGTTTAAAAATACATTTATAAAAATAAATAATATATATAATGATTACATCTAATATTTTTAGCGAAGTAGAATACGCTATTACAAATAATATTGACAAATCTGATTTAAATCACGAAGCATTTGTATATAATGCAAAAATATATAATAAGCATATAAAATTCGTTTTGGGAACGCCTAGATTTGAGTTTTTAAGTAATAATATTATGTATTTTAATATTTATTTAGCAAATAATGGTTCTGTTGTATCAAAAATAGGTATATATGAAACTAATAATACAGATTTTGCTTCATTATTAGACTCTAATGGGGATATCGATTTAAATAAAATGTCTGAACCAATTATATTTCCATTCTCTAAACCTTTAATCATGAATAATTATGAGTTAATTGATAAATTTGAAACAATGTCCAATGTGAGCGATTTTAATAGTAGCGATGATGGTTCTAGTAGTGATGATGGTATTAGCACGTCTGCTACTGAAGATGATGATGATGAGTATGATATTGGTAATGAAAAACCGGAAAAACTTATAACTGAGAAATATGATTTAATGGAATTAAGTAGTCAAACAAAAGAAGAAAGTGATTACGAGATTAGTAAATATGAAAAAGATCCGTCTACTAAATGGATTAATAACTATTTGATGAGTAATAAATATGATATACTAGATAATGAAGGTGGTGGAGATTGTTTTTTTGCGGTTTTGCGAGATGCGTTAAGAAGTGTAAAAATAGAAATATCGGTCAAATCTATACGTGAAAAATTAGCAAATGAAGTTACTGAAGAAATATTAGAAACATACAAAGAGTTTTATGGATTATTTTATAGCAACATGCAAACAATACAAACACAATTGAAAGAGCATAAAAAGAAGCATTTAACATTAAAAAAAATGATAGATGCAACTTCTGATGGTCAAGATAAAGTAAAAATGATTAGTGATGTTAAATCTAATTTTGAGAAAATGTCTTCAATTAGTGACCAAAATAAAGAATTAGAAGAATTAACAAAAGAATTTGACTTTATGAAAGATGTGAAAACAGTAGATGATTTAAAAAAAGTAATTATGAAAATAGGAGGCAAATATTGGGCAGACAATTGGGCACTAGTTACATTAGAGAGAATATACAAGGTAAAATTTATTGTTCTCTCACAAGATCATTATTTGAATGGTGAAAAAGAATTAGTCTTACAATGTTCTGAAGCTGATAAAAAATTACAAGAACAAGGTATTTTTGAACCATCTTATTACATAATGACTGATTATATTAAAGGTATTCATTATAAGTTAATAACATATGATAAAAATATCAAGCGAGGGGCTTTAACATTCAATGAATTACCATATAGAATAAAAGAACTAGTCTTAGAAAAATGTATGGAAAAAGGTGCTGGATTATATGTTTTAATACCAGATTTTAGAAAATTTGCTAATGAAAATGGTGTTCAAACATCGACTATTAGTAAAACTAGTAAATATGATTCTTTGGTAAACACTAAAACTCCAAAATCACAAGATTACGATGATTCAATAATAATTCAAATATATAGTAAATCAAAGCATGAGAAAGTAGGCGTAGGTAGTGGAGAATCTATAAAACCAGAAATGAAAACATTAAAAAATGTTTTAGAATTAAATAATAAGAAAAAATATCCAGAATGGCGCCAAAAAATAGATAATGATTTCTTGGTTTCTAATCTAGTAATTGATGGGAACAATTGGGCAAGTGTAAAACATTATATGTTAGGTTCTCGGTTTAAAGAATTAGTTGATTTATATAGTAAATTTATGAAAAATGGAGAAGTTGGAACAAGTAATGAAGCTGCTGTTAAATTATATAATTCAAATATTAGTAAAAAATCTGTTAAAAATGTAATATTGAACGATGAAGACTTTAAAAAAATAGAGTCAAGTTTATTAGAAAAAGCTTTATATGCTAAATTTACACAAAACGATGAGTTAAGAGAAATTTTAATATTAACAGGTGATGCTTTAATTAATGTTTTTAAGCAAATAAAAGGAGCAACTCCAGCAATAGAATTAATGAGAGTTCGTAAATTAATAAATAAGTAGTATATTGTTATTAATATTTTTATATAATATATAATATATTTATAATATTATAAATTATAATCTAAATGTATTAAGATAATATTATTTATTTCATTTTATGATATGTGGATTTGCATTTAGGATCTTTCAAAGCATCTCTAAAATCTATTTTGTTAACTTTTGAAAAATGTTTAACATGGGAAATCCATTTACTTACTTTTCCTTTACGTGTTTTTCCTTTGCGTGCTTTGCCTTTGTATGTTTTTCCTCTTCTACGTCTACCACCAGTAGATCCTTCTTGTTTTTCTTGTTCTTGCTCTTGTTCTTGTTCTTGTTCTTGTTCTTGTTCTGCACCACCTCTATATCTTTTTTTCATATGTTTTCTGGATCTTTTTCTAGAGTTTCTTTTTCCGCGTTTTTTACCACCTGTCGAACTGTAATCAGAATATTGCCCAGCACCTGCTCCTTCATATGGCACAATATCGCTTCGCTCAGTTTCTGATAAAGAGGCAGTCATTATATATATACAAAATATAATAATATTTGAAAATATTATAAAATTATTATATTTATCTTTAAAAAAATATAAAATTACTATATTATATTTTTATCTCTAAATAAAAATATAATAATGTTTTCAAATATTATATTATTTATCTCTAAATAACTTTATAATTAATAAAATAATTTACTAACGCATATAAAAAAATTATTTAATAACTTTATAATTTTTGCGCGTGTTTTTTTTTATATTTTTATAATTAATATGACCACATTTTGTATTTAAAATATATTCTTGAATCAATGAATGTTTTATTTTTTTAACTTTTTCTTTAAGTTCTTTTATTTTCATAGTAGATTCGAACTTAGAGTTTTTATAGTTATTCAATTCTTCTTCTAAATCTTTAATCTGTTTTAATAGCGCTTTTAAATTATCATTTAACGTGCTATATTCTTGTTTAGAATATGTTGATTTTGATTCACTTAATACTGTTTTCTTCATTTTATATTCGGTTTTCATATTTTTAATTTTCTCTTTTATAGATGCAATTTGTTCTTCTACATCTTTCGCAACATTATGAACTGTTGTATTTAAATATACAGCATCTCTCAATTCTTCGGTTTCAATATGTGTCATTAATATTGGAACATTAATCATAATAGGTTGTGCAAATTGTGTTGGGTCTTTCTCTCTATTCAAATAACTAATTAGTCCGGTCAATTTATTCGCCAAAAGTTTAACTCCATTAGTACTTAATATATTCTCGGATGTCATAAATTGTTTTTTAAATTCTTCTTTATTTGTAGTTATTTTATCAGACTCATGTTCTATAAAAAGATTAATCAAAGAAAATAATTCAAGAGGACTATTAGTAAATGGTGTAGCAGTCATAATTAATAATTTACACGAATTGTTGCCTGATGCTTTATAACTATTAGTTATTAATCTTTCCATTATTTCCATATTTGGACGCTCTGATGCTTTCAAATCACCACCATATAATTTATGTGCTTCATCGATTATAATAAGAGTTTTTTTTAGTATATCTGTTGAACCATTTCTCTCAAGTAATATGTCATAAATTTTGTTTTTTCCAGCTAATAAATTGCTGAATTGTTTATATGACATTGGTTCTAACCAACTTTTTGATAGTAGTTTCTTGCGGTCATTTATATTATCAGGAATAATTAATCCTTTTTTAATTTCATCTAATATTATAGTATGACATATTTGATCAAAAATATTTTTCCAAACATCGCTTTTTAAAGTAGTGCGTGTTACCCATAATATTGAATAACCTTGTCTCTCAAAACTAGTTGTTGCGGTTGCTACACCTGTGCATGTTTTACCTGTTCCGACTGAATGCCATAGCAAAAGTCCTTTATAAGGTGATTCAGGAGTAAAATAATGCGCTATAAATTTTTGTGTAGCATTTAATTCTATATTATTTGCTGAATTTGTAGCATTAGCATTAGCATTAGGTAAACATTTATTTTCTATAACTATTTTTTCCCAAACATACTCTTTTGAATAATAAGTTTTTTTAATATAATCTCTCATTTTAGTAAAATTGAATTGTGAATGTTTTTGTTTTCTTGAAGATTTATTAGAGGTTGAAGAGTTTGTATTAGAATTTATAATTAATTTATAAGATTTGTTATTTCTTTTCCCTTCATATAAGACCATAGGATATATTTTATCACCAGCATCGGTGTCATCATTTATTTTTAATTCTAAAGCATTTAACTCCTTCTTCATCGCTTGTAAATTTTTAGTATTTTCAATAATAGATGGGATTTTAGTATATCGTTTTGCCCACTCAAAATTTAACTGCGAGCAATATTTATTATCTAAATTTTTCATATAATTGCATAAAAATTGTCGCTTGTTTGATTTATTAGTATTTAACAATGTATTTGGATGTTTATATTTTTTATATACATATATCATAAAATCAATACCAATAGGTATGTCATTTGTATTTTTTTTACCACATTTTCCATTACATTTAATATAATCTATTTTGAAAAATTTAGACTTATCATTTGGATTTTTATATTTATTGGCACCACCCATTAAATAAAAATCATTATCCATAAATTCATTATTTAAGTCATTAACATTATGCATATTTTGCGTTAATTCATAATCAACAGCCAACATAGGTGCTAAGTTATATAATTGTTCTGATAGCGAATTCATTGCTTTATCATATGTACTGTAATTTAATGTAGCGTCATTATATTTTTCCATATTTTTGAACAACACTACTTCTTCATCGTTTGGTTCATCCTCATCATATAGTAACGCTTTATTAGTATATAGTGAACTACTTACAATTTCAGGCACTGTTAAATAATAATTATATACATATAAAGGCCATCCAATATTTTCTTGAAATGGCAAACCTTTTTGACCACATGTTCTTGTTGCGCGCCCTATTGTTTGCTTTAAGTCGGCAATAGTTAATGAGGGTTCAAAAATATGAACGTATTTTACATCAAATAAATCAATCCCTTCTTTAAAACCACTATCAAAAATTATTAATCTTACATTTTTTCCATTTATGTTTGCTGGACGTTCATTAAATGTTTTTAAAACTTCTCTCTTGATTTTCTCGTTAAAAGTAGCATCATAAATACTATTAGAACACAATAGAGCAAAATTTTTATAATTTGATTTTTGAAGATCTAAATATAATTTAAAGTTTTGTTTTTTTCCTTTTTTTGCTTTAATTATATTATTGTACCCATTTGCCTGAAATGCCGATGCTATTATTTTTGCCCCATAACCGCCTTCTTTTACATCAGAAAATATAAAATGTTTAAACTTTTTACCATGGTTTATTTCATCTTGAGCATCCAATTCTTTAATGTTATTTAATAATTGTATCATTTTAGGCGATGCCTCCGCTAAGTCTATATTTAATTTATTTGGATCATATATAGATTTGTCAAATTTATGATAAGCTACTATTTTACTAAAATTAGCTGTTTTCCGCATACAGCTGAATAATCTTCCTCTTGTAGCTCTGAATGTACTTTTATATTTTGCATATTTTGTGCTTTTATTTTTTTGATGTTTTTTATTATTTGTTGGAGGTGCCAAATCACAAAATTCATTACTTTGATAGCATTCTAATATTTTATTAAAATCATCACTATTAATAGTTCCTCCTTTATCAGGATGATTTATTTTTAACCATTTTCTAGTTATTGATTTATCATTTAATTTATATTTACACATTAATTTTTTACAAGACATATAGGTTTTATATACTATAAATATAATTAATTTATAAGAATATTATTAATTATAAAAAATGAGAAAAATAATTTAATAACTATTTAGATTAATAAATTATAGCTTATAAATGACTTATACTTTATTAATAGTAGAATCGCCAGCAAAATGCGGAAAAATAGAAAAATTCTTGGGAAGCAATTATAAAGTTATTGGTTCCTATGGACATATTACTCATCTCTCAAATTTAAATCAAATTGATTTTAAAAATAATTATAAACCAAGTTTTAATATTATTGATACTAAACAATCTCAAATTACTAAAATGCGCAAAGTTATTAATGAAGCAAAAGAAGTGATTTTAGCAACAGATGATGATAGAGAAGGTGAAGCAATTGCATGGCATATTGCCGAAGTATTTAAATTAAATATAGCAAAGACAAAACGCATCGTTTTTCATGAAATTACTGAACGAGCAATTAAAAATGCTATTGCCAATCCAAGAACAATAAATGTAGATTTAGTTTATGCCCAACAAGGTCGCCAAATTTTAGATTTAATTGTTGGTTTTACTATAACTCCATTATTATGGAAACATATAGTTTCGAATAGTAAAAACGCTTTAAGTGCAGGACGTTGTCAGACACCAGCACTACGACTAGTATATGATAATTATAAGGAAATTAAAGAATCGCCTGGTAAATTAAGTTTCAATAGTAGTGGTTATTTTACTAGTCAAAATATTCAGTTTACATTAAACATAAATCATGAAACTCATGATGCAATAAAAGATTTCTTAGAGCAAAGTAAACAATATAAACATTTGCTAACTAAGGCAAAAGAACGTGAAACTATTAAAAATCAACCAATACCTTTCACTACATCAGGACTTCAGCAAGCAGCCAACAATTGCATGCATATTTCTCCAAAAGAAACCATGGAATTAGCACAAAAGTTATATGAAGGTGGATATATTACATATATGAGAACAGATTGTAAAGTATATAGTGAAGAATTTATTGAAGAAAGTAAAATCTATATAATGGAAAAATATAAACCACAATATATTAATCCAGAAATTAATAAATTAATTCAAAACAAAGATAGTGCTAAAGATGCAAATATTAATGCAAATGAAAAATCAAAAAAAGTAACAAAAGATGCTTCAGAAAATAACGCACAAGAAGCACACGAAGCAATACGACCCACTTGTATTAGTGTTGAAAATGTAGATAATGAAGAAACATTTACTGCAAAACATAAAAAATTATACAAATTAATATGGTCAAATAGTTTAGAAAGTATGATGGCACCTGCAGTTTATAAAGTATTAGTTATAAATATTAGTGCGCCACACGATGCTCAATATAAGTATTGTGCTGAAGAAAATATATTTCTCGGTTGGAAAGCAGTGCTCGGACAAGAAGAAGAAAAATATTATGATTATTTTAAAAATATTAAAGAAGATGTAGTTAATTATAAAAAGATTACGTGTAAACAAACACTTAAAGAATTAAAATCACATTATAGCGAAGCGCGATTAGTTCAGTTATTAGAGCAAAAAGGTATTGGTCGTCCATCAACTTTTTCATCATTACTAGAAAAAATTCAAGAACGAAATTATGTTCTAAAGCAAAATGTAGAAGGAAAAAAATTGGAAGTTATAGATTATGTTTTATTAGAAACTAACATTATTGAAGAAAAAGGAACAAAAGAATTTGGAAATGAGAAAAATAAATTAGTAATAACACAAATGGGGATATTTGTAATAGAATTTTTAATTAAATATTTTAATGATTTATTTGACTAT
>Ga0208951_1000180_pt1 | contig 27654 bp, 13 predicted proteins | sample GreLakmeMI27MSRF_FD_187702 | JGI IMG/M metagenome (GOLD analysis project Ga0208951, IMG submission 187702) | Freshwater lentic microbial communities from great Laurentian Lakes, MI, USA - Great Lakes metaG MI27MSRF (SPAdes) | ecosystem: Environmental > Aquatic > Freshwater > Lake | place: Great...
GGCGGCGGAGGGGGAGGGAGGGGGATGACCCCCAGGCGCGGCTCAGGGCGGGGCGCTGGAGGAGGGGCTGCCTCGTCGCTCTTCTTCTCGTCCTCGCTTTTCACTTCCGCAGCCTTGGGCGCCTCCGCAGGCTTCTGCGCCTCCGCTTTAGGCTCTGCCGGCTTTGCAGCAGCCTCCGGTTGTGGCGCCTGCTTGGCGTCCTCCTTCAGCAGCGGCGTCGATGCGGCAGACAGTCCCGCCCGGGCCTGCTTGCGCGCCAGCAGCCGCCGCGCCCCAGCCTGGATGCGCGTGGCAGCAAAAGTCTCAAGCGCACGGGAAGCCGCCTGCGCCATCGGGACCGCAGCCCAACTCGGAGCGGCCAGCACGCCAGGCAGAGCGACGCCAGGCAAAGCGGATGGAGCAGAGCCGCGCGCGACAGCTGACAGCGCCGCTCCTGGGGCGTGCAAGGCGGCGATGGACGCGCTAGCGGATGCTGAACGGCGAGCGCTTGGAGGGTCTGCGGTAGCGAGCTCGCCATCGCTGAAGTGGGAGGTTGTGGCACCGGAGGCTGTGGCAGGCTGCGGCTGAGCGTCAGCGCCGCCTGCTGCATCAGCGCGGCGCCGCACAGGAGCGCGAGCTTCCGCGGCAGCCTTGTCGCGCGCAGCCTTGTTGGCGGCGAACTTGGCCATGATGGCATCCTCCACTGCTTTCGTGGCCGCAGAGAGCCCAGGCGGCGGCGGCAGCTCCTGGAAGGACTGGTCATCGTCAGACGACTGCGAAGCGTCGTCAGCGTCTTCTTCATCCGAGGCTGGGGCAGCGAGTGCGGCACGGCGACTTGCGTGCGCAGGCGCGAGGTGGTGCTGCGCGGTGCCAGCTGCAACCGGCAGCGCGAGCGCAGCCACGCCCGCTGCGCCACGCACAGGCGCCGCCTCCGCGATAGGCGGCAGCGCGTGAAGAGCAGCCGCCGGCGCAAACACAGCGTCAGGCTCCGTGTCAGCGACGAGCCCCGCAGACAGGGACATGACAGCCGGCTGTGCGGTGGACAGCAGGTCTTCCAGGTCAGCAAGCTCCTCCGGCAGCGTGGCAGGCGATCTGCGGGCAGGCGCAGGGCTGCCCGGCGTGAGCGGCACAGAGCCAGAGTCGAAGAATAGCGCCGATGCAGCCTCGCGTCTGAGAGGGGCGCCGCCTGCATCTGCAGCGCTGCTCGTGTGCTGCGCCGGCGCCCCATCTGCGCCGCCGAGCTCACCGCGCTCAGCCATCTCGCCGAAAGGCCGCGCGGCGTGCTCCGTCGCTGCGCCAAGCGACGCACGTGCGGTGATAGTGGTCGCGCTTGAGAAGGATCCGCCCTCAGTCGCAGCAGCAGTCTGACATGAAGGCGAGGCGTCTGTGCTCGGCATCGCTTGACCGCCGTCCATCAGTGAAAAGGCAGCAGCGACGGTCGCGCTTCCCACATTCGTAGGCGGCGGCATGTCGTGGTGGTGGGCGGCGGTGGCGGCGGCCCCGAGACTGCGGTCTCCGCCCACGCGTAGTTCGCCGACACCGCCAGCGCTGTAAGCAGCGCCCGTGCGAGACACAGATGCGAGCGCATGAGGCATGCCCAGCCACGTGTCCGCCGAGCTGGCATCGAGCGGCTCCGCCCTTCCGGCACTGCTGCGCAGGCTGCCCACCAGCGTCGCATCACCCACACTGAGCGCGTAGTGCGCCGCCGCGGTGCGCTCAGCCGAGGCAGCTCTGGGGCTGAACAGGCGCTGCGAGTGTGAAGCACCGTCAAACTCGGCTGGGCTCTCTGCGACAGCAGCGCTACCCATCAGCGCATCTGCGCGCGGTCGAAGCTTGTGCGGGTCGTGGGTCGGTGCTGCATGCGCCAGGGGACTGTCCGCACCGCCCTGGTGTAGCCCAAAAGCGTCCGGGGCGGCACCGCGCGGGCGAAGCAAGCTGCGCGGGTCTCCGGGCGCAGCATCCTCTGCAGGCGCAGCCTGAAAACCCCAGGCGGCGGCCTCGTGCGGCGCGGCGCGCGGGCGAAGCTGCGTGTGACCGAGGGCGCCCCCAGCGTGCGACTCCTCGCTGCCGGGGGCTTGCAGCACGGCCTCTGCGAAAGCAGGGCCGACGGCAGCGCGCGGGCGAAGCAGACTGGCTCCGACGAGAGCGCGGGCTTCTTCGGCGGCGCCTGAGCCCGCAGGTGCTCTGTCGGCAGCAGCGCTGGGCGAGCGCAGAGGGGCGCCAGCAGCATCCCTCAACAAAGAACTCAGCTGCCCACCGGACGCTTCGGGTGCGGCGCCAGCTGTGCTGCTCGGCACGACAGAGCGGAGCTGCGGCATGGCCACGCCTGCAGCGTGAGAGCCGGCAGGCAAGCGCACACCAGGCGCCTCGACACCGGCTGCGCGGCGGCCGCCCTCGCCATCAGCAGCCATGCGTTTGTCCGCGCCAGATGATGTGCGCAACTGCAAGCTCCCGGAGGCGGATGTGTCCGGGCCATCCCCCAAGTGTGACCGTCCGTTACTCGCCAACCCGCGCAGCCCAGAGCGCAGAGCCGCGCCGCTCCTCGCGCCTGCTCCAGACACATGCCCAGCGCCGCCATGGCGGGAGCTGTGGGCCTGCGCCGGCGCGTGCGATTCGCTGAAGTGATGCAACTCAGCGCTCTCAGGTTCATCCTCACACAGCGGCTGCCCTCTGAAAATCAAAGCGCTGCTGCTTGCCTGCTCTTCCCTGCGCCCTGATTCAGAGGCTGCGTGCTGCGGCGCGCTTTGGGCGGAGTTCAAGTGGGGCTCCGAGCTGCCAAAGCGTGCTGCGCTGCTGCCCGCCTCCGCATCGGGCGGCATCACGCGCGGCGCAGGCACCATCTGCGCGCCTGCATCCCGCCGCGCCCAATGCGCAACTGGCGGCTCAGCGCTGCCCGCAGGCGGCGATAGTTGGGTAGACCGCCCCTCCTCCAGCACCAGCACCCTCGCCGTCGGGTCGCGCCACGCGCCGCGCGGCCTTCCGCCCAGCGAGGGCTCTGTCTCGCTCTCGCTCCCGCCCCCCCAGGACCGCGTCTGCGTGCTCACAGAGACGGGTGTCTGCGTCGCAACTGCGTGCGACGACGCTGGCGTGCGCGCATCGCTCACGCGGCGCACGCGCGGCTGCGGTGGGGGCGAGCCGGAAGAAGAGGAGGAGGAGGGAGAGGCGAAGGCGCGGGCGCGGGCGGAGGAGGGTACTCGCACTCGCTCGTGCCGCTGCAAGGCAGAGCCACGCGCGGAGCTCCACAACTCCTCCTCAGAGCCGGAGCTGCAACTCTCAGCTCTCAAGCGACGGCTGTGCGGACGCGAAGCCGCCAGCCTGCGGTGGGAAGCCGTGCTTAGATGCCAGTGCGTGCACGGTGAAGCCCAAAGCCTGGGACACACGCACTCTTCTCGCGTTGGCACCAACACAGGAAGACCGCCCACACCCCATCCGTTGCGCAGGCGGCGCCGGTTGTGAACAACTGCGTGGGAGAGCGAGCGACGACGGATTCAGACCAGCCGACTCTATCACCGCAGCAGTCAATTCAGCCTCACTGCCAGCCGCATTGCCGCGTGTGGCGCGCCCGGAAGCCCCTTGGAGATGGTGGCGCTGCGCACCTCGTGCGGCCTCGAGCGCCAGAGCCGCGTAGGTTGGGGAGGTGAGCGGGAGGCGCGAGACAGGCATGCGCCTCTCCTGCGCAAGCGCGAAATATGGGAGTGAGCGCTGTGTATCAGCGCTACACGTGCATAGCAGCGGCAAATAGCCTCAAGGCTGTGAGCGTCTGGTGCTTGAGGCACTGCAGGGCGACTGCAGGCAAAAGGCACGTACCCGCTGCTGTCCAGGCGATTCGTGCGGCATGCTAGCACAGCGCAGACTGAGGGCGCAGCAGCAGCGGCTTTGAAGTTCGAACAGCTGCTCCGCTTCTGTCGTTGTTCTATTTCGGCCCCACGCTGTTCAATTTGCTGCGCCCTCCGCCCTGCGAATGCTATCGCCGTGCCTCACCCCGTGCATGCCTCGCCTGTACGCACGCTGCGTGTTGTGCGCCTCCAGAGGGCGAGCACTGTCTACGCTTCGAGTGCAGCCGCCGCGCGCTCAGCAGCCGCAGCAACCGCCTGCAGCCGCCTCTGCTGCTGCGCGCGCGTCCGCGCCGTCGCTGTCGCGGCCTTCGACGCGCGGCGGCGCAGCGCAGCCGCAGCAGGCGCCTCCCGCCGGGTCTCGAGCTGTCACCGGGCGGCTTCTGGAGTTCTACGCCACCTGCGCGCCCGGGCTGGAGGCGGTGGTGGCCGCCGAGCTGGCCGCGCCCAACGTGGGCGCGCTGAACGTGCGCCCCGGCCGCGCGGGCGTCAGCTTCAGTGGCGACCAGGCCACCGGCTACGCTGCAGTGCTCTGGCTGCGCTCTGCGGTGCGCGTCCTGGTGCGCCTCTCCGCCGGCGAGCTGCTTGTGGCGCCAGGCAAGCGGGGAGGAGACGCGTTGTACGACTACGTGCGTCGTGCGGCGGACTGGCCTCAGTTGCTGCCGCGCGGCCTCACCTTCAGCGTGGACGCGCGCGTCTGGGACTGCGAGGACCTGCCCTCTGAAGCGCTGGCGGCCACGCGCGCCAAGGACGCAATCTGCGACGCGCTGCGTGACGCTCGCAACGACAAGCCGCCGCCTCCGCCCCCCGGCGACCCCGGCGACGTGCCGCTCTTCCTCTCCTGCCACCGCGGCTCTGCGCTGCTGTACCGGGACCTGTGCGGCGTGTCGCTGCACAAGCGCGGGTACCGACAGGGCAGCGCCATCCACCGCGCAGCGCTCAACGAGTCAGTCGCAGCCGGCATGCTGTCGCTGGCCAACTGGCAGGGCAGCCCGCCGGGGCTGCACCCCTCGCCTCCTGCCTCGTCGGAGGGGCAGTCCAGCGTGTTGGTTGACCCGATGTGCGGCAGCGGCACGCTGCTCATCGAGGCTGCGCTGATGGCTGGCGGCGTGGCCCCAGGGCTGCTGCGCGCCAGCTGGCCTTTCCAGCGCTGGCCGGACAGCGACGCGTCCGCGTGGCTCGGGGCAGTGGAGCGCGCGCGCGAGGCTGGTCGAGTGACGCGAGCAGCCAGCCCCGCGCCGCCGCTGCTGCTGGGCTGCGACGTGCACGCGGGGGCGCTACAGCTGGCCGCGGCTGGCGCGGCTCGGGCGGGTCTGGGCCAGCTCATCTCCTTCACGCAGGCTGACGTGCGCCACTGGGCGCCCAGCCTGCCCCCGGGCGCGCGCGTCACGCATGTGCTCACCAACCCGCCCTGGGGGGGGCGCCTGCAGGGGGGCGGCGAGCGGGGCGGCGAGGGGGAAGTGGGGGCGGAGGCGCTGGAGGGCCGGGAGCTGGAGGAGACCTGGTTTGCGCTGGGCATGTTCCTCAAGAAACGCTGCGCCGGCGCGGAGGCTGCGGTGCTCTGCGGCAACAGGGACGCAGCTGCCAAGCTCTTCCTGCCGCAGAAGCGCAGGCACCCACTCACGGTGGGGGGCGTCGACTGCAGGCTCCTGCACTTCACTCTCCTCCCGCCAAAGCAGCAGCCGGACGCACAGGAGGCACCTGCTGCGGTGTGATGTGCATGTTGCGCATAGGGCCGCAAAGTGGACAAAGGCTTGTACGACGCACTCAGAGTGTCTCGTCGCACTCTGCCAGTCTCCCTCCCTCGCCTCTCGCTGCCTCATCACACACGCGTATCGCCATGTCGCTGAGCACGCTGGCAGAGCAGACGCAGTTCGGCGAGCTGCCTTGGGATTTCGTGGCTCTCGTCCTGATGCGCCTTCCCGTGGATGCTCGCCTGCGCGCGCGCGAGGTGTCGCGGGGCTGGCGCGCGCTGCTGAACGAGCCTCGCTTCTGGCTGGTGCTGGACTTCTCACGTGGCAGCGGCGTGGTGGCGCGCCTCACGCGGGCACTGCTGTTTGCCGCGGGCGAGCGAGGGCGCGCGGACACCTGCACACGCTGGACCTGACTGGCACTGAGGGCTTGCGTACTGCGCACCTGGCACAGTTTGTGGATGCGCATGGCGAGAGCCTGCGCTCTGTAACGGCGCCGGAGGAGCCCCAGTTCAGCGCAGACCAAGTCACTCGCCTCTGCCGCTCTGCGCCCCTCTGCACGCTGCGCTGCCGTGTCTACTGCAGTGCTGCCGAGGCGCTGCCCCTGCTGCGGTACGAGGCGCCGTGCGCGCTACTGCATATCGTAAGGCTCTTTGTCACTGGCTTCGACAACCAGGAAGTGGTTCAGGACTTTGCTGCGGCTCTGCCCTCTCACAGCGGAAAGATCAAAGAGCTCACTGTTTGGAGCATCCCACTGCCGACAGGTGCCGTAGCTGATGCCTTTATGCGCGGCATCGCAGAAGCCCGCGTGAGCGACGTCATCTTCAGCAACTGCCACCTAACGCCTGCATCGGTGCCCGGCCTTACCCGGCTGCTACAGGCTGGTAGCCTGGAGAGACTGGACATCAGCAACAGCCGGCATGCGTTGTTTGAGGAGGGCCCTGACCTCACTGCTCTCTGCCACGCGCTGCGCAGCTCCACACTGCAGAACCTCGAACTGAGTATGTGTCGGCTGTGGCGAGACCCTCCCGCTGCGGGTGAGCTGCTGGCCGTGCTGGTGGGCCATCAGACGCTGCGGGAGCTTTGTCTGGCGTCCAACGGCGTTGGCGACACGCATGACGCTCGACGTGCCGCCGGCGAGCAGCTAGCATCTCTCATCACGCACAACAGCGCGCTGCAGAAGATCGACTCGCAGGATTGCAGTCTTGGCGAGGCTGGCCTGGCGCCCATCTTTGAGGGACTGCCCCGCTCCAGCACTCTCAAAGAGCTGATATATTACACTGTGGGCGGCGAGATCATCAGCCGCGAATTCGCGCGCAACGTGATACTGCCCGCGGTGCGCTTGAACAGCAGCCTGCGGATGCTCAATTTCGGCCCCATTCTCGAGCCGCTCCCGGAGCTGGTGGAGGCACAGGCCATCATAGCAGCGCGCACGCAGCCGGGTGCCACTGCCAGCGCCTCCGCGTGAGGCATCAGCCACCAAACGCAAGATTTTGTCTCTCAGCATCTCTGTCATCAGTCAATAGTCTATCGTCGTACAAAATCGCTACTGCGCGTCTGCGCCTTCTGCGCGCCACACCTCCGCGCCCGTATGCCTCCCTCGCCCGAGCCGCGATGCGTTGAGTTTTATTGCGGCATCGGCGGCCTGCACTACTCGCTGCAGCGGGCGCACGCGCACGCACGAGTTGTCGCCTGCTACGACGTCAATCCCGTCAGCAACGATGTCTACGCGCACAACTTCGGACTGCGCCCCAGCGGGCGCGACATCCGCGCCCTGACGTGTGCGGAGCTGGACGCACACGAGGCCGATGTCTGGCTCCTCTCGCCGCCCTGCCAGCCCTACACGCGCAACGGGCTGCAGCTTGACAAGGAGGACGGGCGCGCGGGCTCCTTCGGCTGCCTGCTGGCGGTGCTGCAGCGCATGCAGCACCCTCCGCAACGGCTGCTCATTGAGAACGTGGTGGGCTTTGACACCTCAGCCATGCGCGGCGACCTGCTGGACCAGCTGACAGCGATGGGTTACATGACGCACGAGTACGTGTTGTCTCCCAACCAGTTCGGAGTACCGTACTCAAGGCCTCGCTACTTCATGACGGCCGCACTGCGCCCCGCGCCCGGCTGCGCGCTCGCCACGCCGCTGCCCGCCACGCCCTGGCCTCACCCGCCGCCCGGGTGCGCCGCCGTGGCCGCCAGCGCTGCGCTGCGCGAGTATCTGGAGGCTGGCGCGAGCTGGGCAGAGCACCAGGTGCCTTGGTCCGCGCTGCGCCGCTCCCTCCTCGCCGTGGACTTTGTGCACGCCGACACGCGCTTCCCGGCCGCCTGCGCAAACTGCGTGACCAAGAGCTACGGCCGCTATGCTAAAGGCACCGGCAGCTTGCTATTGCACTCCGCTGACGACGTGCAGCGCCTGTTCGACGCCGTGCAACGCGCGGCCAGGCGCAATGCGGCGGCGGCGGACAGCGGCTGCCAGGAGAGCAGCGCCCTGGGCGAATTTCTGGCGGCGCACGTCCACGACTGGCCTTGCGACGCGCCGCCGCTGCGCTACCTCACGCCCCGCGAGGTTGCGCGACTGCACGGCTTCCCGGAGAGCTTCGCCTTCCCCGACTCTGTGACGCGACTGCAGCGATACGCGCTGCTGGGTAACAGCCTCTCCGTGGACGTGGTAGCGCCGCTGCTTTCGCACCTGCTAGCGGACTTGTGAGCGCCAATGAACCAATGAATCACCCATAACACGTTGCTATGCCATGTTGGCCTCAGCAGCCATCTCCTCCATGAGAGCCTTCTGCTCCATGGCCTGCATTGCAGCCACCGCGTCGCTGATGTCGCCTTGCACGAAGCCCTGCAGCGAAAAGTTGACTCCGGAGCGGTGATCGCTGACCCGGTTGTCTTTGTAGTTGTATGTTCTGATCTTTTCAGAGCGGCTGCCAGAGCCGATCTGGTTCTTGCGTCGCGCATAAATCTCCGCGTTCTGCTGCTCCAGCTTGAGCTCGAACAGCTTGGCGCGCAGGATCTGGAAGGCGCGCTCCCGGTTCTTCAGCTGGCTGCGTTCCTCCTGGCAGAAGATGCGGATGCCTGTGGGCAGGTGCATCAGGTCCACGGCCGTCTCAACCTTGTTCACGTTCTGGCCGCCCGCGCCAGAGGAGCGCGCGGTGCTGAGGGTGATCTCCTTGGGGTCGATCTGCACGTCAACCTCGTCTGGCTCGGGCATGACAGCAACTGTGGCAGTGCTGGTGTGCACGCGCCCCTGCGCCTCGGTGGCTGGCACGCGCTGCACGCGATGCACGCCAGCCTCCCACTTGAGCTTGGAGTAGACGGCCTGTCCGGCAACCTGCAGCGTGGCCTCGCGCAGGCCACCGGACTCCATGTCCGCAGTGCTCATCAGCGTCACCTTCCAGCCGGGCTGATTCTCCGAGTAGCGCGTGTACATGCGCAGCAGGTCGGCGCACCAGAGTCCAGCCTCCTCGCCGCCGGTTCCGGCGCGGATCTCCAGCATGATGTTCTTCTCGTCCAGCGGGTCTCTGGGCAGCAGCATCGCGGCCAGGCGCTCGCCCAGCGCCTCCAAGCTGGTAGTGAGGGCAGCCACCTCCTCCGCCACCAGCGCCGCCATGTCTGGCTCCTCCCTGGCCAGTGCGCGGCTCTCCTCCAGCTCCGTCTCCTGCTGCCGGTACTCGGCGAAGCTGGAGACGACGTCCGCCAGCGCGCCCAGCTGCTTGGCCACCTCCTGGTACTTCTTGGCGTCGCCGGCCACCTCGGGGTCGGCCAGGCGAAAGGAGAGCTCCTTGCTGGTGCGCTCAGCCGCTTGCAGCTTGCTCAGCAGAAAGGGGCTCAGCGCCGCGCGGCACGCGCTGCGAACAAAGCGCCCACGACCAGCGGCGCGGCGCAGCGCCGGCGGCGGCCGCAAGCGCGCGGGCAGCGCGCGGGGGGCTGTAGTGCAGCGCATGGTGGCCGTGTGATCACTGACGGTCGCCTTGGGACTCCTTGAGCCTCTCCGTGGCCAGCCGCAGCGCCTCGCGCGACTGGCTGCAGGAGTTATAGCCGTGCAGCAGGTCAAGCGCCGTTCCGCCCAGCCCCGCGTAGGCCTGGGGCAGCCGCTCTTAGTGAGCGTGTGGCGGCTCAACGAGCAGACGGGACGCACCAGCGGCGTGTAGGTGCGGAAGCGCACTCCCAGGGGCACCGAGGCCAGCACGCCCACTGCGCGATGCTGTGCTGTGAGGCTGTGTTGCGCTGTGCGAGCCGGCAGGCGTGAGAGCGGCGCACCTAGGCAGTACGTGTAGGAAGAGCCCAACACACAGCTGGCCAGCTCCGCGCGCGCCTGGTCCACGCTGGGTGGCTGCAGCTCCGCAGGCATACACGGGAGCCACAAAGGGCGGTGTGTGCGTCACTGACCAAAGACGGGCGGTGCGGCGGCGGCGCGTTCTTGGAAAATGCCCTTTTCGTGCGCGGCCCGGTCGGTGCGTGCGCTCGCTCGTCCATCTGTAGCACGCGGCTGACGCGGTGCGCCACCAGTCACCATGGCGGTCGGCCAGGTTGGCAAGAGCAGCGCGTACTTCTCGCGCTACCAGGTCAAGCTCCGCCGGCGGCGCGAGGGCAAGACGGACTACCGGTGCGCAGCGGCGCAGGGCGGAGAGCTTTGCAGCGCCGGTGGTGTCTTTGCGCATGTCCAGATCTGGCCTGGTCGCGCCGGCCAGTAGCCGCTGTGCAGCGCCTCCTGACGCCTGTTTCGCTCTGCAGCGCCCGCCTGCGGCTGACCATTCAGGACAAGAACAAGTACAACACGCCCAAGTACCGCCTGGTCGTGCGGTGCGTCCGCACGCTGCGTTGCGCTCGCCCAGGAGCTCCTCGTAGCCGCCTGCTGCCTGCTTCAGCGCAGCCAGCCGGGCGGCGTCGACGCAGTGCCGCGCCCTGCGCCGCGCCGGTCTGCTGGCTGCGGCGCCAGGCCTTGCGGCGCGAGTGTCGCTGGTAGCAAAACCTAACCTGGAGCTTCGGGTGGCCGCCGCCGCCCGTCCGCGCCCCTGGCCACTCGCCTGACCGTGTCGGGGCGCTCACGCACATCCTCCGCCCTCCCCCAGCCTGAGCAACAAGAAGGTGACCTGCCAGATCGTGTACGCCACCATCGCCGGCGATGTGTGCGTGGCGGCCGCCTACTCCACCGAGCTGCCCAAGTTCGGCCTCAAGATCGGCCTCTGCAACTACGCCGCCGGTGCGCGCCCGGGCTGCCGAGACGCCGCCTGTGGTGCCGCGTGGAGGCTGAGCCGTGCGCGGCAAACCCTGATCCCCGTACGCTCTGACACTCGCCCCTCAGCCTACTGCACTGGCCTGCTGCTTGCTCGCCGCGTGCTGGCCAAGTTCGGTCTGTCCGAGGTGTACGAGGGCAACACGGAGGACGTGGGCAAGGACTACAGCGTGGAGCAGGCTGAGGGCAGCGCGCGCCCCTTCCGCTGCTACCTGGACGTTGGCCTGGCGCGCACCAGCACCGGCGCCAAGGTGTTCGGCGCGCTGAAGGGGGCGCTGGACGGCGGGCTGGACGTGCCGCACAACGAGAAGCGCTTTGCGGGCTACGACAAGGACGACAAGAAGCTGGACACAGAGACGCACGCCCAGTACATCCTGGGCGGCATCATCGGCGAGTACGCGGCGGAGCTGCAGGAGGAGGAGCCGGAGAAGTACGCGCGCCAGTTCAAGAGCTACGTGGACGAGGACGTGGACCCGGAGGAGCTGGAGGAGGTGTACAAGGGCGTGCACGAGGCCATCCGGGCGGACCCGATGCACGTCAAGAAGGAGCGCAAGACGTACGCCCAGAAGAAGCACTTCCACGACGTGAAGCTCACCTACGAGGAGCGTAAGGCCAACCTGGTGGCCAAGCTCAAGGCCATCAAGGCTGGCGCAGAGGAGGAGGACGACGAGTAGCCCAAAGCCAGCAGCGCAGCAGCGGTGTAAGCACCATAAGCCTTACACCGCTCACCGAAACCTCACCGTCTCAGGGAGTCGGTCTGTCGTCAGCCCAGCGCCCCGCGTCGCTGCTGCCGCCTGCGCATCACGATGAACCCCAGCGACATTCCCGCAGACATCACCGACAGCAGCTCGAAGCCCAGCAGCGAGCTCCCCAGGGCGCCGTGCGTGGGCGGCGCACACCTCTGAAAGGTGCGCAACGTCAGCCGCTGCGCCTCCCGCTGCCCCTCCCCCTCTTGCGCCAGGCGGCGCACCCCGCCCGCAAGACTCGCCTCGTCGCCCAGCGCTGCGCTTTGCGAAGCGGGCAGCGGGGTCACTGCGAACGGGTCCTCTCGGCGTCTGCGTGCGTTCACTTCCATCCGAGCAGACTCCACATCCGCTGCGCTGGGCCCCGTGATGAGACACTCAATGGCCTGGTGATGGCCCGTCGCTTTGCAAGCTTGCGTTGAGTCCTGGGATGGAGTGAGAAGCTTCTCAACGAGAGGGTGAGCGGGCAACTCGCCTGAATCTCCTCGTGCGTACATGCCGCGCACGCGCTGCCCAGCAGATAGCACTCGTAGATACCCTCGTGACGCTGACGTTGCGGCCTGGCAGAAGCGCAGCAGGCGAGCGCCGCGAGTAGGAGCGCCCGCACGCGGAGCCGCGCCACCATGGCCAGAGCGAGTATGCGACGTCTCCAAGGGCTGCTACCAGCCACCCCCACCACGCTCACGCGCAAGGTTTTCAGCTTCTCACTCACGGGAGTCCACAGGGAGCCGAGCGTAGCGGCGCGATTGTGCGCGCGGCGACTTCTTGTGACGAGAATTTGTTCGTACGACATCCTCTGTCGTGCGCTCTCGTGGTGAAGTGGGCTGTGTCGCGATGGTGAAGCTGAAGGTGCAAGCGCGTTCTGGGCGTGAGCTGGTCACCGGCGGACTGAGCGTCAGCGTGCGTGCCACAGCCGTGGGCCTCTCAGGCCGCGCGTGACTGAGGCGCCGAGCAGGGGGGCACGGTGGACGACCTGAAGAAGGCGTTTCACGAGGCTAGCAAGCAGAAGAAGGTGCGGGCGCCTCAGAGCGCAGCGCCTGCTAGCCTCGCAGCTCACGCCAGCCCCACCGCAGGTTGCAGGCAAGACTGTGTACTACCCCGAGCGCCAGGTGCGAGCTCTTGCGGCGTGGGGCTGCGTACGGCAGGCACGGCACATCAACCCTATGCTAACGCGGCTGCACACAGCGCTGGACGCTGCCCGTGGTGGGCGCGGGGAAGCCGGTGGTGCTGGAGGACGGCAAGAAGCTGTCTGACTTCGGGCTGAAGGTGCGCGCGGAGTGAGGCTGCGCACAGTTGGGTCGGCATTCTGACGCTCTTGTGCGGCGCTCAGGACGGCGACGCGGTGGTGTTCAAGGACCTGGGCCCACAGATTGGCTACAGCACTGTGTTCTTCCTGGAGTACTTCGGGCCGCTGTGCGTGTATCCGCTGTTCTACCTGTTCGCGGAGCGCGTGTACGGCGTGCCCCACGCTCCCGTGCTGGCGCAGCAGCTGGCGCTCGCCTACCACAGCCTGCACTACGCGAAGCGCATCCTGGAGACGTTCCTGGTGCACGAGTTCAGCCACGGCACCATGCCGGTTGCCAACCTGTTCCGCAACTGCGGCTACTACTGGACCTTCGCAGCGCTCATCTCCTACTTCATCAACCACCCGCTCTACACCTCGCCGCCCCGGGAGCGCGTGGTGGGCGCATTCAGCGCCGCGCTGGTGTGCCAGGCGCTGAACCTGTATTCGCACGTGGTGCTGTCGCGGCTGCGCGCCGACGGCTCCAAGGCTTACAAGATCCCGCGCTCCTTCCTTGCCGGCTTCAACTTCGTCACCTGCGCCAACTACATGTGGGAGATCCTGGGCTGGGCCTGCTTCAACGTGGCAACACAGTCCCTGTTCGGCATCGTCTTCATGCTCTGCGGCGCAGCGCAGATGTCAGCCTGGGCGGCCGCCAAGCACGCGCGCCTGCGCAAGACGTTTGACGGCAAGGAGGGGCGCGAGAAGTACCCCCGCCGCTGGCGCTTGCTCCCGCCCTTCTACTGATGACTGACGATGCGGTTGCATTTACTGAAACACGGTCTCCTGTGTGTGTGTGTGTGTTTGTGTGCGTGTGTGCGTGTCTGCTGAGCTCTAGAGCACAAGAGTGTGCTTGGCCAGTGCCACTCGCGCAGCCAGGCCGAGCAGCAGCACTGCCAGCGCTCCGGGCTGCTGCTGCGCCAGGCTGGCGAGCGAGCAGAGCACCAGCAGGTGAACCACCGAACTGGCGCGTGCGAGCTCAGCCTCCAGCGCTCGCGCAACCTCGAACAGCCGCTCCCCCATCGGCGGCGCATCCACAGCATCGTTCAGCGCCAGCCGCGGGGGCAGCGGCGAGGGCGGCGGGGCCTCGCCCGAGTGCATGGCCGCCCAGAGCGAGGCTGCGCGAGTGCGCAGGCACTCTGCCGCGTGCAGCGCGGGCTGCGGCTCTTCAGTGGGGCCATCCGAAGGCGCGGACGTGGCTGGGCGCGGTGTTGCGCGCGCGCTGGCCATGAGCGAGAGGCGGGGGGTCTTGGCCTGGGCGGGCGTGCAGGGCACTTCCTCCGCGTCGCCACTCTGCGCCCTGCCCGCCAGCAGCAACTCGTAATGCGCGCGCACTGCGGCCACAGCCTCATCCAGGTCAGCCGCGGCGGCGGACTCGAACTCGCAGCGCCACGCCTCCTCCTCCTCCAGCGCGCCAGCCGCAGCGCACAGCCGCGCCTCCAGGTCGCGCCGAGCAGCAGCCGCGTGACTCAGCGCCGCCCGCGCCTGCTGCTCAGAAGCCTCGGCGGCAGCCTGGGCAGCGGCTGCGCTGGTGAGCTGCGCGGCCAGCTCCGCGAGCTGCTTGCCGAGCAGCGCCAGATCATCCTGCGCCTGAGCCAGCGACGCATCCACCATGACGGTGTCGCCCCCCGCGCACGGCGCCGCCAGCGCCAGCAGCTGCGCGCGCGCCGCATCCAGCTCCGAGGAGAGCGCCTCCACGTCGCCAGCCGCCTGCTCAGCCTCTGCGCGCGCCCGCGCCGCCACACAGGCCTGCTCCGCCACAGCAGCCACGTGCGCGATGGCCACCTGTGCAGCCTCGGCCGCGTGCTCCTGCCGCGCAGTCTCCGCGGCCAATTGGCTGTCGCGCAGCTGCGCCGCCAGCTGTTGCTGCGCGTCCTCAGCACGCAGCGCGCGCTCCTTTGCCGCACGCAGCGCGCGCTCCGCGTCCGTCTCCTGGAGCGCGGCGGCGTCGCTCTGCGCGGCGATGCGCGCCTCCAGCTCGCCCTGGCGCTGCTCCAGCGCAGCCGCGTGCGCCGCCGCAGCCTCCAGCGCCTCCTGCAGCTCAGCGCTCTCTGCGCGCGCCTCGGCCACTGCGGCGCGCTCAGCCGCGACCGCGTCATCGGCCGCACGCCGCTGCGCCTCCATCTGACACGCGTGAGCCTCAGCGACTGCGCTCAGGTCCACGCGCAGCTGCGCAAGCTCCGACTGCTGGACCGTCGCCGCCGCCTTGCTCGCTTCCAGCGCCTCGGCTGCGGCGGCCCGCAGCTGCGCCTGCGCCTCGTCCAGCTGGCGAGCGTGCAGCGCCGCGCCCTCATGCAGCGCAGTCTGCGCACTCACTGCCGCAGCGCGCGCACTCTCCGCCTCCGCCTGAGCTGTCGCGAGTTCCGAGCGCAGCCCGTCGCACTGCGCCTGCTTGCCCGCCTCCAGCGAGGTGCGCAGCGCAGCCTTTTCGGCCAGCAGGGCCTCCGCCTGCTGCAGCGCGGCAGTTTTCGCATCCGACAGCTGGCTGTCGAATGCCGCTCTTGCAACCGCCAGCGCCGCCTGCTGCTCCGCCTGCTGCTGGGCGAGCAGGCGCGCGTGCTCCGTGCGCAGCTCGGCGTTGAGGGCGCGCTGCTGCTCCAGGGCGGCGTGTGCCTCCTCCTCCGCTAGGAGGGACAGTTTGAGCTCACCGGCGATGCTCTCAGCCTCCTGCCGCGCCTCCTCCTTCTGCCGCGCCAGCTCCGCGCACAGCAGCTCCGCGTCGGCGACGCGCGCCTCCGTCTCTGCCAGGCGCGACTGCAGAGCTGCCAGTTCCGCCTCAACCGACAAGCGCCCTCTGTGCAGGCTCGTCTCCGCGCGCAGGCTCGTCTCCGCGCGCAGCGCGGGCTTGGTTGCTGCCGTGGAGCGCCATGGCTCGCGCGGGTTCTCCTTGCCGCCGCCCGCAGGTGCCGCCGCGTGCGGGCCCAGCGACATGCGATTGTTGGCGCTCGCGCTGCTCAGGAGCCCCCGGCGCTGACGCCACTCTTCCAGCTCAAGCCGCCTCTGCTCAGCGGCGTCCATGTGTGTGTGTGTGTGTCCCGTGTGGTGTGTGTGGTGTCCGCCCCTTGCTTACGCGGCAGGCGAGGAGCGAGGGGCCACAATTTTGAAGTCCGGTGGTCGTACGACGATGCCAGCTGTCAGTTCAGAATTCCGTCGCTCCTCTCGTCCTCTGTTCCAGCGTGTTGCAGTTGATAACGCCAGTTTTGAGGCTAGTCAAGGCCATGTCCGACGACGAGGAGCGCATGGACCTGGACGAGAGTGAGCAGGAGGATGAGCCTCGCAAGAAGGTGCGGACTGCTCTGCGACGCGGCTCAGGCTGCTGCTCAGCAGTCGTGGGGCCCGCGTGGGCGCTGCAGGCTCCAATGCACAACCCTAAGTGCATGCGCTGTTTCCCCTCCGCAGGGCCGCGGCAGCGCCAAACCGCGCGCCAAGCCCGCCAAGAAGCGTCGGCAGCGCGCCTCGTCCTCTGACGGCGAGCAGTCGAGCGTGCGTGCCCGGCCGCGCCTGCAGGAGCTCCCTATGCCTCCTGCGTCTGACAACTTGCCGCCGCAGGACGAGGAGGCTGACGAGGAGGACGAGCGTCGCGGCGCGAGCGCGATGCCGCTGAAGAAGCGCATGGCGCTGGCCGCGGCTGAGGAGGAGGAGGATGAGGCGTCTGAGTCTGTGGAGTTTGACGACGGCTACGGCAGCGACTTCTACGGCGACGAGACGGACCGCGCGCGGCTGAACGAGATGAACGATCTGGACCGGGAGCAGATCCTGTTCGAGCGCAGCGAGCGGCGCCAGGAGGCGCTCGAGCGCCGGCGCGTCAAGCAGGAGGCGCGTGCTCGCACCTCCGGCGCGCACGCACGCAAGCCCCCTCCCCGCGCGCGCGCCCCCGCTGCGCGCGGCTCCAAGGCTGGCAAGGAGGCTGCGCTGGAGGTGATCAAGGCTCAGCGCGAGCGCCAGGCGGGGCAGCGCGCAGATCAACGCGTCTCCGCCGCCAGGCGCCGCGCTGAGGAGGCTGTGCGCCGCGCTGAGCGAGGCGGCGAGGAGAGCGCGAGCGCGAGCGAGGGGGAGGAGCGGGGTGGTGGCTGGGGGCGCGGTGGCGGTCGCGGCGGGCGCAGCGCCTCGCCCAGCAGCGACAGCGAGGAGGACGTTGCGCTGGCTGGCTTCTCGGAGATCATGCGCTGCGTCCTCTCCCGCTCGCAGCTGGAGAAGTGGGCGGACAAGCCCTTCTTCGACGACACCGTGCGCGGCTGCTTCGTGCGCATCGGCACCGGCGCCGGCGCGGACGGACAGCCGCTCTACCGCATGGCGCAGGTGCGCGACGTGCTCAACGGCGTGCACGCCTCGGGCGCGGAGCTGCGCGCCTACGAGTTTGGACGACCAGCCGGGCGCAGGACCGCCAAGTGGCTCCTCCTGCGACACGGAGAGCAGGAGCGCGCATTCAAGATGGCCATGGTGTCCAACGCGCAGCCCCTGGAGCGCGAGTTCCAGGGATGGGCGCGCGCGGAGATGGTGTGCAGCCGGCGGCCACTGCGCCTGTCGGACGTCAAGGCGCGCGAGGCGGCCATCCTAGGCGCCGCCAGCTACCGCTGGGACAGCGCCGACGTTGCGCGCATGCTGGCCGAGAAGCGCAGCGCTGCGGGGGGTGGGCCGCGCAACGCGGTGCTGGACAAGGAGCGCCTGCTGGCCCGCCTGCAGGTGTGCGAGCAGGAGGGGGACGCCGCCGGCGCCGCCGACTGCCGCGAGCAGCTGGAGGAGTGCGAGCAGGCGCTGGCGTCGCTGCCGCGCGGCGCGCAGGCCATGGGCAGCATCAACCGCCGCAATGCAGCCGCAAACGTGGAGATTCTGGACGCGCACGCGCGCGAGGTTGGCGCGCAGGCGCAGCGCGGCGCGGGCAAGGCTGGCTCGGACGTGGACCCCTTCAGCCGCCGGCCGACACGCGTCACAAACTACTGGCAGACCAAGGGTGCGCAGGAGGCGCCCGCGGCGGCGCCGACCGAGGCCGCGCCGGCCGAGACGCCCGAGGCGGCCACGCAGGCTGGCGATGGGGAGGGGGAGGGGGAGGGGCTGGAGGCGGCGGACCCGCGTCTCCTCCCAGCCTCCGGCCCCGCCGAGCACCCGCTGGCCGCAGCGCACAAGGCGGCCTGGCGCCCCATCGACCTCTCGCGCTGCGCGGGCCCGCGCACGCTGCCGCTGCTGCAGGGGTGGACGGGCGGGCTGGGGTGCGCAGAGGAGGCGATTCGCAGCGGCAAGACGCTCATCACCATCGGCGAGTACAAGAAGCGGGTGGCGGACGCGCAGCGGGAGGCGCAGATGCAGGCTCGCCCGCCGCTGCCTGCGCCGCCGCCGCTGCCGCCTCCGCCTCAGCAGCAATGGTACTAAGGGACGGGAGACGTGTGCTCTGCTGCGTGCTAAGCTACCTACACTCGAACTCGAATGCGCAATGCAGTCTCTCAGAAGAAGCGAAGAGGCTTCGTGGTCGCCTCCACAATCTGCTCCAGCTTCTCCGTCGCCTCCTTCTGCTTCTTATGGTCGCGCCAGGCGGCGTAGGCGGCGTAGGCGCCCACGCCCAGCGTCAGCGCCGTGGAGATGTCGGCCTGGGTGTGGTCGAGCCCGTGGTGCTTGCGCTGGAACTGCACCATCGCAGCATCGGCAACGTGGTTGAAGGCGATGGCCGTGTTCAGCGCCTTGCGCGTTTCCGTGTCCTTCACGTTTCGCACGGCAAGCAGGACGGCCGCATTCTGAATGAGGCTGAGGCCGTCGAAACGAGCCACGCCCGTTGCTTCCTTGCTCACCGTCCCCGCGTCCTTGTTGTACATCACAGTGAAGCTGCGAGCGGTGTCACTCAAAATGACCGCGCCGTACGCTGCACTGGTGACCGCAGCCAGGCTGAAGAGGCAGAGGGGGGGGTCGCATCAGCGTGAGCACCTCTGCCTCTGCAGCACAGCCGTTCTCGACGCGCCAGCGCCGCGCATAAGCCTCGCGCGCACGCACGTGGCAGGCGAGAGGTTGAGGTCGGCCATGGTGCGAAGCCGTAGGCGAGGGTGAGCGAGAGCCTCTCAGAAGGGTCACCTCAACGACGGGACTGGACCTTGGACAGTGACGTGTTGCTTACATCGTTTCAGGCGCCAGCTTCCAGCGTGGCTTGCGCCCGCCGCCCTTGCGCCCCGTGCTGGCGCCCACCGCCTGCGCTTGCTGGAGGAACGCGTGCGCCGCGTCCTGGTTGCCCGCGGCCAGCTCCACCGCGGCCAGCTCCTTCATGGCGGCCGCGCTGTGCGGCTCTGCGGCGAGGGCGCGGCGCAGGAGCATGCGCGCAGCATCCAGGCGCCCTTCCGCCAGCTCCAGCTTTGCGGCTGCGTGCAGGAGCACCACGTTGGTGGGGCTGCCCTCCAGCCCCTGCGCGTACGCGCGCCGCGCGGCCCCGCCGTCGCCCTGGGCCTCCTCCAGCTGTCCGAAGGCGCTCCAGAGAGGCGCCGAGCCGGGGTCCACAGCGACGCCGTGCGTCAGCAGCGCCCGCGTGGCGCCGGGGCAGCCGGCGCGCAGCTCTGCCAGCGCCCACGCCTGCATCACGAAGGTGTTGCTTGGGTGCTCCTGCAGCGCGGCCGAGAAGTGGCGCCGGGCGTCGTGCAGGCGGCCGCGCTTGGCCTCCAGCACGCCCCACGCCTGCAGCAGCCGCGCGTTGCTCGGCTCCACGCGCGCGCCCGCGGCGAAGCAGCGCGCGGCGGCGAGCGTGCGCCCGGCGGCCGCCTCCAGCACGCCTCTGGCGAGGAGCAGGGCCACGCTGTTGGGCTGCAGCGCCAGCGCCTGGTCCAGCAGCTTGCGCGCCGCGTCGCGCCCCTCGCCGCCGCGGCGCGACTCGAACGTGGCCCAGGCGTGCAACACGGGCACGGGGCCCAGCTCGGGCGCGCGCTCGGCGGCGGCCAGGGCGCGCCTGAACAGCCCTCGCGCGTCCCCCTCCTGCCCAGCCCCCGCGCAGCACAGCGCCCAGCGCAGCAGCGCCCTGGCCCGGTCGCTCGGCTCCACCGCCCACATGGCGGCGGCGGAGTGCAGCTGCAGCGCGGTCTGCAGCTGCTGCGCCTGAGCCTCCAGCCCAGCCCAGCGCGTCCAGGCTGCGCTGAAGGAGGGGTCGCCGCCCGTCACGCCGCGCAGCAGCTCGCGCGCAGATGTGAGGTCGCCGCTGCCAGTCAGCGCGTCCACGGCGGACATGGCGCGCTGGCGGGAGGCGGCGCGCGCCTCCAGCGCAGAGCTGGCGCTGGGGGGCGCAGGCGCGGGCACAGGCACGGGCGCGGGCGCTAGCGGCTCAGCCTTCACCACGGGCATGACGGCCAGAAGCTCGGCGTGCGGTCTCTCTGCCGTCTCCAGGCGCATGCTGTCGCTCAGGCTGCGCTGTGTGATGGCATCCTCAGCCGGCAGCTGCTGCAGGCGCGCCATGCGTCGCCTGAACGCTGCCCACTCTGCGGCAGTGACGGTGCCGCTGCTGTCCGTGTCTGCCAGACGCATGAGCTCCGCCGCCGCCAGCGCCACGCCGCTGTCTGCGCCCTCGCCCCCGCCCAGCTCGCCCACCACCGTGGCCAGCTCCGCCAGGCTCAGCTCGCCGTCCCCGTCCGCGTCGAAGGCGCGGAAGACGGCGTCGTCGGCGACGCTGCGCTCCAGCTCATCTGCGGGCAGCGCGGTGCGCGCGTTGGGCGAGGGCGAGAGCCCAGCGCCGGCTCTGGGCGCGGGCAGGAAGCGTGCGTAGCGCTCCACGGCCACAGCCTCCGCCGCGTCCGCGATGAGCGCCGCCAGGCTGCGCGCGTCCGGGCTGGCCACGCCCCCCTTGTAGGCTGTGTGCGCCGCGTCGCCCGCCTCTGCGTGCGCCTCCATGACGCCCGTGCGCACCTGCAGCTCGGCCAGGGGCAGCTCCTGCGCGCTCCCTCCCACCGCAGGCGTCAGGCGCAGGGTGCTGTGCAGCGATGCGTAGCCGTTGGCCTTGGGGTGCGCCACATAGTCCTTTGTGCGCCCAGGCACGGGGGACCACAGCGCGTGCGCCAGCTCCTGAGCACGGTAGCACGCCTGCCTGCCGCCCTCCTGGCTGCCCGAGTGCAGCACCACGCGCAGGCCCAGCAGGTCGTGCACCGCCGCTCTCTGCCGCCCGTCGCGCAGCAGCTTGCGCATGGTGCTGTAGCGGCTCTTGACGCGCATGCGCACCTCACAGCGCCCCCCCTCGCCCAACAGAGCACGCAGCGCCTCGTCTTCCTCCAGCGACTCCCGCAGCAGCGCGGCAGCGTCGCGCAGCGCAGCCTCGCCTGCGGGCAGCAGGCCAGCCAGCCAGCCGCTCACAGCCGCATAGCTGCCCGGAAAAAGCAGCTCGAAGGCGCGGTCCTCCAGCTCGAAGCGCAGCTGGCCGGCGGTGGCGGCCATCGCGTGGGCCATCGGCGCATACAGCTGCATCGTCTCTAGCGCCAGCGTTGCGCGCGCCCACCCCGGCAGAGCATGCGCGTGACGCAGCGCGTCGGTCCGCGCAGCCAGCTCCACCAGGATGGCGCGCACGTCGTGGAAGGCGAGGCAGAAGGTGCGCAGTCGAGCGGCGTCTTCGTCGTCGTACGCTCGCCCGCTCTTGGGCAGGCTGCGCACGCGCGCCACGTCGTTCACCAGCGCCGCCAGGGGCTCACCTAGCGCGGCGGAGACGCGCTGCAGGGGCAGCACGCCGCAGTCCACAGCCTCGGCCAGCAGCGCTGCGGCCACTGTGTGACCGTCGCAGCCCAGGTCCGCCAGGATGGCCGCCACGCCCAGCGCGCGCACGGAGCGAGGCCGCCCGGCCTGGTCGCTGCCCGCCCGCTGCAGCGCCGGCACGGCCAGCTTGAGAGCCTCTAGCAGCGTGCGCAGCGACGCACCGGACGCGCTAGCGCCGCCCTGAGCGCTCAGCCGCGGCGCCAGCTCGTCCCAGGCGGCCACGAACTCCAGCACCCGTCGCCCGCCCGCGTGCGTCACCTCGCCGGCGCCGGTGTCCAGCAGGGACAGCGAGGTGGAGGCGCGCAGGCGCCAGCGGACTGACGCCGCAGCGACTCTGCCCAGCCGCACGTTGTCCCCACTCTGAGGAGGACGCCTGGAGCCGGCCACTCGTGTTGCCGGTCGGCTCGAGACCGCACCAGTCGAGGTGGCCCACCGTGAAGATGCGCCCGCGTGGCTCGCCAGCCTCACGGCTACGCAAGCCGGCGGCCCAGCACAGGCTGAGACCGGCGCGGCGGCGGCAGCCATGGACGGGACCACTGGTGGCTCGCAGGTACGCTGCTCCGACGGTCCGAGAGCCCTTCTTCTGCTGCTCCTCCGCGACTAGCTCGCGTGTCTTGGCGTTGTCGCGAGGCCGCGGCGTGCGCGAAGAGCACCCACCAGGACGCTGGTTGGATGTGGCTTGTGGTACTACGCGACCGGCGAAGCGGCGACGTGTCGCGGCCGTCCGGTCAAGCGACGAAATCCCGGGGTCGAGACTCGTCCAAGGTGAGATATCAGGGATGCAATCTGGATGGAATCAATTTTGATCCCGCAGTATTTGGTCTAACGCGTGCGGGCACCGCACCCCGTACCGTGTCAATCGCAAGCAGGGGGCACCTTCCGCACACCTCCGGTAGTCCCGCTTGCGCTGCCGTCGACCGCACGGTCGTACAAAAGCAGGTACACGCGAGCGCGCTGCGTCCGGCGGGTGCGTGTCACGCCTCGTGCTAGCTGAGAAGACGCCCGTTTGCTCACCCACGCAACCGCTAACTGCTCCTCCTCGCACCCAGCATGGCTCCTCGGCGCGCACCGGCGCTGCTGGCGCTGTTGTTCACCAGCACGCTTGCGCTGTGCGGCCTCGCGTCTGGGGAGGCGCTGGCGTCCACGCGCCCGGCACCCCGCCGTGCGCTCCTCTCCCTCGCCACAGCGGCACGGGCCGGCAGCCTTGCGGGGCACGCGGCGCTGGAGGTGCGCGCTGCGCGTGCGGCTTGTCTGCTCTGCGAGCGCGGGCGCTGGGCAGAGCTGACACCATGCGCTGCACAACTTTCAGGGTTTCCCCCTCCGCGTGCTGCTGGCCGAGGACGCGTTCGAGAAGCTGGAGGAGGCCGAGGAGCTGGCGGAGCAGGCGATCGACGCGGCCGAGAAGGACGGCGACTTTGAGGAGGCTGAGACGCAGAAGGAGGTGCGCAGCGCTCGGGTGCCCGCACGACACCCGTTGCGTCCGCGCGAAGCCCCGCGCACCACTCACCCCCCCTCCCGCGCTGCGCAGGTGCTTGAGGAGCTGGAGGAGAAGGTGATCGAGGTTGCGGCCGCGGAGGAGAGCGAGGCTGCGCACAGCGCTGCGGCTGAGGACGCGGCTGCGCGCGGCGACTTCGACGAGGCCTCCGACGAGGCCGCCATGGCGGAGGAGGCTGCCGAGGAGGCGGAGCTGGCTGAGGAGGAGCTGGCTGACGCGGTGGCTGCGGCCAAGGAGCTGGCCAGCATGAGCCTGGCTGAGCGCCTCAACCCGGCCACCGTCATCACCGCCGTCACCCAGTACGCGCCCCAGGTGCTGTCCGGTGCCTCCGGCGCCGTGGACAACGCGCGCACCACCATCCGCAGCGGCATCGACAGCCTGCTGGGCGACTACCCGCTGCTGGCCACCTTCCTGGAGTGGCTGTCGCTGGTGCTGCCCGTGGCGCTGCTCACCGCCGGCTTCGCGCTGCTGCGCCGTGACGCGCAGGGCGACTTCAGCCTGCGCAGCGAGGTGCTGCTGTTCGGCCACATGTACTGGGCGGGATACTACGCCCTCCTCGCCTTCTTCACCGCGCTCAGCCCCGCCGAGCCGCCGCTCACAGCCTTCTCGCGCGCGCAGCCGGAGCAGTACGTGGCGTACCAGGTGCTGCTGCTGCTGCTCTTCATGGCGTACATCGTGCTGCTGGTCAGCCACATGCTGGTGGAGCAGACCCCGCTGGCGGGCCTGCAGCTGGCCGGCGGCTGCGTGGTGTATGTGCACTCCTACCTCACGGTGGCGCACCCGGCGATGCGCGCAGCGCTGCCGCCCACAACCAGCGGCTTTTTCTGGTACGCAGTCTACGCGTGCATCTTCAGCAGCATGACGGGCCTCATCAAGCGCGAGCGCAAGACCAAGGCTGCGTAAACGAGGCGCACGGGGAGCGCTGCGATACGGCTCCGGCATGGAGCCGGTTTGAGCGGTTTGTAACACACACGGCGAGTTCACCCGCCACTGTGCCGCGTGCACTCGCCTTACGAGACGGTGGTCCCCCAGGCTGTCTGGCAGATGGGGCATGCGCTCTTGTTGCTGGTCGTGAACCAGTTGTAGAGGCAGGCGCCGTGGAAGCGGTTGCGGCACTGGCGGCAGGCGAGGCGCGGCAGGGCGTGCGAGCCCGCGTGCAGCGTCATGTAGCAGATGGGGCAGGGCTCCACCCCCTGGAACTCGCGCGCGCAGCCTGCGCCCCACAGTGCCAACGCCGCAGCCACTCCGCCGCCCCCGCGCAGAGCGGCGCTCATGGCCAGCAGCCACTTGCGCAGCCGCGCTTCGGACACGCCCACGCGGCGCGCGCACTCCACGGCTGGCGCGCGCAGCGGGTAGGCGCCCGCGAAGCGCAGCGAGACCTCGATGAGCGCGTCGTCGATTGCGTAGGCGGCGCTCACCTCGCGCGCGCCCACGCTGCAGCGCACGGTAAGCCCGGCCACCTTCGGCGCGTCTGCCGCGGCGCGCAGCTCGGCGGCGATGAGGGGCGGGCTGAGGAGGTGCGCGACAGCAGCCTCGAGCGAAGCGACGCGTCCGACGTCGCGCAGCTCCGCGAACCAGGCGCGGCACTCGGCGGGCAGGCAGCTCAGGGCGGCGCCCAGCAGCGCGCCGGCAAGCAGGGCCGGGGGCAGGTGCGCGGCGCGGCGCAGGCGGTCGCGCGGGTCTGCGGCTGCGCGCCAGGCAGCCGCCACCTCCTCCGGCATCGCGCCTGCTGGCGCGCCGGGGCGCAAAGCGCGCGGCGGCGGCATGGGCAGTGCATCCAGGAGGCGCGAGAGCAGCGGCGGCAGGGTGGCTGCTGTGCGCAGGTACTGTCGCAGGCGCTCCCCCCTTTGGCCCCCCCCCGCGCCGCCGCCCTCCAGCAGGCCGCCCAGCACCAGCGCCCACGCGAGCAGCTGCGCGCCGCACGGCCCGCTCGCCAGCAGCGCGGCCAGGGGCTCGCGCAGCGCTGCAGCCTCCCCGGCCAGCAGCAGCTCCTGAGCGCCCCCGCGCTCCCCGCCCTCCCCCGCGGCCGCCTCGCCCTCGCCCTCGCCCTCGCCCTCGCTGGCCTGCTCCGCCAGCGCCATCACCCGCTCCGCGTCCGCGGCGGCGGAGTCGAGGCCCCACAGCGCCGCCGTGCGCAGCGCCGGGGAGGCGAGCAACGCAAAGGCTGCGCGGCCCAGCGACGCCGCAGGCGACTCGCCCGCGGGCGCCTCGTCAGCGGCGCGCAGCAGCGCGTAGAGGGCGGCCACGGCGCCGCCGGGGCGCGCGTCCGCGAGCGCGGCTGCGGCTGCAAGTGCCTGCGGGGCCTCCCCTCCAGCCGCGGCGCACGCAGCCCCCAGCGCGCGCCAGAAGGGCGCCGAGGGGCTGCCGCCGCCGAGAGAGCGCAGCGCGGCCCCCGCGCCCAGGCGCAGCCTGAGCGCGCCCGCGCCCAGCAGCGCCTGCAGGGCGGCGGTGAGCAGGGCGCTGCGCTCGGCGGGCCAGCCGGCGCCGCCCAGCGCGCGCGCGCAGGCCATGGCGGGCGCGCCGGCGGCGCTGTAGGGCACCACGTCGCCGCGGGAGGCGCCCGCGGGCTCCGCAACCTCCAGGGGCAGCGCAGTCAGCTGCGAGAGCAGGCGGCAGGCGGCTGCAGGCAGCCCCGCCAGCGCAGCGGCAGAGTAGGCGCCGGCCAGCTGCTCCGCGCAGCCGCCCTCCTGCGGCTCCTCCGGCAACAGGCTGGCCAGCGGCGCCTCCAGCCAGCGTCGCAGGCGCCCAATGAGGAGCGCCCAGTCCGCCTGGCCCAGCCGGTGCCAGGCGCAGAGCAGCAGCGGCGCGACGATCGCGGCCACGCCCTCGTCACAGGCGGCCAGCGGGGGTGCGTCGTCCACGTCGCCGCCGAAGCGACGGGACGCGGCCTGCGCAGCCGACGCTGCGGCGTCCGCAGCGCCCACCGCGTCCCACAGCGAGCACAGCGCGTCCACCTCCGCGTCGCTGCAGCGGCACGAGTGGCGGGCGTCTAAGGGCGCGACGGGCTGGCAGGGGTAGCAGGCGGCGGCGGCCTGCAGCGCGACGCCCGCAGCGGCGACGGCTGCGGCGCCGCGCCCCCGCAGCGCCTCCCCCGCCGCGCGCGCCCACAGCAGCGTGAGCGCCTGCGCCTCCGCAGCCGCCACAGGGTCGCCCGAGGCGCGCAGCAACGCCAGCGTGTGCGGCGCAGCTGCGTGCAGCAGCCTGTGGCCCCGGGCGGTGGCGGCGCCCGGGGCCAGGGGCGCCACGCAGCGCCGGTGGAAGGGCAGCAGCACGGCGGTGGCGCCGCCCGGGTGGGCCGCCAGCAGCGAGAGGGCAGCTGCGAGCGCGGCGCGGGGCGCGGGGCGGTCGGAAGCTTCCACCGCCTCCGCCAGCGCCTGCAGCAGCGCCGCGGACAGCCGCTCCCGCGCCTCGCCCGCCTCGCCAGCGAGTGCTTGGGCCACGCAGCGCGCCTCGCGCTCGCCGCCGCCGCCCAGCAGCTCAGCAGCCACCCAGGCGCGCCCTCCACCCAGCAGCAGCAGCGGCGTCAGCGGCGGCGCCGCGGCCAGGCCGCAGAGCAGGCACGACATGCGCTGCGCCCAGTCGCGAGGCAGCGCGGCGGGCGCGGGCGCGGCGGGCAGAGCCTCGGGTGGCACCTGCGCGTGCACGTGCGCTGGCCAGTCCCCGCAGGGGGCGCAGGCGGCGTCCAGCGCAGCCTCCATCGACGCGGGCGCCGCGTGGCAGAGGCGGCTGAGCGCGTCCGCCAGCGCGACGGCGGCGGCGCTGCACTGTCGCCGCACGTGCGTCTGCGGTGCAGCCGCAACCGCACAGCGCACAGCCCCTGCCAGCGCATCCGCCAGCGCCGCACGCTCCGCGTCCGACATGCGCGCGAAGGCGCCGCCGTGGCACAGCGCGTGCCAGGCTGACGCTGCGCGCACCCCGAGGGAGCCAAGCGCCTCTTCGCCCCCGGCCTCGCCCTCGCCCTCGCTGTCGCTGTCGCTGTCGCCGGCGCCCCCGTCCGCGGCGGGCCGGGACAGGCTGAGGCGGAAGAGCGTCGCCGCGAGGAGCGTGCGCGCGTTTGCAAACTCCGGCCCCTCCCCAGCCCCAGCCGCGCCAGCCCCGCCCAGCGCAAGCTCCGCCACGGATAGCGCCGCCTCCGCTTCCGCGCCGCGCGCTGCGATGAGGTGCGCGAGGGCGCGCATGAGCTGCGCCGCAGCCTCTGCGGAGAGCAGCTGGGCGCAGGCGGGCGCCAGCAGCGCGCGCAGAAGCGCCGCGCAGCCCTCCCCGGCGAGTTCCGATGCGGCCGAGAGCGCGCGCGCGTCTAGGCGCGCGTGGCGCCAGGCGGCGAGCCAGTCGGGGGGGTGCTGCCGCGCAGCCACCCCCAGCTGCGCCACCAGGGCAGCCAGCAGCGGCGGGTCAGCCGCGTCCAGCACGCGCGCCCAATGCCCCCGCTCCAGACAGAGCAGCGAGAGCAGCAGCTGCGCCCGCTCGGGCAGCCCCTCATGCGCGCCCCCCGCCTGCAGGCAGCCCTCCAGCAGCCCCCCCCTCCCCTCCGCGTCGCCCTCCGCCTCCGTGCCCGCGCCCGCGTGCGCACCGAAGAGCTGCATGCAGAGCGCGGCGGTGGCCAGTGCGGCCGGGGGCTGCGACTGCAGCGCCGCTGTCGCCGTCGGCTGCGCAGAGCCCCCGAGCAGCGCGCTGGCCAGGGGCTGCGCAAAGACACGCAGC
>Ga0208951_1000183_pt1 | contig 27474 bp, 20 predicted proteins | sample GreLakmeMI27MSRF_FD_187702 | JGI IMG/M metagenome (GOLD analysis project Ga0208951, IMG submission 187702) | Freshwater lentic microbial communities from great Laurentian Lakes, MI, USA - Great Lakes metaG MI27MSRF (SPAdes) | ecosystem: Environmental > Aquatic > Freshwater > Lake | place: Great...
TTGTTGTTGACCATATATAGAATTAATTTCTTGTAATTTTGTTATAAATAATTGATTTAATTGAATATTAAATAAACTATAAATAGAATCCACTTTATTAATTAATAAATCAAAATTTTCTATAATATTTGTAATAATTTTTTTATTATTATTTTTAAAATTTCTACAAATTATATATTTTTCTGAATTAGCACATCGACTTGTATTTGGTTTAAATATAAATACATTTTCGTATAAATTACATAACAAATATATAACTTCTATTGTTTTTATTTTAAATACATCAAATATTTTTAATATAAAATTACCTCCTTGTTTTTGCATTATTAACGCAAAAAAAATTTGTGATAATATTAATTTAAATGAAATATCTTCCTGATTATTAAAATCATGCGAAAAATCAAATCCTCCATCCGCGGTAATATAATCCATTGCTCTAAAATATTTTTTATAACAATAAATTAAATTTTCTTTTAAAAATAAATCTCCATTTTTTGATGCCCCATGTTCTATTTTAATATTTTTATTATTACTTAATAATTGTGTGGCTTTTTTCCATGAAGGAATATTAATATTTTCACTAATTAATGTCATACCATAATAAATATCTTGCTTATTATTTCTTTTATAATTAAAAGCTTCTATAAATCCACCTGGACCTTCGGCCAAATGAAATGATTGTATATTATTTGATTCATTTAAAAAACTAAACGTGTCTATTATTTCTATCATTTTAAAAAAAGACCTCGATAATGGTTTATATTTACATAAAGAACATTTGTGGTTCGGAACAATAGTATGTATATATTCATATGGATTTGTAATTTTTTTTATAATATCCCAATATTCATAATATTCATCAATAGTTTGTTTTAATAAATGTAAATAATTGTATAAGGAATAACATAATATTATATCATTTTCATCAGATAATACATTTGCCTGTGACTTATTGTTTTTATATATAATATTAAAATCTAAATTCAAATTATTCAAATTTGGTAAATTTATATATGTCATAGTATTTTATTATTTCCACTTAGTAAGTATAGAAAAATACATTTATATATTTATTTACAAATATATAAAAGTATAAAAAAATAGAATGATTTAAGTTACTTGTTTCTAATATATTGTTCTTTGAATTCTTGTAGCTGCGTGTGTTCTTCACGATTTTGTTCTTGGACTTAGCGAGTTTGGACTTGGAGTTAAAGGGGCAACCTTTCTTGTTATAAACATATTTTATATATATATAAAATTTTAATTGAAGAAATTGGGTTATATTTTTTTTGATTTCTTTGTTTCTGCTTTTTGAGATTTCTTTTGTTCTGCTTTCAGAGTTTTTTCTGCTTCTTTTGCCGCCTTCTTTTCTTGTGCTGTTTTTAATTTTTCCTCTTCTTTTGCTTTCTTTTTTTCTTCAGCAAGTTTAATCTTTTCATCTATAGTTAATTTCAAATTAACCGTTGATTTACTTTTATCTAATTGTTGCTCTTCTAATTGTTTCTCTAAATGTTCCTCTAAGTCTTGTGTTTCTTTCAAATATTTGTAGGCCAATTTTTTTGATTTTTCATCTATTTTCTCTTTTTCTTGGAGTTCAAATTCTTCATCTATTTTTTTAAATTCGCCAATAATTTCATCTTGTAATTCTTTTTCTTTTAATTCTTGCTTTTTAGATACTAATTCCTCCGGATCATATTCAACATTTCTAATCTTTTTGAATATAAAATAATTGTTCAAAAATGATATTTGTTTTTCTTCACTGCTTAATTGTGCCGAAGCACCTAATTTTTTTAATAAATAATTATTGCTTTTTATTTCATTATTCATAAAATTATATAATTGCTCAAAATTACCCATTGAACCAGGCAAATTTAATTGTTTATATTCTGTTTCGGTTAGTAATACAAACCCATTATTTTCCATAATTCTTAGTAAATATTTAAAATTCACCAAATATTCTTTAAAAGTTTTATTGATTGTTTCTTGGTATACATTAATTGCATATCCTAAACTGGACTCATCGTCCTTAAATTCTTTTGCATCATATTTTTTTGTTAATTCCCATATTTTTTTCTGATTTTTAAATATGCTAATTGATTCGTCATTATTCAATGAATTTAACATATTAAATATTTTATTTCCATCATAACAAGTTCCGATAAAATATCCTTCTAATGATGTACATTCTTTTATATTTTTTATAAATTCATTTAATACAGTTTCGTTTTCAAACATATAATGCATCGCAAATTGAATAGAACTAATATTAAAACCATTCTTTACAATACCATAATTATTATATACACCTCTACCTAATAAAACTTCATTCTTGGTCCCTTCGCCGAAAAGTGCTTTAATAATTTGTCTTGATTTGTCATCGTAAAAAGCAGAACCAATCTTAATATTTTGACTGCTATTTCCATGTAAAAATAATGCTTTCGGAATAACCGCATAACGTTGAGCATAATTCAAATAACGAGCACATACACCGTCTAATCTATTTTCTATATTGTCTTTGCTTAAATCTAAACCTAATACAAAATTAAGATTTGCTGATATCCATTTAGGTAAATCGCCTCCTTTGCCGACAGCATAATCTATTAATGAATATCCCGATTTAGATACTTTATTTATCAACATACTTTTAACATATAAATTATGAAAATCACGCAATGCTTGTGTTTCTGATGTTTTGGAAATTTTATTATAATAAACATCATCATCATTATTAACTGTAACTCCATTTCCTGTCATTAAGATTGATTCACTTATTGGATTATGAATAGATTGCCAATTTGAGTTTGCTGTATGATATGCATTGCCAAAGTTTTTAACTCCTGAACGTAATTCCGATGTTTTATCAGAGCGAACTCGCAATGGTTCCCATCTCCATAATTCTGGATTATTGCTATTATAAGCAAATTCTACAATAGTATTATCTTCAATTTCCTCACCCTCAAAAGTATAAATCTTAAGATTATTTGATTCATCTAATTTGCCTATAATATTACATAATCCAGCATTAACATCATTTGGATTTGTTGGATAAAAACGACAAGGTTTATAACTATTAGTATAAGATTCTTTACTATCACGCTTAATATTATTATTAATAATATCATTATATGGATTAATATAACCGTGTTTTTTTTCATCAAAACCTACATTTAATATTAAAGTATAATAATTTTTAACTTGAGTATATGATGTTAAATCTTCGCCTTCGTTATTCAAAGTACCCATAAAATTACTTCCTAATTCATTTTTTTTAAATTTAATTAAGAAATCAATAGTATTATATTCTGGAGGTTTCCATTTAAAAGATTCGTTCCATGTAATTTTATAATTTGGTGCCGCAACCCCTGTTTTTAAACTACAAACTCCTGTATTTGCTGGTGTAAAAATTAATCCATCTGTATTATATTCATATAGTCCTTCTTTAATATTATTTAAAATTCTAGCACATCCATTAAATATATGAGCGCCATAAAATTTTTTCACATTAAATTTAATATGTATTTCTTTGCTATTTGTAATTGACTTTAAATCAAGTGTTTTGATTACGCTATTTAATATTATAAGACGATAATTGAACGATTCCTCCTTTTTGCTTTTTCCCATCTTTTCCTCTTTTTCCTCTTTTTCCTCTTTTTCCTCTTTTTCTTCTTTTTCTTCTTTTTCTTCTTTTTCCCCTATAGACAAATTAATAAAAGGCAAACCTGTTACATTTTGTCCATTAAAATAATATATGTCAAAACAAGCGAACACATTTATGTATTCACCTTTTTTATTATGTAAAATATGTTCGCCATCTATTATTGTGTTAAATAATTCTTTTTTCTCAATATAACATCCAGTAAATTGTATATTCATAATCGTAGGAATAAAGTATAATTTTCCTTGTGGTGATATATATAACAATTTTCTGGTTCCATCTGCTTTATCTGTTACAGTATAATTTTTTCTAATATTTGGAATAGAATTATTTGTATCATTTATTTCTATTTCAGGTAAAATATTTACCATTTGTAATGTTGTAGATGATGGACCAATAAAGTCTTTTATGTTGGGTGTCATCATTGGTTTATAATCTTGTCCCTTCACCAATTTTAAATATTGTTGCATAGCAAAATCCATTTCATTTAGTGTTATAGGATAATTTGTTTCTTGTAATCCTATTAATATATATTTAATAACTTTGCGTAAATTTGTATATAAAAATTCGGCGCTTGAAAATGTTTTATTTGCAATAATAAGTTCATTATTTAATTCTATTTCTATTTCAAAATTTTCTAATGAAGTAAAAACCTCCGAATCTTTAATATTGAATTGCTCAATAAATTTACCATATTGTGATTTAGAAGTTTTAACAATACTACAATGAATTAAAAAGGGTAATTGTGGATGTCTATATTCATATCGTTTAATATATCGAAATATTTTTTTAATAGAATTCCATTTACTATATAGTTCTTCAATCGCGCTATGATTTCTAGAATAATTCTGCTCTGTTTGATAGCATACACGAAAGTTATAATCATCAAAATCTAATGGAAATATTTGCGTATCAGCAGTTTTTAAATATTCCTTTTCTACAAATTTAATATTATTTTCATCTAAAATTCCAGATAGATTATTTAATTTGCAATAACTTTGAATATTTGGTATTCCATTTATTTGAGTTCTAATATTAGATAAATTACTGTTATTAATTATTTTTAAATGATAATTTTCATTAGTCAATTTAAAATCATAATTTAGCAAGCTCTTTATAACATTATAGAAATCTACTTTATTAATATTTTTTATTTTTTTTGTTCCAAAACGAACCTCAAATTCAGGATATATATTTTCTGGAAATCTTGTATAAGTTGACAAATATGTTTCAATATATTTTATAAATTTATTGCTCAATTCTTCTTTCTGAGAATCTTTGCTGATTTCTTTAGGTATTTGACTTTTACTCATAATTAATATATATTATTATTTATTATTTATTACAATGTAATAAATAATAAATTTCAATTTTGTTAAAAATATAGTGATTAATTATAAAAAAAATATTAATCCAATAAATATATTTAAATCAATTAATATGATTAAATCAGTTTTTGTATGATATTTTCATATAATTCTTGCTTTTTTTTTTTCTTTGTATTATCGTTATATATACTAATGCTTAACTTTTCTGCTATATTAACTAAATCATCTAATTTATAATTACTAAATGCTTTCAGTGGTTTTTCAATATTTTCAATATTATAATAAGATTTTAATATTTTTTGTAAATCTTCTTCTGTCATACTATTGTTTATTAATTCTATATCAAAATTATTGAATCCTGAACTCATTTTTACATTTGATATTTTTAATAATTTATAATTTTGTAAATTAATAACTTTTTCGTCATTATTTGTGGATAAAATACAATATGTGTTATTATCTCTAATCAATAAGATATTTACCAAATGTAATACACATAAAGCATAAAAAGTTTTTAAACTTATTCTTTCATTATTTGTGAGATCATCTTCGACCAATCCTTTTTGTATTTTAAAATTTTTTAAAACATTTTTTTGATGTTTTAATTTTTCAACGCTATTAATTTTAAACTCTTTCATAATTTTAAATGAATTAATATGTTCCAAATCAATATCATTTAAATTATTAACTATTTTGTAAAATACCCAAAATAATTTATCAACAAAATTTTTATGATTATTAATTTTAAATGGTTCATTATATTTACTTAATTTTTTTGTATAATTTATTTGAACTCGACTTCTTGGAACACCTGGAGTAACTATTATATTTTGCTTTGTAAACTTATCAAATTTATTAGAATTTGAATTATTGCTTTCTTTCAAATTAGTTTCTTTCAAATCAGTAGTTTCAATAAATGTTAAATTTTTCGAACTTGAAGTATCATTTGTTTTAAGATTATATAACATATATTGCTTAAGCTCATTCATGTCAAGATTTTTTAATAATTCTTCTTTATTTTGACATATCATTTTAATTATTATTAGTAGTAGTAATATCTTTATTATCTTTAAAATAAGTTGTTTGCAAATTTCTTTTCAATTTTTCATCTTTATTTATATCATTCTCTTGTTTTTTAATAAAATCAATATAATTACATATATCATTATAAACATTTACAGATATTTTATTTAAATTAACAAAAATACCATTACTATTTTCATTTAAATAAACATTGCTTGTTTTTAATATTTTAGCAATTTCTATATGATGATTATATTCTAAAGAGTCAACTATTTTGCATAATTTAATCAAATCACTAGAATCTATATTATTATTATTAGAGTCAATAATATTATTTTTTAACGTTGTATTTTTATCCTCAATTTGCTCAATTTGCTCAATTTCCATGATATAATAGTGATTAGTAGTCATTTAAAACATACCTTTAAATAAATTATATATATATATTATTAAACAGTTTCTTTACTATAATTATTTAACTGTTTTGCTTTGGATTTTGTGATATTAATTTTAATTTTGTTTCCACCAAATTTTTCTAAATTTTCCTCTGTCTCTTTGGTCTCCAATTCATTTTTTAATGTGCTATAATTATTGATACTAATTAATTCAGCAATTATACTAATAAATTTATCGTTTAGCTCATATCGTTGACCTAATATGCGAACTTGTATAATATCATTTTCTTTTATATGTGAGAAAGATTCATTATTATAGTGATGATCACGTGCTATAAAAATAATATATGGACTAATTTCATCATCCGTAATTAGTTCAGCACGAACTCCTACTTTAGTTATTGATTTTGTAATACAATGAATTATTGTGGACTCAACTGGATTTGTTATTAAACATTCAAATACACACTCAAATAATATTTTATTATCAAATAATTCCCCACTTGAATATGTTAGCAATTTAACACTGTTATTTTTAACATAACCTTCTTTAATACATTTGCCTTCATTTAATTTTTGTATTTTTCTTTCTAAAATGTTAAATAACTCAGAATTGACTTCATCATATTTTAATACTGTTTTTTGCGTTAACAATGAACGAACGTAAACATGTGAGTTGTCTAATGGAGTTTTCTTAACAGTTGATTTTTTATTTTGTATTTTAGACATTAGATTATATATATTATTAATTTAATCTTTAAAATTATTTCAATTATATAATAAAATAAGTTTATTATATTTTATTATATTTTATTAGTATTATTTTATAACAAATCATTAATTAGTGCTTCAGAGAGATTTAAAAACCACCGTTTATTTTCTACTTTTTGTAAATCATACAATCTAAAATATAATTCTTGTGCTGCACAGAAATTTTTTTGATTTAATTTTTCGCCCTTTTCCAAATTCTTTCCTTTCATTTTTTCAATTATTTCATCTTTTACTCCAATTGCAAGAAAAATTTTTTCACTATTAAGTTTTCCTGCTTGTTCGCATCTTGCACCTTTATTTGAACCTGTTTTTACTTTAAAATTTGTCACTAGTTCTTTAGTTATTTTGTTATTTCTTGATAAAAATCCTAATGGAACTGCCATTTGTGAAGTAGTTATTTTTTTTGACATAATAATATCATCAAAATCATTATAATCTTCTGATTCTGCAATATTTAATATTGTACCTGAAGTCTCTAAATTTGTATTAATTAAAATATATAAAGTATATTCTCTAAATTCACTTTTATTTGGTATAAATAATGCTTTTAATTTACCATCAGTTGTTTCTATAAATCTAGAATTATAATAAGTTAATAAATCATTTTCAAAATTACTCAGTTCATTATAGCCATTATTTAATAAATAAATAACTAATAAAACACTCTTATTAAAGTCTAAATCATCTAGCAATATATTTATTGCCAATGTATTTACTTCATTAATAGTTATAACTTTATCTTCTTTCAATATATCCATCATTTTACCATAATAAAAATATTTGTTGTCTTTTATTAAATATTCACTTTTTATTGGTATATGTTCTGCTATTATAAAATTATAGTTGCGTTCTAATTCAGCAATAATAGCTTTGACATTTATTATATTTTGTTCTGTCATCTTATCATGTGTTGTATTTTGACTTAATACAATTTTTGGACCACTTGTTTTTTTATCATCTTTAGGTTCTTCTTTTTTAACAATATTTGTTTCTTCTGCGTTAAATATATTAAAATCATTAGGAACAGCTAATTTTAAAGAATTAGGTTTTATCATTATACCATTTGATCTTTCAAAAAGCGTGGCGTCTGTATTTAAGTTTATTGGTTGAAAAATATATAAATCGTCTAAATAATCTTTTTTTAAATTCTCTATATTAATATGTATTAATTTTCCTTGCGTATTATATTTATCACTAATAAAAATATTTTCATTATTAACTAATTCATTTAAAGCATTGTCAATATGGGGTAATGGATATTCTTTAAATGTGTATATATAGTTAATTATATCTCCTTTAGTACGAAAATAGTATTCTTTATATAACTCTCTCACTAGTTTAGTAATAACTTCATTATTTGTTTTCAAAAATGATTCATCATATGAAAATAGGTCTATTTTGTTATCTCCGTATTTTTGAGTATACTCTTCTAAAGAAGGTTTACACGTATATTCACAGTTATCCATATAATCACATAATGGAGTATTTGATTTATCTCCTATAGCAAATTCAATTGATTTAGAATTAGAGAGAATAACAGATAATTTTTTACTTGAATAGTTTTTATTTAAATACGTTTCGTCAAATTTTTGTTGATCATAATTTAGATGACAATCTATACTATGTTCTTTTAAAACTCTTGTAATATTTCCTATTATTTTGGCTTTTTCCTCGGCTTTCCTATAAATCAACAAATCGACAGATTCGTTATTATTACTTAATAATGTCCCATACATAAATATTTGAACATTTCGCTTATTTAAAGTCAAATCTTTATGACTACAAGTCCTAACAGCACGTCCGGTAATTTGTTCTACTCTATTTATATTATACCATGGTTCTAAAATATGTATTTGTCTAATATATTTAAAATCTAAACCTTCACTGCCTGCTGCCGATAAAAGAATTACTTTAACATTTTCGCCATCAACATTATTAGAATCTGTGCATGCTTTTAAATCACTTACAATATCCGGAGAAATATTATTATTTCCACTTATAATTACATATTTTGCACCTCTAAAACGTTGCCCTAATTGTAATACTTCTGATTTTTTTTTATAAGTATTTACATCTAATTCTTCGCTTGGTGGGTTTGCAAAGAGAGATTTATTATTTCCATAACGTGTAAATCCTACTGCTTCTAATGCAAGTGCTATTGGTATTAATCCTGAATCTATAAATTGTGAATATATTATTACAGGACCTTGAGAACCTAATAACGAATCAATTAGTGCTTTAATTTTAAAACTATATTTTCCAATTATATCATAATCAAACATATTAATAGGCATATTTTTTAAAAACTCACTCTTAAAATTATAATTAAATCTTGATTTAGGTGCTTGTGTCTCTTGATAAGTCATAATATTATTAATTGCTGATTTGCCAACAATTGTTTTTATGTCAACAAGTATATTTATTTCTTCAATATTTATATTTGCTACTAGTTGTGCAATATTATTATCATATAAAATCATTTTCTCGTTGAAATAATTTTCTAATTTATTATTAGGAAAAACAATATTTAAACATTCTAATGGTTTTTGCAGTAATGTATATCCAAAAGATTCCATAGCATTTATCTTTTCTTCGTCGAATTTTGATATATTATTTTTTAAAATAATATTATATACAAATTCTTGATATGGTGATATATTACTATCATTAACATATATATCAAATAGCGTTATTCTTTCTTTCAATGGATTAGCATTTATCTTAAATTCTGGGTATTTTTTATTTAAAATACTATTATTTTCAGAAAAATCTTTTGGTAAAATTCTAAAAGGAAAACTTAATGGATTATCCCCTTTAATATAACTTATGTAGCCATTTATTTTTCTTCTAAATAATTCTAACCCTACTTGTTCGCCATTGCTATTTACTAAAAAACTTCCATCATTTGCGAATACATCTTTTACTTCTACTATAGAGCGTCTATCATTTAAATTTAATATATTTATTAGAAAAATTATTTCTTTATAATCGTTAAACATAGGCGTCGCAGACATGAACAGTAATTTCAAATTATTTACATTTTTAACTAATTTTATTAACTCATTTGATACTAATTTATTACTATTATCTTTAGATTGACGTATATTATGTATCTCATCAATTATAATTAATCTGTTATTAAAAAATTTTTGTAATCTATTTTTTATTAATAATTGCTTTTTCTTCGAATCCATAATATTTAAGGATTGACTTGAAATATTTGATTTCTTTATTATTAAATTAGCAAATTGTGTATATCCCATAAATAGATAATAGTTGTTTATAATATTTTTAACTATCTTTATTACTTTATCGCGTGTCAAATTTTTTTGTATCATATTAATTTCGTCCAAAATATTTTGTCCTGCGCAATTATTGATAGTCCACACACCATTTTGTTGTTCCAATTTTCGTTCATCAAATAATTGTAAATAAAAATTTTCTTGAACATTTGGTGAAGCTACTATTATTATTCTCTCATTATAACCCATAAATTTTAAATATTTTCTTGTTTCTTCGGCGACACCAATTGCCGAGCAAGTTTTTCCAGTTCCTAGACCATGATATAATAATATACCATTATATGGAGTATACATTGACAGGAAATTTTTTATAAATTTCTGATGTGGTGCTAACTCAAAATCTTTATTACAAATTTCATTGCTTTGTTTCTCAAAATCAAAATCTTTGTCTATTTTAATTATTAATTTATTTTCTTGAAATTCTTGTTTATTTGCAATTTTTATATTTAAAAATTCATCATCTAAATGTGGATATAAATATTTATATCTAGTATCAAAAGAATGGTTTAGTTCTTTCGAATTCAATAATTCTACAGCATTATTAAAATATTTATAATCTGTTATAGTATTCAGGTCTTTTTCTAATACTTCCAATTTATTTTTGTCTAGTTTGGTATTGTCTAATTTATTTATATTTTCTCTAAATAACGATTCCAATTCTTCATTGTTTTTTTTTTTGAGCTTATCTTGTTTTATTTCTTGATTTACTTTTTGTTGTTCTTCATTTTCACTAGTATCATCACTAGCAACATCACTAGCAACATCACTAGCAACATCACTAGCAACATCACTAGCAACATCACTAGCAACATCACTAGCAACATCACTAGCAACATCACTAGCAACATCACTAGTATCTTCACTAGCAACATCACTCTTTTCGTGTTGAACATCTTCGTTTTTTAAAGATGTTGGAAGAGAAACTATGTCTCCTTGATTTAATTCATTCTTACTAATAGCGCTCATTACTATATATTAAATATATAGTTTATAACTTTTTAATAATTTATTTAAATAATTTATAATTTTTTTTTTTTCATAGTTATATTCTCTAATATAACTATTAACGTCATCTATTGGAATCCATTTTATTTCAGTAATTTCATATATTTGATAATCATTTTTTGGTTGATTATTATCAATAATAATACCAACAAAATATTTATGTTTATATGATTTATAATTAGAACCACTAAAAATTTCTTCGTATGGAACTATATTATTAATAATAATAATATCATTTTTTTGATAACCTGTTTCTTCTTCAAATTCTCTTAGTCCACATATAATATCTTTTTCTTGGTAATTTCGTCGCCCTTTTGGAAATCCCCATTCTGGTTCTAGATAATTTTTATCACATAAATCAATAATTGATTTTAAATCATAACTTTCTAAAATATTAGAATACCCATGTTTTAAATTTGTAAATTTAATTTTTGAAGTTTTTTCTTCATTTTTGTAAGAATTATTTGTATTATAATTCCATAAATATTGCCATATTGTATCAAAATCATTATTTAATATATAATTTCTCTCATTACAAGTCATATTATTTAATAAATTTTTTATATAATTTTTATCTTCAATTGAATACTTTCCACGCATAAAATCTACAAATGATAATGTATCTTTTCGCCTAATAATTAATAGTTCAATTGAATTTTCAAATGTATTTTTAGATGCATCATATTTCTTTACAATTCTAATAGGAATAATTCCTATACTAGTAATAGGTACTTTACATTGATGAAATAAATGTCCCAATTTTCCACAGTTATTACAAAAATATTGTTTTTTTATGTTCATATTATTAAGTTATTATAACTAGTAATGTTGTTTTTATATAATTTATTTATTTACTAAACTCATACATACGAAATTGTATTATATTAAAATAAATACGTGAAATTTTAATATAATAAAATTTTAATATGCATAACGAAAATCATATATTTAATCCTATTATATGGGGTCCACATTATTGGTTTGTATTATATACAATTGCTTTATCTTATCCATTAAATATTAATGAATGTACTAAAAAAAAATACTACGACTTTATAACAAATTTGCCTCTGTTTTTGCCAGTTTCTGATATAGGGGGTGTTTTTAGTAAATTTTTAGATGCTTATCCAGTTACACCATATTTAGATTCTAGAGAATCATTATCAAAGTGGGTGCATTTTATACACAATAAAATTAATATTTATTTAGGTAAACCTGAACTAACATATTATGATGCTTTAAATAAATATTATGAAAATTATAAATTAAAAGAAATAAAAAAAAATGACGAACGCAAAAATAAAGAAAAATATATTTTTGGCGCTCTAATAATAATTATTATTTTAGTAATAATGTATTTATATATTAAATATTAAATAATGAATAATGAATAATGAATAATGAATAATGGATGGAAAATTTAAATTTAAAAAAAAAGCAATAATAACAATAATAGCAATAATAACAATAATATAATAAGAATAGTATTACTAATTATTCTATTATTATTTTTATTATATTTATATATGAAATAATACTATGAAACTAGAAATAATTATTTTTTTAATAACTATTTTTGTATTAGCAAATACATATTTTGAAGGAAAATTAATTAATAAACTTAAACACTATGAAAAATATTATAAAATGGCATTATTTGCTTTCATTGGTTTATGTGTTTACTTGTTTATTAAGAAAAATCCAGGAAACTACAAAGAACTTGTAACTCATGCCAACAGTTATATAAAATATTTACCAATTGATAGAAACACTGCTAGTTTTATAACTCCCATTATTGATTTAACATCTAAATCAATAACAAATGAATTAAATAATAATTTTAATTTTTCTAGTTCTGTTAATAATCAACAATCACAAAATTTATTAACTTCAATAAATAATAATCAGAACTATTTATCAAAGCAACAACAAAAAATATTATCTTCGGGAAATATATCAACAAAAAGAAGCGTTAGCGAAACAAAAAAAAAATACGTAGCTGCTTCGCAAAATTGGCATTGTAAACATTGTCTAAAACAATTACCAGCATGGTTTGAAGTAGATCATGTTAAAAAATTAGAATATGGAGGTTCAAATAATATTGATAATTTAGAAGCGCTATGCAGAGATTGTCATGGAAAAAAAACAGCTTTTGAAAATTTATAATATACTTATATTGTAATATATTATTAATGGGTGTAACGGTTTCAAAAAATTTACCAGATAATCAAAATGGTTCTGACATTAAAAATACAAAATGGAATATAATTGGATGGTTATGTTTAATAACATTTATTATTTATACTTTACTATTTTTTATTCATAATAAGGTCCGAAGTAATAATAATAATTCAACTTTTATAATCAATCGTAATTTTTTAAACATGTTAAAAGACTTTGGTATGCTAATTGCAATAATAATAATTCCATTAGGTTTAATTCATTTTATATTAAATTTTGAACAAACAAATAATAATGCTTTTAATACAATACAAATTATATTAGGATTGTTAATATGTATTATTATTTTATCAATAATAGCAAAAATATTGCATATACAACCACGCGCCAATGCACAACCAACAAATCAAGAAGATTCACCTATTAAATATATATTGTCTGTAATAAAAAATATTATATTCTTTATTCCTTGTCTTATCGTTATATTAGCAGATGAAATACATAAAGATATAAATTTAACACCATCTTCAGTATATTTATTATTTTTTGTATTATTAATTTTAATAACATTGATATTTGTTTTGCCTTTATTATTTAACTATTTTGCAAAACACAATAAAAATGATGTTTTAAAAGGAGAAGGTCCGTTTTATTTGAATGAAAAGAAAACTTTAGGAAAATATCAAAATTTAGATAAAAATATTACTAATAATATTACTATTCCAAATTTTACTAGTAATTCTAGTATTGACAATACATCTTCCGAAAACAAAATGACTAACATATTTTCAGTTTTTAATACAAACTCATTAAATAATAGATTTAATGAAAATGGTTCTATTCAAACTACTTCTACAGAAAATGCCTCTACAGAAAATGCCTCTAATGAAGCTACTGTAATAAATGAATATAACAATAGTAAAGATAATATTGCTGATAACACTAAAGGGTATGATTTTAAATTATTTAAAGATGATTTAAAGACACAATATAATATAGGAGCAAAATATTATAATTCTTCAAAAATTAATAACAAATTTCCTTATAATTATACTTATAGTTTAAGTTTTTATATTTATATAAATCCACAACCAACAAATACTTCTATTGCTTATACAAAAGATACAGAATTGTTTAATTATGGATTTAAACCTGTAATATATTATAATGGAAAATCTAGAAAAATTATTATAAAATCTAGAACAATAAATAATAAAGGAAATCAACTAGATACTATATATGAAACAACTAATGTAAAACATCAAAAATGGTTATACTTTGTCATTAATTATGAAAATAATAATATAGATATTTTTATTGATGGTAAATTGGTAGGTTCAAAAAATAATGTCACACCATATTTTGTAGGAGATGATATAACTATAGGGGAAGATGATGGTATATATGGAAGTATTAAAGAAATATATTATTTTGATAAAATAAAAACTCCTGATTCTATACAGTTTTTATATAGTTTAACAAAAAACAAAAATGCAATTTAGAAAAATACAAAAATAATATAATATTTTAATATATTAATATTTTATAATGAGTAGTATAAATATAATTATTATTGTAATTCTTGTTTTAGTATTATTGTGGGGAATTAACAATATATTTTTCAAAACAAATATAATTTACGACAAAATGTGCGAAGCAAGTAAAGAAGCAAAAACTCCTTCTGAAACAGTTTCTGGCACTAATATAATAGTTGCCAAAGATATGCCAGATACAACATCCTCAAATTTTATGTTGAGTCTTTGGTTTTATATAGATAATTGGGGCAATGAGATTGGAAGAGAGAAAAACATTTTATTTGTTGCTAATAATTTAGCTTCTCAAACAGCTGCTAATTTAGATAGTCTCACCGGTATAAGTAAAAAAGTAACTCCTACTACACAAATAGCAACAACAGTAGCACGCACTAAAAATATTAATATAGCATTAGACAAATATGAAAATAATTTATTTATAGATATTGAATGTTTCCCAGATAAAGCTAGTGATAGTGGTAAAACAATATTTACTAGATATAAAATACCTAATATACCTGTTCAAAAATGGAATAATTTAACAATAAGCGTTGATACCAGAACATTGGATGTATATTTAGATGGTAAATTAAGAAACTCATTTATTATGCATGGATTATATATGAATTATTATGATCCACCTACTATTATGAAAAATATCTATTTAGGAACTTTAGGAAAAACATCTACTTCTAATATTGGATTTGAAGGTTTTATTACTCGCATTCGCTATGCTGGTAATTCTATTAATCCACAAGATGCTTATAATTTTTATAAAGAAGGAATAAACGCATCTTTAGCTAACTCATTATTTAATAAATATAGCTTAAAAGTAAGCTTTCTAGAATATGCGAATGAAAAAGCAAGTTTTCAAATTTAAATAAAATAAAATATATAATAAAATATATAATAAAATATAATATATTATTTATATTAGTAATATATAAATAATATCATGACTACCAATGAAGGAATATTTGGAAATATTAATAAATATTTTAAAACAGCAATACCGTATGAAACACAAAAAAAAGTAGGAGATTTTGGTGGATTTATATCTTCTAATACAATGATTGCTAGAGTAACTTTCTTATTAGGAGTAGTTATTATCTTTTCAATACTATTTTATATTGGAAGTAAACTTATGCAGTATTTAATTGCTCCGTCAGAAACACCATATTTAATATCTGGAATGAAAGATGCTACTGCGGCGAAAACTATTCATCAAAGCACTGGATTAAAAAAATCAATTCCTATTTTAAGAAGTAATAACCAATATGGAGGCGTTGAATTTACATACTCATTTTGGATTTATGTTAATAACATTAATTATAACGAAACAATAGAGTATAAACATGTTTTTAATAAAGGTTCTCCTCCAAATTTTAAAAGTGAATCAAGAGATATAGGTATATTTGGACCAAATAATAGTCCAGGAGTTTATCTATATAATGGAAAGAACAATTCTGTTGATAATTTAATAGATAATTATCCAGTTCTAGGAATGTTAGTAAGAATAAATGTATTTCATAATAATGAAAGTGTTAATAAACCATATTATGATGATATAAATATTGATGCAATACCTATTAAAAAATGGGTAGGTGTTATTATTAGAGTATCATCGCAAAATATTTGTGATATATATATAAATGGAACTTTAGCAAAGCGCCATAAATTATCTAATATTGTTAAACAAAATTATGATGATTTGTATATAAATTATAATGGTGGATTTTCTGGTAATTTATCCGATCTAAAATATTATAATTATGCGGTCGGAACTTTAGAAATTGATTCAGTAACTACCAAAGGACCAAATCTTAAAATCGATAATGATAGTAATATTGAAAAATCCAAACCTCATTATTTGGCTTCGCAATGGTATTTCAATGATACAGATGTGCTAACATAAATTGTTCTCATTTATATAGTTTTATATTATTATAAAACTATATACATTTTTTTTGAAAGCTATAATTTTAATATTCATAGTTATAATATATATATTATGCCCTATTTTCTTGAAGAAAAAGCTCATTTTCTTATTTTATCAAACAATATAATAAATAATGAAAATGTAGGAACAAATTTATATGTATCAGCAAATATTATTGATATGAAGAATGAGACAACTAATGATGATCTTTGGCGAAATATTTTTATAAATATAAATAGCAATAATGATTATAAGAATAGAATAATTTTGTCTGCAAACTCTAGAAGAGTAATACAAAACATCTCGACCCCTAATTGGCCTGGTTCTTTAATTACCAAAAATAATATTAAAAATAATATGAAATTTTTATTTGATTCATCTAATAATAAGAATGGTAAAATATTATTTGTTAAAAATTTAGATACTACTGACAATTTAAACAATCATTTATATAATAACTTAGATAAAACAAATTTTGAGAATAATCAACCCATTAGCATAAGAAATATATATCGCACTATTGACAGAACCATTTTAATGAGTACTTTTGCTAGTGGTATTCCTGATAATTGGTTAGTTAAACGTTATATATATCATTTAAATTATTATTTTGGTGCATCTGATATTTATAAAATAAATATTCGAGATTATTTATATAAATATGCAAGTGAATTAAGTAATAATATGGTATTAAATGGTTCTAGCACGTTTTCACGCGACATATGCTATAATAGCATAGGTTATACTATTAATAATATAAATAATGATTTTTCTTTTTTAAATACTACAATAGATAGTTCCAATATTATAAACTATAACTCAAATAATTATACTACTTTACTTATTGATAATAGTTATATTAATCTTACTAACGGTAATGGTTTTATAAGTGATAATTGTTTAAATATATTACAAAAAGATATTAATTATTCTATATATCGTAATATATCGTGCTATAATAAACTAACATTAGATTATAAACATGTTAATTATTACGATATTAGTATAAACAATGATTTTACTCTAAATCCTACAACATCAGTTAGAAAACCTCTTAATTATTTAAATTTATCTAATAACATTATTAAAACTTTTCTAATAAGAACCAATAATTTAAGTATATTTGCAAATATTAAAAGTAATAGCAAAATTATTTTTAATTTAAAATATATACGTCTAAATAATATAAAAGTATTAGAAAAAAATAGCAACTTATATTACAAAGATATAAGTTTTAATAATACCACTCAAAAATTAATAGATGCTTCAAATATTATGTTTATATCACTTGATAAACAATTAACAGGAATTACACAACATGATATATATAATCATGTTCATTTTTCTTATAATGCTAGTAACAAATTAGTTTTAAAAATAAAAAAGAATATAAATACAGAAAATATAAATAATAATTCAAAATTCACATCTCTTATACCTAGTCTAAATAATTATTATTTGCTTGATGTTTCATTTAATTATACTTATAATAGTCATAATATTAATAATACAATAAAATATAATAATGTATTATATAATAGTGTTCAAGTTAATATAGGTAAAGTTTTTAATTTAAATTTTAAAAGTTATTTTGATTTTTCAACAAATAACTATTATACAAATTTTTTTAATGACTTAGCAATTATAAATCATAATTTTAGATATTCAACAGGTTATGACAATGACAAGATAAATATAAAGTTTAAAAATATTTTATCATCCGAAAATATAAAATTTAAAAACAGACAAGAACTATTGACAAATTATTTTCCAATAAATTTAGACAATGGTTATGACTTTAGATATAATTATAGTAAATCTTTTTCTGTATCTAACAATTTAGATATAGTATTACTACTAGATTCTTTAAATTTTAAAAATAATTATTTTTTAGATTATTATGGATATGGTTATGGCTTGTTAAATTTTTATAGTTTAACAATTAATAGTATTATTACAGTCGGCAAAGGAAGTGATTTTACTAATGTAGATTGTGTTTATATTTATCATGACCCTATTAATGATACTGATGAAAAGTATAGATATCCTAATAATAATATTGAAATAAGAGATGTTCCTGAAATTGATACATTATCAAGTGTAATTGAGCAATATCGCGGAAGTGGAGGACGCACATCGACTACAAATGCTGCTTTTGTTCCTGCACAAAATGGTAGTAATTTATCAAGAAAAATGATACAAGGTATTATTGGATTGAATAATATTCCAAAATTATTATCTATTGAACCTTATGATTCTGCTAGTATAACTGGTAGGGGATTTATTAATCAATTTCAAATAGAAGACACTTGTATTACTTCTGTTTGCGATAAAATTGCGGTTAAACAAAATGCGATAAAACATGATTCAGTTAAAAATAATAGAATTTATTCATCAAACTCACTAAAAAAACAAAATTTTGCTAATATAGTCAAATCTAATGTTAGAAATAAATTATCACAAGAGTGTATTACAAAAATACAATCTGCAAATTCGCCAATAATTAATATACCATGTACTGATGGTGCTAATGTTAAAAAATATACCCCTTTTGTATTATTTACTAAAGGTAGGGGTAATTATTTAGGACCATAGTAGTTATATTTATAATAAGTATAACTTATGATAATATTGGTCTTTGATTATTTTCATACACCATAGGATAAGGCATTATAATATTTTGTTCTCTATCAAAAAAATCTCTAAGTTCTAAATTTATAATATTTGGAATAACAGGTTCGCAAGGAGTTTCTAAATTACTTGAACCTATACCTCTTAATTGCGATTCTATGTCTATAGAATTATTTGACAATGCTTCCCTGGATATATGACTTGGCATATATCCTAATGAAGGAATACATTCGCTAATTGGTCTACCAGATGATGAGTGTAAATATAGATTTTCGCGAAGTAATTTTTCAGTGTTAGATTTTTCTAAATTATAATTCAATTGAGTATTTTTATTTCTTGTTGAAGTCATAATATTATATAATCTAAATTATTATTTTAAATTTTAATTATTTGAAATAATAATTCATAATAAATGTATCTACAAAATTTTAGAAATATGGGAAATATAAGAAAAAATTATGATCCTTTGTTGTTACATAAAATGATTATAATATAAATATTATATAAATATATTTATCAGCATTATTAAAAAGTTTAAAATGTGCAAATTTTGATAAAATAAATTTCGTAATTTTTTTGAAAAATGGACATTTATAAATGTCCTATTTTATATATATTCACCCTTTTATAAAATTTAAAATATAATGTTAGTAAAAAACACTTTTGGACCTTTAAGGTTTGGAAACAACAATTTTACATATAAAAACACACATCATACTTTTTAGGAAAAAAATATATTTACAAAGAAAAATATTTAGGGGTTTTTTTATATATCCTATAATGGTATATAATGGATACACAAATTTTACCCCAAAAACCCCAAAATTTCATTTGTGTATATTGTGATTTCATATCGTGCAATAAAAAAGATTATGTTAGACATTTATCAACCCAAAAACATAAAACAAGAGAAAATGATACAAATAAGATACAAAAAAACCCCCAAAAACCCCAAACGAAGTATGAGTGTGTAAATTGTAATAAAATATATAAATATAGTTCCGGATTATACAGGCATAAAAAAAAATGTTTGGACCATGAAAATAAGGATAATTTGAATTATCAATTATCATTATCAAAAGAATTAATATTGGAAGTAGTGAAGCAACAGCAAAATCAAATAAAAGAATTAACTAATACAATAAAAGAATTAATTCCAAAAGTAGGAAATAATATTACAACAACTAATCAAAAATTTAATATTCAAGTTTTTTTAAATGAAAAATGTAAGGATGCAATAAATATGAGTGATTTTATTAAATCAATAGAGGTGAGTTTACAGCAATTAGATTATACAAAACATAATGGTCTAGTAAATGGATTAAGTAATGTAATTATAGAAAATATGAATAAATTAGGGTTATATCAACGTCCGATTCATTGCACTGATATAAAACGAGAATCATTATATATTAAAGATGATGACAATTGGGAAAAAGATACAAATAAAGAAAAAATAAAAAGAGTTATAAAAAATGTATCCACTAAACAATTTTATGCACTAAGTAAATGGACAAAAGAAAATCCAGATTTTCAAAATAATGAAAATAAGCAGAATTATTATACACATGCATTAGTAGCAATAGCAAATAATAAACAACATAATGATGATAAAATAATAAAAAAACTATGCACAAATAGTTATATTAAAGAATAAAATGTTATAACATTTTATATATTCGAATGTGTAAAAGCGGCGAAATTATATATCAAGGGTAATGGTATATAAAAACCCATTATTTTATTAGTGAAATATTTATTATGACAATATATAATAAATATTTCACTAATAAAATAATATCAACTGCTACAAATAAAAAGATATAAGTAAGAGATACAAAAAACCCATAAATAATTTATTCTAGTACAAGATTTTTTAATTCGGTAAAATATTTTTTATTTATGTCTGGTTCTTTTTTAACTGTTTTATCAATCAAATACTTACATAAACATTTATGAAAAATATCAAAATATTCATAACTAAATAACAGTTGAAATAATGCCGACATATTATTTTCTATAAAAATAGCAATAGTTGTATTTTTATATTTTTCTTTTAATGCTAATAAGATACTATCAATTTCATAATAATTTTGCAAAAAATAATAAATCTTTTCAATATGATTAGATACAATTGTTTCATCGTATTTATTAATTTTTAGTGCTTGTAGTATTTGTATTTGATAACATAAATTATTATAATATTCTTCATCCATATTTTTATAAGTACATAAAAATTCTCGATTGTAGCTAATATTTTCTATATTATTGTAATACTCACTTAAAGAATTATTATTTAATGACATTAAATATATAAAATAATAACTATATATTTAATTCAATTATAAGTATATATATTTAATTCTTACTGTTTATTATCTTGATTGCGTGCAAACTCTCTGGCGCTCATACCTCCCCGTTGCCAACCTTTCATAGCATCATCTTCAATGCTATAGGCACTATTTGAAACAGATTCTTTAATAGAATCAATTAATGGATAATTTTTATATTCTGAAAAAGATTGTTCCATAGTATTATTAACTGTTTTTTTATTTAACTCAAATTGCCCTGTTTTTAATTGAAATTCCATATCACAATCTCCTAAACCTTTTCCTAAATATGGAACTGTTAAAAATGGTCTTGTTACTAATGTTAATTTGCACGCTGGACGCGAAATATGAGTATATTTTAATTCATTATTTGTTTCAATTTCGCAACCTTTAATACCTCCTTCATGAGAACCTTTATAAAAAACATATGGTTGCATTAATGCAAATTCTTGGGCTTTACTTATGGGACAAGTAGGATAATAATTTTCTAAATTATAGTTGGCATTATTTACATTTTGAATATTGCGTTGATCAATTGCCGGAGAATCATTGCCTATCCGAGACATTGAATCAAAAACATATGGATAAGCAATAGTCGAAGTCATTTATAATAATTTAATATATTATTTTTTTGCTATATTAATTATATTAATAAATATAGTAAAAAGTTTATAAAATTATGTCTCTAAATATGTGTTTTAAAACACATATCTACATCTCCGTCTTTGCAAGATGCCATGTTTCCATAACAAAATCTTGCAAATTCTGATTGATTATTAGGAACTCGTGTATTTGCTGTTGTATAAAATTGTCTCATTGATTGTTCAAAAACAAAATTATCTCCATCATCATCAAATAAATTTTTTTTTATATTTTCATTATTTTCAAAATTACTAACTATAAATTTTTTTGTTTCTTCATTAATATTATTCTTAACAGCATTATTATATGATGGAGCAGCAGGAAGTTTATTTGGATTATCTTGTATTTCAGGTAATAATACGTTCATAATTGGATTTGATGAAGTTGGATTTGAGAAATTATGTTTAACTTTTTCATACATTTCTTCATTGCTAAATGTTTCTTTAAAGTTATTTGAATTATTATTTTTATTTAAAATATAATATGTAAAAATTAAAATTATTATAGCAATTATTCCTGTAATTAAAATTTTTATATCACTCAAAAATAAGAATCCTATTAGTGTTAATAATATTACTAATCTTGTTATAGCATTTATTTTTTCTTCTCGTGACATATTTTCAACAGGCCAAAGTTCTGTAATAGCATTTTTATCAAATAAGATAATTGGATTATTTAACCAAAAGGTTTTAGACACCTCATTTCTTGTTTCATTATTTTCATTACTTTCATTACTTTCATTATTTTCATTATTAATATTTGTAGTATTTAATTTAATATTATTAGTAATAATATTAGAATCATTTGAATTTGTAGTTGTATCTTTTATTTGATCTATATTTTTTCCTATATAAGGTTCATTGCTAGTCATAATTTATTATATTATAATAACTTTATAATATATTTTAATAAATATTTTGTATATTTACTAAATTGTTTTATACACATTATAAATTCGACTCTTTAAGTTAAATAGTTATAAAAAAATACTATAATCTATGTTTTTCTTACTAATGAATTGAATTTTACTATATTAAATATTTATTTTTTCTTATTTGCTTTTCGTTTATTATTAGATTTTCGTTTAGAATTTTCTTCGCTAGATACAGATGGTGCATTCGCATCTCTATGTTCTTGCTTTTTAATTATATCATCAATAAAACTTGTATTGTTTTTCATTTCTTCCATTAAAGACGAGAGATTAGATGTCAAATCATTTAAATTTATATTATCCGAAGAAACAGGAGTCTTAGTTTTAGTAGAATCATAATTCTCTTTATAACTTACATTGGTTTTGTTTGTCTCGCTTTTAGTTTCTGCTTTTTTTTTCATACGCTCTTTCATTTTAGACATTTTAACATTTTGTTCCATCATATTTTGAAAAGCAGTTGGATTAATTTTACCTCCTTTGGGCATAAATTGATCTAAATTCATAGATTTAATAATATCATTAAAATTTCCCATTCCAGGCATATTTTTCATATTTTTGAAAATATTTGTTGCTTCTTCTAAGAGTTCACTTTCTTGCAATGAACCATCTTTCATTTTGCTATTTATTTTATTGCTTATTTTACTAATAAGACCTAGTAATTTTGTAGGATTTTTCATGAATCCTTTTAAGACATCGTTTACATCGGTTATGTTTTCTGTATCTAATTCCATATCTTTTGTTGTTTCTTCTGCAATTTCTTTTGCAAGTGATCCTATTTTGCCATTGATTAATTTATTAATATGTGAAAAGAGTTCTTCTGTATCTGGAATAGTATAGTCAGTATTATTTGATGACTCTTTATTTTCACTTGAACTATTTCCAGACAAGTCATTTAACATATCAGTAAACATATTAAACGGATTGCTAGATATATCGAACATTTTGGCAAATTCAGGCATATTTGTCTCATTATTTGTCTCATTATTTGTCTCATTATTTGTCTCATTATTTGTCTCATTATTTGTCTCATTATTTGTCTCATTATTTGTCTCATTATTGGTCTCATATTTTTCTTTAAATGAGAACATTTTTGATAATTCTTCTATTGTATTTTGTATTTTACACGAAAATTTATCACCATCAATAATTTTAAGTAATTCGAGTGAGTCGCCAAAAAATGAAATATCATCAATTGTAGTAATAATATTAAATAATATTAATTGTAAATATTTCCACAATGTTTGTTTTGTTTTATCACTTGTATCGTCATAATATAAATCAGAAAATTCAATATCTGGTAAAAATACAGTATTGATGGTTTGCTGATTTTCATTAGTAACTTCAATTTTTGATTTATTCAAAAAAATATCCTCATTTTGATATAAAATATCTATACTTCTTACAGCAAATGTGCGTTTACAATATTCATATATATTATTTATAGATTCCATAAAATCAATACTTATAGAAGTTAATTCTAAAGAATTAACATATTCATCAGCATTCATATTATCTTTATAGTTTGGTAAGCAATAATTTATAACATTTTGATAATCTTTATTATTTTGAATAATAAGCCCTATTTTATCTTTAAAACTATTATTTAAATCGATTAGTAAATCTCTAAATATTTTATAAAAGTTTATTAATGTAATAGCTTTATTAGTATCTAATACTAATTCAATATTATTAACACTAGTCATTAATATTAAAAATAATATTATAACTTTAAATAATAAAATTATTATAAATTATATTATAATAATTTTATTATATTTTTATGGGTCATTGTATTTTAACCAGTCATTGTATTTCTTTGCTGTTCTAAATTTTTAATATTTACATCTCCTACTTTGTCGGGAACATAATCATCCGGTGGTGTTTCTATTTTATCTGTATAATCAATAGTTGCATAACTATATAATTGTCTTAAACCGCCACTTCCTTTTGCTGATAAATCATCACTATTTTGATCTAAAAAACTAAAATTATCAGAAACTACTCCTGTAGACATTCCATCAAATCTAAAAGCCGACGGTTCTCCATTAAAATTTGTAGCTTTTTGAACAACGACTTGTTCAATTGGTTTTAAATAACTGGTAATATTGTCGCCATACAAAACTTTATAATTATCATTAATTAACATTAGTGCTGGAACGGCAGTAATAGTATTTGGTAATAATATTTCTTGATTGTTTTCTAGTATTACATAAGTCGAGTTATTTTTTTGTATTCGTTTGTCTATACATATATAATGAATATTATTCTTAATTCCTGATTTAGATAATATAATTAACAACCGTTTACAATTTTCACAAAAATTGCTATAATATAATATACAACTCATCTAAAAAGTTATATTATTAATTTTTAACAATAATTTTTAATATATAATTAAACTAATTACATTAAAATAATTAAAATAATTAAAATAATTAAAATAAAAATTGAAAAATATAAGATGTATTTATATTTATATAATTATAAATGTCTACTAAAGCAAAAATTTCAAATGTGCAAGAACAAAATGGAACATTAAGTTTTACTTTGAGTAATATAAATGTAAGTTATGCTAATGGGTTGCGTAGAGTAATTTTATCAGAAATTCCAGTTATTGCTATTGAAAGTTATCCATACGAAAAAAATAATGTAAATATTTTAGCAAACAAATCCCGTTTAAATAATGAATTAATTAAGCAACGTCTAAGTTGTATTCCTATTCATATTGATGCTTTACAAGATTTTCCATATGATGAATATGTTTTAGAAGTGAATAAAGGTAATGATTCTAATGTAATTATTTATATTACAAGCGAAGATTTTCAAATTAAAAATATTAAAACTGGCAAATATTTAACTCGAGGAGAAGTGCAAAAGATTTTTCCTCCTGATTCACTTACAGGTGATTATATTGATTTGCTCCGTTTAAGACCAAAAATTGATTCAAACATGGATAAAGAACTATTACATTTAGAAGCAAAATTTACTATTAGTAACGCTAAAAATGATGGAATGTTTAATGTAGTAAGTACATGTAGTTATGGAAATACTTTGGATCAAGTAAAAATTAAGGATGCCTGGGAATTAAAAGAGACTGAATTAAAATTAAAGTATGGAAAAGAAGAAATTGAAACTATGAAAAAAGATTGGATGATTTTAGATGCTAAACGCATATATGAACCAGATAGTTTTGATTATATTATTGAAACAATTGGTATTTATGATAATTTTAAACTAGTCGAAATCGCTACAAATTTACTAATTAAAAAATTATTTAACTCTTTAAAATTACTTAAAGAAAATATGGATTTTATCCAAGAAATGGAAGATACAATGGAAAATTCATATAGTATTAGGTTAGAAAATGAAGATTACACTATTGGTAAAATTATTGAATTCAATTTTTATGATAAATATTTTATTAATTCAAAAAATTTGAATTATGTTAGTTTCTTAAAGAAGCATCCTCATGACAATTTTAGTATTATTAAATTGTCTTATAAAAATCAGATTACTAAAGATGATATTTTGTTAAATTTTGAAGAATGTATTAATAGTTCTATTTTGCTAATTAATTCTATTAAAGAATATTTTAGTTCCAAATAAATAGTCTTTTATATAATATTTTGTATAGTAAAAAAAAATTGATATTTTTTTTAAGCAAATATGAAAAGTCTAAGAGCAATAAACAAGAGTCAAGAAACATCAAATGATGAATTGCTATACTGGATTGGCAAAGCGCCTTGCTAAGTCTTGCTTTCCGCCAGTAATTCCAGTTCCACAACTACAACCACTTGATGCTAGAGTTA
>Ga0208951_1000185_pt1 | contig 27279 bp, 17 predicted proteins | sample GreLakmeMI27MSRF_FD_187702 | JGI IMG/M metagenome (GOLD analysis project Ga0208951, IMG submission 187702) | Freshwater lentic microbial communities from great Laurentian Lakes, MI, USA - Great Lakes metaG MI27MSRF (SPAdes) | ecosystem: Environmental > Aquatic > Freshwater > Lake | place: Great...
GGAGTGGCTGTGGGCGCAGCCCGGGCGCGTGCCCGAGGAGCAGCGTGCGGCTGCCGGCACGCTGCTGCTGGCGCTGCTGGCGCGCACCGGCCGCGGCGCGGCGGCGGAGGCGCTGGCGGGCGCGGCGGGGCGGCAGGTGCACGTCGAGTTGGCGCTGCGCGTGCTCGCGGAGTGCGGGCTGCACCTGGCGGCTGCTGCGCTGCTCGCTGCCAGAGGGGAGGAGCCCCAGGCGCTGGCCCTCTGCCGCCAGCTGCTGGCGGGCGAGCTGCGCGAGAGCAGCCGGGTGGAGGCGGAGGCGCGCGCCGCCGCCGCCGAGGCTGCGTCGACGCTGCTGCTGCGCACAGAGGAGGCGCCCACGCTCCTGGCGGCGCTGCCCTGGCTGCTGGACGCCGCGCCCGGGGCGGCGGTGCGCGCGCTCACGGGACGCGCAGCGGTGCCGGTGGATGAGGTGCTGGGGCTGCTGCGGCGGCGGGGCGGGGAGCCGCTGCTGCTCTTCCTGGAGCACCTGCTGCTGCACGCGCCGCAGCCGGCGCTGGGCGAGGCGCTGCACACGGAGCTGGGCGTGGCGCTGATCCAGGCGGTGGCTCTCTCTCGCTCTGGCGCAGTGGCAGCAGCCGCGGCCGACGACGACGTGTCAGACGAGGGGGCGCCGCCTCGCACGCGCCTGCGCGCCTTCCTCGCCCGCTCCTCCCGCTACGACGCGGCTCAGCTGCTGGCGCGCTGCGAGGCGGTGTGCCCGCCGCAGCTGCTGCGGGAGCGCGTGCTGCTGCTGGGGGCGTCCGGGGCACACGCCCAGGCGCTCACCCTGCTGGTGGCGCGCCTGGGCGACCTGGACGGCGCGGAGGCGTTCGCCCAGTCCAGGCCCACGGAGGCTGAGCGCAGCGAGGCCCACGCGGCGCTGCTGAGGCTGTACCTGGGCCCTCACCCGGGCGGCGCCGCCCCAGACCGCCCCGCCCTCCACGCCCGCGCCGCGCGGCTGCTGTCGCTGCACGGCGACGCGCTGGACGGCGCGGTGGTGCTGGACGCGCTGCCCGAGGATGCCAGCCTGGCGTCCGCGCTGCAGCCCCTCGCCGGCCTGCTGCTCTGCGCGGCGCACACGCGGCGCACGGCGGCGCTGCAGGCTGGGCTGGCGCGACGCAGGCACCAGGTGGCGGCGGAGGTGCTGGCGGTAGAGCGACAAGGGGGGGTGGTGCTGGACGAGGCCGCCGCCTGCGGAGCCTGCCAGGCAAAGCTGTCGCGCCCAGGCGAGTTCAGACCCTTCGCGCGCTTCCCGGGCGGACTGCTCGCCTGCCAGCGCTGCGCAGTGGCGCTCACCACTGCCAGGAAAGCCGGGGATGATGGGACGCGGATGGCTGCGGCAAGAGACGGTGCAAACTGACACAATGGGCTGATCACACACACGTAAAATGCGCCGCCTTGACGTCTTGTGTCGTGCGGCGTCGTCTGCCTGGGCTGGGAAAGAGCTCACTCCACTCCACTCCACCCGATCAGACGAAAGCACGAAACTCTCTCGCGACCGAGGAGGCAGCGGATGTCACGCCACAGGCTCAACTTTGCGAATGATCCTGCGGAGCGAAAACTATTCTCCTGTGTGTGTGTTTCTTGCTGATCTTGTTGGCGTCGAACGAACGAGAAGCGCTCCTCAGTTGTTGGAGTGCGTGAACCTGCACATGTCTCCGTTGCGGCACCCCCGTGCAGTCGTCCAGTACATGCAGGGGCGGCCGCGGGGCACGCCAGCCGCGGGCTGCGTGGCCGTGAAGGCGCTTTGAGGAGGCGGGCCATGCACGAAGTTCTGCGGGGGCGGCGGACCGGGGGGCGGCATGGGCGGCGGCACTGGAGGCGGCACCACCTGCCAGCCGTTCACGGACACAACGGGCGCGGGCGCCTGACGCTGCGGCGGCGGCATGCCCGGGGGTGGGCGAGGTCCGGGAATGCTGAGCTGCTGCTGCTGCTGCTGTGGCTGCTGCTGGGCGCCCACGTTCGCCTGCTCCAGCACGTGCTGCAGGATGCTGGCGTTCATGCCTGGCGCGGTGAGGGAGCGTACCAGCTCGGCAAGCGAGTCAGAGGAGGCCGTGGACGCTGGATGCGGCTGCGCCGGCAAGGGAGGCTGCTGCCCCGCAAGCAGCCAGGCTGGAAGCGCGCTTGCCACGGACGCGGGCGGCTGCATCTGTACTGGCGGGGGAGCCGCCTGGGCGGGCTGCAGCGACCAGCCGGCGCCGGAGCTGTACACCGGCGCAGGTGCAGCTGTCGGCTGCTGAGGAGTCCACTGCATTGCCACCGGCTGCGCCACAGCGGCCTGCTGCGGCTGCATCTGCATCGGCTGCTGAGGCTGCTGCATGTAGTGCAGCGGCGGCGGCTGCGGCATCGCAGGCGGCGCCATGCTGAAGGCCAGGCTCTGCATCGGCTGCTGCTGCGGCGCAAACTGGGGCATGGCCGCCTCCTGCGGCGCTTGCGCGTCGTGTATGATCCAGGGGGTGTTGCTGTTGTCGGCTGGGCGCTCGGAGCGGGCGGGTCCCTGTGCCGGGTGGTCGGGCACGGCAGACAGGCTGTGATAAAGGGCGGGCGGGCGCGTGGCCTCTCGTTCACGCTGCGCGGCGCGCTCGGTGCTGTCCTCCCCTGCCGCGGGCGGACCCGCCGTCCAGTCCGGAAAGCGCACAAAGGGCGGGCAGGCCCAGGCGTAGGCGGCGGTCATGGGCGGCGTGACGGCGACGGGCGGGGCTACCATGCGGCTCAGCGCCTGCGCGTTCATGAGCGTCGTCTCGTGTGTGCGGTGGCGCGCCGCCCACGCGTCAGCCGCGCGGCGCTCCACCTCAGCCTCTGCCCTGGCCAGCTCCACCCAGCGCTGCACCATGCCGCCGCTCAGCATGGACATGTCGCCGTCGCCACCCAGGGAGGCTGCGGCGGGGTCCGGGAAGGCGAGCGACTCGCCCGCGGCGGGCTTCTCCGAGGTGAACACCCGCACCTGCAGCAGCTCCGCGTCGGGCGCCCACAGCACGCTCTTGCGCTTGCGCTTGCGGTCGCGCAGGGAGGGCGCCGCAGGCGAGGCGGGCACGGCGGTGGCGACAGGCGGCGGCGGCGCCTCAGCATCCACGTGCGCGGGCTCCGTTGGCTGGGCGGCAACCACAGCCGCGCCACCCTCCGCGGCGGCGCTGGTGCGCGCCTTGCGGGACAGGCAGGATGGGCGGGTGGCCCCGCCCGGCGCGCCAGCTTGGGCGTGCGCCACCTGCGGGGCTGCAGGCAGTCCCTGCGGGTACAGCTCCGCGATGAGCTTCTGCGCCTCCGCCAGCGCGCTGCCCACCGCGTGCGCGTGCATCGCAGCCCGGTGCGCCTCCGCCGCAGCCACAGCCTGCGCGCGCGCGGCGCGCTCAGCCGCGATGCGCTCGGTCACCGGCTGCGCGGCGACGACGGCGGCGGCGCGCGGGGAGGCAAGGGCGGGCGCGGGCACGGGGCGGGAGGCGAGCTTGTGCGCCTCGGTGTCCGACAGGAGGCCCACGCGCGCGGCTGCGCGGGGGGGGGCGCCGGCGCTCGCTCTGGGTTTGGCCCCGCGCCCGGCGAACATGTCCACGTCCTCGGACAGCGTGCGTACGGGCTTGGGCGGCGCCGGGGCGGGCGCCAGGCGGGGCTTCTTGGCGGCTGGGGCCTGGGAGGCGGCACCCTCCTGCACACCAGCCGCGGCGGCGGGCGCAGCCGTCTCTGAGCTCACCTGCGCCTTCCACTTGGCCACCAGCGCCGATGCAGCCTGATCAACCTCTTTGGCCTCCTTCGCCTTCAACCCAGCGCCCGCACCCGCCGCGTACTTCTGCAGCTTGCTGGCCCTCTTGCCCAGACCGCAGCGCTGCAGCGCCGCCAGGGAGACGGGCAGGGCAGCCAGGAGCTTGAGCAGGCGACAGAGGAGCAGCGCGTCTTTGCACTCCACCGCAGCGGCGATGAACGCTTCCAGGGCGGGCAGCACGTCTGCAGCCACCAGCGCATCCAGCAACCCGCCCGCGCCGCTCGCCTTGGATGCCACCATGCCCTCCAGCACCACGGTGAGGAACATGTGGTGCTTTGGTCCGCGGCTGGAGGCCATGAGGCGCACAAATTCGGGTGCTCGCGTCGGGCTGAGCAGCCCGCGCTCGTCAATCAGCTCGCCCACCTCCTCCTGCAGCGCCTCCGTGTTGACTGCGGGCTGTGGGGCGACAGCTGTGGACGGGGGCTGGGGCGTGGAGAGCGGAGGTTTGGGGGCGTGCGTAGCGTCGTGCGCAACAGAGGTTCCTTCTGGCGCCTCAAACTGTGACAGCCACTGCCCTACGGCTGCGCCCTCGCCGCCGCCAGGGCCCGGCAGGTGCAGCGAGCGGCGCCAGGCCTTGGCGGAGCCCTGGAGGTGAGGGGAGGAGTGAGGACGTGGGGTCAAAAGGAGGGGAGCGCATCGGCGGCACGGCTGCGCGGACGCACTTTGCCCGCCATCTCTTCGAAGCGCAGCGGGGCGAGGCTGGCGCCGGCGTGGAGGATGCGCACGGACGCGTTTGTGAAGTGCGGCGGTAGCACCAACGTCCCCCTCAAACTGCCGCACACAACCTCCGTCCGCACCTCCGCCGCGTTGGTACCCGCAGCCTTGGGCGCGCCGCGGGATGGCGCGGCGGAGGAGGGCTTGGAGAAAACGCGGGACGCCAGCGGAGCGTTCTCAGCCTCCTCTTCATCATCCTCATCCGCCTCGTCGCTGGCGGCATCGCCCGCACACGTGGCCGCATTGAGCGCGTGCCCGTTGGCGTGATGGTGCGGCGCCTCGTCCGCGTCTGCGGCGGCGGGCAGGCCCAGCGCCTCCTCGCTCGGCGCCTCCGCAGTCTCGAAACCAAACTCCGCGTCGGCCATCTGTGGGTCAGGGACACGCGGTGATGACGCGTCAGAGGAGCTGAGAGTGGGCGCAGACAGCGACTGCGCGGTACGCTCAAGTCCAGGTCGCGTGAAGCGGTGGCGTGGCGCACAGCCAGCGGCGCTGCGTCGCCGACACCTGCCGAGTGTATGTGGCGCGCGCGCACGCACCGAGGCGTCCGTGGCGAACTCCGGCTGCGGTACCTCGAACCGGCTGGCAGCAGCGCCGGACCACGGTTCGCCGGACACCAGTGCATCCTGGGAAGGTAGTGCAGGCACAGGCGCGCGAGGCGTGAGAATGCGTCGCGCCGCGCGGTCAAGCGGCGAGGTGAGCAGCCAGAGATGATTGGCCTTGGGCACAGTGCTCGCTCGCGTAGGCGCTCTCGCGGCGACATCGGTTTCGCATGCGCTGCGAGCGTGTTGTTTACCTCGTCTGTGACCGTCGCAACGACCTGGTCTGTGAACGCCACGCCAAGAAGAGACATTGTTTTTTAGGGTAAGCGTCGCTCCTCGTCGCGCGTTGCTGTTGTTGCGCTTTCAGCAGACCAACGTTTGGGGATCATTCACTCACGGCGGCGCGGGCGCGAGCGCGGCCGGCAGCTTGACTGCTGCCAAAGAGCTTCGAGAAGACGCAGCCGCCACACGCCCTCCACAACGCACAGCGCCTTGGACGCCTCCTGTGGCGCCAACAGGCGAGACGGAACGCTTGGCCGCGCAACACGCAGCGGTAGTCGCGATACGGGTTCGCCGGGCGTGCCGTGTCTGACAACGGGAGGGACCGAGGGACCGACGACGCAGGGACCACCTTGTCTGCACATACATATATATGAAGCGGCAGCTCTGCGCTGCGGTGGCAGGCGGGCACGCGATAGATTGAACTACGCGGCCCGCTCTGCGGCGGCGAGCTTGGTGGCATCGGCCTAGTTCAGTCCCCACAACCAGCGATGCATGCGCTGCGCCCATGTCCTGACCCGTGCCGCGCGTCTCACCCGCCGCGGCGCAGGCGGGGCACGGTGGGCATCCACCCCCGGCACTGGCTGCTCATCCTCCTCCGTGCTCTCCTCGATCTCGTCAGAGCTCAACTCAGGCGGCTCAAACAACATGGTATGGGCAAAGGACTTGCGTGCGCCGCCGCTCTGCGACTGCTTCCAAGGCAATGCGACGGAGTAGTGTCGCTCAACCTGGGCTCGCGTAGCCTCCGGACAGCGCAGAGAGTCGTAGCTGATGTACGGCAATGGGGTACCATCTGCCGACGTTTCGGGGCGGAAGTGGTGGAGGTGGTTCCAGGTTCTGCTGTAGATGACAGGCCGCCCGACTTCGTAGGTGAGCAGCGAGCCAGGAACCTTTGCGCTGAAGTGCTGGTTCACAGTGAAGGTGCTTCGGTGAGAGAAGGTCCCCGGGAAGAACACGTCGCGCAGGGAGGCGCTTGCGTTGTCGCTGGGCACCAGAATGAAGCTCTCGATGTCGCGCAGACGGCCGTAGCGCAGGAGGCGAAGCACCGCATAGAGCTTGTCCTTGACACCGCTGGCCACGCCGGTGTGTGGAATCACTTCGTCTGACCACACCAGCGTCACCTGGTAGCGGCCTGGCTCTTCCCCTGCGCGTGGCAGCCAACTGCAGGTCATTGCTTCCAGGCGCGTCAGGTCCCGCACGCTCGCCTTGAGCACGGGTGGGCGGAACTCGGGTGAGCACCGCGCTCCACAGCACCGCTGCGTCTCCGCAGGAGGGACGCCCTCCAAGGAGAGCGGTGGCACGTGGCGGCTTAGAAGAAACACAGTGGCTGCGAGCAACTGGCAGCACAGGAGAGCAACGAAGGAGATGCGGAGGAAGCGGCGCCGAAGCGCAGTCCGTCGCTCTCGGTCAAAGCCCACCCAGGCTGCGAAGCTGCCGCGACGCCGTCGCGCGGGCTCGTCCTCGAGCGCTGCGTGAAGCGGCAACAGCGTCGATACTCGGCCGCGGCTCTGCAGCATGCTTGCTGTGCGGCCGCCGCGCCGCACGTATCACCTGTTCATGCGGCGCCACTCAGGTTGAGAGATGACGAGGGAGGACGCAAGAAAAGAGAAGGCGGAGCGGGCACAGAGTGAGGCGAAACGGCGATCGGCGAATCGTCATCTGCCGCCGCCCCGTCCGGTCCGGCTCGTGTCCTAGGTACATCGTATACGACAACGTGCATGCATCGGCGCATCAGAAGTAATCCTCAATGATGGCGGTGATGACGTAGAGCCCGGTCCAGGCAAAGCCAACGGGCAGCAATGTGGGCCGCCCGGTGGGATCCCAGAGCAGCGTCACCAGCGCCCACACCGTGAGCGAGGCGCCCACATACTGCGGGTGCTTGATGCCCAGGCTGAAGGGGAAGCCCTTGACCTGAGAGCGGGCCGCGGCGAGTGAGCGACATGGGCGATACGTGTACGTTTCAGGCGCAGACGCGCACCCAGGGAACCTTGTGCCCCAGCTTGAAGCCATAGTAGACCTGAAACAGACGCGCAAAGAGGCGGGAGCGGTGGGAGTGAATGCGCTGTGCAACGACAACGGCTATCAACGCAGCGCTGTCGCACCCCCTTCTTCCCGATGGCTGCGTAGATGCCCGCGTTCAGTATCTGCATGGTTGAGCAGCCCAGAGCGAGAGCGAGGGAAGCGTGAGGTGCGCCCTTGCAGCGCTGTTCTTGGAGGCTTGCTTGCACACGCCACCCTTGAGGGCACGCGGGTGCAGCCACGCCACTCTGAGACCCACGCCGCACGACGAGCCTCGACGCGCCTGCCCGAGGACGCCCAGCAGCAGCGCCAGCGCCCACCTTGCGGGCGGGATGCTGAGCAGGTCAAGCGGCCCGCTGAGTGTGGCCCAGTGGTAGAAAGCTGCGAACTGGATGACCTTCAGAGAGGCTGCCAGCCGATAGAACTGTTGCACCGGGTCGCCCAGGCAGATGGCAATGAACACCTTTCGGCACCAAGCGGCGGTGTCAGCAGCGCACGAGCCACGGCGACCGAGCGCGCACCTTGGGCAGCCACCAGATGAAGGCGTAGAGCGCGTGGGGAACAGCAAGCACGGCTACCAGCGTCCAGTCCGCGGCCTGCATCGAGAGAGCGGGCGGGATCGTATGACAGCGTGGAGGGACCACCCACCGCGGTCCTACACAAGATCCTCCGCTCCGTCGCCGAGGAGTGGTGAGCGTGAGCATGTCGAGCAGACTCGACGGCGACCTGATATGTGCGGCAGCCAGGGACGGCGATCTGTCGCACGTCTCGGCGCTGGTTTTGCGCGGAGTGTCGCCAAACGCGCGCGAGTCGCAGTTCGGCTCGACGCCCCTGCACTGGAGCGGACAGGCGCGTGCGGCGAAGAGGCGGGCCGCGCACGGCTGAGAGAGCGCAACACTCCTCTCCCATGGGATGGTCCAGACCCGCGCAGCGTCTGACAATCCGTGGTCTATTCGTGCGGCGCACGGGGCGCGCATGCTTCTGCGGCGTGCGCGTGGCAGTGCGGGCGCGCTTTTTGCGGCGCGGCGAGGCTTGGCTGCGGAGAAGAGGGGGTAGCGGCGCAATGCGAATTGACACCCCGCCCCATGGCTTGCTTCCCCCCCACACGACTCTGGCTTGCCGCCAGGCGCCAGTGGTCCGCCTGTGCCAGCGCTGACGTGTGCTCTGTTGTCTTTTCAGTTCGGTCGTGCCGGCGTTGCCAAGTACCTGTTGGAGCACGGCGCGGAGGTTGAGGCCACCGACGCAAAGTACGGCAGCACTGCGCTGCACACTGCCAGCTTCAACGGTCACCTGGAGGTGGCCACCGTGCTGCTGAACTGGGGCGCCTGCGTGGACGCGCGCAACAAGAACAGCCTCACGCCGCTGCACTACGCAGCCAGCAACGGCCACGTGGCGCTGGCGCGCGTCATCCTGGACCGGGGGGGCGACCCCACGGCCAAGTCGCGGGAGGGACGCACCCCCCTGGACAAGGCTGAGGGGCGCCCGGAGGTCACGGCGCTGCTGCGAGACGCCGTCAGGCGCACCCAGGCGCGCCCCGGCGCCGGCACGCTCATCCCGGCTGCGGTGCGCAACGACCTGCGCGGCATCCTCAGCGCGCTGGCTTTTGGGGAGGACATTGACGCCGCCGACGACGACGGCTGGACGGCGCTGCACTACGGCGCCAGCCTGGGGCTGCTGGCGGTCACGCGCCTGCTGCTGGAGCGCGGCGCCAAGCAGACGGTGCGGGACCACGCCGGACTGACGGCTGCGCAGGTTGCTGCGCAGGCTGGGCGCCTGGACGTGGTGCAGTCTCTGGCCGACTGGGCCAACCTGCAGTTCAGCAGCGCGCAGCAGGCGCAGGCGTCCGGGCAGCTCATGGCCGCCGCGGCGGAGGCGCAGCAGGCGCAGGCGCAGGCGCAGGCGCAGGCGCAGGCGCAGGCGCAGGCGCAGGCGCAGGCGCAGGCGCGGTGGCGCCCAGAGCCAGAGCCAGAGCCAGAGCAGGAGTTGTACGACGCCCTCGACGCAGATGTGGGCCCCCCCGGCGACGGGGAGGACGAGGGCGAGTGGGTGGCCACGGAGGAAGACTACGCGCGCTACGCGCAGTACCTGGACGATGACGCGGAGGACGCGGGTGCCTTTGCGCGCTCCAAGGGCGGTGCCGCCGCCTTAGCGGCTGCGCTGGCTGGCGCCACGACGCCCAAGGCGGTCACCCCGCGCGTGCGGGCGCGGGCCACGGCCGGCAGCGTGGTGCCGCTGAGCCTGGCGCCGCGGCACGCGCACGCCACCAGCGTCGCCAGCGCGAGCAGCCTCAACCCGCCGGGAAAGTCGTCGGCGGCGGCGGCGGCGGCCACGGTGCCCACCGCCGTGCCGCTGACTGCCGGGGAGGTGCAGCAGCGCGTGGTCGCCGGAGAGAAGGGCGCCGCCTCGGCGGCCGCTGACGCCGCCAACAGCGCGCTCAGCACAGCCTCCAGGGCCCGGGCGGCGGCAGCGCTGCGCGTCGAGCTGGCCGCCAGCCGCCGCCAGGCGGAGGCTGTGGCCCAGGCTCAGGCGCCCGCCCCTGCCCCCGCGCCGCCCGCCGCCGCCGCCGCCGCATTCGTCTCGCCAGCCTCGCGCGCCGCCAGCCGCAGGCAGCGCCGCGCGCGCCGCGCGGCGCGCAAGGCCGGCGCCCCGGCAGGCGGCGGCGCCGCCGCAAACACCGGCGCGCTGCTGCTTCGCTTCTGGGCCACCGCCGCAGCAGCAGCAGCGTCGGTGCTCATGCTGCGCGCCCTCGCGCGCCCTGGGCGCTCCCAGCGGCGCTACTACGACGAGGAGGAGTTTGAGGAGGAAGAAGAGAAAGAGACTGTGGCCTCGGCGACGCCCGCCACACCCGCGGCCGCGCTGCTTGAGGAGGAGGCTGCGCCCGGGGAGTCGGGCGCAGAGTGAACAGCGATGCAGCATAACACACAGCATGTCACACGCGAGCGCCCCGCCTGGGCTTCTTGTTCTTGCTCTTGCTGGGCGTCCCTCCTCCTGATGTGTCGCGCGGCTCCTCCTCCTCCTCCAGGGCAGCCTCAACCAGCATGAGCTCGTAGCGCGACAGCCCCTGGCCCGAGTACCGCCGGGGCGTCCCCTGCCGACCCAGCTCAGCCTCCAGCGCAGCCAGCTCCAGGTCCCGGGCCTCCTCGTGCGCGCCGCGCGCCCGCTGCGCCTTGGGCGCGGTCAGCTGCGCCTCGCTCCGCCCCTGCGCCGGCTGCGGCCCGGCCTGGGCGTTCCTCCGCGCCTGCGCCACCAGCTGGCAGGGGCCGCAGCGAACCATCACCCAGTACGCAGCCGCCAGTATAAGCGCGTAGATGAGCAACCCCTGGAAAAGTCGCAGCCAGCAGAATGCCAGCATTGAACAGAGGACGTTGAGCAATGGACACGCTTCGCAGCCCTTGTCACCCCCCGGCGCATCCCCAACGCCCGTGCCCAGCGCGCGGCCATCCAGCTGCGGGATGGCGTCGTACTGCGTTGCATTGGTGTAGAAGTGGATGAGCCGCGTGTCGATGACGACAAATCGTGCGTCCTGGAGCACCACCGTGCAGTTGCGGTCAGCCGCGCTATCGTCCTCAACCGTGCAGGCCCACTGCTGCGTGTACACCCCACCGGGGGGCACCGCGATGGCGCCGGGGCTGGGGATGAGCGCCACGCCGCTGGAGCAGTTGAGGACGGCGAGGTAGAAGGAGGCTGCGATGGTGCCGTTATTCACGATGCTCGCCGCCAGGCGCCCGTTCCCGGACAGTGCCACGAACCCCCCGCTCGTTCGGCCATTGAAGTCCACCGCGCTGGCTGACAGGATGCGCCCTGGAGCAAAGTTGACCACGAAGCGCACTGCGTCTGCGTTCAGCGTCAGGGTGACGATGCTGTTGCGCAGCTGCGTAGAGGGCAGAGCCAGGCGCTTCCTGCTGGGCGACGGGGCGCCTGGCAGCGGGTCACGCAGCGAGGGTGAGCCCAGGCCCAGCGCGCCCAGGTTGTGCCTGGGCGTGTGCCCCTGCGCAGCCAGCGCCGCGTCCGCATCCACGATGTCCTGCAGCTGGTTGCTCAGGCACGCGCCAGCTGTCTGGCTGCACGCCTGTGGCTGGTTCCTGAAGCCAGCGAAGCTCACGCCCGGCTTGTCGCACCCGCTGCCGTCCAGAGACACGGCGGCCGTGTCCAGCAGCGGCCATCGGGCGGGGTCCCCCCCGTCGCCGGCGGCGCTGGAGTTAGGCCGGGGAATGAAGAGCATCTTCTGGATGAGCACGGGCGTCTCCTGGAAGCACCCCAGGTCGCCCAACAGCTCCGCCGCAACCGTCTGGTTGGCGCCCACAGCCACCAGGGTGACGGGGCTCAGCTGCAGCGTCTCGCTGACGTTGCCACCGCTGCTCAGCGAGACGCTGAGGATGAACTCGTATGAGGCTATGCCCACGCTGTAGCCGGCATACCAGGTTTCGCTGAGGCGCAAGCAGGACGCCGAGGCTGGCAGGCCGTTCAGGAAGAGGTTGGACGCGAAGAGGTCGCAGTTGACGTTGCCCCTGCTCGAGTCCGTCGCGCCGCCCAGCACCGTCTGCTGCCAGCTCGCCTGCGCGTCACAGGGGCAGCAGAAGCCCTGGCTGTCTGCCACGCGAGTTCCGTCCGCGTTTCTGAACCAGCCGCACGTGGCGTCCTCCTCGTACGCGCCGTCCTTGCAGTTGGTGGTCAAGGCCACAATCTCATACGGCTTGGCGTTGAAGCTGCGGCTGTAGGTGAGCGGGTAAACGGCCCACACGGCGCTCTTCGTGACGCTAATGCGCAGCGGCGTCTGCAGCGTGCGCGTCTCAGCACCGTCAGCCACCTCGCTGAGAGTCGCCTCCAGACTCTGCGTGTCCAGGCTCTGGCCGGTAGGCACGCTGAGCGTGACCACAATCTTGCGCGAGCAGCTGCGGCAATGTGAAGGGCGTCAGGAAACTGTCACGAGCTGAGCGGAGGGCGCGTGTTGTGCTGTTCAACGCGCCTCAGAGTGACGGCCGCGCCGGCGGTGGGCGCGCCGCGCTGACATGTTTCAAGCGAGCTGGAGGCGAGCAAGCTGGCGCGGCAGAGGGGCAGAGAGAGGAGCAGCAGCGCGCGAAGACCGCAACAAAGCCTGAGCCTGCAGTCCCTGCCCTGGCCACTTAACGTGCGTTGCATGGGCCACAGCGGAGGGGGCTGGGTGCGACCACCACTGCGCTCGCTTTTGGCGTGGTCAGAGCACGACGGCTCGGCGAGCGCAGGCCGGATGCCTATCAGGATACCAATCGGCGTTGTTTGCCAAACCGCCGCGACAAGCACTTTTTGGCGGGTTATGTCTTGTGTCATCGCTTGGCTTCGTTCCTGACGTCCGCTCGCGCTTAGATCTACGCATGATTCGTGCTTAGCGCCCACGCATGGCCCCATCCTTCAACCTGTTGCGTTGATCACGCACTTGCATCATAGTATGTGTCGCTCATTTATGCAGTCGTCCCAGCAGTAGTGAGCAGAGAAGCGTGTGTCGCCACGCGTGCAAGAGGAGTGGCGGCGGCGATTGATCGCAGTCGCTCGTGCGTTTCTTGCGCACTCACCCTCCCTCCGCCCTTGTGTATTCCGCTCGCGTATCCACCAGCCCGCACACCCACACCCTAACAACCCAGCAGGGCCCACCACTCCCATGCGCTGAAAGCCGTGGGAGCCTGCAGTTCAAGCGCGAGAGCCGCAGAGGGCCGCTCTCCATGGCGGACGCTCACGCCTTGGAGCAGCCACTGGTGGGCATGGCTCGCTACGAGAAGGGCGGCGTGTTGGGCGAGGGCACGTTTGGAGTTGTGTGCAAGGCGCAGGACCGGCTGGCGCGTCCCCGCCCTTGCCCTCGAGGCGTGGCCCTCGCTGAGCAGCCCCTGACGTGCACAGACCCACGAGGTTGTTGCCATCAAGAAGATTCGGCTGGGCAAGTACAAAGAGGTGCGTGCGCACAACAGTCACGCGAGGCGGTATAGGCGCTGCCTCTCGGCGCACGCCAGCGCTCGGCCGATGCGTCCGCGTACTCCCCCGCTTCACGCGGCAGCGCGTTGCGGAGCACGGGGAACGCAGACGCTGCGCGGGCGCTCGCACGAACTGCACGCTCCCGCCCGCCCCTGGTTTGGTTCTGCACGGCTCTCACGCGCACGCCCCGCCCCGCCCTCGCGTGCCAGGGCGTCAACGTGACTGCGCTGCGTGAGATTAAGCTGCTCAAGGAGCTGAATCACCCCAACATCGTGCGCCTCATCGACGTCTTCCCCCACAAGCGTAACCTCAACCTGGTACGCTCCTCGCTTCACAGCGACACACACACGGCCACGCTGACCCCGCACCCAGGTGTTCGAGTTCATGGAGACGGATTTGGAGGCGATCATCAAGGACCGGCGGCTGCACTTGGGTCCCGGGGACGTCAAGGCGTACATGCTCATGATCTTGCTGGCCATCGAGGCTTGCCACGCCAACTGGATACTCCACCGCGACATGAAGCCCAATAACCTGCTCATCGGCGCGGATGGCACGCTCAAGCTGGCCGACTTTGGGCTGGCGCGCATCTTCGGTAGCCCGGAGCGCACCTTCACGCACCAGGTGTTTGCGCGCTGGTACCGCGCGCCGGAGCTGTTGTTCGGCAGCAAAAGCTACGGCGGCGGGGTTGACATGTGGGCCATTGGGTGTGTCTTGGGGGAGCTGATGACCCGAGTGCCGCTGTTTGAGGGCAACAGCGACATCGACCAGCTGGGCAAGATCTTTGCGGCGTTGGGGACGCCCACCGATGCGCAGTGGCCGGGAATGCGCCTGTTGCCCGACTTTGTGGATTTCGTGGCCACCGCGCCGCCGCCCATGCGCGCCCGCTTCCCGGGGGCATCGGAGGACGCGCTGGCGCTGCTGGGCGGTCTGCTGTCGTACGACCCGAACCGGCGGTTGACGGCGACGCAGGCGCTGGCGCACCCCTACTTCTCCTCCCAGCCGGCGGCGACGGCGCCGCACGCGCTGCCCCGCCCCCCGCGCCCTCAGGCGGGCGGCCCGCCGGGCAGGGGCGGCGTTGCTGCGGGCGCGGGGCCGGGAGGCGGGGCAGCCCTAGGGGCCGCCGCCGCTCGGGGCGGCGCGGCGGGACCCCCGGACTCTTCCGCGCCGCCGGCTGCTGGGGCGGCCTCCCCGGGCACGCTGCGCGCGCTGGCGCAGGCGCGGCGCTCCTTCCCGCCGCTGCACGCAGGCGGAGAGGCTGCGCCGCCAGCCGGCTCCCTCACCGCGCCGCGCCACGGCAACGGCCACGGCGCCACGGCGATGGCGCAGCAGCGCAGCAGCGACGTGTCCATGCGCGGCACGCCGCAGTCGGAGCTGCCGGAGGTGCCCGCCCCAATGTCGCTGGGCAACAGCGGGCAGCCGGGCACGGGTGCCACCTTCCTGAGCACCGGCGGCGGTCCCTTGGAGCGCCCCGCGCCAAACACGCACGACCTGCAGTACCTGCGCAAGCGCAAGCTGGAGCTTGACGCGGCGTTTGACGACTTTGAGGAGGATGAGACGCCCGTGCCCGCTGGCGAGGACGCGCTGCCCATGCATGCGCTGGGGGAGGCGGAGGCCACGCCCATGCCGGAGGAGGAGGCGTGGCAGGGCGTCGTGGCGTGAGGCCACGCGCTAAAGAAGGAAAGGAACAACGGACTCAATACACTCTGTGACCAGACTGCTCTACACGTTCGACTGGCTGCGCAGCGTTTCGTCCTGGCGCGTATGCGTATTAGGCGTGTGATCGTCGCCGATGCCGTACTCGGACTCTGCGAAGGCGGCCTCGCCGACGCCTGTCGCTGCGCTGTCATCCGCCGCCTTCCTCAGCGCCGCGCGGCGCGCCTCCTTGGCCGCTTCGGCTGCCGCCAGGTCGCGCGCGCGAGCTGCGCCGGGCAGCAGCGCCGCGCCAGCAGCCAGGCCCACACTGGCGAGGAGCGCGCGGCGCGAGGCTGGCGCAGCGGGTTGAGGATGCGCGGCGGATGAGGCCACGCAGCGCACGGCCCCGCTGCGGCTGCGTGCCACCGTCTGTGGCGACGCTGCGTCAGCGACAGATGTACGCCAGGGAGAGCGAGGTTCCCTCTCGTAGAGCAGTAGAGGTGAGTGGCCAGCGCTAGGGCACCACACGCTTTCACCCCGACACGCACCGGCGTTGCTCTTGTCACCGACGAGGTTGCCATCTGCGCCATAGCCATCTGCGCCATAGCCAGCAGAGAGAGCGATAGACTGCCGTCGAGCCACGTCACCTCAAGTCGGTCCTTCCGGAACGCGGGCAGCAGCCGGGCTGCCCCGCCTACGTCCTCTCTCACCCGCCTCGCGCACTTCGTGTCACTTTCGGCACCATGTCGGCGGCTCAGTCGCTGGGCGGCGTGCGGCAGTCCGCCTTTGTGGGCAAGCCTGCAGTGCTGCGCTCTGTCCGCGCTGCTACGCCTCGCGCGCGCGCCGGCGCGCGCCTGGTGGTTCGCGCCGAGAAGGTGGTGGGCATCGACCTGGGCACCACCAACTCGGCGGTGCGCAGAGGCTGCGGCGGCCAGAAAGCCCTTCCGCCGCTCTGCCGCACTCCCCTGACGCTCGCCACGTGCCCCTAGGTGGCCGCCATGGAGGGCGGCAAGCCCACCATCGTGACCAACGCGGAGGGCGGGCGCACCACGCCCTCTGTCGTCGCGTACACCAAGACGGGCGAGCGCCTGGTTGGCCAGGCACGCACACGCTCCCTGCGCCCCGCGCCCCGCGATCGCACGCACAGACGGCAGCACGGCGCCAGCGCACGTCCCGCGCGTGCGGCGCCGCTCACTGCACAGCCAGCTCCCCGCGCCTCGGCCTGAGTGCTGCGGCGGCTGAATTGCTGTTGGCGTACGCCGTTGCCCGCACTTGCGCTCTCGTCGCGTCACTCACGCTCCCTGCTCCTCAGATCGCCAAGCGCCAGGGCGTGGTGAACCCGGAGAACACCTTCTACAGCGTGAAGCGCTTCATCGGGCGCCGCATGGAGGAGGTTGGCGAGGAGTCCAAGGTGATGCCCTACAGCGTCGCCAAGGACGGCAACGGCAGCGTGAAGATCGTGGTGCCGGCGCTGAACAAGCAGTTTAGCCCGGAGGAGATCTCGGCGCAGGTGCTGCGCAAGCTGGTTGATGACGCCTCCAAGTTCTTGGGCGACTCAGTCACCAAGGCAGTCATCACAGTGCCCGCCTACTTCAACGACAGCCAGCGCCAGGCGACCAAGGACGCGGGCAAGATTGCGGGCATTGACGTGCTGCGCATCATCAACGAGCCCACGGCCGCCTCCCTGGCCTACGGCTTTGAGAAGAAGGCGAACGAGACCATCCTGGTGTTCGACCTGGGCGGCGGCACCTTCGACGTGAGCGTGCTGGAGGTCGGGGACGGTGTGTTCGAGGTGCTCAGCACCAGCGGCGACACCCACCTGGGCGGCGACGACTTTGACAAGCGCATCGTGGACTTCCTGGCCTCCGAGTTCAAGAAGGCTGAAGGCATCGACCTGCTCAAGGACAAGCAGGCGCTGCAGCGCCTCACGGAGGCATCTGAGAAGGCCAAGATGGAGCTCAGCAGCGTCACGCAGACCAGCATCTCCCTGCCCTTCATCACAGCCACCGCAGACGGCCCCAAGCACATCGACACGAGCCTGACGCGCGCCAAGTTTGAGGAGATGTGCGCCGACCTCATTGACCGCTGCAAGATTCCCGTCCAGAACTCGCTCAAGGACGCCAAGCTGAGCCTGGCGGAGGTGAATGAGGTCATCCTGGTGGGCGGCTCCACCCGCATCCCCGCGGTGGCGCAGCTGGTGCGCACCCTGACGGGCAAGGAGCCCAACGTGAGCGTCAACCCCGACGAGGTGGTGGCCCTGGGTGCAGCCGTGCAGGCTGGCGTGCTCTCCGGCGAGGTGTCCGACATCGTGCTGCTGGACGTGACTCCCCTGAGCCTGGGTCTGGAGACGCTGGGCGGCGTGATGACCAAGCTCATCACCCGCAACACCACGCTGCCCACCACCAAGAGCGAGGTCTTCTCCACCGCCGCGGACGGGCAGACGAGCGTGGAGATCAACGTGCTGCAGGGGGAGCGCGAGTTTGTGAAGGACAACAAGAGCCTGGGTAACTTCCGCCTGGACGGCATCCCCCCCGCCCCCCGCGGCGTGCCCCAGATCGAGGTCAAGTTCGACATTGACGCCAACGGCATCCTCTCAGTCTCTGCGCGCGACAAGGGCACCGGCAAGCAGCAGGACATCAAGATCACGGGCGCCTCCACCCTCTCCTCGGACGACGTGGAGCGCATGGTGAAGGATGCGGAGAAGAACGCGGACGAAGACAAGAAGCGCCGCGAGGCTGTGGACACCAAGAACCAGGCTGACTCGATGGCCTACCAGACGCAGAAGCAGATCAAGGAGCTGGGCGACAAGGTGCCCTCCGAGATCAAGGCCAAGGTTGAGGCCAAGCTGAAGGACCTGCAGGATGCTATCGCTAGCGACAACACCGCCACCATGAAGAGCGCCATGGAGGCGCTCAACCAGGAGGTGATGGCCATGGGACAGAGCGTCTACAGCCAGGGCGAGCAAGGGGGCGCGGGAGGGGCACCCCCGCCGCCGGGGGGCGCGCCGCCGCCGGGCGGGGCGCCGGGCAGCGGCGACGTGATCGACGCAGACTTTTCGTAGAGAAGCGGCCTCGCACAGCTGCGCGGCTTGGTGGCAGCGCGCCACTCGGGTCGCGCTCGGCGTGCTCGTTGATTCTGAAATTAGCATGCACCCGATTTAGCACGCCTTGCGGGGCTACGGTTGCGCGTTCGACGGCGACTGCGGAGTCCGAGAACCGAGAAAAGTTCAGTGCGCGCGTTCTTGGCCTGGTTGTCCCCGCGAGACTGACTGACGCCGCACTTCATGCCGCGTGTGTGCAGGAGCGCATGCGCGCGCCTACTGGCGCTGCTGCTCCTCGCCGGCGGGCTGCACTGGGCGTCTGCAAAGGCGGGTGAGCTCATCACCGGCGTTGCCGTGGACGAGACGGAAGCTGGCATCACCTTCACAGTGACCTTCGCGGAGGATAACTCTAACGCGCCTGCCGTGAAACGGGTTCAGCTGGAACACCTGCTGCGCTTTGGCGGCGGGGGCGTGGAGGACGTCCGCGCTCCCGCATCTACGGTGGACATGACGGCCAGCGCTCCGCCTAATAGCGGCAGCTGGAGCGTGACTGTGCCGACGGAGGGAGTGAAGCCCGGGTCTCTTCTGATGTACAGCGTGCGTGTGCTGGACCGCGCAGGCATCCTGCTGGATTTCAAGCCCGCCAAGCTCGATGAGACAAACACGAGCTCCAAGACTGGCTGGGTGGTGGGCTGGAAGGCCATCAATAATGCCAGCAGCGCCGTGCCACCGCTTTTCTGGTTCACGACCGAGGCAGAGCGCAGCCGCTGGGACACGCCCACGCTAGGCAGCGTGGCATTTGGTGGGGACGGTAAGCTGCGCTACTACGGCACCGTGATGACGCACCGGGCGGGGTCCGGGCGCAACGAGGGCAACGTGAAGCTGATCTCGTCAGAGCTAAAGTCAAAGGACTGGCCCAAGCGCAAGGTGCTGTTAGCGCTGCATGCCTCGCCGGCCGGCTATGCGCTCACGCCTCGTGCTCACGCCCTGCCGCCAGTTCCGCATGACCTTTGTGGGCAAGCATTTCAAGTGGCGCGAGGGTGCACCTAGCGTAAAACACATCAGCCTGCGCTCGATGTACCAGGAGAGCGGGCCGGTGAGCTACATTCGTGAGGCGTTGGCGCTGAGGGTGCTCAAAGACGCGGGCGTGCCCAGCTCGGAGGCACGCTACGTCAGGTGTGTGCCTAGAGGCTCTAGGGAGGGCCCTTCCCCTCTTATGCTTGACGCCTGACGAGCCTGCCGTCAGGTTGATCCAAAACGGGACCTTTGTGGGCCTCTACCTCATGTTGGAGGAGATCGACAAGCGCTGGCTAGTGCGCCGCAACTTCAGCAACGAGACGCTGCTCTTCAAGAGCAACCACTGGAAGTACAGCAACCTGAGATCCCCGGATGAGCGGCTGGACTGCCCTCAGACCACACCGGATCAGGACTACGCGGGCAAAAACAGCGGCCGGGGGCGCAACTGCCCCGCAATCTACCCGGTTGTGAACCTGAAACTGCCTGCGAGCGACCGCCGCTACGACCGCCTCATCAACGAGTTCGCAGTGGGCCTGCAGAACGTGAACGACCGGGTGGCTTGCTACGGCGCCAACGACTCATTTGTCAAGGGGTTCTGGGACCTGCGAGTGGACCGCAAGGCGATCATCAACGAGATGGCCGTTCAGACACTGATGCTGAACGTCGACCGCTGCACTAAGAATCATTACTGGGCGAAGACGCTGCCGGACGGCCGCTGGTTTACCATTCCAGAGGATGTAGAAGATGCGTTTGCGACGGACAGCCGCAAGGGCTACCGAAACTGCTCCGCGGAGGGGTGGGCCTGCCGCGACCCTTACTGCTATCTGTCTTGTGCGGAGACGAACAGCATTTTCATGTGCGATCGGACGCACCCGCAGGACTCCTTTGAGCGATCGACATTCAACCACATGGTCGACGCGGTCATTCACTACCCGGTGACAAAGGCGGAGTATTTTACGCGACTGCGCGAGGTAACTGACAAGTACAGCAAGAGCGGCTGGTTGGAGCGCCAGGTGAAGGCCATCCAGGAGGAGATTGGTCCGTCCGCCCGCGAGGACGCCACTCTCTGGAACACCACCAGGAATTGGGACGACAACGTGGCGCAGCTGCTGGCGCAGATTCAGACGCGCCGGGGTCAGCTCTACGCGCAGCTCGCCGTCAACACGCCGCCGCCTGCACCGCCCTCCCCGCCACCGCGCCCTTCACCGCCGGTAAAGAAGGGGTAGTGAACGCGCGTATGTGTTTCAATCATCAATCATCGCCAGCGAGCCTCGCCAGCGCCGCTGATATGTCTCCGTGTGTCGCCACTAGCGCCTCGCGCGCATCGCTTTCCGGGAAGCCCATGGCTACGAGTTGCGAGAGCCCGGGCGGCACGCTGTCGCGCGAGGCTGCGGCAGCAGCAGGTCCACCTCCGCCCAACAGCCGCGCCTCGGCGGCACGTGCAGCCCTTGCACGCGCCTCGGCAGCGCTCACAGGTTGCGCGGCGGCAGCTGCGGGCGGCTGCATCGGCTGCATCGGAACTTCCACTGCCGCCCGAACCTCCCCAGCGCCAGCCCTTGTCTGCCCGCCCACCGTGCGGCTTCGGCCTACAAACGCCGCCGTCCCTGCAGCAGCTGCACTAGGCCCGCCTGTGCCGCTGGACATTCCCGCCGAGGCTGATGCCTGCGCGATGGCGCGCGACAGCCAGGCAGGTGTGCGCCACGCCACGCCCTCGCTGCCAGCCCCGGGCGCCGTGATCCAGCGCGGCAGCCCACCGCCGTGCGGGTCCAGCAGTCCCGCTGAGAATATGAAGCTGGACCGAGCAACCGTGCTGGCCAAGACGGTGGAGCGCTCAAGCGCGCTCACGCTGCCCTGACCCAGCACGCACCAGTTGAGCCACCCCCAGATGAAGGCGTATCCAACGAGCACGCCCGACAGGTGCCCCAGGACAGAAGCGTTGGGAAGCAACAGCTGCAGGAGAGCCAGCAGCGCAAGCGGATACCAGCGCGTCGGAACCGAAACGAAGCCGAAAAGTGTCCTCGTCGCGGCGGGCGTGAGGTGCGAGTCAACCACGATCAGGCTGAACAGCACGCCAGACAGCCCAACCGCGCACTCGTGGGCTCGACCTCCTCCGCCAGAGACCAGCGCGCCAGCGAGCGCGTGTATTAGGCCGCCTAGCGCTGCAAACACCAGTGTGAGGTGCGCAAATTGCACAGTGCCAACCAGTCTCTCCAGGGAGCTGCCCAGCAGCACCCAGGCGCTCATGTTTAACGCCACGTGCAGCAGGCCGGCGTGCATGAAGGGCGCGGTGAGAAGCCGCCACACTAGACGCAAGAGGAGACGCGCTCAGCGCCGAGGGGCGAGAACGCAACCAGTGTGACGCAACAGAGCCTCTGCCTCTGCCGCGCACCTTGTGCACCCCAGATGACCTTCTGCGGCTCCAGGCAGAGCGCGCCGTAGCGGCCGAGCAGCAGCGAAAGCAGCTCGAGGCCGCAACACAGCGTGAAAACAGCACCCGTCCAGGCTGGCAGCGAGGTGAACCACACGCTAAGGTGCGTCTGCAGCGACGGCTGCGCGCAGGAGGTGTCAGCGCGGAGTGGAAGCGTTGCGGTTCAACGCGCCTGCTGCACCGATGCTGCTGCAGCAGGCCTCATAGCGCTAGCTACCAGGCCCAGCACCTGTGAACGCGCAGACAGGGGTGCAAGCGATGCGTTGTTTGATCATTGGAAGAAGAAGGCATGCATGCATGCATCTTTGATTTTGAGTCGGCAGTGCAGCCTAGTCAGTGACGATGGTGGACTGGCGCATCACGGCGTTTGGTGCCGCGTCACGCTTGCGGGTCAGCGCGGCCAGGGCGTCCAGCATGCCCGCCTTGTGCACCTCCAGCCCCGCCGAGTGCTTGACCGCGTGCTTGAGCAGCTCCAGGCCAACCTTGAGCAGCGGCTCGGCAGCCTCCGCGCGGCCCAGCTTCACGAGCAGCGCGCCACGGTTCCAGGCGGAGGTCATCAGCCAGTGCGCCTCTTCGGGAGGGTATAGCCCAGGCGGCACGCCAGCCAGCAGCGCACTCGCCTCCCGGTACATGCGCAGCATGCGCGCCTCCCGGCTGTCCGCACCCGCCGCGCCCGCCGCGCCGCCGCCAGCCTGCTCCGCCAGGGACAGCGTCTTGCGCAGAACGTGCGCCAGGTCCGCGTAGTTGACGCCCGCGCTGCGCTGCATGACACGCAGGCAGAGCTCGTAGGCGCGCAGGGCGACGGCGGGGCTGGCGTCGCTGCAGGCCAGCTTGGCCAGCTTCAGGGTGGTTTCCGCCGCCAGGCCCGGCAGCGACTCTGCGCCCCGCAGCAGCTCCAGGCACGCCTCGTCGTCGCCGGCGCGCGCCTTGGCGGTGAAGCTGATGAGCAGCACGAAGACGGCGGTGCTGGCATTGACTGGCGCGCCAGAAGACGCAGCCGCGCAGCGCGCAATCGCGTGCTGCGCCTCCGCCAGGTCCCCCTCCCCGTGCGTTGTGGCGTGCACCTCCAGCTGTGCGGCCGCTGAGAGGAGCCATGCCAGCTGGCGGCTGGGAGATGACGGCGCCGGCGCTGCCCCGGCGTCGCCGCAAGCCGCCAGGGCATCCATGAAGGCGCCGGAGGCTGCAAAGAGGCGCGCCGCGGCGCCCCAGTTGCGCTGCGTCTCCGCTGACGAGGCCACCGCCGCGTTCCAGGCGCTGAGCGCGAACCAGGACAGCTCCTGCGCCGCCGTCTGTGCGTCGTCGCCAGCGAAGCAGCTGGTGCCCAGTGCGCCCAGCCGCTCCGCCGCAACGCTGAACTGCTGCGACAGCTCATCGCAGCGCCCCGACTCGACGCTGCTGCCCGCCGCCTGCGCCGCCACATCCGCAGCGTCCCACTTGGCAGCAGTCACCCTGACCAAATGGCGGAGAAGCTGGGACATGTAGCCGGGGGTGTTTTGGACCTTGAGCGCGGAGGCGCTGCCGGGCGCGCAGGCGTCCGTGAAGAGCAGGGTGAAGGCGGACTGGGCGCAGCGCAGCGCCTGCTTGCTCTGCGCCTCAAGTGCTGCCAGCAAAAGGAAATCAACGTCAAAGTCGGCGCACGCGGTGAAGCCGCCCAGCGCAGCCAAGGCGTCCTCGTCGTCGCCGGATTTCTCCAGAGTCACCTTGAGCATCAGGAACTTGGTCTGCACGGATGGGCTCCCAGCATCCGCCCCCTCCAACTGGTCAGCCAGCGCGATGTAGTTGCTCGCCTCCTCCGGCTCGCGCAGCGCCAAGTGGCACAGGCAGGCTGCACGCGCGGCGCGCGCGCGGTTGGGGTCCTCCGGCAGCATGTACGCCCCGGCGGCTGAGAAGAGCTCCCGCGCAGCCGTGTACTCCTTCTGTTCGAACAGCGCCGCCGCAGCGTTCCAGACGAGCGCCAGCGCGTGCGCCAGCTTCTTTCGCGCCTCGCCGGCGCCCTCGCCGCGGCGCTCGGCGGCGGCAGACGCCTTGAGCGCCTCCACGCACGCGGGTGCCTCCAGCAGCCGCAGCGCCGCCTGTCTGCATGCTGCGTCGCCACTCAGGATGAGCTCCAGGAAGCGCAGCGCCGCGTCCGTGCGCTGCGGGGCCGCCTTAATGAGCGTCAGCAGCGCGGCGGCGGCTGCGGCCGGGCGCCCCGCTTTCACGAGGCAGGCGCACGAGTCCAGCACCAGCTCCGCGTGTGCCCCCCGCGCCCCCTCCGCAGCCTCGCCCAGCGCCTCCTCCGCCTCGTCCAGCCGGCCGCAGCCGCACAGCGCGTTGACGGCGAGGAAGGGGGCGGTGCGCGCTGCCGCAGCCGCGGCAGCCTGGCCGCCCGCCTTGGCGTCGCTGGCCAGCTGGCGGGCGCAGGTGAGCGCCAGCTCCGGGCTGCCAGCCTTGAGGTGGGCGACGGCCAGGCACTGCAGCACCTTGTAGTGCAGCCGGGCGTCGAAGGCGCCCGCGGTTGCCTGCTGCGCCCGTGCCGCGGTGGAGGTGGACACGGCGGACAGCAGCAGCGGCACCGCGGCGGACGCATCGTCGTCAGCCAGCAGCGAGCGGCCCAGGTCGAAATTGGTGGCCGCCAGGCGCTCAGAGGCGGCCGCCGAGGCGCAGCGAGCCAGCGCCGCGGAGGCCTTTTCCAGCAGGTTGCACGCCAGCGCCTGCTGGCCCAGCGCCCAGGCGCAGCGCGCGCGCGAGCAGAAGAGCGAGCCGCACAGGTCGGCATCCTTGACGGACGTCAGCGCGCCCTGCAGCAGCACTGTGGAGTCCTGAGTCGCAGTGGCGAAGCACGCCTCCGCCAGCTCCAGCTGGCCCAGCTTGTGGAACGCCTCGCCAGTCTTGAAGGCGAAGTAGCAGAGCGTGTGCGCAGCCTCTGGCGAGTCCACCGGGCCCACCGCGTGCAGCAGGTTGCTGGCGGCGTGACGCAGCTGCGCCAGGGCCTCGCCCGCCTCGCTCGTGTTGCTCTGCGTCACGCAATGGTTCCTGCTCGGAGGGCGCGCGGGAAGAGGTGAGTCCGTGTGTCGCCCGTTCGCTCCTGGCGCCCGTGGCGCGTATCGGGCCGCACCAGAGCTGGAGCGCCACCTCCCACACGGCGAGCTTGGCCTCGGGCGAAAGGTGGGGTGTGGCGCAGAGCGCGGCCACCGTCGAGCGCACGGCAGCTTCGTGCGTGCCCTGCGCGCCGTCCGCCACCGACGGGTCAGCCAGCGCAGCCACCGCCGCGCGCAGCTTGGATATCAGCGAAACGCAAGCCATGTAGGAGAGCTGCGAGCGTCAGTGCGGAGGGGCTGATAAGTCTCTGGTCAGTCGTCCGTCGTCCGTCAGTCACGCTTGCTCGCGCACGCATATCGGGCCCCGCGTCCGGTAGTGCAGTGCTCATTACGGGCGAGCTCATCGAGGTCTGTCGTTACGCCCAAGCTTCGTTGTCTCTCTCCTTGATCTGCTCATGGCAACTGCTGTTGCATGATGGCGCTCAGCAGCCACTCCGGCTCTCGCACCGTCTTCTTCGCCGCCTCAGCGCGGCTGCGCTCCTGGGCGCTGGCGCCGGCGGTGCCCAGCACGATGGTGGCGTCGTCGACAGAGTGGGTGATGCGGGCCCCCGCAAGAGGGGCCACCTCACAGAGCATGTCGCACACCGCCAGGCTGCCGGGCAGCACGTACAGCGCCTGGCCGCTGAGCAGCTTGTTGCGGCGCGCCGAGTCCAGGGACTCGGTCATTTTGAAGCGGAACTCCTTCTCGACTGCGCTGTCGCGGATGAGGTAGCGATCTGCTTCCACCACGCTGCCAGCGGAGGCGCAGGCATCCACCCAGGCCACTGACACCACGGGGCGCGCGGCGGCGAGGCAGGCGAGCACGTTGCGCGTGCGCTTCAGCGCAGTGCCGGCGCTCATCACAAAGTGCGTGTAGTCCTAATGTGACGCACGGGTCGCGAGTCAGTACAGGGTGGGCAGAAGGCTCCCGAGCACGCGCTTCGCACCAGACTATCCTTGTCGTCCAGCACGACGATGTTGATGCGCTCCAGCTTGGTGCGCAGCTTCTTGGCCTCCGCGGATGAGATGGAGCTGGACAGCAGAACTCGCACCCGGCCAGACGAGTCGCTGCGCCGGCGCTTGCCGGTCCCCTGAGCCACCACAGGGTCCGCGGCGGCGGGCGCGGCACGCTTCTTGCCGCGGCCGGCGGCGGGCGCGGCGGAGGGTGCAGCCGCGGGGGCCGATTCAGCCAAGGGCGGCGCAGGCGGCGCCGCCTGCTTGCCGCGGCCCTTGGCAGCGGACGGAGGCGGCGCCTCGATGGCTGGGGGCGCCGCAGCCGCCTCCTCTGCTGCGGGCGCGGGCGCGGGCGCGGGGTCGACCACCTTCTTTGGGCGGCCGCGCGCCTTAGCCGCCGCTTTGGGCGCCTCGGGCGCAGGCTCGGCGGCCTTCGCAGTCGCAGCAGCAGCTTCGGAGGGCGCCGCCGCCTTGGCGCGCTTGGGTGTGCGGGCGACGCTCTTCGGGGCTGCTGCGCCGGCTGGCGCTGCCGGCGCAACCTCGAAGTCAGCCTTGGCCTCCTCAGCACGGCTGCGCTTGCGCCCGGTCGCAGGCGTGGCCGCAGCGGCGGCGACTGCGGTGCTCCTGCGGCCAGCGCGCGCAGGCGGCGCCTTGGGCGGGGCCTCCTTCTCCTCCGGCGGCGGCGCCGCCAGCACCGGGGACACGACGCCGCCCGCGACGCCCTCACAGGGCGGCTCGGGCCCCGCCGGCTCTGGCGCCGCAGCTGTCACCTCCTGGGCGGCCGTCACCGGCGCTTCCGCAGAGGCGGCGGCAGCCTTGCGCCCGGGCGTAGCCTTGGCCGGGGCTGCCGGCGCGGCCTTCTTGGGTGCAGCCTTCTTGGGCGCAGCTGTCGGGGCGCGCGCGCGGCCGGCGGAGGGCTGGGTGGCGGGCTCGTCCGCAGGCGCAGCAGCGTCAGCCTCCTCTGCCGCCGCCGGCTCCTCCGGCGGCGCCTGGGCCTTGCCCGCGGCGCGCTTGGCGGTGGCGGGCGCAGTCGGAGTGGCGGCGGCGGCGGCGGCGGCGGTGGATTTGCGGCCCTTGGTGCCGCTGCGCCCCCCCAACCCCACTACTGTCTTGGCGGCAGTTTGCGCGGCGGCGGCGGAGCGCCCGCGCCGCGTCACCGGCGTCTGCGCGGCTGCGGGCGCCTCCTCTGCCTCGACATCGGCCTTGGCGGCTGCTGCAACGCCGCGGCGTGTGGCCTTCGCCGCCGCCGCCGCCTTAGGCGCCTTAGGCGCTGCAGTGGATTTGGCAGCCGCCTTCTTGGCGGCCTGCTCTGGCGCGGGCGCAGGCTCGTGCATGAGGTCGTCCATCCCGTCTATCGCAATCTGCGTGTCGTTGCTTGGGCCAGGGGGGGCGAGCGTCGGCGAGGCAGGCACGGCGGCGGCGCCATGCTGGGTGGAGACGGCCTCCTCGAGTGCTGCGGACGGCGCAACAGGGGCGGCCGCCGCGGGCTGAGCGACAGGCTCCTCGTCTGCCGCAGCCGCAGCCGCAGCCTCAAGCTGCGTCGAGTTGTCGTAAAAGCCTGCTACGTTGCCATGAACAGCGGCAACATCGCCGGAGTCGGGATGTGCCTGCGTGTTGAGCCATGCCATGTTAAGCCCAGCCAGAGCCGGAGACTCAGCCTCGGCCTCTGGCTCGTCAGCCTCAGGCTCTGCGGCTTTTGCGGGCTCAGCCTCCTGCGCTGCTCCGCCTGTGGCTGCAGCGGGGCCCAGCTCCGCGGCGCCGACGGGCGAGGGCGGCAGCGAGCTGGAGCGGCTGATGTCGCGCTTGGGCGCAGCTGCTGACTCGTAGCCCGTCTCGTGGTAGGCAAGGTTCAGCGGCGCGGCGCGCTGAGAGACAGCCTTGGG
>Ga0208951_1000186_pt1 | contig 27079 bp, 35 predicted proteins | sample GreLakmeMI27MSRF_FD_187702 | JGI IMG/M metagenome (GOLD analysis project Ga0208951, IMG submission 187702) | Freshwater lentic microbial communities from great Laurentian Lakes, MI, USA - Great Lakes metaG MI27MSRF (SPAdes) | ecosystem: Environmental > Aquatic > Freshwater > Lake | place: Great...
GATGGCCGCTGCTGCGACGTGCGTTTGCGCTTCGTCCTCGCCATGCCTGTGTGTGCTGCATGCGCTCACCCTCCCTGCTTGCGCGCGCAGGCCGAACGTGCTGTGGGCTGAGCGCAGCGACCGCGTGTTTGTGACGATCGAGGTGACTGACGCTCAGTCTCCGAAGGTTGACATCGGCGCAGACGGGCGGCTCACGTTTGCCGGGTGCAACGGCGAGGGCAAGCTGTACGAGCTGGACCTGCAGCTGGCTGGTCCGGTGAGCAGCAGCGAGAGCAAGGTTGCAGTGACACCCCGCCACGTGCTGCTGGTACTGCAGAAGAGCAGCCCGGGCCCGCACTGGGGCCGCCTGCTCAAGGCTGCCGGCAAGGCGCCCCACAACGTCAAGGTGGACTGGACCAAGTACGTGGACGAGGACGAGGAGGCGGCGGAGGCGAGCAAGGGTGCGTGCCTGGACACCTAGGTCTGCCCCGCCTCCTCCCAACCGCCTCACGCGCCCACGCGCCCAGGTCCCGGCGGCCCCGGCGACGACTTCGGGGGCTTCGACCTGTCGCAGCTGGAGAGCATGAAGGCGCGTGCGGGGCTGCGCAGCACGGCGCAAGTGCTTCCAGAAGCACTCTCTCGCTTGTTCGTGCGCCGCGTCCTCTCGGACGCCTGCGCAGCGCACCGCGGCAATGCCACGCGTGGAACACGCACGCAGCTTGTGGCCTGGCCCTGCTGCTGCTGACGTGGCGTGTGTATGCTTGCGCAGAACTTCGGTGGCAGCGACAACTTTGGCGAAGAGGAGGAGGACTCTGACGATGACGGGCCGCCGGGGCTGGAGGACAAGCCCTGGGAGGGACCCCCCAAGAACTAGCGCCGCAAGGCCGTCCATCCAGCAGCCAGCAGAATAACACGCCGAAACGATGCGAGCGTGAGCCAGGCGGGAGCTCCTCGCTCGTCGGGCAACGGGCATAAGCACACACTACTGCGCTTGTTGTCTCGTGCTCACACAGTCGCTTCTCGGTCTCGCCAATTCGGAAAGGGCCCTGTAGTGCTGCTCTTCGGCAAACTGCGCCCTCTAGGCGCACCGCTGGGCGGCTCGGGTGCGACGTAGGCTGGTGGGATGAAGGCGCCGGCCACGCGGCGCCCTTCCTGAGCCAACACGTTGAAGGTGGCTGCAGCGTTAGGGGTGTCGATGCACTCCAATGACACGCCGTGGTCACGAAGGAGCTGCGTCCAGGAGAGACGTCTCAGCACAGAGAAGCTCTTCCGATGCAGCACACGTGCCTGCGTCAGCTGGGCGGAGGGTCGTCGTATGCGGTCACCGCAGCCAAGCACCAGCAGTTCTGGTCGGACCTTGAAGAGCAGCAGAGGCGCGAGACTGTGCACGTGTCAGCCACAGGCACGGCCAGTGGGTCACGGCACGCACCTGTCGGGTGTGACCTCCTCGAAGGAAGCCACACGCCAGGAGAGCACCAAGTCCTGGTACGCCAAAATGCTCCCCGAGTGTTGCACGTCCCCAACCAGGAAGCCCCGGGCGTCGTAGCCGTCTATGCGCACGCTTCCGGCCTCGTCGTCCAGCAGGTTGAAGTCGCTGGGCACGGACAGGCTGCGGCGCTGCAGCAAAGGCACCCTGCGGCGTACGCAACCACGCAGCGCAGTGCGCAGCATGGGCGCGCCTGCAGCCTAGCGCGAGGCGATACAAGCAGGCGCAGTGCGAAGGGACGGCCAGAAGAGAGGTCACGGAAACCACCGGACTGACCGGAGAGGGCGAGCGAGCGTACTATGCGCATTCACCACATCATCCAGCCCGCATCTGAGCGCAGGAGCGGCAGTGCGGCCGTCGAGCTCACCCCAATATGCCCAATACGCTGTTGGCACGCGCGTGTGTCGCGTTTTAGAGCAGCTCCTCTTAGGCGAGCGTCACCTTGGCCCCGCTCGCCTGCAGCAGCTTGCTCAGCGCCTCAGCCTCCTCCTTCTTGAGCCCCTTCTTTACCACCGCGGGCGCGCCCTCAACCTGAAGCAGCGGCGGGTGTGACGTGAGCAGCGGCGCAGAGGGTTAGGGCATGCCGCAAAGCACACACCAAGTCCTTCGCCTCCTTCAGCCCCAGTCCGGTGGCCGCGCGGACCTCCTTGATGATTTTGATCTTGTTGGCGGCGTCGTAGCTCTCCAGCTTGACGTCAAACTCAGTCTTCTCCGCCGCCACAGGGGCTGCAGGCGCAGCCGCAGCTGCGGGCGCGGCCGCCGCGGCCGGCGCACCGCCGCCCCCGCCGCCCATGAACATGCCGGCGCCGCCCAGACCCTGCAGGCCCAGCCTCTCTTTAAGGATGTCGCTCAGATCCGATACCTCCAACATGTTCAGCGCGACGATGGAGTCGGCCAAAGAAACAACCTTGGCGCTGGGCGTGCGTGTCTGAGGCTTGTCCAAGTCGATCTCGGCGCTGCGCGCCAGCGGGGAGGAGCACAGCAGCGCGGCATGCGCTGCCTGAGGGCCTTGCCGCCACGCGCCAGCTTGCACCGCCCGGCGGGCCACCAACGACAGCATGCTGCACCTTCCCCACGCGCAGCGCCGGCTGGAGCGACGAGAGCGCTCGACTCAACACACACGCGGGGGCGGCGAAAGAGGGGGGAGTGCGCGTGCGTTCGACTTCCTGTTCGACGTTCGACGAGGATGGAGACGCGCCTCGCCCTACTTCGCTAAGTGCCCGCTAAGTGCAAGTCGCTAAATGCTGCACGCAGCGCGTCGACGGGCGTGCATCGCTGCGCGCGGATGGCGTGCGGAGTCTTACAGCGTTAAGCCACCCTTCTCCTCCTCGTCCGCCGCCGCGTGCGCTCTGAGCGCGCTGCAGCGCAGCAGCGTGGCCGGGCGAGAAGCTGCGCGCGTGCTGAGCTCTGCGCTGTGCAGTGCGCCACGCAGCCCCTCCTCCCTTGCCGCGCGCGCTCTGCACGCCCCGCCCAGGCCCGAGGCCGAGCCTGTGCGCCACAGCGAGCCCAGCGCCGCTCCGCAGGGCGAGCAGAAGGGCGCCGACGCGCCCCGTAGCAGCTGGGTGAACTCGGTGCTCCCCGTTGCTCTGCGCCCGTACCTCCGTTTAGCACGTCTGGACGCCTCCGCCGGCACCTGGCTTCTCCTGTGGCCCTGCTGCTGGTCGCTGGCGCTGGCTGCGCCCCCAGGCGTCCCGCCAGAGCCCCGCCTGGTAGCCCTCTTTGCCGCGGGCGCGCTCCTGCTGCGCGGCGCCGGATGCACCGTGAACGACATGTGGGACGCTGACGTGGACCGACGCGTGACGCGCACGCGACACCGGCCCATCGCAAGCGGCGCCATCTCGCAGCGAAGCGCGGCGCTCTTCCTTGTTGCGCAGCTGGGCGCTGGACTTGCTGTGCTGTTGCAGCTCAACCCGTTCAGCCAGTTGGTGGGCGCCGCGTCGCTGGGACTGGTGTTCAGCTACCCGCTGATGAAGCGTATCACCGACTGGCCGCAAGCCTTCCTGGGGCTCACCATCAACTGGGGAGCGCTGCTGGTGCGCACTCACAAGGGCGCCATGGCGTGGACTGCGTGGATTGTAAGATTGCGCTGACGCGCATGGCAGGGCTGGGCGGCTGCTCGCGGCGAGCTTGAGTGGGCGGTGGTACTGCCTTTGTACGGCGCTGGGGTGGCTTGGACGTTGGTGTACGACACGCTGTACGCCCACCAGGACGTGGTTGACGACGCGCGGCTGGGCATGCGCTCCACGGCGCTGCACTTTGGGGAGCGCACGCAGGAGTGGCTGACCGGTGCGTTCCCCCCCTGCGCAGCGCACGCACGCCGGCTTTGGGTGAGGGCCCCGGTGATGAGCAAACGCCAAGCGCAAAATTCGAACGGCAACGGGCGGGAGCGTGTGCGCGACGGGGGCACAGGAGGTGTGAGCTCACCCCTTCGTAGAGGGGGTGGTGGCGAGCGCAGCCGTCCCGGTCGCGCGCACCCCTGCCGCCGCTGGGAAGACACGGCGAAACTGTGACAGTTTTCAAGCTGAGGGGCACCTCAGCGCAGCTCAGCGCAGCGCACTCAGCTCAGGCATACACCCTTTGTGGCGGACCCCACCCGGGAGGACTCAGTTTGCGCCCCTGCGCCCCCCCCCCCCTCGCGCAGGCTTCAGTGCCGCCATGCTGTGCGGCCTCACCGCGGCTGGCCACGCGGCGGGTGTGGGCGACGCGTATTTCGCGGGCGTGGCGGCCACGGGGGCGCACCTGGCCTGGCAGGTTTCCACCGTGAACTTGCACAGCCCCGCCGACTGCCTCCTCAAGTTCAAATCCAACGTGCACCTGGGCGCGCTCGTCTGTGCAAGCGCCCTGGCGGGCAAGCTCACAGCCGCCGAGGCGCTGCTAGCCGTGACTACTTGACCAGAAAAGCACCTTGCCAACGGTGAACCTTGGTAACATGGTTTTCTCGTCGAGTTCAAGATGCCTGATAGAGAGTGAGAATCTGGAGAAGACCATCAATTCCTTCATGTCAGTGGCTCCGGCATCGCTTGCTTCTGCTCAGCTACACTGCAATTCCGCCTGCTCGCACGCTCGTCACCAGCGCAGCCATCTTGCCGTGGAAGGGCTTGCCGCGTGGCTTCTCGAAGATCACGCCTGACGCATAGGGGAAGAAGTGAGTGAGCGAACAGCAGCGTCACCGAGCCCTGGCGACGCCACAAGCGCCAACCCGTGCGCACCCTCTGAGCCCACGATGGCCTTGCTGCGCTCCGCCAGCAGCTCGCCTGAGACGGGGTGGCGTGAGCAGGATCATGGGAGGCAAGCTAGGTTCGCCGCCGCGCACCGATCTTCCTGGCCGCCGCAACGTCCGTGCGGCTGGGCAGCGTCTCGCGCAGCGTCTTCTCGATGGTGGACGCGGCGGCAATAATCTGCAGCGGTGTGAGGGGCGGGCGTGAAGGCAGGCGTAGATTGCCGGCTTGGTTGCGTGCGCTGCGCACCACTCCGTCAGCTCTTCTCTGGATGTGTGCGTAGGTGTACTGGTTGCTGAAGAAGAACTTGAGCGCAAAGGGCTTCAGCGCGTCCACCAATGGCCGCGCTGACACCATCCGCGTTACCAGCAGCCCCGGTTCAGAGACTCCGCACACTCACGCTCTTCTCCCAACCTGCTCCAGCGCGTGCTCTCAACTGATCAGGCGGGCGGAGGCAGTAAAAATGTTGTTGGTCGGACGACGATGGCAGGGGATGGCTTCATGGCTAGGCCATCACAACCTGGCCCTCGGCCCTCCCGTGTCACCCTTTGGGACGCGTGGGGACGGGAGGCCACCATGAAGAAGAAGGTTGACCAGCGTATCCGCACGCTGGTCGAAAACAACGTGAAGCTGCGGCAGCGCTCCGTCTTTGTCATCGTGGGCGACCGCGGACGAGACCAGGCGCGTGCTGCACCGCAGCGCCAGGCACAGCGTAGGCGCAGCGACTGCGCTGCCGCATTGCGCGCGTCTGGCGCTGTGCGGGGCCCTGCTGACGTGCGGCGGCTCTCCCCAAGGTTGTGAACCTGCACTACATGCTGAGCAAGGCGACCGTGAAGGCCCGCCCCAGCGTGCTGTGGTGCTACAAGAAGGACCTGTACCTGAGCAGTCACCGGCGCAAGCGGGCCAAGCAGGTGAAGAAGATGGTGCAGCGCGGCCTCCTGGATGCAGAGAAGGAGGACCCTTTCTCGCTCTTTGTGGCCAGCACCAACATCCGATACTGCTACTACGCAGAGACGCACACGGTGCTGGGGCAGACCTTCGGCATGTGTGTCCTGCAGGCACGCAGCCTGGCGGCTCGATGAACCCTAGGCACACGTCTCATCTTCCTAACTCACGCGCCTCTTCCAGGACTTTGAGGCTCTCACGCCCAACCTGCTGGCACGCACGGTGGAGACTGTGGAGGGCGGCGGCATCGTGGTGCTGCTCATCTCCTCACTAGACTCGCTGACCAAGCTTTACACCATGACCATGGACGTGCACTCTCGCTTCCGCACCGAGTCACACCAGCAGGCACGCGTGCGCGTGCGCGCTGTGTGCGGCCACGCGCTGACCGCTGTTTCAGGTGACCGGACGCTTCAACGAGCGCTTCATCTTGTCTTTGGCGGGGTGCCCCAGCTGCATCTTCATGGACGATGAGCTCAACATCTTGCCGCTCAGCACGCACGTGCGCACGCTCCAACCTTTGAGCGCCGACCAGGAGGCTGACTGCGACGGCGCTGGCGGAGCTGAGCTGCGCGAGCTGCGCACAACTCTTGCAGAGACGCAGCCCGCTGGCGCGCTGCTGGAGTGCTGCCGCTCGCTGGACCAAGCCAAGGCTGTGGTGACGTTTCTGGACGCGGCGAGCGAAAAGACGCTGCGCGCGACGGTAGCACTCACAGCCGGGCGAGGACGCGGCAAGGTGCGGGCATGCACGCATGCCCCATGGGCGGCATCCGCCCTTCACACGCACACTGACATCGCGCTTCCTCCAGTCCGCCGCGCTGGGCCTGGCGGTGGCTGGCGCGCTGCAGCAGGGGTATGCTAACATCTTTGTCACCAGCCCCAGCCCCGAGAACCTGCGCACGCTCTTCGAGTTTGTGTTCAAGGGCCTGGACGCGCTGGGATACAAGGAGCATTTGGACTACGATTTGGTGGAGAGCACCAACCCGGAGTTTGGCAAAGCCATCGTGCGCGTCAACCTGTTCCGCACGCACCGCCAGACTGTGCAGTACGTGCAGCCGCAGCACTGCGAGCGGGTGAGCCAGGCGGAGCTGCTCATCATCGACGAGGCGGCGGCCATCCCGCTGCCGGTGGTGAAGGCGCTGCTTGGGCCCTACCTGGTGTTCCTCTGCTCCACCGTGAACGGCTACGAGGGCACCGGGCGCTCGCTGTCGCTCAAGCTCATCCAGCAGCTGCGGGAGCAAGGGGCGCGCGTGGGCGGCCGCGACGCGGCGCCTGCGGCTGTGCTCACCGTGGCTGAGGCGGAGGGCGTGCAGCCCTCCGCTGGCGCCGTGGGTGGGCGCACATTCAAGGAGGTGCTGCTGATGGAGCCCATTCGATACGCAGCCGGAGACCAGGCTGAGCGATGGCTCAACGACCTGCTTTGCCTGGACGCGCAGGAGCACCTGCCTCGCCTGGGCGCCGCGCGGTTGCCCCACCCGGATGAGTGCGACCTCTACGCCGTGAACCGCGACACGCTGTTCAGCGGGCACCGGGACTCGGAGGCTTTCCTTCAGCGCCTGATGGCCCTCTATGTGGCCAGCCACTACCGTAACACGCCCAACGACCTGCAGATGTTGTCCGACGCACCCGCACACCGCCTCTTCGTGCTGCTCCCCCCGGTGGACGAGAGCACCAACGCGCTTCCGGACGTGCTGGCTGTGGTGCAGGTTGCCCTGGAGGGCGCCATAAGCCGCAAGTCGGCCGCCGCGGCGCTGGCGCAGGGCGGCAGCCCTCAGGGCGACCTCATTCCCTGGACTGTGAGCCAGCAGTTCCAGGATGCGGAATTCCCGGGACTCACGGGGGCGCGGGTGGTGCGCATCGCAGTGCACCCGGAGCTTCCTCGCCTAGGCTACGGCTCTCGCGCCATGCGCCAGCTGGAGGCGTTCTACTCCGGCCAGCTTGCTCCGCTGGGCGAGGCGCCCTGCGACGACCTGGTTGAGGAGGATGGGGCTGCGCGAGCACTGCCCCCCGGCGGCGGCGGCGGGTTGCTGGAGGAGACGCTGCGGCCTCGCAAGGGCCTGCCGCCGCTGCTGTGCGGCCTGTCTGAGCGTCGGCCGGAGCGGGTGCACTGGCTGGGCGCTGCTTTCGGCCTCACTCAGGAGCTGCTCACCTTTTGGAAGCGCCTGGGCTTCAGCCCGCTGTACCTGCGCCAGACGGCCAGCGACACCACCGGCGAGTGCAGCACGGTGCTCATCAAAGCCCTGGCGGACGGCGGCGGCGGCGGCGGCGGCGGCGGGGCCGCAGAAGGGGCGCCCGCCCCGGGCTGGGTCGCCCCCTTCGCCGCCGACTTCCGGGTGCGCTACGCCAGCCTGCTGGGCAGCGCCTTCAGGAGCCACCCCCCGGCGCTTGCGCTGTCCCTGCTGGACGCGCGGCTGAGCTTCTCAGACGCCGAGGCCGCCGCCGGCGCGCCCCCGTCCGCCGTGCCGCGCGCCGACTGCGGCCCCCTGTCGCCCCACGACCTCAAGCGCCTGGCCAGCTACGCGGCGGCGCTGGTTGACCACCACCTGGTGCGGGACCTGGTGCCACCCCTGGCGAGAGCCTACTTTGCTGGGCGGCTGCCCACCACGCTGTCCCACGCGCAGGCGGCCATCCTGGTTGTGCTGGGCCTGCAACAGCGCAGCCTGCATGACGTGGAGGCGTGCCTGAAGCTGCCCGGCAGCCAGGTTTTGGCCCTCTTCAACAAGGCGATGCGACGCATGAACGCCTGCCTGGAGGCGTCAGAGTCGCGGCGCGCGCGGGAGGCGCTGCCGCTGCCGCCGCCACGCAGCGTGGAGGCTGCGGAAGCGATGGCCCCCCACCCGGTGAGCGTGGACCAAGACCTGCGGGACGGCGCCGCAGCCGTGCTCAAGGACCAGCAGCAGCAGCTCATGCGGGCGCTCAACGTGGACCAGTACGCCATCCGCGGAGAGGAGGCTGACTGGGACGCGGCGCTGCAGGGCAAGGCTGGGGGTGCGCCCAAGAGCGCTTTCCTCTCGGTGAAGCGAGCAAAGGCCCAGGGCGAGGCACCCGCCGCCGCGGAACCACCCCGCAGCGACAAGAAGGCTGGCAAGGACAAGAAGCAGAAGCGTGATAGGGACGAATAGATTCTAGCCACCAATGAGCGTGTGATAGGCTTCCTCCGTTGCGCTCTCTACGTCTCACTTTCACTACTCACGAATCAGATCAATCAGTCCGAAATGCGCATGTTTACTCCCAGCGCGCTCTTGAGCTGCTCGTAGCTCACGAAAGCGATTGCGATGGAGGGCACCACCTTGATGTAGTTTGGCCACAAGCCCTTGAACAGCGCCAGGGGTCCCTCATGTCGAACAGTCTTGACGAAGCAGTCCACCATGCCGCTATACGCGGTGCCCTCCATGCCCACTCCCGCTGCCGAGCCGGATTTGCTGGCACTCCAGCCGCTCACCTGCAGCCTCCTGCGCACCACATCTAGGGGGTATGCCACCGTCTGGCCCACGGAGCCAGCTACCGCGCCGCAGCCCAGGCGCGTCACCACGGCCAGCTCAGACTCGTCGCGCAGGCCAGCCTGCTTGACGGCCATGTCCTTGAGCGTCTCGTAGACGGCGAAGTTGAGGCCCACGTAGGGCACCACCCCAATCACGGACGGAAGCCAGCCCTTGTAGAAGGCCAAAGCGCCCTCCTCGCGCACTATCGTGCGGATAGCGTGTCCCAGACCGCTGTACCGCGCCGCGCTGCCGTCAGCCTGCACGGTGAGGCGCCCGCGGACCATGTCCAGGGGGTAGGTTGCGGACATTGCCACGATGCCGGCCACAGCACCCGCGCCCAAGCGCACCAGCGGCGTCATCTCTGCGTCCGCGTTGCTGGCTCTGCGTTGTTCCAGGATGATCCTGGACAACTGCTCGTATGTGAGGAACTTGACGGCGCTGTTGGGCACGATGCGGAGGCAGTTTGCGCCTGACGAAGCCAGCAGAGCGTCAGCAAACGCCGGAACGGTTCCTGTCACGCGCCCACACGCACCGTTGCCCTTCATCATTCCCCGCAGCCCCTCGTTTCTGGCCATGTACACCAGACCCTGGTGGGGGAGGGGAGGGTGAGGAGAGAAGCAGCGAAACAGCGACGGCCGCCAGTCGGCGCATCGCTCGCTCCCCACAGCTGCGCCGATGGCCGCGTCCGCCCGGGCCCGCGCCGCACGGCGCACCTGCCAGACGCCGGTGTACTTGGGCGCAACTCCGGGGGTGGTGGCTTGCACCTGGGCAGGCGAAGAGAGAGGAAGCATGTCAGCACGGCTGTGCCGGAACGCAGGGCCACGACGCGTGATGGCGGTGAGCCGCCGCGTGCGCGCCTGCAGCAATATCTTGAGTCGCTCCAGCGGCGCCACTGCGGTGCGTGACCTGCGCAGGTGGTGTCGGAGTTTCGGCATCAGACCTCGCTGAGCCGTCGCGCCGCCGCAGGCAGTCGCGCAGCCATCACAGCGCGCCGCTACGTACAATCCACCGGCTACGCCGCCGGCAACCAACGCCTTGGCAATCTGACTCCAACTAGGTGCGCTGCTGACGACGAGAGGCGCAGCCAGGGGCGCAGCGCTGCACTGCGCAGCAGCTGCGTTCGCCATCGCGCAGGCAGGGGGACACGCGTGGTGCTGGTCGGACGAAAACAAAAACACGAAACGCAGGCGGCCCGCGATAGCGCAAGGAGTGCACTTGCATCGAATCGTCGGAACTCGGAAGTGTTATGCCGCCGCTGGGCTGGCGCTCAGCATGTCTGCCAGTCGGCGGTACATGCTCTGCGTGGGCGCCTCTGCGGGCGCCTGCGTGATGCCCCGGGGCGGCAGCGTAGCACGAAAAGCTGCTTCCCTCTGCGCTACGAGCCCGTAGAGCTCCTCATTGCCAGCAAAGCGCTGCACGTACGGGCATTGCGCTGCCACGCCCACTGAGGCCGCCACGCGACGCGCTGCGGCGAAGATGAAGGGGCATAGGACGCGCAGTGCCCAAGTGACCAACCACTCAGGCGGATCCAGCCCGCCGGGCATTGCGGGGTCGATGTGTGCGATCAGCTCGCCGCGCGTGCCCCCACCGGCCAGCGGCGTCAAGCGGATGCAGGCGCGGCTGAACCTCATGCGAACGCGGCTGTCCGAAACAACAGGAAGGTCTTCATCTGAGTCCCTAAAGATGACCAGCACGCACCCATGCTCGTCCAGACAGTCGTATCCGTCCACCCGCACCGCGAAGTCTCTGTCCGTGAGTGGCGGCGGTACCCACAGGGCTGCGTAGACGCTGAGGGAGAGCAGGGAGGTTGCCGACAGCACCTGTGTGTCCATGAGGAATCGACACCAGCTTGAAACCAGGTCGAACTCGCGCGCTATGGCCAGCACGCTGCGCAAAGGAGCGGGCAGGTCCCCGACAAACCAGGTGGAGTGCACGCGCGAGCCGGCCTGGTGGCGGTACCGCGCGCGCAGCTCTCCCTCCAGCGCGCACGCCCAGCCCTCCTCGGGGGCGCAGAGCTCCGCCAGAGCAGCGTCCACGCAGGCTGCGTGTCGTCTCACGTCTGCGCTGCACGCTTGCTCCTCGCAGCTCTCGCCTCCAGCCTGGTCCACGGACTGCTGGGCGCTGTCCAGAGCAGCTCGCGCCGCGAGCACTCGGCCGGATGCAGCCAGAGAGCGAATGCTGGCCCACATGTCCGCATGTGTGGCGAGCACCACACATGCTCGCATCATTCTGCAAGCTGTTCAACCGCAGCCCAACTCCTGCACACGTCTCCGTCTCCGTCTGGAAGAGCTTGGTCACGTCCTGCGGAGGGGACTAGGTTCGCCACACGTCCGCCACGTCACACCAAAGTTGCAAACAAAGAGTGGGCAGTTTGGGACACGGCACCACGCGTCCCCTTGCTCTTCCACGATGGGCGGCGCCGCGTCTTCATATAGCAAGCCGCGCGAAGTGGCGTCCAAGCACTTCGCGTCCTTCGCCTCTGCGCTCCCTTCGCTCTCTGGTCGCGTGGTTGCTATCACGGGCTGCACCAGCGGCACTGGCTTGGTTACCGCACGCACCTGCGCCCGACTGGGAGCTCACGTACTGCTCCTCAACCGACCGTCAGCGCGCGCACAGGCTGCGCACGCGCTCGTGGCGGAAGACGCCCCTGGCGGCGTAACCTCCATCGACTGCGACCTCCAGATCTTCGACTCCGTGCGCGCGGCTGCGGCCGCGGTTGCGCAGGCTGCGGGCGAGCAGGGAGGCCTGGATGTGCTCTGCTGCAACGCTGGCGTCATGGCGCTTGCTGACGTACCAACGACGGACGGTTACGACGTTCAGATGCAGACCAACCACCTGTCGCACTTCCTGTTGACGAAAGAGCTGATGCCCGCGCTGGAGAAGGCGGCGGCTGCACGCGGCGAGGCTCGCGTAGTGAACCACTCCTCAGGGGCACGAAAGATGCCTGGCGCGCTGGCTTCCAAGTACCTGGGCCGCAACGGGGGCCAGCTGGGCGGCGACGGTGCCTCTATGCTCTTCGGTGGCGCGCGGTGGGCACGGTACCACCAGACCAAGCTGGCTAATGCGTGCTTTACGCTCGCGCTGGCAGACAAGCTAAGCGCCTGCGGCTCGCCCGTCAAAGCGCTGTGCGCGGCTCCTGGACTGGCGTCCACTAACCTGCAGGTTACCACCGCGGCATCGGGAGGCATGGCGGAGACCTGGATCATGCGCTACGCGCAGTCGGCTGAGGATGGAACCATGCCGCTGCTATCCGCCATGCTGTTGCCGCAGGCGAAGAACGGCGGCTTCTATGAGCCGGAGGGAATGACGGCAATGGCGGGCAAGGCTGTGAGCAAGGACCTGCGCCGCGAGCGCTACTGTGACGCGCGCGCGCTGCAGCTGATTTGGGCAGAGAGCGAGAAGGCGTGTGGCCAGTGGCAGCTTTGACCTTTGAGCGAGAGTGCGACATTTGAGCCTCAGTCTTCTCTTCACAGCTAGATGACACCACTTCTATGTTGCGTTGCGTCTCGCGCATCCGTCCGCGTGTGCCAGCAGCAGCTCCCGCCAGCGTTGCGTTCACTCAGCTCAGTCAGCCGTCGCAGGCGTCGTCGTAATCGTCGCAGGCGTCACAACCACAGCCACAGCCACCACCAAGCATCTCCGCCATCAAGCAGAACGGACTGCGGCCGCCAGCCCATTGGTCGAAGCGCGCCTGGCTCTGCTCGCTATAGGGCGCGCTACCATCCTCCCACACCCACGTGCATTCATCCCTCGTGTCTGGGGTTGATAGTGGGCACGTCCAGAAGCGGCGGCCGACGTTGTGCGGCATAGCGTTCGGCCCAGCCGTCAGCAACCGACACGGCTTATGATGCACGGGACAGACGGGCGCGGGCGGCAGTGGCTCAGGCGTGCCACGCACCACGCGCAGCTGCAGACCCGCCTTTGCGCATGCGGCGCGCAGCTGCGCGATCGCCTCGTCGTCTGCGAGGCTAGACAGCTCCCAGCGCGGCAGCGGCTCAGCAGCATAGCGGAAGCCCAAGCTGCTGAGCAGGTCCTTGACGTAGAACGTCTTGCCAGAGGCAACGCTGCTGTTGGCGTCGCTGTCGCTGTCCAGAGTGAGCGTCACGAGCCCGCCGCCGGGGCACTTGACGCTCGGCGAGGAAGCAGCAGCGGCGGGGCGCGGCGAGCGCGAGCGCGAGCGACGCACAGACGCAGGCGGTGACGCCGAGCGGCGGCGCGGCGACTTAGAAGGACGTCGGGCCACCGCGTCGCGCGGCGACGGCGTGTCTTCAGCAGCGCGCTTTGCTGGCGAGCTTGCTGGCGTCGCAGCATTGCCTCCTCGAGCAGCTGCCAGCGCAGACGCTGCGCCGCTCAACGGGACGCCCTCGAGTCTCGCGAGCGCCTGTGTGCGGTCAAAGCACGCGTCGTTGCGGCGTCAGTCCACGCAATAAGACGGCGTGCCCTGCCGGGAATGCAGCGCGCCTGCAGCTCTTCCACGGTCTTCGGCCCCTTCAGCGCCTTCCACCACTCTGTCTGAGTCCCACCAAAAACCCGCAGCCTTGAGCGCGTCCTTGTGCGCAAATGGCCACCCAGGCACGCAGATGCGTTTCGCGCAGCCTACCTCGCCGTGCTGCTCGGCCAGCTGCGCCGGAAGCGCACGCAGCACCACAGTGGGCATGCTGCGCATCCGGCGGCGGCACGGCAGGAAGTAGGGAGAAGCAAGTGACCTGGCGGGTTGACCAACCAAGACAACGACGCTGACGCTTCACATCCAAGGCAGGCGTCCCGCCTGCCACGTCAGTCAGCTCCTAGTCAAACGAAACAAAAACGGCCACAGCACGTGCCCTCGCCAAACGCGTGCCGTGCAGTGCGCATCCAACTGAGGACGGGCGTGTAGCAATGGCGCAGTCGCTGCGCAACCAGCAGGAGATTGCGGACTTGCTGAACAGGTGCGCGCGCCACGTGCGCCTGGCGCCGACGTGCCACGCGCCGGCCTGCGTTGTGCGTGCGCTGCGGGCGACTGGCGTGCTGCGTGCGCATGAGCTTTAGGTTTTCTGGGTGCGGAGGCTCACACGCCCCGCCCGCCCGCAGCCGCGCAGAGGACCGCGGACCGGAGGAGGATCGGGACAGCAAGCGCGTGCGGCGCAGCGGCTTCGACGCGTCTGGCGGGGATGGGGGCGTGCAGCTGGGCGGGGGCTATGCGCAGGACCCCTACACACACCAGGACGCTGGCGCACAGCCGCAGGCTGTCGGCATGGCCGAGTCTGAATTCGCAAAGGCCGTGCGCGAGGCGGCGGCGCGCGCAGCTAGCATGGCGGCGGCTGGTGAGTTCCCCGCGCATTCTGCGTGTGCGCCGCGTGCTTACTCGCACCTCGCAGGCCCCGGCGGCGGCGTGCCCGGCTACCCGTCTGCGCCGGGTTACGGCGGGGGATATGCGCCCCCGGCGCCGCAGAGCTACGGCGGCACCCCGGCACCCGGTTACGGCGCCCCTGCTGTGCTGGGTGCCAGCGTGCAGGAGATTGTGATGGCACACGCGGACGCGTGCGGCAAGATCATCGGTCGCGGGGGAGAGACCATCTCGCAGCTGCAGGCCCAGACGGGGGCCAACATCAAGGTGCAGCCGTCAGGCGAGGTGACCATGGGCCAGCCCCGTCGAGTCACCATCACGGGCGCGCCCGCGAACGTGGCTGCGGCCAAGCGGCTGGTGGAGGATTTCCTGGCGGAGCCGGCGCCGCTTTCGCTGGGCCTGATTGGCGGCGGCTATACCGGCCCGCCTGCGCCTGGCACGCTGCAGCCCATCGCGGCGCCGATGGGCTACATGCCGTCGCCGATGCCCGGACGGGGAGACGATGGGCCAGGGGTGGCTGTGCCCATCCCGGCGGACATGGTTGGCCGCATCATTGGGCGCGGCGGCGAGACCATTCGCCGCCTTCAGGACGAGTCCGGTGCACGCATCCAGATTGAGCGTGACCAGGGCCAGGTGCGCATCAAGGGCACCAACCAGGCTGTGGAGACTGCGCGCAGGCTGGTGCAGGAGGTGATTTCAGCGCCGCCTCAGGGCAGCAGTGGCGGCATGGGCGGCGGTGCCATGGGCGGCGGCATGGGCGGCGGCGGCGGGCAAGCTTCTGCGGTAGTGCAGACGCTGGGTCAGGAGGGGCGCATCATTGGGCGCGGCGGCGAAACCATCCGCGAGCTGCAGCAGCGCACCGGCTGCCGCGTGCAGATTGACCGCGGCGCGGGCATCGTGAACGTGTCGGGGCCAGACCAGAGAATGGTGGACGAGGCTGTGCGGCAGATCAATGAGCTCGTCTCCACCGGACAGCAGCAGCGCGGGGGCGGTGGCATGGGTGGTGGCATGGGTGGCGGCTATCAGCCGCCCGCGGCTGGCGGGTACCAGCAAGCCCCCGTGTACGGTGGGGGCTACCAGGCGCAGCCGCAGTACGGGGAGCAGGCGCAGGGTGCGGTGTATGGGGGTGGGTACGCGGCGCAGCAGTATTTGGCCCCAAGCGCGGCTGCTTTCACCGGCGGCGCGCCTGTCGCCTCCGTCTGGATCCCGCAGACCACGCCGGAGGGGCACACGTACTGGTACAGCACCAGCACCGGAGAAAGCGTGTGGGAAAAGCCTGCGGATGCATAGCGGCGCCGGGGGATGAATGGAGGGACGCACCTGGCGCCATCAAAACGTGCAAGGTGCAAACCAAATACGCGCAGTGACGAGTCCCCTGCCAGTGCCTTGTCACCTTGGTTCGTGGAGAGAGCGCGCGCATGGAGCCGGAGCTGACGCCGGCGCAAGGTGTGGATCGAGCGTGCTGACTGCTGCGTGCTGCGTGCTCACCCGCCGCGCGCAGTGCGCGAGGAGCTGCTGGAGCTGACTCGGCTGGGCGGGCTGAACCTCCGTGAGGAGGTGCGCGTGTGCGAGCGGGCACGTGGTCAAGAGCGCTCAGGCATGCCTCCTCCTCCGCCAGGTGTTTGACGTGCTACTGGACCTCACGCGCCTGGACGTGGTGCCCACGGCCGTGTCGCAGGCGCGTCATCACGGGACGGGAAGTTCAACGGGGCTGACGCTTCCCGCCAGGTGCTGAAAAGCCTTTGCGCTAAAAGCAAGCCCACCCAAGGGCCAACCTTCGCGGGCGCCGCCACCGCAATCTCGGCCGCGGCGGCGCTGCAGCAGAGACCCGGTGGGGCGCTGCGGTGACACCCGTGTTCGTTCTTGGAGGCGGTGAAAGTGCGAGGGACCTGGGACGAAGGATCAGAAGTCGCCGCCATGCCTCTGCTGCGTGCGCTGCTGCTGGCGCTGCTGTGCAGTTGCGCGAGCGGCTTGGAGCAGGCGACGGCGCGGCGCCTGCTGCTGGTGAGGAGCCTACTTCAATGCGCGCTGCGTATCGCTGCTGACGCAAGGTGTGCTCGCAGGGCCAGCTGACCAACTACACGTTCGGCGCCGGCTACGCGCCGCTGGCCCGGAAAGCGGGCGTGTACGACGAGTTCAAGGGCAAGGGCCAGAAGGTGCAGACGCGCGTGGGCCCGGTGCAGGTGATGTCCATGTGAAATGCTGGCGCTGGTGGTGGGAGCGGTGGTGGCGGAAGCGGTGTTGTGGAGGTGGGACTGGCTGGTCGTGGCAACCTCTGCATCTACGCTAAGGGCGCCGCGGCTGTGACCAACTGGCTGACGTACCTCAGCCTCACTATGCACCTGTGGAACTAGAGACCTCCTCTGGCTCTTCAGGGGCCTGTCTGCCTTGTCTGCTCCAAACAAAAAAGGGGACGAGTTGGGGGAACTTCGGCGCTCATTAGCTGCAAGGCCCCGCGAAGCACCGCCCTCCATGGCAGCGCAGCACAGCCCCCAAGGAGTGCAGTAGGAGCGGAAGTGGTGACGGGAAGAGGCCAGAACGTCAGAACACGCCGTAGGCGTAAGAAAATTACAGCTTTTTAAGGTGATCTGCCTCTCTCGCGCCTTTCCGCCGCCCTAGAGCACTCAAAAGGGGAGTTGGGGGAACTTCGGCAAGTTTTTCAACAACGTATCGAACCCCCGACCCCACGCACCCGAAGCGCGGATCATACCACTAGACCAAACTCCCTTATTCTGCCCCGCAATCGGCAGAAAGCTAGAGAACATTTCGGTGCGCATGACGGTAATCTTTCAAAGTTCACTTCGAGGCCTTGTAAACGTCAACGTTGACCAAACTCGATGGTCGTAGTAAGGCGCGTGCGGAGGCGGGGGCTCGTGGCAGGCTGGTGGTTTACAGCTGTTTAAGGAAAGGCTCATCTAGACCGAAGATTAAGATGTTCTCATGTTCTCTGCGTGTGTTCTTCAACGCCACATCGCGACGCTCTGGCTGCGCCAAGGCGCACGCTCCTTCAATTCACAACTACAATCAATGCGCGCGTGTAGGAGTGCGCAAAGCTGGCAAATGCGTTGTTGTACGACCGCACAGATTCGGCGCACTCAACTCCCTCGTCTCGTCGTCTGCTCTTAGAGGCGTATCGCAGTCACGACATGCTGTCGCAGTTCGGCGCGCTCACGCTGGCGCAGGAGACGCAGTTCAGCGAGCTGCCTTTGGAGGTCGTGGCTCTCGTGTTCTTGCGCCTGCCCTTGGACGCTCGCCTGCGCGCGCGCGAGGTGTCGCAGGGCTGGCGCGCGCTCCTGAACGAGCCTCGCTTCTGGCTGGTGCTGGACTTCTCACACGGCAGCGGCGTGGAGGCGCGCCTGACACAGGCACTGCTGTTTGCAGCGGGCGAGCGAGGGCGCGGCCACCTGCACACGCTGGACCTGACTGGCACTGAGGGCTTGCGCACTGCGCACCTGGCACAGTTCGCGGCTATGCATGCCCAGAGCCTGCGCACCGTGACGGTGCCGGAGGAGGTCGAGTTCAGCGCAAAAAAAGTGACTCGCCTCTGCCGCTCTGCGCCCCTCTGCACGCTGCGCTGCTATGTGAACTGCGATGCTGCCGAGGCACTGCCCCTGCTGCGGTGTGAGGCACCGTGCGCTCTACTGCACATCTTCAAGCTCTACGTCCATGGCTTCGGGAGCAACTGGCAGCAGGTTCTGGACTTTGCTGCGGCTCTGCCCTCTCACCGCGGAAAGATCAAAGATCTCACTGTTTCTACGTTCCCACTGGAGAACGTCGCCGTGGCTGATGCGCTGATGCGCGGCATTGCAGAAGCCCGCGTGAGGGACGTCACTTTCTACAACTGCTGCCTCAGGCCTGCATCGCTGCCTGGCCTTACACGGCTGCTGGAGGCAGGTTGCCTGGAGCGACTGAACATCGACAACGTAAGAAGGCTATGGTTGTTCGAGGCAAGCCCTGACCTCACCGCCTTCTGCCACGCGCTGCGTAGCTCCACTCTGCAAGCGCTCGAACTGTATCGATGTGAGCTGTGGCGAGACCCTGCCGCTGCGGATGAGCTCCTGGCCGCGCTGGTGGGCCATTCGACTCTGAGCGAGCTATCTCTCTATAGCCACAGGTTGAACGTCGACACGGACGACGCTCGACGCGTCGTCGGTGAGCACTTGGCTCCTCTCATCACGCACACCAGCGCGCTGCAAAAGCTCGAGTTGACTGAAATCGACCTGGGCAAGGCCGGCCTGGCGCCCATCTTTGAGGCGCTGCACCGCTCCAACACTCTCAAAGAGCTCAGTGTCTCGGCGGTATTTCACCCCTCTAGTGCCTTACTATCTCTAAACCCTTACTGTCTCATAGGACTTCCCGTCATTGACGCCGCGGAGATCAGCCGCGACTTCGCGCGCGACGTAATCCTGCCTGCCGTGCGCGCAAACAGCAGCCTGCGAAAGCTTAAGGTGTTCATGAGAGGAGGCAATGACGGGACGATCCCGGAGCTTGTGAAGGCGCAGGCCGTCGTGGCGGCGCGCACGCAGCCGGCTGTTGGCGCTATCATCGCCGCCTAATTCGCATCAAAGCTCTGGACTGGACCGCGTGGAAGGTGATCTGAAAGGTGGCAGAGCCCTGTAAAGAAAGAGAGTCCTCCATCACCGCTTGCCTCTCGGCATCACCTCCTCTTCCTCCTCCTCCTCCTCCTCCAGCACATATCCCCTTCCCTGCGGCACGTCCCTGAGCCTGTTGGTCCCCGCGCGCAGTGCCGTGGCTCTCTGGCTGGCGACGTTGAGGACATCCCTGGTGGAAAAGGCACCGTCGTCCGCCGCCACCAGCGCCTGCACCGCCACCGCGAGGAGCACCTCCGCCAACGCATCTGTCCCCGCCAGTCAGCGCGCCCCACGCGCACGAGCAGCTGTCAACAACGCACCTCTGAGTGCGTCTTGGTCCCCGCGCTCTGCTGCTTGGCTCACCCTCTGCGCTGCGCTCAACAGCTCCGCCGCCGCCTGCTCTGGGCTGGGGTCCCCCTCCCTCCAGGGCCCCTCCAGCGCGTCCCGTGCCGCAGCGCACCCCCCGAGCACAGCCTCCAAGCTGGGCTGCCCGGCCAGCGCAGGCACGTACAGGCTGGTGCGCGCGCCGATGGCCGCACTAAAGTCGATCTGGTGCAGCGGGAGCCAGTCCACCTGGACGGGAACGCTGTCCCCAGCACCGTGCACCAGCGCCACTCGGTGGTCTTCCGGGTACCCCTCCATGAGCGTCAGCTTCAGCTCAGACGCCACCGCGCGGCTGTGCAGCTGGCTGAGGAGCGCGGGCGCTGTGGCGCAGAAGGGCGGGTGCGCCGCGGCAGCCACGTCCAGCGCGTCGCCAATCCACAGAGACGGCAAGCAGTCTACCCCCAGCGCGGCCAGCAGCGGCTCGATGAAGCTGAGCGCGGAGACCACGCGCACCTGGGGGACAGCGTGAGCGTGGAGCAGCGCTGAGGTGTCGGCAGCAAGACGCACCTCCACACCCATCTGTGCTGCACGCTCGCGCAGGAGCAGAACCGTCTTCTCAGCAACGCAGGGGTCGCCCGGCACCGCGTACAGCACGTCCTGGGTGGCGGCCGCCGCCAGGAGGCGGTCCACGATGAGCGGGTACACGTCCTGCAGCAAGTTGGCCGAGTCGTAGACGTCGTCGAAGCTGCGCAGCTGCAGGCCAGGCAGGCCCTTGAGCGTGGGGTGTGTGGCCGTGCGCACGAAGACGGGTCCCTTGGCGCCGGTGAGCAGCTCGTGCGCCTCGCGCGTCAACAGCTTTGGGTCGCCCGGGCCCAAACCAACCACAGTCACCGACGCGCGAGGCGTCAAACGGCTGCTGCCTGCACGGCGACACCACAGGCGTCGGGCTGGCGGCACAGCCACCAGCACTCGCGCAGACATGCGACGAAGAGGCGAGGGATTCACAGATGGAGACTGTTCGACACATCGACACCCTTCGACTTGTTGTTCAAACTCTAAGCATGAGACAACGGCAGCTCCACCACGTCCCCTTCGATGGGCAGCGCGCGCTCAGTGACGTACCAGAGGGAGGTAAAGGGCACCTGCGCTCCCCGAATCTCCCGCGACGTCTGTTCCAAGCTGCGCCGCAACAAGAGCACCTCCTCGGGCGCCGGCACTGCCAGCAGACGCAACAGCGACGAGTGGAGCAGCGTAGTCTGCTTCTGAGGACTGTCACCAAAGGCACTCATGAGTCGCTCTCGTAACAAAAGCGGTCCTGCGTCCTCCGTCTGGTACAGCAACACCAGCACGCCCGTGTCGGTGAGCAGCAACCTGTCCACAGTGAGGCTGAACGCTGGCGTGCTGCCCACAACCGCCCTGGCATGCTCCAGCTCCTGTGCCAGCTGCTCCTCGGTGGCGACTCTGCAGTCTCCGGGGCGGCCAAAGTGATGCAGAGTCACGTGCAGCAGATCCCGTGGCGTGGAGAACACGTCGGCTTTGTCCGTTGAGGATAGGCAGGCAAGCGCTGCTCGCTGGGCGCGCTCCACCGCAGAGCCCAGCGACGGCGGGAGACGCACGGGCGCAGCAAGCAGGCGTATGCTCTTCCACGGCTCTGAAAAGGGAAGAGCCACGGCACCGTCCGCCCTCCTCCGCAGGTTGCCCGTTTCGCGGCGCAGCGCGTCGGCGTCCACTCCACGAGCAGCCGCGGCAGCCATCTGCTCGTAGCGACTCGCGAGCAGCAGGTCTGCAGGCATGGCTGACGCACACACTCAGCAGTGAGAGGGGTGAACGGCACGCGGGGAAAAGAGGAAGAGGTTACCCGGCCAGAGACGTGTTCGACCTCGTGTTCGAATGCCGTTCGAACACTGCTTCAGCGCGTTCGACTCGACAGTCTATCGCGCTCTCGTTTAACTGTTCGCTAGGATGCTTGGGGCTGCGAGGCAAGCGGCGCGTCTCTGCTCGCGCTCTCGCGGGTGCAGCAGCGCAGCGCAGGCGCAGGCTGCCGAGGGCGACAGTCGCGTGATGGCGTACGCGCTGGGCGCGCTGAGCGCCGTGCCCTTCCTAGCACTCACGCCGGCCGGCTTTGAGCACTGTCAACGCCTTGCGAGCGCGAACGCCCAACCGCTCCCTTTCTCAGCCGACGACGCGGCCAAGCTGCAAGTGCTGTACGGCTGCACTGTGCTCTCCTTTCTGGGCGCGCCGCACTGGGGGCTGGCGATGGCTAACGCAGGCGCTTCGTCCTCAATGCCTCTGGCCAACATCGTGCGCTATGCGTGGGGAGTGACGCCCAGCCTGCTCGCTTGGCCGGTGCCTGCGCTGCCGCAGCGCGAGGCGCAGGGCATTCTGGTGACGAGCTTTGCGGGAGCGTTTGCAGTGGACGCAGTCTTTGCGAGACTACAACTGCTTCCGCGCTTCTACCTCCTGGGCATGCGACTGCCGCTCACGCTGGTGGCAACCACTGCGCTGCTCAGCAACGTGCGACCTCCCGCTCCGATGCAGCCGACGATGCCTACACCTCCGCCACCGCCGCCGCCAAGGAAGGGATGGTGGTGAGAGACTTACCGACTCATCAGGACGAGGTTTTGTGAACGTAAGCGCGTGGAGATCGCGCGCGTCGTCGTTCTCGCGACTCTTCTCGCGAGTTGCCGAGTGGCCGCTCTTCATCCCTCCGTTTGCGCTATGTCGTCCTCAGCTATGCTCTGCCCGTCTGTGCCCGCGCTGCGCCGCTCAGCAGCGGTGCGTCATGGCGCTTTGCTTGTGGAGTCGCTCTGCTGACGCACGCACACGTAGGCGCGCCCCACCGTGCGCGCACGCGTCGTCGTCACCAAGGCTGCAGGCGGGCCTCGCTTTGGCGCTGACAAGGAAGAGGCCTCCACGCTGGCCATGGTTTGCGGGCAGTGCGGGTACGAGAAGAGAGCGGGGGGTCCACGGCGCCACTTCCGCTGCACCTGACGCTGCCGTCACACGGCCACAGTTACGTGTACAGAGACGTGGCCGCCTTCCAGCGTTTGCCCAGTTCATTCAAGTGCCCAGTACGTTGAGAACATCGCGAAGCCCAGTGCTTTAAGAGCCCTGTGTCGTGAGCTCGTAGTTGAGAGCTCTGACGCTGACTCTCTCAGGTTTGCAAGGCTCCCAAGGGCGCCTTCGAGGAGAAGGACACGGCTGGCGCTGTGAACCCGCTTCCTCTGGTGCTGCTCCTCGCCGCGCTGGTCGCTGGGGGTTACTACGCGCTGCAAAAGCTCTGAACGCAACGCTGCACGCCCTTTCATTATTGCCGCGTCCGTGGCAGACGCGTCGCTCGCACTTGCACCGCTTTCACGCGCGCTTCTTTGCACCCTTGTATGTTCTCCTGTGGAAGTCGGAGAAGAGCGCCAGCAGCACCAGATTGAAGGCTACGTTGCCACACCAGGCTGGAAAGCCGCTGCAGCCGCCCGGTTGTCTGAAGTGGAGGTACAGGAAGGGGACTGACACCACCACGCTGCACAACGCAGAGGCTGTTAGAGGTGTGCGCAGCAGACCTGCCCCGCATGGCGCGCCTGAAGATGAACTGCACAATCTGGCCGCTCGTCACGAACTTCTTGAAGCCTGCCCCGGGTCGCACGCCCAGGCTGCTGAGCAGGTAGTAGGAGTACATCACCACATGAATGCCCGTGTTGGCAAGCAGGCCGATGACTTGCAGCGACTGCACCAGCTCCAGCCAGCAGTAGGCCATGAGCAGCACCAGCGCATGGTGGAATACGTGGAGGAAAGTGAGCGGCTGTGCCTTGAGCACTCGAAGCACCGTGTCTAGCAGCTCGTAGTACTTAGATACGTAATACACGTAGCTCCACCAGTACAGCCTTCCAGCGGCGACAGTGCCCACAGGGAGGCACAGCAGCCACTTGGCGCTTTGGGAGCGCGAAACAACCTGTTCTATGCTCTCAGCGCAGACTCAAATCACGCAGCAACAGCGCGCACCCGCAGCGTCTCGTGCAGCGTGCCCAGGAACATGGCTAAAGACCAGAGCATCAGCACGGCGTTGTGCAGCGCTGGGAGTGGGCCCAAAGCAACCGTGCGGCCGCGCAACAGACGCTGCAGCAGGAGCACCGTGGCTACATAGCCCAGCGGCACGGCAAGCAACAGGCGCGCGTCTGAGAGCGGTATTACGCCTCGCTGCCAACGAAAGTCGTCGGCGCCAACACGATGGAGCAGCGCGTCCATTGAGACCTGCGGCTGTAGGCTGTGCAGGACAGCCGGGCGAGGCAGTGTGAGTCGTCCTACTACGAACAACGACCGACCTATTCTGTACGTTCGTACGCCTTGTTCTGCGTACGAATCTGACTGATACAGTTCTAGCTTACAAACAGCCAGTTGCTTCAGCGCAGCAGCTGCTCACTATCGCTTCCCGCCGCAGCATAGTTGGCAAACATGGGATGCTGCGCCGCCTGGCCTGCGCGCGTCTTGGTAAGCAAATCCCACGCTTGCGAGAGAATCCAAACTCCAACCAGGATGGAGCTGAGCGCATTGACCACCAGCCCGTAGATGACGACGCCCAGCCCCGTCGCCACGCTCAGACCCGCGACGGCTCGTGCAGCCCTATCCAGGGGCACGCTACGCATGCGCATGACGTCCACGACGATGCGCCCGCCGTCCAACGGATAGGCCGGACACAGATTGAACACGAACAGGGCCAGCTGCATGGACAGTGCAGACCGGAAAACCCAGGCCGCCTCGAGGTTCTTACGCCCCATGGCCAGCAGGATGGCCCAAAAGGCCGCCTGAGGGCCGTGCGTGAGCGGACCGCAGGCGGCGATGACCAGGTCTTCCCGCGCGCTGCCGCTGTGGGCGATGTAGGCCAGCCCTCCCAGTGGCCACAGCAGAATACTGTCTACGGTTCCTCCAACTTTGCGCGCCGCGAGGCAGTGTCCCAATTCATGCACGAGCACGGTGGTCCACAGGATAGGACCCACCAGCCAGAAGACCAGGAACGCCACGTGGCTGCCGTAGGCCAGCGCCGCAGAGAGGGTGTAGAGGATTGTGAGGGCAGGAAGGAGAACGTGCACTCGCACAGGAATGCCCATCACGGTTCCGAGAGGCACTTCGCCCCGGTTGCGCTGCTGTTCCTCGCGCTGCTCCTCGTACAGCACAGGCAGCGGCTGCGCGTAGCCCGCAGCGACGTAGCTGGACTGTGCGGGCAGCACACCGGGCGGGGCTGCAAACGCCTGCGCTGCGGCGTAGCTCTGGGGCGAGTATCCGGCCACAGGTGGACTCGGAAGCCCGTTTGCGCCTCCGTGAAACGCAGCAGCACCGGGAACATGGCCTCCAGGTGGTGCAAGGCCAGTTGTCGCAACCGCAAAGGCCACAGGCGGCTCCTCTGGGCGCGCCGGCTGCATTCCTTGGATAGCAGAAACGCAACGGCGAGCGGTGCAGAGTGAGCGAGCGACCTCGACACGTCGCACGAGGAGCGAAGAGCATCGAGCCTGGGTGAAACAACGCTTTCACAGCTCGTCCACTTGTCCCCGCGCCTGCGCCGCACGCCTGCGCTCCGCATTCTCCTGGAAGCGCGCCCAGAGATCATCATCCGGGTGCTCATCATCCGTCCCTGCATCAGCATGGGGTGCCTCGGTCTCCGCCCCCCCCTCCATTCCCCCCCCCCTCCCCGCTGTGCATTCCAGCTGTGCCTTTGCGTTGTCCATCAGGTTCCAGAGCGCCGGCGAGCTGCCTGCGGCTGTGTTGCGCAGCTGCGGCGTCTCTGTCAGGCAAAGCAACGTCTCTAAGGAATCCCTCCATCGCCCCTCCAGCGCCGCCGCATGCGCCGCGTGAAGCAGCTGCTGCGCCCTCTGGGCCGGCACAGGCACCGGCGCGCCGGCCGGGGGCTCAGGCAGCGCGCCGCGAGCGACGAGAGCGGTGGCGCAGCCCGCGCCGAGCGCGCGCACGTCAGCCTGGAGGCGCTCCACCTGCGGGCTGAGCACGAAGGCGATGAGCGCGGCGGCGCTGCGGGCTCCGGAAAAAGGCAGCCCCCGGTGGCGGTGGGCACCCTCGGGATACAGAGTGAAGGACGGCAGGCCGCTCAGCTGATGCGCCGCCACCAGCTCACGATGCGCGTGCACGTCGATGCGGCCCACGCGCACCCCAGGCGTGTCCGCGAAGCGGGCGCCAACCTGAGGGGTATGGCGGTGTGAGGCGGGGCGGGGGGGGAAGGGGGTGAGAATGACGCGCCGACTCAAAGGCTGCCTCGAACTCCTGGCAGCGCCCGCAGCTGGACACGCACGGCGAGGGTTAGAAAGGAACTCCTGGGGAAAAGAAAAAGGGTGAAAAAGGGTGACGCGCCTGGCTCCGTAAAACTCAACCAGCAGCTCCTGGTCGCCCTCATCCAGCGCCCGCTGCATCGTCTCGGGCGTCAGCTCTTCCACATATGGCCTCCAAGCCACGGTCAGCCCCGTGCTGCGAGGAGGGGAGAAAGGGGTGTGGTGGTGAGCACTGGGCGGGGTGCGTGTGCCCAACCCGGCCGCCATGCGCGCTCGCGCGCCTGTTTGCCAGCCACGCCGCGGTGGCGCCGGCGGTGAGGGGCCCCTCGTAGCGGGCTGGCGGCAGGGGCACGGGCTCTCCCTGGTGGTCATGGGAGAACCAGGCGCCCGCGCGCAGCAGGGTGAGGAACGGCACGCTGCGCACGCCGAAGGAGGCGGCCACCTCTGGGTGGGCGTCCACGTCCACGCTGCTCGGGAGAGAGCAGCGGCAGGTGAGGGGGTGGTGCGTTGAGCTCAGGAACGCCCTGAGCCAGAGACGCACCGAGCAAAGAGCAGCGGCCTCGCTTGGTCGCCCTGGAGGCCCTCAAAGGCTGCGGCCACTCGCTCCAACTCGGGCTGGTATGCGCGGCACAGGTCACACCTGCGGAGGCGCAGAGCAGTCAAGCGCAGAGGAGCCAGGAAGCGCGGCGTATGAGGGCGGCTCACCAGCGCGTGTAGAACTGAAGCACAACCGACTGCGTTGCCAGCGTGTTCACCAGACCCGCAGCGTCCAGCTCCGCCAGCGGCGCCGCCACTGCTCCACAGAGCAGGCAGAGGAGGAACGTTGCGCAACATGCAAGTGACCTCATCGTCGCCTCTTCCTAGCCAAACACATGCCGGATAAACGGGCTGGGCGACGCGCTCGAGGACTGTCGTACAAAAGGTCAGAGTCGAACATTAGTACATTAGTAAGTTCTTCCAGGCTCCAGGTTGGGCGGTTTGGGCATTTGTTATTATATTAGCCCACACCAGATTTTCGCCCAGCCGAGATCTTGACCCATATACGAACATACGGGCCCTGTATCGTGAGAGGCCCCAACGCGGGACTGCCCGCGCGGCCCGAGGACCGCATCGAGGGCCGCGGCGGCCGCGTGTTCAACCTCGCGGGCGACGAGCTGCCGGAGGCGCCCCAAATGAGGGACGAAGATGGAGCGCTGCCGGCGGGGGAGGAAACCGATGAAAAATAGATAGAGGGGTGTTCTCCCAGTCTCGCTCGTGCGCGTTGGTTGCTTGGGGCGCCCGGGGCCGGCAGCACGGGGCTCTTAAAGCGCATTGTTACAGAGTCTTGCGTGTAGCTGCATACATCTTCAGCAGCCCGCCATCCAGGCGCCGTTGGGCGCGCCGGAGGGCAGCGATTGGACCATGTGCCACATGTGCACTGGCAGGCCGATGCTGGCGCCCGCATTCACCAGTGCGTCCGTCAGC